>Ga0307374_10000471_pt1 | contig 77937 bp, 40 predicted proteins | sample OX3MG_FD_202532 | JGI IMG/M metagenome (GOLD analysis project Ga0307374, IMG submission 202532) | Soil microbial communities from Risofladan, Vaasa, Finland - OX-3 | ecosystem: Environmental > Terrestrial > Soil > Coastal area > Acid sulfate soil | place: Finland: Risofladan, Vaasa | collected... | reverse complement strand
TGTGGACCCAGCCGAGCGACTTGGCCACGTCGCGAAACAGCGTCTCCATCTCCACCTTCGGCAGCAGGCGATAGTTGGTCGAGACGAACACGAAACCCCGGTCGACGAACGCCTGTGGTTTGTGCTTCACGCCGGTCTTGTCGCCCATCTGCCAGCCGCCGCCGTGAATCCAGAACACGACCGGATGGCCTTTGCCTTCCGGCGGTGCGTAGATATCGAGCGTTTGCCGCTCGGTCTTCGGTTCGGCGTAAGGGACATCGCGAGCGACTTTCGCTTCGGCGCCTTGGCAGTTTGCAGCGCAAGGCGCGGCGAGAGTCGAGATGCCGAGGAGCAACAACGCAGCCATCGTTTTCATAGGGGTTCGCCTCCGTAGTGAATTGCCAGCCAGATCGTCGGTTCGTCGGGCGCCGTCCATTCTACTCGATGCCGCCGGTGGGAGGGGATATGGAGGAACGAGCCCGGCCGCATTTCGATTTCGCCCTCCTCGACCTTCAGCCGGGCCGCGCCTGGGCTGCGCAAGATCGTGGTTCCGTAAAGAGATCGTTTGTTCTGTTTTTGTTCGGCCACGACGGGGCATCTTTCGTTTGATGACTCAAACGCGGAAAACTTTTCTCTAGCCCAGGCGTTTACGCCTGGGAATTCGCGAGGCACACACGACCCTCCCCACGATCGGCGTCTCGCAGGCCGCGTTGCGGCCCGCGAGACGCCGATCGGGATCGGGGGTAAAATCTTCCCGGATCCCAGGCATAAATGCCTGGGCTAAGTAAAAGAGCGCCCGCGGCGGTGGCGCGCGGAACAAAATCGACGTAGACTTGGCCCCGCATCGGACCTAAAAATCGTGCATTTTGCGCAGCCTGGGCCGCGCCTTGAAAGAGCACGACCGCACCGTGCAGGAACTGCCGGGCCACAACGGCGTTCGCACGACGATGATCTACGCGCACGTTTCGAACCGGGGCGCCCTCGGCATCCGCAGCCCGGCCGACGGGCTCGCTCGCCGGCCCGACAAGCGCCAGGCAGGAATGGCCTATCACGCCGGACAAAAGCGTGACAATGAGACGACCGATTGATACGATGCGAGTTACCGCAATCCACTGCCTGCGCGTTAGGCCGCTCATCTGCGGCCTGCAGCCGCCGCTACTGAACTCAGTCGTCATGCCACTAAATCGAACTCAATGACTGACCACGATCCCTTCAACGAACCGGAAACTGCCCACCCACGCGCACGCGAATTGATGCGTGAACCGTTGTTTTGGGACTGCGTTGACGAGTCCGCACCCTTTGGCAGCGACGAAGGCAGCGACGCCTACTACGAATGGCGAAACTGGCGAGAAGAGAATCCCGATGCCCCGCTCACTGAATGTTTCGATTGGATTCTCGCTGGCAATCTCGACGCGTATAATGACTCGCTTGCGTCGGACGCTCAAATCGAGAAGGACGCAGCCGATCCTGAGAATGCTTTACTTGGCGACCAATACGACATATTCACGCTGGATACGACAATCATCGCGACGGGTCTTGGCCAATTGATGGACGAAGGCGTGATCGATCCTGCGGCCAAGCCGTTCATGTTCGTTGCAATCAAGCGACAGCGCAATCCCAAGGCAGGGCGCTATGACGATGCGACTCTTGATGCTATTGCGCGCGTCGTAAAGGAAGCCTGAACGGGCAATTCGCGGCATAACAAACCGTTGCACACGGAGCCACAGCCGCGCGGGTTCGGGAATCGGAGTCGTTCGCCGTGGCCCACCCTACGAAACTCGGGGTTTTTCGTGACATAAACGTCGGCCGTGCCCATGTCAGTGGGTGATCTGTGCCGTTACGTTGCTTTGGACACGCACCATGACTTCCTACCTACAAATCTCAGAGCGCAAGGGCATGTTCAGCTTCATGCTGCGTTCCTGCACGTCCGGCATTCTCGCCCACATTCTGGACCCAGTCGTACCTTTTGTCTGGATTCGCGGCCACACTCCGATGCGTTACATCCAGTGGTGGAGCACGCAGACTCGTTTGTCTGAGCGTGGAGCACTTCACGACGTGGAGGTGCGCTCGATGGAGTTCGATCTGCAGTTACGCACCGTTCGTTTTTTGGAGCTTCTGCCGGAGTTCGAGGACCACGGTTTGTTGTTGTTTCAGATGACCCGCAGAGTGCCAGACACGCTCACACTTTACGGCGTCTCTGACGACGCTGCTGACCGAGTATTGCTGCAGAACGGATTGCACTTGAAATTCTATTTGCCGCATGCGGTCGAGTGTGCGCAGTTGGCTTCGCCGCATCGCGAAGTTGTGGAGCGCGCGTTGCAGAAGCCGGAGGTCAGAGAGATTGCGTATGGGGCAGGCTAACTGTCGCTGCAGCGATCGGCCACCCGGCCTTGCCTCGAAAAACGCACGCCTCCAGCTTCTCAGCGGTCGGAACCACCCACAGATTCTCCGGAAGAGCCGAGTTTTGTAGGGTGGGCACTGCCCACCAGAACTGCCTTGTCGCCCGAAAGTGAACGCTACATGAGCGACTGCGGTTGGCAACACTTACCGAGCGCGCAGCGGCGAACCGAATTGCCAGCTTGGGAAACGCTGCGACACATCTGGTGGGCAGTGCCCACCCTACGAAACTTTGAAAACGCAACCGCGGCCCCGCTAACCCGCGCCAAAACGACCCACAGGTTCTGCGGAAGAGCCGTTTATTTGAACGTGCCCATGTCGTCCAGCAGAAGTAGTAGGTGCGGCGGATGAAAATAAGCGTTTTGCCCGATCACCTTCTTCCCGTTCATAGCCGCATCGGATGGCATCACATAACTATGCCAAATCGGAGGAACTGACGGATCAATCTGATTCATTCCATTGCGCTGGTCGATGCGAAATGCGTTTCCGTGGAAACATCCGTTTCGCAGGTGGCGGAAAAACTGAAGCTCCGGTGGCCAGTCGGCGCTCTTGCCAAAAGTCGTACTGAAGTGGTCCCTGAATCGCTCGAACGCCCCGCCGACAAGATAGGAGAGTACGGTTTCGAACAGCGACGTTGGCACCGCCCCCTTTACTACCTCGAACTCGTCGGAGGCGTCCGGGAACTCCATTTCGGCGTTCGACGCCGAATAGTTCGCAGGAATAATTGTGAATTCCAGAGTCGCGGGCTTCCTCTCCCCCTTCCGCGCGAAGTCAACAAGCGGCTGAGACACGTGCAACAGGCAATCTTCACTGCTTCCCAGACTTTGCCAACGCATCATCTCAGGGTAATCTGGCAAGTCCCATGTTCCGGCGACTTTTACACGGATATCTTTTGCTTTGTCGTCCTCCCTTGCCTCAAAAGCGGAAAGCAGTTGGCTCACGATCGTCGCTAAACGAGTAGCATCCTTTTGAGCCTCAACGTGCAGACCGACTGCAAGTGTTCCGAGATAGAGGAGATATACTTGGAGGCATTCATCGAAAAAGGGATGGCCCTCGGGGATGCATCGATGAATCGTCACGAATGTTTCCTTTATGTAAAGGATGCTGATTTCCCCTGTCCGCCGATCAAACTCATCTGATATCGCGCCAAACGCCCGGCTCAGGGGTGCTATGGCAATCGAGGCGCACTAGTTCAGCTCATCAAGGTCGTCATTGACGAGATGAGCCGGTAACCATCGCACGCACCGTTTAGAATCTTAAACGACACCGCACATGCGTCACAGGTTCAATATTTATGCCTCCGCGTTCGTCTTCGCCCCCAACGCGACGGCGGCGAACTACTCGGGCAGCGGTTGGCCGCGGGTTTCGGGGGCGAACGGCAAAGCCAGCAGGCCGACCAGAAACACCGAGCACATCGTGACGCCGGCGTAGCGCATCGGTTCGGGCTTGTCGGCGAATACCTCGCTGGTTAAGAGCCCCAGCGCCGTCGGCCCGATGGCCGCCACGAACCGGCCGACGTTGTAGCAGAACGAAGTGCCCGTGCTCCGCAGGTGCGTGGGGAACAGTTCGGGGAAGTAGATCGCATACCCGCCGAACAGCGAGAGCTGGCAGAAGCCCATCAAGGGGATCATCCAGAAGACGTCGGTGATCGTTTGCATCTTCCAGAAGGCCAAAGCGGTGCTCAACATCGCCAGCACGAACGAGATGGCGAAGGTCGGCTTGCGCCCCAGTACGTGCGTGACCAGGCTGAAGGCGTAAATGCCGAAGAAAGCGCCGACGTTGATCATCACCGAAGTGATCGCGGCCCAGAAGCCCAGCCGACCGTTGATCGCCTTGGTGCGTTCGGCGATCCTGGCGATCTCGTCATCAGCCGACTTCGCAGCGGCGACGTCGGCGGCGAGATACGCTTCGCGGCGGCTGCGCTCGTCGGCGGATTGCGGCTTCCAGCCTTTATCGGCGATGCCTTCGTCCAACAACTCGAGGGCCGACTCTTTCGATACCGTGCGACCCTGCTTTTGCAGTTCCAACGCGGCGCCAAACAGACGCTCGGCGTCTTTCTCTTCCGGCTTGAGACTCAACAAGTTGGCGGGCTGGATCTTGTCGTCCAGGCGGTCGAGCACGTCGGGCGAGGTGAACACATGCTGCAAAAAGGCTTGGTCCTTGACGGCTTCGCCTTGGTCGCGGGCTTCGCTTTCGAAGGTCTTGCGAAACACCAGCCGGTTCAAGTCGATGCTGAAGAAACCGATGCCCCACAAGCCGACCACGCCCGAGAAGGCCAGCATCAGCCCGACGATGGCGTTTTTTCGCCAGCGCGGATCGCCGAACAACTCAGAGTACGAGCCGAGCCGTTTGGCGACCGCTTCCTCGGAGGCGTTGGCCTGCCAACGTTCGGGCTCCTTGAGTCGGCGACGAATCAGCACGGCCAACAACGCGGGCACGGTGCCGACGACGAACATCCAACGCCACGAGTGGCCGACGCCCACGGCGCCCGTTTTTTCCAAATGGCTGAGCGACATGCTGATCAAGGCGGCTGTGACGTTGCCGATCGCCGACAAAGCCTGCAGCAGCCCCAGCGCAAACGGCCGGGCGCGGTCGGGCATGACTTCGGCGACCAGCGAGATGCCAACGGCAAACTCTCCGCCCACGCCCAGCCCGGTCAGAAACCGATACATTGCGAAATCCCAAACCGATTTCGACAAGGCGCTCAGCCCGGTGCATGCCGAGTAGATTAAAATCGTCCACATCATCGTCTTGGCCCGACCGATGCGGTCGCCCATGATGCCGAAGGCGATGCCGCCCGTGGCCCAGCCGATCAAGAAAATCGACGTCGCATAGCCGCCATACTCGCCCACGCGCGGATCGGAGGCCGAGGTCCCCAGCAACTCGGTGCAGGCCGGAAGGCGCGCCAGGTTGAACAACTGCTGGTCCATCGTATCGAACAGCCAGCCCAGGGCGGCGACGACAAAGACGAACCAGTGATAACGATTCAACTCGCGATACCAGGGCCGGTTGACGGTGCTCATAGCGACGAGAGGCTTCCTGTTTCAAGGCGGGAGGCACGGATCGATCGCAATCGATGCGAAGTCCGAAATTGACCAGATGGCCGGGGGAGAGTCAAGGTTCCAAGTTCCAGGTATCAGGTATCAGGTATCAGGTATCAGGTATCAGGTATCAGGTATCAGGTATCAGGTATCAGGTATCAGGTATCAGGTATCAGGTATCAGGTATCAGGTATCAGGTATCAGGTATCAGGTATCAGGCGACAGGTCATTTGCCAGGCGCGCGATTCTTGGAACCTGGAACCTGGAACTTGGAACCTGAATCAAAACGGCCAGATCAGCGGCGCCAGAATCACGGTAATGACGCCGATCAGCAAATCGAGCGGCACGCCGACCCGCAGATAATCGGTGAAGCGATAGCCGCCGGGGCCGTAGACCATGAGATTCGTCTGATATCCGATCGGGGTCGCAAACCCGGCCGAAGCGGCCATCATCACCGAAATCACGAACGGCATGGCGCTCACTTCCAGGCGTCCGGCCGTGGCGATCGCCAGCGGAAACATCAAGGCCGCTGCGGCGTTGTTGGTAATCAACTCGGTGGCGATCAACGTCACCAGGTAGACCATCGCCAGCGTGGCCCAGGGGTTGCCCGAGGCCAGGCCGATCAGGTTTCCGGCGACCATTTGGGCGGCGCCCGTCTTCTCCAGCGCAGCGCTGATGCCGAACGAGGCGGCGATGGCCAGCAGCACTTCCCAATCGACGCTGCGGCGGGCCAGCGAGACGGTGCAGCAGCGCGTGATGAGCATCAACCCGGCGGCGACCATCGCAGCCTTGAGCATGCCGATGCCGGTCAGCGTCACGGCCAGCACCATGCCCAGCAGAATCGCCGTGGCCAGAAAAGCCCGATCGTGGCGCGGCGGCTGCGAGTCTTCCAGCCGGCTGACCAGGAAAAAATCGCGGTTGTTGCGCTGCTGATCGGCGAACGAAGGATGGGCCTCCAACAGCAGCGTGTCGCCGGGCCGCAGCACGATGTCGCCGATCTTCTTGTGAATTCGCTCGCCGTTTCGCGCCACGGCGATCACGGCCGCGTTGTAGATCGAGCGAAAGCGACCGTCGCGAATCGTCTTGCCCGCCACCGGGCAACTGTTCGAAACAACCGCTTCGATCAGGCAGCGCGTGGCCCGCGGGGCGGTGAGCTTGAACACCTGGTCGGTGGCGGGGATCAACCCGCGAATCTTTTGCAGGTCGATCACGCTCTCGACCACGCCCACGAACACCAGCCGATCGTTGGCCCGCAAACGTTCATCGGGCGACACGGCGGGCAGCACGAAGCCGTCGCGATCGACCTCGGCCAGATACACGCCCGGCAAATGCCGCAGCCCGGCCTCTTCGATCGACTTGTTCACGAGCGGACTGTCGGGCTCGACGAGCATTTCGATGGTGTACGAACGCGGGTCGTCGAGATTGCTGATCGCCGGGCGCCGATCGGGCAGCAGCCAATGAGCGGCCAGCACGATGAAGGCGCAGCCGATCAACATGCTCGGCAGCCCGACTTTCGCGATTTCGAACATGGCCAGTCCATTGACGGGCAGGCCGGTGCTGCGGCGGAATTGTTCGCGGGCCGCGGATTCCGGCATTCCGGCCTGGACCGCGGCGGCGATCTGCCGTTTCGCCTCGTCTTTCAGTTGGCCATCGACGACCAGGTTCGTGCTGGTGCCAATCAAGGTACACGTGCCGCCCAGAATGGCGGCGTAACTGAGCGGAATCATCAGCTTCGAAACGGCCATCCGCTGCTGCTTGGCCCAGTCGCCGACGACCGGAATCAGCATCGCCACCAGCGGCGTGTTGTTCATGAAGGCGCTCAGGCCGGCGGTCGGAAGAATCAGCCGGGCGACGGCCCGCGTCGTCGTTTTCGGGCGTCCGAGCAAACGCTGGGCGATCCAATCGATGCCCCCGGTTTGCCGCACGCCGGCGCCGACGATGAACAGCACCCCCACCGTGGCCATGCCCTCGTTGGCCAGTCCGGCCAGCGCCTCGCGAGGCTCGAGGATGCCCTTGAGCAAGAGCAGCACGACGCCGCCGATGAGCACCACGTCGGGCGCCACGCGAGACCAGACCAGCATCCCAAAGACGAGCGCCAGCACGCCCAGCGTGAACCAGGCATCATCGATCCACATGCACTGTCACCTCGGCGGCCTCATATAACATCCACGCTAACCGGGCGGACGCCGCCGGCAAGCAGGGCGTGGAAAAACGAACGAGTTACAACAGCGAGAGATCTCCGAACGACCGATAACGCGGCGTCCGCTCCGATTCAGCGGGTCGTCTGGCAAGATCTACGGACCGTCAATATAGTGCGATACCAAGACGCCTTCGACCACGTCCCCTTCAAGGACCAGCCCGACTCGCCAGGTGCGCGGCATCAACAGGTGTCCGGCTGTCTGTACCCTCGTGCAATCCAAGAAGTCAATGTCGTCGTGGACAGGTTCCCGATCGCCAAACCACGTCTTCTCGACAAAAGTGCCGTTCCGCACAACCTTGCAAATGAAACCTTCCTGCTCCATGAATTGTCGCGCCGCATCGACGTTGGCGCCTTCCGGGAGTTCACTACGCAGCACTTGGCGCATCGCCTCAGGGTGTTTCAAGTTTCCAAGTGATCTGCTTCGTGTGCGCACAGCCGGCGATCAGGCCGACCGCGAGCAAGAGTGACGATCGGTACACAGTGTCCTCCGTGACTGCCGAACTAACTTCTTCGGCGCGGCAACGCCCGAATCCAGGCGTTCCTTCCCGCGTTGCCAAGTCTACGCCAGCCAGCTCAGGCCGGAAAATGTTTATTATGTTACTGCTTATAGTAATCTATTCGGCGGACGCAAGGCAGGACTATCAGAATTGCCCGACGAGAAAATGAAAGGGGTCGGGGCTTGGACCTCGTTGTTCTACACAAGTCGCATGCTAGCAGTTCGGACGTTGTGAGAGGGCGTGAATGCTGTGCTTTTTACATAGCCCAGGCATTTATGCCTGGGATCCGCGAGCCGTTTACCCCCCGCCCCCGATTGGCGCCTCGCGGCCGCCGACGGCGGCCGCGAGGCGCCAATCGGGAAAAACGGGCGCACCTTGAACGAATTCCCAGGCATAAATGCCTGGGCTACGTAAAAGTCGTGGCCGAAGGCGATCCGGGAAATCCAGCGGAAAAGTTGTGTAGAACAACGAGCGCTTGGACCAGGGCTATTTTTTTTCGCCGCAGGCCCGAGCCGCTTGTTCGCGAAGGGCCGGATCGGAGTCGCTGTTGGCGACTTCCTGGACGCGTGCGAGCATTTGGGGGTCTTGGCTGGTGGCCATCAGCGTCACGGCCGCGCGGCGCACTTCCGCGCTTGAGTCGCGGCTCAGGACGAGCAGCCAGTGCTTGGCGTCGATGCCGCGCATGCCGGGCAAGGCTTCGGTCCAGCGGCGCCGCTCTTCGGAGTCGGCCGAAGCGAGATGCTTGCCGACCTCGATTTGCCGGTGCGTGTAGCCGCGGCGAGTCAACTCGCCCTCGGCAGCCGACGCTGTCGCGACATGGCTCGAGGTAAGCTCGGCAAAAAGTTCCGAAACATCTCGCCGCGAGATCCCGCTTTCGCTCGCCGCTGACGCCGTTTCCACGAAACCCGATTTGCCGGCGCCGTCAAGCGGTTGCGAATAGTCGGCCCGTTCCGCGGCGCCGTCCTCGGTTCGGGCGGCCTGATTCGCCGCGGCCTGGAGCGGGTTGCGCCGGGGAGAGCGCCGGGCGTTTGCCGAACTCAGTTTTGCCGCGTTTGCGTCGGGCTGCAGGCGCCGGGGCGCTTCTACGCTCGCCATGAGCCTGACGCCGCCCTGTACGTCGATCGCAGCCAGCGGCGGCAAGGCCGGCGCCTCGAGGCTGGCCGGCGGCAAGGGTTCGTGCGACGCGACCGGCAGCGGCGACGTCCAGCGCTCGACCGCCGCCCGCGATGCTTGTGCCAGGTCTCGCTCGCGGCGCCAGTCGTCCGAATCGCGGCCGGCTCGCAGAACTTGTTCGCACTCGGCCACAAGCCGGCCGCGGTCGACCGCGCTGCCGTCGGTCGGCCAGAGCAGGATGCGCGTCGCCAGGTCGGCGGCAAAGGCCCGCGAATCCGGGTCGAGCCGCTCGATTTCGGCCGCCAAGGCCGCCGTGAGCCAGCCCAACCGCAGGCTGGCCTCCTTTTGCGGCAGCCGGGCCCAACGATTGACTTCATCGTCCAAAGCCAAACGCACCTCGCGCCGCACGCTCTGGCGAGGCGAGCCCAGCCCCTCGACCAAAACGCCGATGCCTTCGGCTTGCCGTGCGACGATGCGCCGCGCAAGCGCCGGCAACTCGTCGTCGGGGGCCTCGGCGAACTGCTGACGCCAATAGCGTGCGTTCCACTGCGCTTGGGAATAGTAGAGCCACGCGGTCAGGCCGATCGCGACCGAGAGAACGGCCGCAAATCGCCGCAACCAACTAAGCGCCCTTCGCGGTTTGTGGCGATCGTCCATTTTGCCTTTCCTACCCGGATCTCCTGCGGATCGGCGAGCCTTTCCGGCCCTGGGCGGCGCATTCTCAGCGACATTTGATTTGGCCGCAAGTCCAGTTGGCATAGGCGGCTGCGCACGATGACCGGAGAGAAACGCAAGCCTGGGAGAATTTCGCTGACCCGTTTCGACGGCGGCAGCCGAATTATCACTAAGACCGGCAAGGGTTGCCGCGCTGGTGCGCTCTGCAACCCAAAGGGGCGGCGCGTCCGACGTGACGAGGGGGGATTATGATGGAGTATTGCGGCGGGTTTGCGCCGTGGCGCGCGGCGCGTTGCGCGCTGACGGCGGCGCTGGTTTGCGGTTTTGCGAGCGCGGAGTCGGTCGAAGCGGCCGCGCCCGAGTCGGAGGCGACGTCGAGCCGAGATGCGCGCGACGACGCTTTGCGCCGTCTGGCTCGGGCCGAATTGACGCACGAAGCCCGCTCGAAGGTCTCGGGCGTGCTGGGAGCGACGACGATCTATCGCCGGCTGCCCAGCCAGGTGATCGAATGCGATCCGAGCCTCTATGTGTTCCTGGTCGAGCATCCGGATCTGGTCGTAAACATCTGGGAGGCGCTGGGCATCAGCGAAGTGCAGGTCGAGCAGATCGGCGAGCGACTCTATGCGGCGAACGACAAGGCCGGCACGCTGGGCCGCATGGAGTTTCTGCACGCCAGCCCGCAGATGCACGTGGTCTATGCCGAAGGCTCCTACGAGGGACCGCTGTTCGGCCGCACGATCAAAGGCAAGAGTCTGCTGCTGCTCGAAACTCGCTACTTCCGCAACACGTCGGGACGGCATTTCATCCGCTGCCGCATGGACGCGTTTTTGCACGTGGAAAACGTGGGCGTGGGCGTGTTGGCGAAAACGCTGCAGCCGCTGGTTGGAGCCGCGGCCGACAACAATTTCCACGAGACGGCGGCCTTCCTGGCCGGCATCAGCCGCGCCGCGGAGGTGAACTACGCCGGAATGCAAAAAGTGGCGGAAAAGCTGACGAACGTCGCCCCCGCCGACCGCGAGCAATTCGCCGCGCTGACCGAACAATTGGCGGTCCGCGCGGCTTTGGCCCAGACTCCGCGGCAAGAAAGCAAGGTCGCCGCCGGCGCCGACTCTTCCGCCTCTCGGCAAACGCCCCAGACGACGCGCCGCCCGACGAGGTCGGCCAAGCAGCGTTGACGCCTGGCGATCGTTCAACCGGCCAAACGCCCGCCGTTGGGCGCCATGTCTTCGCCGGCATCAGCCGGCGTAGACATGTGAATCGCCGCTCAAGCCGTCAAGTCGACGCCGGCGCCGTGCCCGCCGACGAAGGGCGCCTTCAATTCTTCGTGCTTTCGCTGGACTCGCTCGGCGAATTCCGGCGTGGCCCACACGGCGGGCATGACCGCGGGCAGCGAGGCGCCCTTGGCCGAGTAGACTTGAAATCGGACCAAAATACCGACGTGCTCGTTGCCCACGCCCGCCTGCAGCAACAATTGACGCTGCAAGAGCGCGTTTTGAATCGTCAACGCCGAGCTGAGATTCTCCAGCGGCGGCTTGTCGCCGGAGAACCACGTATAGTCGAGGTCGGTCAGCGCGTCTTGGTTTTCGACGGCCTCGTACGCCCAAGGGGGCGGCTCGGCGGCCTGCCAGCGCGCTGGCGGCAGATCGGCGCGGTCTGACGCCCAACACGGCGCATACGAGGGCGCATAGCAAACCGGTGAAATCCTGAGCATGGGCGCGAACCGCACCAACGGCCTTCGACGAACGAATGGAAATGCGTCGAGTCAGGCCGATCTGCCGTCCGGGCGCCACATGGGCGAGAGAATTCTCGCCGCGATCGATTCGTCGCGCCAGGGCCGCGGCGTCTGTCGCCGCCGGCCGCACTCGCTAACTTCAACCCTAGTTCGATACCAGGGCGGAAACAAGCGCCGGCGAGGCGAAACGCTCATGCAGGCGGCAAAGAACGAGGCGCTTCGCGACAAATGCGACGACTTTGTCGTTTCGGCGGGCTGACGCTTGTGCCGTTCGATTCCCGACGTGCGAAACCTGTTGGAGAGACTCAAGACATGCACGCCTGTCGGCATGCACGAACCCCCGCCGCAAGCACCCGGTTGTTCTACACATCTTTCGGTCGAAGGAAGGACTCCCTCCGCGTCGCTTTGCAACGGCTGAGCGACTTGTGTAGAACAACGAGCCGCAAGCACCCGGCGGGGCTGAACGCACGGCTCGCAGCCCGCATCGCATCAAAGCAGGGTTGCGGCGGTGCAACTATATTTTGCCCGGTTAAGAATGAGACGTGCGTTGGTCGTGGGGCGGCCTTCCAGGCCGCCGGCCATTGACGGCCTGGAAGGCCGCCCCACATGCCGCCCAAGCGTCTCGTTGGCGCCCGCGTGCGGTATAGCAAAACCCGAAAAAAGTCGCTAAGCCCGCGGACCCAAGAGGTTGCGGCGACTGCGGCGCTCGGCGCGCAAGCGGGCGCGGCGACGGGTTTCACTCGGCTTTTCGTAATACTCCTTGCGACGCATCTCCTTTTTAATTCCGCTGCGCTCCACCAGTTTCCGGAAACGGCGAACGGCCTCCTGGATCGATTCGCGGTCCCGAACGTTCAACTTAACCACAGTTCCTCCTTCGTTACGAACGGTCAATCATACCCGGCCGCCGACCTTCCTGAATCCATCGGCGGAAACGAATTGAGTAGTTTACACGAACCGCCCCCGCGATGTCCATCCGTTTGTGGCAACGGGCAACGCCGAGATCTTACGAATTCGCGGCCAGCGATTGCGCGGCTTGGTTCAGCAGATCGCTCAAGAAGGGCGGCAAGTACATGCCTAACAGCAAGACCAGCCCCATCAACAGCACGATCGGGGCGCCGGTTTGTACGCCGTCGGCAAAGGAGTCGTGCTGAGGCGAACGCGAGGGCTTGCCCAGCGTGATGCCCAACACGGTGGCGCCCATGCCGAGGAACACCGCCATCAGAGCGGCCAGGAAGATCGCGGCGCCGACGAAATGCCGCTCGCGAAAAGCCGCCGCCACGATGCTGAACTCGCTGACGAAGGGGCTGAAAGGGGGCGAACCGCAGCCGGCGAAAAAGCCGACCAGAAACAGCGAGCCCGAGAGCGGCAGCCCGCGCATCGCGCCCGTGACGTGCTCGGTCAGCTTGCTGCCGTAGGCGCGATGGATGTTGCCGGCCGACAGAAACAACACGCCCTTGGACAAGGCGTTGTTGATGACGTGCAGCAAAACGCCGTAAATAGCGGCGCCGCCCAGACCGACGCCGAACGCCAGGATGCCCATGTGCTCGACGCTGGAATAGGCCAGCATGCGTTTGAAGTCGCGCTGCCGCACCATGAACACGGCGGCCGTGAGCATCGAGAGCAAGCCTAAGAAGGTCATCGTCCGCGAGGCGAACTCGCCGTCGCCCGAGCGGACCGCAATCTGATAAACCCTGAGGATCGCGAAAAACACGCAGCTCGTCACGCCGCCGGCCATGATCGCGCCAACCATGCCGGGCGCCTCGCCGTAGGCGTCGGGCTTCCAGGCGTGCATCGGCGAGAGGCCCATCTTGGCGCCGTAGCCGACCACGAGCAGCACGAACGCGGCGTGCAGCCAGGGGCGCGACAGATCGGGCGCCGCGGCCATTAAATCGTCGAACAAGAGCGTCGGCTTCAGCCCCGCGTGCAGCGCCGAATAGGCCAGGAAAAACGAGCCCAGCAAGGCCAGCGCGATGCCCACCGAGCAGATCAGCAGATACTTCCAGGTCGCTTCGAGCGAACGGGCGTTGTGGTTGAAGTACAGACTCGGCGCCGTCACGAGCGTCGTCGCTTCGACGGCCACCCACATCAGCCCCAAATGCCGCGACAGCACGACCAGCGACATCATCGCCAGCGAAGCCAGCATGCAGGCGCACAAGATGCGATTGGGCCGCTCGCGCCGCAGCGCCAGGTAGCCTGGCGCGTAGAGCATGCACAAGAAGTGCAAGACGCTGATGGCCAGCAAAAACACCTTGGCCGTCGCATCGAGCACGAGCCAGCCGTCGAAGTGGCTGACCGTTTCGCCCGCGCGGATCAGCGACGCCAGGCACGACAGGTGCAGCCCGGAGCCGATCGGCAGCAGCCACGGCCGCCAGCGGTCGGAAGGCGCCAGCAGGGCCGCCAGTCCGACGAGCGCCGGCAAGATCACCAGGTACAAGGCCATCGCTTATTCCTTCAAGGACGAAAGGTGCTGGACTTCGAGCGGATCGAGCTCGCGATTGATGTGCTGGATGATGATGCCCATCACGAACACCGCCACGAACAAGTCCAACAGCACGCCGATTTCGACCAGCGCCGGCACGGCTTCGATCAACAACAAGCTGAACACGAACACGCCGTTCTCCAACACCAGGTAGCCCAGCGATTGCGAGATCGTCTTGACGCGCGTGATCAGCATCAAGAAGCCGGCGAAAATCGTCGCCAGCGAGGCGGGAACGATCAACGAGCTGTGTTCGCTGTCGGCCAGCGGCAGCGTGCCGCCGAACCACAAGGAAGCCCCCGTCCCTGCGGCGCCCAACAGCAGCGAGGCGATGAATCCGCCCGCCGGCCGAAACTCGGGGCCGATCGTCAGATCGCGCATGGCGTACAGCAGCAGTCGCGGAATCAAAACTCCTTTGACGGCCATCGTGCCCAGGCTCAACAGCACGACCCGCGCGCCGTGCTCCATCCACAGCGGCGCCGCGCCGAGCAGCATGCCTTGCACGGCCACCAGGTTGATCGCCGTGCGCAAGCGGCTGGCGCCGAGGACGAAAAAATTCAACAGCAGGACGATTTCGAGCAGGGTCGTGAGCGTGAACATCGTTAGCGCGGCAATAAAATGATTCCGAACGCGGAAAGCACGCACGCCGTCACCAGCAGGCGCGGCACGTCGGGCATGCGCAAGCGGGCCATCGTCGACTCGATGACGCCGATGATTGCCGCCAGGACGAGCGTTTCGACGACGAATACGGCCGCGTCGACCAGCACGTAGCCGCTATCGATCGGCGACAGCAACTGTACGATCATGGCGCAGAACAAGAGCAGCTTGACGGCGGCGCCGTAGAGAATCATGGCCAGCGCCGGCCCGCTGTGGTCGAGCACGATCACTTCGTGAATCATCGTCAACTCGAGGTGCGTGTTCGGATCGTCGAAGGGGATTCGCGAGTTTTCGGCCAACAGCACGATGAACCAGCTCACCAGCACTAGCACCAAAGAGGCGCCGCCCGTCTGCCATTGGGCGCCGAACGATTCGCCCAGCATCTCCGACAGGTTCAGCGAGCGCGAGAGGCTCGCCATCACCAGAAAGCCGAAAAACAGCGCCGGTTCGGCCAGCGCCGAAAAAGTCAGTTCGCGGGTCACGCCCATGCCTTCGAAGGCCGAACCGGTGTCGAGCGAGGCGATCGCCAGAAAGAATCGCCCCAAGGCGAGCAGGTACACGAACAGCAGCACGTCGCCCGAGAAGGACACGGGCGCGGTCTCGCGCCCGAAAGGCAGCAGCAGCGAAGCCAAGAGCGCCGTTGCCAGGCTCACGACCGGCCCGGCGCGGAAGACCCAACCGGTGGTCTGGCTGATCACCGAGTCCTTCTGCACCAGGCGGATCACGTCGTAAAACGGCTGCAACAGCGGCGGACCGACGCGGCCGGCGAAGGCCGCCTTGGTCTTGTTGATCACCCCGCGCAGCAACAGCGGCAGCCCCAAGACCGCCAGCACGTGAATCGCCGTTTCCACCGGCAGGCTCCTAATACGGCCAAATCAGCAACAACAGCAGGGCGGCAAACAGATAAAACAGGTAGACCCGCACGTTGCCTTGCTGGAAAACACGAAACCAGAGAATGCGCTGGCCGAGCGATCGCAACGCGGGTCGCACGACGCTCTCCAGCACGCTGTCGGGCACGGCCGTTTCGAACGACGCCGAGTGCGGAAATAGCTCGTCGATTCTCGGGCGGCGAATCTGCGGCCGCAATGCCCAACGAAACAGGCCCGTGAGAATTTCAGAAAACGACGTCGAGGTGTACTGCATCCGCGCACTCGGCGCCAGATAGCCGCAACCCCAGGTGACCGACGAGGACGTGAAGCGGGGCCGCAACCGCGCCGCGAGGGCGGCGCCGCCGAAGGCCGCCAGCGCGACAAGCGCCAGCCCCAGCGCGCTGAGCCAACCGAGCGGGACTTGTTCGGTCAAGGGCTTCAGTTCGGCGGCCAGCGCGGCGCCGTCGGGCGCCGCCGAGGTCCAGGCGGCGATGGCCGGATCGAGCGCCGGCGCGATTACGCCCGGCGCCAAACCCACGAACACGCAGCAACCGACCAAGAGCAGCATCGGTACGAGCATCGCCCAATTCGCCTCGTGCGCGTGTTCGACGCGCGAACTGCGCGGGGCGCCGAGAAAGATGCCGGCGAAAGCCGTGGCGTAACAAGCGACCGCCAACGCCCCGATGAACGCCAGCCCCGGCGCGGCCAAGGCGGCGCCGGGCAGCGACGGCCCCGCCCCATCGGGAATGCCCAGCGTGCCGAACAGCCCCACGTAAATCAAAAACTCGCTGACGAAACCGTTCAAGGGCGGCAAGCCGCAGACCGCCACGGCACCGAGGAGAAAGCAAAAAGCCGTCAGCGGCGTCCGCTTCGCCAGGCCGCCCAGTTGGTTGATGTCGCGGGTTTCGGTCGCGTGCAGCACCGAACCGGCGCAGAAGAACAACAGCGACTTGAACAGCGCATGATTCCACACGTGCCACACGGCGCCGCCGACGCCGAGTACGACCCAATCGGCCCGATGCGTCGTGCGGCCCAGCAGGGCCAGGCCCGTAGCGATCGAAATGATGCCAATATTTTCGATGCTGCTGTAGGCCAGCAGGCGTTTGAAGTCTCGCTGGGCGGCCGCGAACGCCAAGCCGATCACGCCCGAAACCACGCCCAACGCCAGCAGCAATCCGCCCCACCATAGCGGCGGATCAGGCAGAAACGAAAAGACGCGGAGCAAGCCGTACACGCCCATCTTGATCAATACGCCCGACATGAGCGCCGAGACGTGGCTCGGCGCGTTGGCGTGAGCGCCGGGCAGCCAAACGTGCAGCGGCATGATCCCGGCTTTGAAGCCGAAGCCGACCAGCGCCAGCAAGAAGGCGGCATTCGCCGCGGCCGGCGAGAGCTTGCCGCCGTCGGCCGGCAGATCGAAGGCGCCGAGGAGCGCCGCGAGCGCCGCGAACAGGCCGAACAGCGTGAGCGTGGCCGCGTGCGTGGCGACGAGATACACCCAGCCCGCCTCGGCCACCGACGGCTGATCGTCTTCGGTGGCAACCAGCACGAATGCGCTGAGCGCCATCACTTCCCAGCCGAACAAAAACACGACCGAATTGCGGGCCACAACTAGCACGGCCATCCCCGCCGCACACAGGCCGTAGAACAGCCGCAGCTTGCGGCCGTTGTCGGCGTGCTCGCTTTGACGCCAATAGCCGAGCCCGTAGATCGAACCGAGCGCAGGGATCACGAAGATCGGCAGCAAGAAGGCGGCCGAAAGTCCGTCGAGTCCCACATGAAAGTCGGCGCCGGGTACAAGCGACCACGCGATCCGCAAATCGCTCTGGCCCCCAACCGCCAACCATTGGCCGACGGCGAGCAGACCGCAAATGGAACCCGCCGTGGAAATCATCGCGGCAAGGAACTGCCCCGAGGAGCGACGCCGGTTCATCAAGGCGCCGGGCAAGCCACTGACCGCAATCATTGCGATCGCGGCGATCAACAAGTTCATCTCGCTACACTCCGCTCCCAGCCTGAGCGGACGAACTTCCGTCTGACAAAGGCTTTAAGCGATGCAAGTTATCGCAGGCGCCGGGGCGTGTCAAATGGTTTGCGTGCGGGCTTCTTTTCCGTAGACGCGGCATCCCTGCCGCGTTGCAAAAAAGCGGCAAGGATGCCGCTTCTACTCGAACCGCCGGCACGAGAGGAAATCGACCGGCAGCGGCGATGTCCCTTGCGTGGCATAATCGGCCAAAACTTCACCCAACACGCTGGCGAACTTGAAGCCGTGGCCGGAGAGCCCGGCGGCGAAGCAAACGTGTGGGTTATCCGGGTGGCGGTCGACGATGAAGTTGCGGTCGGGGCTGAGCGTGTACAGACAAACGGCGAAGTTCGTCGGCTCGGTCGAGGCCTGCGGCAGCCAACGGGCGACGAACTTTTGGACGCGAGCCGTTTCGTCGGCGATCGGCTGGCGATTGACCGCCAGCGGAACGGCGACCGATTCGCCGCCGGTGTGCTCGGCGCATTTCAGCCCCTGGCCGGCCACGAACGGAAAGCCGTAAAAGTTGCCTTCGCCCGTCTCGAAAATGAACCCCGGGCCGCCGGGCCGCTCGCCGTAGACGGCTTCTGGCGCGTCGAACCAATACAGCGGCTTGCGCACGACTTCGAGCGGAACGCCTACGTCGGCCAACAGATCGCGGGCCCAGGCGCCGGCCGTGACGATCAGCCGTGCGGCGTCGATCTCTCCGTCGTCGAGCTGCAAGCGGATCGCATCGCCGTGCGGCTTCCAGGAACGCACCTCGCCGCCGATTCGCAAGCTCGCGCCGCGCAGCAAAGCCTGGTCGACGTGCGACCGAATGCAATCTTCGACGCGCAAGTAACCGGCATTGGCTTCGAAGACCGCGGCGAAGTCGGGCGGAATGCAGAAGCCCGGAAAGCGTCGCGCGCGTTCCGCGGCGTCGAGTTGTTCGACCTGTAAGTTATGTTGCCGGGCGCTGGCCAGCACGCCCGGCACGACTTGCCCGTCCTCCGGTCCGACTTCCAAGATGCCGACCGGGCGGTAAAGCTCGCGACCGCTTTGCTGTTCCAGCTCGTGCCACAGGGCATAGGCCCGCTGGACGAGCGGCACGTAGGCCGGATGTTCGTGATAGGCCTGCCGAATCAGCCGCGTCTGGCCGTGCGAACTGCCACGATCGTGGCCGGGCAGAAAGCGGTCGACGCCCAGCACTCGCAAGCCGCGCGCCGCCAAATGATAGAGCGCCGCGCTGCCTACGCCGCCGACGCCGAGCACCACCGCATCGTAAGTTTCCGTCATCAGGCTTCTCTGGATTATTCGTTAGCCAATACCAGTCCGAGGCGTTAGCGAGGCACTCTTCGGCAGGCGATTGCCTCGCTTGTGATTTGAATCGCCTGCACTTTTTACGTAGCCCAGGCATTTATGCCTGGGATCCAAGTGCTATGCGATCCCGCCGCCCGATCGCCGCCTTGCAGGCCGCCTGGGGCGGCCTGCAAGGCGCCGATCGGAAAAAACGTCGTGCGCGCGGTATGAATTCCCAGGCATAAATGCCTGGGCTACAAAAATGGCACGCACGAAAAGTCGGCGACATATAGCGCAAATCGAGAAATACGCTTCGGGTTGGTGTGCATCGCTCCATCAAGCGACCTCGCGTGCCGGCGAATATCAGGGTTACAGCATGGTCAAATAGTTTTCGATTTCCCAGTCGCTGACTTCCTTGTGATAGCTTTCCCACTCGCGCGACTTGAGTTCCAAGAACGGCTCGGCGATGCTTCCCAGCGCCGAGCGCACCACGTCGTCCGCGCGCAGCTCGCCCAGAGCGTCGGCCAGCGTTTGCGGCAGAATCTTGATGCCCTTGCTCTCGATGTCGGCCAGCGACCATTCATAAAGATTGCCCAAGTTCGGCTCGCCCGGATCGGTCCGCCGCTTCACGCCATCGAGCCCGGCGCCGAGCATCGCCGACAAGGCCAGGTACGGGTTGCAAGCGGCCGAGACGGTGCGGTCTTCGCAGTGGCCCGGGCCGGCGACGCGGATCATCTGCGTGCGATTGTTGTCGCCGTAGCTGGCAAAGGCCGGCGTCCAGGTGTAGCCCGAACGCGTCGAGTGCAAGCCGGCGCCCAATTGCAGCCGCTTGTAGCAATTCACGGTCGGGCTGCCGACTGCGGTCAAAGCGCCGGCGTGCTCGATCAGGCCGCCGAGGAAGTGATAGGCCAGCTCCGACAGTCCGAGATCGCGCGGATCGTGATCGGCGTCGAACAGGTTTTCGCCCGTCTCGGCGTCGGCCACGTGAAAATGCACGTGCATCCCGCTGCCCGACTGCCGCGAAAAGGGCTTGGCCATGAAGGTGGCGATGGCGCCGTGCTTTTTGGCCAACTGGGCGGCCGTCATGCGGAAGTAGGTGATCCGGTCGGCGGTGGTCAGGGCGTCGGCGTATTCGAAATTGATTTCATACTGGCCATTGCCGTCTTCGTGATCGGTCTGATAGACGCCCCAGCCGAGCGCGTTGAGGCAGGTCGTCAGTTCCTGCAGGTAGGCGACGGCAGGGGCCATTGAGCGGAAGTCGTAGCAGGGCTTGGCCAGGCCATCGACGCAGTCGGGATTCCAGATCGCCAGCTTGCCGTCGGGGCCCACCGAGACCAGAAAATGTTCGGGCTCCATGCCGACGTTGAAGCGGTAGCCTTGCCGCCGGGCCGCTTCGAGCGCCGATCGCAAATGGGCTCGCGGGCAAAACGGATGCGGCTCGCCATCGACGTGCAAATCGGCCGCGAAGCGTGCGGTCGCCGGCAGCCACGAGACGGGCGTGTAGCTGGCCGGGTCGATGCGGGCCAGCATGTCGTGCGAGTGCGGCCCCTGGCCGGCGCCCCACACCGCGCCGCCGGCGAACCCGGCGCCGATGTCGATCGCCTCGTCGTAACACTCGACCGGCATCATCTTCGTCTTGGCCGCGCCGTGAATATCCACGAACTGCACCAGAATGAACTGGATGCCGTCCGCGTGCAGGCGTTTGCGAATCTCTTCGCGAGTTGCCATCGATTCTCACCTCTGAGCAATGCAGAATTCAGATCGTCTGAAAAAAATCTTCCGCCAAACTCAGGTGAATCCGCCAAAGCCGGCTAGCCGCGAGGCCTGCCGGCAAACACCGTTTTCTTTCGTCCCTGTTTAATGGAGGGGCGGGCGCCCTCGCCCGACTCGCGTCAATCTGTTCTAGGGAGGGTCGGGTGCCCTCGCCCGACCCTCGTCAATTCGGTTCGCTTCGCCGGGCGGGGGCGCCCGGCCCTCCATGCGCTATTGCCGGGCGGGGGCGCCCGGCCCTCCAAGGGTTCATCTTTCGCTCTGTCCCGGTATCCAGTTCGTGCCGGCCAACGGCACGCGGGCCATCGCCGCCGCTTCGATCGTCAGGGCGACCAGGTCTTCAGGCTCCAGGTTGTGGACGTTCGACTTGCCGCAGGCCCGGGCCAAAGCCGTCAATTCCATCGTCAGCACGTCGAAATAGTTCTTCAGCCGCCGGGCGCCGATTTCCGGGGCGAGCCGCGCTTCGAGATCGGGAATTTGCGTTGTGATGCCGACCGGGCAGCGGCCGGTGTGGCAATGATGGCAGTAGCCGGGCGCCGCCCCGATCGCCGCGTAATCTTCGGCGACGTCGACTTTGCCGTCGGCCGTCGTGTAGCCCGAGTCGTTGCAGCCGAGCGCCACCAGCACGCCTTGGCCAATTGCCACGGCATCGGCGCCCAGCGCCAGGGCCTTGGCCACGTCGGCGCCGCTGCGGATGCCGCCCGAGACGATCAATTGCACCTCGCCCAGCACGTCCATTTCGGCCAGCGCTTGCGCCGCCAGCGGAACGGCGGCCAGCGTGGGGATGCCCGTATGCTCGATGAACACCTGCTGCGTCGCCGCGGTGCCGCCTTGCAGGCCGTCGATGACAACCACGTCGGCGCCCGCCTTGACGGCCAGCTTGACGTCCTCGCGAACGCGAGTGGCGCCCATCTTCACATAGATGGGAATCTCGCCGTCGGTGATCTCGCGCAGTTCTTCGATCTTGATCGTCAGATCGTCGGGGCCGGTCCAATCGGGATGCCGGCAGGCTGAACGCTGATCGATGCCGGCCGGCAGCGTGCGCATCTCGGCCACGCGCTCGCTCACCTTCTGGCCCAAAAGCATGCCGCCTCCGCCCGGCTTGGCGCCCTGGCCGATCACGACTTCAATCGCGTCGGCCTTCCGCACATCGTCGGGATTGAAACCGTAGCGCGAGGGCAAACATTGATAGACGAGAATCGCGCTGGCCTCGCGCTCTTCGGGCGTCATGCCGCCGTCGCCGGTGGTGGTCGACGTGCCCGCTCGCCGCGCGGCCAGGCCGATGGCCTGCTTGGCGTTGGCGCTCAAGGCGCCGAAACTCATGCCCGCCACCGTGATCGGGATCGCGAGTTCGATCGGCCTTTTCGCACGACGGCCGCCCAGTACCGTCTTCGTCGTACATTTTTCGCGATAGCCTTCCAAAGGATATCGCGAGGCCGAGGCGGTCAAGAAGACCAGATCGTCGAACGTCGGGAGGCGCCGCTTGGCGCCCATCCCGCGGATCTCGTACAAGCCGTGCTCGGCGGCTTGCTGGATATAGCGCAAGGCGTGCCGGTCGAACGAAAAACTCTCTTCGCGATCGCGGGGGTCGGACATGGGCGCTCAATACTCCTGGTGCACTTCCGAATTCCAGTGATACAACGTCCGCGCCGAGGCCACCCGCTTGAACGCTCGCGGGTCGTGGCGGAAGCCGGACTGGTCCAAGAGCCGGCCGACGCGAATCAGGTCGGCTTCGCTCATCGGCTCTTGCCGGGCGTCGGCGCCGAGATAGGCGATGGCGCCCTTGACGTAGATCACGGCCTCGTAGAGCGAGTCGCCCAGCCCGGCGCCGGCGTCGCCGCAGATGACGATCGTGCCGGCCTGGGCCATGAAGGCCGACATGTGGCCGACATTGCCGCCGACCACGATCTCGCCGCCTTTGAGCGAGATGCCGCAGCGCGAGCCGGCGTCGCCCTCGATCGCCAACAAGCCGCCGTGCATCGAGGCGCCGGCCGATTCCGAGGCGCTGCCGCGGACGCGCACCTGGCCCGACATCAGGTTCTCGGCCACGCTACGGCCGACGTTGCCCTGGATCGTGACGCGGGCGCGCTGGTTCATGCCCGCCACGAAGTAGCCGGCGTCGCCTTCAATTTCAATGTCGAGTTCGGCGTTCACTCCGACGGCGATGTTGTGCTTGCCCTGCGGATGCTTGACGCGCACCTTCAGGCCGGCCAGTTCGGCGGCCGGGCGGTGCAAAAAGGCGTTCAGCTCGCGCACGCTGCGCTCGGCCAGGTCGAATTCGATCACACGTTCCATGCGTAGATGCGCTCGGGCTGAGGTTCGAAGAGCGTGGCTTGTTCGATGCCCGGCAGGTGCGCCAGCGAGCGATACTCGGAAGCGACCGCCACGTAAGCGTCGGTCTCGGCGGCGACGGCCGGCTTGCAGGCGAAGGCGTCGCGGACGACCACCAGCGAATCGAGCGTGGCGATCACCAGCGTATAAAAACCGTCGAGTTCGGCGAACGAGCGTTCGATCGCCGTCTCCAGCGGATCGCCTTCGCGCATCCGCCATTCGAGAAACCGGCAAGCCGCTTCAGTGTCGTTGTCGGTTTCGAAGCGAATGCCTTTGCGCTGGAGCTTGCGACGGATCATGTGGTGATTCGAGAACGAGCCGTTGTGGACCAGGCAAAAATCCTCGCCCGCCGAAAACGGATGCGCGTGCAACGGCGACACGGCACTCTCGGTGGCCATCCGCGTGTGGCCGACGGCGTGCGAGCCGGCCAGTCGCCCGAAGCCGTAACGCTCGGCGATTTCGCGCGGATGGCCTTCGTCTTTGACCAGCCGCATCGACTTGCCGACCGCAAGCAGGTGGATGCCAGGGACGTTGGCCGCCAGCCACGCTCGCAAGGCGTCTCGGGAAACGTCGGCCACCAACTCGGCCGATGCGGCCGAAGTTTTCCAGCGAGATCTGATTCCCAGTTCGGCCTCGATCCGTTTGGCCAGCGCCGGCCAATCGATCGGCGGAGAATCGCAAAACAGGCTGAACCGCCGGGAATTCGCGGCCGTTTGACTCTCGAACACGGCCAGGCCGGCCGAGTCCGGGCCGCGTTCGCCCATCGCCACGAGCATCGGCGTCACGAGTTCGCCAAGGCGCTCGCGCTGGCTGGGATCTTTGATCAGCAGGCCGACGATTCCGCACATGTTCGAACCCACCATCGGGCAATTCGACAAGCGCACCGCTTGCATCGGATGCGCACGACGCTCGGCCGCCAGACGAGCATGAACGTCTCTGAGTATATCGTGCGAAAAGGCGGAAGTAGAGCCCCTGGCGGCGTAGTTTGTAGGCAACGCCCTCGGCCGGTCAGTAGGTGGAGGGCCGGGCGCCCCCGCCCGGCCAGCCGTTTACGGAAGCTTCGTTGCTCCATGACGGGCGAGGGCGCCCGTTCCTCCATGACGGGCGAGGGCGCCCGTTCCTCCATGACGGGCGAGGGCGCCCGTTGCTCCATTGCAAAGGGCGATCAGCCCGCCCCTGGCGTCGCACGTCTTAAGCGATATGCGTAAAGAACTCGTCGGATGCCAGGATTTGGATGGCCGCGTTCTCAATGGCGCCCGTGCTCAGCGATGACGGGTTGTTCGTGAGCATGTTCAGCCAAGTTTGGCGTCCCGACGCGTCGATGGCCCGGTGCAGGAAGGCGGCGAAAAAGCCGTCGACCAGTTGGGCGCTCGATTCCTGCCCGTTGATGAAGGCCGTCGCGACTTGCAACCTCGACTCGCCATTTTGCAACAGGCCGGTCCACATTGCGAGGCCGGCGGAATCGGCGGGACGCTCCACGATGTCGTTATAGAGCGCGCCAATGAAGTCGCTGTCGGTCGGGTGCAGGTTGCCGGTATACTCCTGCGAAGTGACGAAGCCGGAGACGACGGCCTCTTCGGTGGCCGAATTGCTGAAATCATTGAGCCAGAACGCCTTGCCGGCGGCGTCGGGACTGCGGCCCAAGAACGTCTGGTAATACTGGTCGAGTTCGTTGGTTCGATGCTCGGTCGAATTCCAGACGCCGCGGGCCACGTCGGCCCGCGTCGCCCCGTTGGCCATCTGCCCTTTCCAGTACGCTAAGCTCGCGCTGTCGGCGGCGCGCCCCAAGACGCTTTCGTAGACGGAGTTGATGTAGGCGCCGTTCGGGTCGGATGAACTCGACGAAGACGCAGCATTGTTAGGCGAGTACGGCAAAGGCGAAAGCGTGCTCGTCACCAAGTTGCCGAAGTCCACCCCCGCTTGGGTTTGTCCGACGGTGACCGTCACGGTTTGCACGGGGGTCGTTATGGTGACCCCGTGGTTCGCCGAAACGACTTCCTTGACCGTGTAGGTTCCGGCAGGCAGCCCAATGAAGGAGAAGTTTCCGTTGGCGTCGGTGGTCGTCGAGGGATTATTCGGCCCCGGAACGCCGGAGCCGTCCTTGTCGATGAACACCGTTCGCCCGGCCAGCCCCGGTTCGCCGGAATCGAGTTTGCCGTTGAGATTGTTGTCCGCAAAGACCGTACCGGTGATGTTCGGCGTCGTGGTGTCGACGGCTTCGCCGAAATTCACGTTGCTCGTGGCCTGGCCGGCGGTCACGGTCACCGTTTCGAGCGGGGGCGTGGAAAGGACCGTGCCCGAGGGGATCACCTCGCGAACGGTGTAGGTTCCGGCCGCCATCGCCAAAAAGGCGTAAGTGCCGTTGGAACTGGTCACGGTCGTCGGCTCGCCGGAATCAAGCTTGCCGTTGTTGTTCGAATCGATGTAGACCGTCCGTCCCGACACGCCCTGCTCGCCCGAATCGAGTTGGCCGTTGCCGTTGGAGTCGGTGAACACCGTGCCGGTGATCGAGGGCCGATCGCCGAAATTCACGCCGGACGTCGTGTGGGCGGCGCTGACCGCGATGGTTTGCGTGCCGGTGGTCAGCGTCACGCCCGTCGGCAGGACTTCCATCACGGTGTATGTGCCCGGAGCAATTCCGGTGAACGAGTAATTGCCGTTGCTGTCGGTGACGGTCTTGGGGTTGTTGGCGGGCGAGCCGGTATTGTCGACGTTGAGAAACACCGTTTGGCCCGGCACGCCCGGTTCGCTGGAATCGAACTGCGCGTTGCCGTTTTCGTCGATGAATACCGAGCCGGTGATCGCCGGCAACTCACCGAAGTCGATGTTCTGCACGGTGTTGCCGTTGGTCACGGCGGCCGTTTGGGTTGTCGCCGTGGTCAAAGTCACGTTCGTGGACAGCACTTCCATCACCTGATACGTTCCGGCGGCCAGACCCGAAAACACGAAGTTGCCGCTGGCGTCGGTGGTGGTCGAAGGGTTGCTGGCATCGGGGACTCCCGTGTTGTCCACGTTCAGAAACACCGTGCGGCCGGCGACGCCCGCTTCCCCCGAATCGAGCGTGCCGTTGCCGTTGAGATCGGTGAACACCGTGCCTTCGATCGACGGACCCTCGCCGAGGTTGACGCCGGTCGTGGTCTGGTTGGCCGTGACCGTCACGTCTTGGTTCGTCGTGGTCAAAGTAACCCCGGCCGCCACGACTTCGCGCACCTTGTAGGTTCCAGCGGCGAGACCGGTGAAATAGTATTTGCCGAGCGAATCGGTGGTCGTCGAAGGATTGTTGGCGTCGGGCGCACCCGTGCCATCGTTGTTGAGAAACACCGTGCGGCCCGCCAAGCCGATGTCGCCCGCGTCGAACGTGCCGTTGGTGTTCATGTCGACGAACACGGTGCCGGAGATCGAAGGCGGCACTTCGCCGAAGTTGATCGCCGACGTGACCTGTCCGGCGGTTACGGTGATGTTTTGCGCGGGGGTGGTGATCTGCGTGCCTGCGGGCGCTACCTCCTTGACGGTGTAATTCCCGGCAGCGATGCCCATGAAGTAATACAGGCCCTGGGCATTGGTCGTGGTCTGCGGATCGCTGGCGGTGAGCGAGCCGGTTCCGCTTTGATCGATGTACACCGTTCGCCCGGCAATCGCCTGTTCGCCCGAGTCGGCCTGGCCGTTTTTATTCGCGTCGATGAACACCAGGCCGTCGATCGACGGCAATTCGCCGAACACCAGGCCCGAGGCGCCGCTGCCGGAGCCGACCGTCGCCGTTTGCGTGCCCGTCGTCAGCGTGACGCCCGAGGGCAGTTGCACCATCACCGTGTAAGTTCCGGCCGCCTGGCCGTTGAAGGAAAACGTGCCGGTGGAGGAGCTGGTCGTGTGCGGGTTGTTGGTCGGCGAGCCGGAGTTGTCGACGTTCAAAAACACGGTGGCGCCCACAAGGCCGGGTTCGCCCGAATCCATCGCGCCGTTGCCGTTGAGATCGACGAACACCGTGCCGGAAATCGACGGCTGCTCGCCGAAGTTGGTCCCCGAGGTCGTTTGGCCGGAAGTGACCGTGATAGTTTGCGTGCCGGTCGTGAGCGTAACCCCTGAGGGCAGCACTTCGCGCACGGTGTAAGTTCCCGCTGCCAACCCGGCGAAGGTGTAATTGCCGTTGGCGTCGGTCGTGGTCTGCGGATCGCTGGCGGTCAGCGAGCCGGTTCCGCCTTGATCGATGTACACCGTTCGCCCGGCCACGCCTTGCTCGCCGGAATCCATCTGCCCGTTGCCGTTGACGTCGCTGAAGACCGTGCCGTCGATGCTGTCGAGCGTGACGGAGCTGATGCGGACGAGTTGATTGTTCGAGCCCACCGGCAACGATTGGAACGTGCTGCTGTCGGCCGCCGTGGTGGGAACCGCGGCGATGGCGTTGACCACTTGCATGCCATTGCCGATGATTTTGCCGAACACGGCGTACCCGCCGCTGTTGCTCGCTCCTAGCGTGTTCGTGTTGTCGACGGTGTTGATGAACCACTCGTCGGTGGCGCTGTTCGCGACGCTGGTCCTGGCCATGGCCACGGTGCCGGCGATGTTCGGCAAATTGTATTCCAGCGGGATCGGCGCGTTCGTCGGAATCGTGGTGAACTGCGAAGTGCTGGTGTAGGTCGTCGTGGACGACGTGAAGCCGCCGGTTTGCACGATGAAGTTCGGCACCGAGCGGTGGAAGATCGTATCCGTAAAGGCGCCGCTCTCGATGTAGCTCAGGAAGTTGGCGACGCTCTGCGGAGCGGCGCTCGGCAGCAATTCGATCTGGAAGTTTCCGTAATTGGTATCGACCGTCACGATCGGGTCGGAGCTCAGATACCAACGGGCTTCGAGCCGTTCGGCGCCAAAAGAGCGACCGGAAACGCCCTGAAGGCGGTCTCGGCGAGGAGGGCGACGGCGAGCAGTGCGTGAACGCTTCGAACCAGCAAATGTGTGCAGAAAAGACGACCCCAGCATGAAAATCAACTCCCAAAGCCTCGAAAGTCCCGGTAAGATTCATTAAAACCGCCGATTTCAAACGCGGCAAGGAAAAAGCTGCGTTTGGCGGGCAGACTGCGGGAGAATCCGAACGTTAGGGCTGCGCTTGCTTGTCCGAATGTGCGTTTTCGCTCGCACTCAAGCGCTGTAAAAGCGAAACGCTGCACTAAAAACAACGGCCCCCCGCGACCGTCTGATCGAGCAGGCGTCGATACGCCAAAAAGCGTATGCCGTTTGCGTCAAGTCGATTGCACTTTTGCAGATACGACTTTCAAAAAGTTGCTCCGCGCCAACTCGTTCGTTAGACTGCCGCACAAGATTGCTACGGATTTCGTCAATCGGTCACTCGGGAGCCTGGCAATGGCGAAAAGAAAGTCGTCCGCGAAGAAACCGGTAAAGCAAGGGGCCAAGCTCCTTCAGGCCGCCAAGAAGTCGCCGAAGAAGGCCCCTTCGAGAACAAAGCCGGTCAAAATACGAGCGCGGAAAAAAGTCGCCGCCAAGAAGACTGCCGCCAAGAAGACTGCCGCCAAGAAGACTGCCGCCAAGAAGACTGCCGCCAAGAAGACTGCCGCCAAGAAGACTGCCGCCAAGAAAAAGGCGGCCTCAAAACGGCTGCCGACCAAGCGGGCGGCGGCGAAGCCCTCCCAAAAGTCCAAGCCCGTGGCCAAAAAAGCGGCGCCGCGCTCGAAGCCTGCGGCGCAATCGCCGGCGAGCATGCCCGTCGGACCCGCACAACCGCCGATGGTCGAATCGGTCGCCGCGCAGCCGGCGGACCTCGGCTCCCTGCTGACGCCGGGCCTCGCTGAGATCATGGAAGACATCGACGCCGACGACGGGAGAATGGCCGGCGACGACGCCACTTGGCTGGAAGAAGACTGAACCACTTCGTCCAGCTCGCTCAGGACCACAACGCCCGAACTTGCTGGCGGATGTTCTGGCGCGTGTCCGCGGAAGGCGTTGCGCCCGCCGATTCGTCATCGGCCGCAACAGCGGCCGCCGAGCACGTGAAGCGCCGCTTCACGCCGGCCGGCAGAAAGCGGCTGAGTTGCGCGTAGCCAAACTGGTCGCTCGAGCGGCCTCGATAGGCATGGAAGTATTTCTGCGGAAAGCAGACATAGAGCCAATCTTTGGCGCGAGTCAGCGCCACGTAGAACAACCGACGTTCTTCCTCGATTTGTTCAGCCGAGCCCGTCGCCATGTCCGAAGGAATATTTCCATCAACCCCGATAAAACGCCTTGTTCGTTCGTCGCGTGCGTGCTTGCGCGATCGTGCATCCGTGCAATTCTCCCATCGAGAGGCATCCCCAACCGCAGGCGATTGTACTGCACGCGGCCTCAAGCAAGCTACCGAATTCAGCAGCTTTTTGGCGAGGGGCTATAGAATCGCCTGTTTCGGGGCGGAATCGGCTTTCGAGTTTCTTTCGCCCTAGTCCGGGTTGCAGGATTTGTAAGTCGAGGGTGGTTGCAAACTTTCAGGTATCAATCTATGGTTGTAACATACGAAAGCGGGTCAGCATCTTTTTTCATTACGGAATCGTTCTCTCCGCCAATGGCAAAGAAAACTTCTCAAGAGGGCACGAGCAAGAGCGACTTAGCTCGTCAGTATCTCTCCAGGCATCCCGGCGCGAGCGTTGCTCAAATTACTGATGGACTGAAAGCCGAGGGAGTCGAAATCTCGAAGGCTTTGGCGAGCAAGATCAAGTACGGTCGCTCGGCGAATGGCGCGACGAAGAAGCGGGGCGGTCGCCGCAAGGGCGCCGGCGGCAGCGTCGCCGGCGGCAGCGTCGCCGGCGGCAGCGTCGCCGCGGGCTCCACGAGCAAGGCCGAGGCGATTCGCCAATCGATTCGGCGGTTCGGCAAGCGCTTTCGCCCGCGCGACGTGATCGCCGATCTGGCCGAAAAAGGCGTCGAAGTTTCTTCGGCGCAGGTCAGCACGATCGCCAAGACAATGGGCATGCGTCCGCGACGCAAGGGCCGCGGCCCGGCGGCGACCGGCGCTCGCCCGGCCGCCACTCGCTCTGAGGAATTATCGCTGGCCGCACTGGTCGCGACGAAACGGTTAAGCGACCAACTGGGCGGAATCGAAAACGTCAAATCGGCTCTCGACGCGCTGTCCAAGATCCTCTAGTCGCCCCCGGCTCTATTGATCTCCGTCCACGGAACCCGCTGCGGTCTTAACGGCCGTAGCGGGTTTTCAGTAGCGCGGCCTCGCCCGCGTGGCGCTGGGATGCCGAACGGGCGCCTGGCGGGAAAATCCGATCTAGAGTCGCCACGTCTTGCGGCGATGCGTTTGTTTGGCTTTCCACGCCTCGGCTTTGCCCCGCCCGGTCTCGCTCGACGAAGATCATCCCGATCGCTTGTACGACACGGCCCGCGAACCCCTCGATTACATTTCAGCAAGCTTGCCGGCGCAAAAGATCGGTTCGCAGGCTGGCGCCGTAATAGGCGTGTGCCGACCTCATTTCGAGGGCCGGCGTTGCACGGCCTGGGGAGCACATGTCATGCGAAGCTTGCTGCTGGCGACTCTCGTGATTGGATCGGGATGGTTCGTTTCCGAGGCCCGCGCGCAAGGGGGCCTGGGCTATGTCGGCGGGCCTTACATCGCCGGCGCCGGAGTCCCGGCATTCGCCATGCAGGGCATTTACTCTGGCGGATATGGCTACTATCCCGGCGGATATGGCCCAGCGTCGTATTTTCCGGGCGCGGCATGGCAGGGTTACCCGGCGCCGATGTTCCCCCGCGGGACAGTGTATACTGGCTACCGCGGCCATATTCCCACTTACGGTTATCGCAGCCTTGGGCGGGGCCGCACGTTCGGATCGTATCAGCCGCGGTTTTACGAACTTTACCAGCCGCGCGCCTACGGCATGTTCGATCGATAAACCTGCCGCGAGTCGTTCGCCGACCGCGTCGCCCATGGCGATTTGGCGGCGTGTCGTGGCGTTTCGCCCCGCCACGATAGCACTGCCATGGCGAGGGGCTTGGAGCACGCTCGTCCCTAGATTGTTGGACCGGGAAAACAAGGCGCTTGGGCTGTCGCCGCCTGAGGCGACGGCCCGAGGCGCCCCGATGTGCCAACGGCGTTGACATGGCAGGGGGACCGCTTAGAATTGGGTAGAACTGACCAGTCAGTCCGCCCAAGGTCCGGCCATGAAACAAGCCGCCGTCTCAAAACCCCGCCCCCCCGCCGAGACCCCACATCAGGTCAACCGCCGCGAAGAAATTCTCGATGCGGCCACTCGGCTCTTTGCCCAACACGGCTATGCCAATACCGATACGCAACTGCTCGCCGACGAGTTGCACGTCGGCAAGGGCACTCTGTACCGCTATTTTGGCAGCAAGCAAGAGCTGTTTCTAGCGGCCGTCGACCGGGGCATGCGGAAGCTTTGCGAGCATATCGATGCCTGCGTCGAGACTGTCGAAGATCCGCCCGAGAGGATTGCCCGAGTGGTTCACTCCTACCTCGGCTTTTTTGCTGAACACCCCGAACTGGTCGAACTGCTGATTCACGAGCGGTCGCAATTCAAGGACCGCAAAAAGCCCACCTATTTCGAGCACCGCGAAGCGAACCGCGAGCGGCTGCGGAATCTCTACCGTTCGTATATTTCCGAAGGCCAGATTCGCAACATGCCCGTCGATCGCATCCTCGAGGTGTTGGGCGATTTGCTTTACGGCACGATGTTTACGAACTATTTTTCCGGCCGGCAGACATCGGTCGCAGCCCAGGCCCGCGACATTCTCGACGTGGTGTTTCACGGCATCCTGAGCGATGTCGGCCGCCAGCGCCGCCCCCCCGTTAGCAACCCTCCCGATTAAAGACTATGGCTGACGATTAACGGCGAGCGGAACTGGCCCGCCTCCGATTCGCACACTCGACGCGCCGCGTCGCTGGAGTAACCCACTGTGATTCGCCCTCTTCGAAACTGCTGGTCGCCGTTGCTCGGCGGCTGGTTGCTCGTCGGCAGCATCGCTGGCGCCGGCTGCAATCACGTCGCCGCGCCCGAACCGCCCAAGGCGCCGCCGCCGCCCGAAGTCGTCGTGGCCTTGCCGACGTATGAAGAAATCACCGATCACGAAGATTTCACCGGCCAGACCGAAGCGGTCAAATCGATCGAGATTCGCGCGCGGGTGACCGGGTATTTGAAGACGGTTGACTTCCAGGACGGCGCCGAGGTCGAAGCCGGCGCGCCCTTGTTTCAAATCGATCCGCCCTACTACGAGGCCGAACGCGATCGCGCCGAAGGCAACGTCGGCCAGGCCGAGGCCCACTTGGCCCGGCTCGAGCTCGATTTCGAGCGGGCCGAGAAGTTGCACCCGACCGGAGTCATCACCAAGGAACAATACGACCTGGTCACCGGCGACCTGGCAGAGGCGGAAGCCACGCTCAAGGCCGCCAAGGCGGCGCTCAAGATCGCGCGGGTCAACCTGGGCTATTGCGACATCAAGGCGCCGATCGCCGGCCGCCTCAGCCGGCCGTTCATCGATCCAGGCAACCTGGTGATCCAAGACGACACGATTCTGACCCGGATCGTGGCGCAAAACCCGATGGACGTCTATTTCGACATCGACGAGCGCACGATGCTCCGCTTGCGGCGTTTGTCGCAAAAAGGCATCTCCGCTTCGCCGCAGGACGAATCGCTGCCGCTGTTGATGGGGCTCGCCGACGAAGAAGGCTACCCTCATCAAGGCATCTTGAATTTCGAAGACAATCGGCTGGACCCCAGCACCGGCACGCTCCGCGTCCGCGGCGTCTTTCCCAACCCCGACCGCCTGCTTACGCCGGGCCTGTTCGTGCGAGTGCGCGTGCCGATCGGCGTGCCGTACCGGGCCTTGCTGGTTCCCGAACCGGCCCTGGGCGCCGACCAGGGGCAGAAGTTCTTGTACGTGGTCGACGACAAGAACGAAGTTTCCTATCGCCGCGTGCGGGTGGGCCGCTTGCACGGCCAGTTGCGAGTGGTCACCGAAGGCGTCTCGCCCGGCGAGCGCGTCGTCGTCAGCGGCTTGCAGCGCGTTCGGCCCGGCGCCAAGGTCGCCCCCAAGTTGATCGAAACGCCGAAAGTGGCCTCGCTGCCGTCGCGCGAAGAGCCTTTCGGCGGACGTTCGACGGCTTCAAGCAACTCGCAGAGGGAAAACTAGCTGCGCCCACGGTTGATTCGGCGGGCGACTCCGGTTGGCTCGCTTTTTTGCGTCGGACGAGTTCCGCGGTTGGATTTTTTCAGGCATGGCTCCGATTTCCAAAGACGGCCGAGAAATACGACTCTTCGGGGCATCAAGCGACCGAGCGAGGAATCCGCTTCGCGCATGCCGATTACGGGTTCCTCTTCTCTGTTCGCAGGGAAACGCTCGGCCTGCAACAAAGGCGACCGAACACGATCGTTGCGGCGCACAGGCGGCAAGGCAAGCGACCCGCGAAAACGCCGGGAACAGAGAAGAGGAACTCGTAAGAATCAAATCGCATCGGAACGCTGGCGATCACCGCAAACTGCTTAATAAGGCGTGCTCGCGTCCTTCATTGGGTCCGCGTCGCCGGAGACAAATCACCGCCTCCCATTTGCCGGCACGTGGCATCCCGGTTCCAGAGAAACTGAAACGCAGGAGTGGGCGGCCGTGATTTCCAGATTCTTCATCGATCGGCCGATCTTCGCCTCCGTGCTGTCGATCGTGATCACGTTGGCCGGCGGCGTGGCCATCTGGACGCTTCCGTTAGCTCAATTCCCGCAAGTCTCTCCGCCAACCGTCACGGTCAGTTGCACTTACCCCGGCGCCAGCGCCCAGGTGGTCGCTGAAGCGGTGGCGGCCCCGATCGAGCAGCAAGTCAACGGCGTCGAGGGCATGATGTACATGTCGTCGACCTGCACCAACGACGGCCAGTACAACCTGACGGTCACGTTCTTCAACGACGTCGACGTGAATATGGCCCAGGTGCTGGTGCAAAACCGCGTCAGCCTGGCCGTGCAGCAATTGCCCGACGTGATCAAGCAGACCGGCGTGACGACGCGCAAGCGCTCGCCCGACATTTTGATGGGCGTCGCGCTGATCTCGCCCGACAGGCGGTACGACCAGTTGTATTTGAGCAACTACGCCGTGCTGCAAATCAAGGACGAACTGGCGCGGCTCGACGGCGTGGGCGACGTGTTCCTGTTCGGCCAGCGCGATTACAGCATGCGCGTCTGGGTCGATCCCGAAAAACTGGCCGCTCGCAACCTGACCGCCGCCGATGTAGCGGCGGCCATTCGCGAACAAAACATGCCGGTGGCCGCGGGCGCCGTCGGGCAGCAGCCCGCGCCCGAAGGTCAGATGCTGCAGGTGAATCTGAGCACGCTCGGCCGGTTGTCGGAGCCCGAGGAATTCGAAGAGATCGTGATCAAGGCGACTCCCGACGGCCGCATCACGCGGCTGAAGGACGTCGCCCGCGTCGAGTTGGGCGCCAAGAGCCTTGATGTCAACGTTAGCATCGACGGGCAGCCGACCGTATTTTTGGCCATCTTCCAGATGCCCGACGCCAATGCGCTGGAAACGCACGACCGGGTGATGGCCAAGATGGCCGAACTGAAGCAGGGCTTCCCCGAAGGGCTCGACTACGACGTCGGCTTCACCACGGTTCCCTACACGCGCGAGTCGATCAACGAGGTGTTCAAGACGCTGCGCGACGCGATCATCCTGGTCGCTATCGTCGTGCTGCTCTTCTTGCAGAACTGGCGTTCGGCGATCATTCCCTTGGTGGCCGTGCCGGTGGCGATCATCGGCACTTTCGCCGCCATGGCCGCCTTCGGCTTCAGTCTCAACAACCTGACGTTGTTCGGCCTGGTGCTGGCCATCGGCATCGTAGTCGATGACGCGATCGTCGTGGTCGAGGCGGTCGAGCACCACATCGAGCAGGGGATGCGGCCGCGCGAGGCCACGATCAAGGCCATGCAGCAGGTTTCAGGACCCGTGATCGCCGTGGGCCTGGTGCTCAGCGCCGTGTTCGTCCCCTGCGCGTTCATCAGCGGCATCACCGGGCACTTTTTCCGGCAGTTCGCCCTGACGATTGCCGTTTCGACGATCATTTCGGCCTTCAACTCGTTGACGCTCAGCCCGGCCTTGACGGCCGTGTTGTTGCGGGCGCACGACAAGACGGCGGCCTTGCCTCTGCCTTGGCTGTCCTTTCCGTTGGCCGGCGGCTGGCTGGGTTGGCTGCTGCTGCCGGCGCGGCTGGCGCCTTGGCTCGTGCGAGGACTGGAAGCGTTGCCTGCCAGTTGGGCCGCGCGCCTTGCGCCGCTGGAACCGTGGCTGGCGCCCGGCGTCGCGATGCTATTGGGCGGTCTGGCCGGGGCGCTGGCCGCCGGCAGCGCGAATCGCCTGTTGGGCGCCTTCTTCCTGCTCTTCAATCGCGGCTTTCACTACAGCACCGGCCTTTATGCCCGGTTAGTCGGCGGCTTGCTCCGCGTGACCGCCTTCGTGCTCGTGGTCTACGGCGGGTTGCTCGGCGTGACCTACTGGCGGTTCGTCGAGACTCCCAGGGGGTTCATTCCTTCCCAGGACATGGGCTACTTGATGGTCAACGTGCTGCTGCCCGACTCTGCGTCGATGGAGCGCACCCAGGCGGTGATCAATAAGATCGTCAAAATCGCGGTAGCGCATCCGGGCGTGAAGCACTGCTCGGGCATCGCGGGGCAGTCGTTCGTGCTGAACGCCTTCGGCTCGAATTTCGGCTCGATGTTCGTGAATCTTAAAGATTATCACCTGCGCCGCGATCCCAAGCTTTCGAGCACGGTGATCAAGGAAGACTTGGAGAAGAGTTTCGCCCAGGAGATCGACGAGGCGATGATCATGGTTTTTCCGCCGCCGCCGATTCGCGGCGTGGGCCGCTCCGGCGGGTTCATGATCATGGTCGAAGACCGGGGCGACGTCGGCCCGCAGGCCTTGCAGGAGGAAACCGATAACCTGGTGCGGATCGGCAACCAGACGCCGGGCTTCGGGCGGCTGATGACCTCATTCCGAGCCAACGTGCCGCAACTCTACATCAAGCCCGACCCGCAACAGTGCATGACGCGTCACGTCTCGCTGGCGGCCTTCGCCGACGCGCTGCGCATCTACCAGGGTTCGCTGTACGTCAACGATTTCAACAAATTCGGACGCACCTGGCAGGTGATCGTGCAGGCCGAGCCCGAATTCCGCGCCTCGCCCGACTACATCTCCCGCTACAAGGTGCGTAACAGCGACGGCGTCATGACGCCCTTGGGATCGCTGGCCACGCTCCACGAAGTGAACGGCCCTTTGGTGCTGACTCGCTACAACATGCACCCGGCGGCATCGATCAACGGGGCCGCCTCGGCGGGCGTGAGTTCGAATCAAGCGATCGAAGCCATGCAGCGGCTGGCCGAGGAAAATCTGCCCCGCAACATGGCGTACGAATGGACCGACATGTCGTACCTCGAACTGCTGGCCGGCAATACCGCGACGGTCATCTTCGGCTTCGCCGTGGTGATGGTGTTTCTGGTGCTGGCGGCGCAATACGAAAGCTGGTCGCTGCCGCTGGCCGTGATCCTGGTCGTGCCGATGTGCTTGCTGAGCGCCTTGATCGGCGTCAACCTGGCGAAAATGGACGTCAACATTTTCACGCGAGTGGGCTTCGTCGTGCTCGTCGGACTGGCCAGCAAGAACGCGATTCTGATCGTCGAATTCGCCAAGCTGCAGCGAGTGGCCGGCATTTCGCGGCGCGAGGCGACGCTCGAAGCCTGCCGGCTGCGGTTGCGACCGATCGTCATGACGTCGTTCGCCTTCATCCTCGGCGTGGTGCCCTTGATCGCGGCGCATGGCGCCGGCGCCGAGATGCGCAAGGCGCTCGGCCTGGCGGTATTCAGCGGCATGCTCGGCGTCACGCTGTTCGGCCTGGCGCTGACTCCGGTGTTCTTCTACAGCATCGACTGGCTGGGAGAATCGCGCGTGTTCGGTTGGTCGTGGCTGCGTCGACTTAGCGGGTTCACGCTCGCGACGCTCAGCCTGCGCCCGGTGCGCCGGTTCGGCGTGGAAGTCGCCTTGAGAGTTGCTGCCAGCGCCCGCAAGCGATCGCGTCCGGCGCCTGCGCGCCAGCACGCGCCGCCGTTGCCGGCCGCGCCGACGAACGGCGCCGCGGGCAACGGCTCGCCGGAAAACGGCTCGCCGGGCGCCAAAACGCCGGTTCCCATGTCGGCGGATGAAACCGTCATCCTCGCCGACGAAACGCACGAGGCGCCTGCGCCGCTCCACAGCCCCCGCCCCGCCGCGCATTTGTCGCCTTCCGCTCCGCGAAAGAGAGTGCTTTCGCAACGCGACGAACGACATTAACTTTCTCCATTTACCCAGGACCGTCGAGTAAGGTCGCGCATTGTTCTCGAAGTTCTTCATCAATCGGCCGATTTTCGCCTCGGTGCTCTCGATCATGATCACCCTGGGCGGCGGCATTGCGCTGTTCACGCTGCCGATCGCGCAATACCCGGAGATCACGCCGCCCACCGTCGAAGTTTCGGCCAATTATCCGGGGGCCAACGCCCAAGTGGTGGCCGACACGGTGGCGGCGCCGATCGAGCAGCAGGTCAACGGCGTCGAGAAGATGCTCTATATGTCGTCGCAGTGCGCCAACGACGGCACCTACACGCTGACCGTGACCTTCAAGCACGGCGTCGATCTGAACATGGCCCAGGTGCTGGTGCAAAACCGCGTGGCGCTGGCGCAGCCGATTTTGCCCAGCCTCGTGCAGCGCCGCGGCGTGGTGGTCAAGAAGAAATCGCCCAGCGTGCTGATGATCGTCAATCTGTTCTCGCCCGACGACAGCCGCGACAACCTGTATCTGAGCAACTACGCCACGATCCAGCTCAAGGACGAACTTTCCCGCTTGCACGGCGTAGGCGACATCACCTACATCGGCCAGCGCGACTACAGCATGCGGCTCTGGCTCGATCCGGAAAAGATGGCCTACCGCAATCTGACCACGGCCGACGTCGTGCGGACCATCGAACAGCAGAACACGCAAGTCGCCGCCGGCCAGATCGGACAGCCGCCGGTGGCCAACGGGCAGGTGTTTCAATTCACCATGAGCACCATGGGCCGCCTGGCCGAACCCGAGCAATTCGCCGACATGATTCTCAAGACCGACGCCGAAGGCCGCTTCGTGCGGTTGCGCGACGTGGCCCAGATCGAACTCGGCGCGCTGGTCTACGATCAAACCTGCACGCTCGACGGCCGGCCTTCCGTGGCCTTGTCGATCTATCAATTGCCCGGCTCGAACGCGCTGGAGACCGCGCAGTTGGTCCGCTCGAAGATGACTGAGCTGCGCGACCGCTTTCCCGACGGCGTGGAATACTCCATCGTCTACGATACGACGCCCTTCATCCAGGAATCGATCAACGAAGTCTTCAAGACCTTGCGCGACGCGGTGATCCTTGTCGCCGTGGTGGTCTTGCTGTTTTTGCAGAATTGGCGCTCGGCGATCATTCCGCTGATCGCGGTGCCCGTGGCCGTGATCGGAACCTTCGCGGTGATGGCCGCGATGGGCTTCAGCCTGAACAATCTGACGCTGTTCGGCCTCGTGCTGGCCATCGGCATCGTAGTCGATGACGCGATCGTGGTGGTGGAAGCCGTCGAGCACCATATCGAGCACGGGCTGTCGCCGCGCGACGCCACGATCAAAGCCATGGAGCAGGTCTCCGGTCCGGTGATCGCCGTCGGGTTGGTGCTTTCGGCCGTATTCGTGCCGTGCGCCTTCATCAGCGGCATCACGGGTCAGTTTTTCCGGCAGTTCGCTCTGACGATCGCCGTTTCGACGATCATCTCGGCCTTCAACTCGTTGACGCTGAGCCCGGCGCTGACCGCGCTGCTGCTGCGCAGCAGCGACAAGGGCGTGGTCTCTCCCCTGCCTCGGCTGACGTTTCCGCTGGCCGGCGGCTGGCTGGGTTGGGTCTTTCTGGCGCCGCAACTCGCCGGGCACGTTGCGCCGACGCTGGCCCGGCTGCCTGCGGGGTTGGCCGAGGCGCTCGAACCATGGTCGGCGTGGCTGGCGCCTGGGGCCGGCGCAGTCGCGGCTTTTACCGCCGGATGGCTGGTCGGAGGCGTGCTGAACCGCAGCTTGGGCCTGGCCTTCCGCGCGTTCAATCGCGGCTTTGATTTCGCCACCGGCGCCTACGCGCGCGTGGTGGGCGGATTGCTGCGCGTCAGCATCGTGGTGCTCGTCATCTACGGCGGCCTGCTGGGCCTGACCTACAAGAGCTTCGTGGAAACGCCCAAGGGGTTCATTCCGGCGCAAGACAAGGGCTACTTGCTGGTCAACGTGCAACTGCCCGACTCGGCCTCGGTCCAGCGCACGCGGCGCACGATGCTCGACATCGAAAAAATCGCCGCGCGAATTCCCGGCGTCAAGCACACCGTGGCGATCGCCGGGCAGTCGATCTTGCTGAACGCCAATGCTCCGAATTTCGGCGCCATGTACGTGATGCTCGATGAATTCCATCATCGCGTCAAAGAAGGTCTCTCGGGCGACCTGATCGCCAGCCGCTTGCAGGCCGCGCTCGAAGACGAAGTCGCCGACGGCCTGATCAACGTCTTCGGCGCGCCGCCGGTCGAGGGGCTGGGCACGGCGGGCGGTTTCAAGATCGTGATCGAAGATCGCGGCGACGCCGGCCCTGACGTGCTGCAAGACGTGACGGACAACGCCGTGCTGACCGCGCGCGAAACGCCGCAATTGCGCGATCTGTTTTCCAGCTTCCGTTCCAACACGCCCTGGCTGTATCTCGATATCGACCGCTCGGCGGCCAAGCGGATGGGCTTGAACATGGGCGACGTGTTCAACACCCTGCAAGTTTACCTGGGCTCGCTGTACGTCAACGACTTCAACCGTTTTGGCCGCACCTGGCAGGTGAACGTGCAGGCGGGGGCCGACTTCCGCAACCAGATCGACGATCTCAAGCGGCTCAAGATTCGCAACGCCGAAGGCAAGATGACGCCGCTAGCGGCGCTGTCGGAGGTGCGCGACGTGAGCGGCCCGGCGATGATCACCCGCTACAACCTGTACCGCGCGGCGCCGATCAACGGCAGCCCCGCGCCGGGCGTCAGTTCGGGCGAAGCTTTGGAAAAGATGGAACAAGCCGCGCGGCGCGATCTGCCGCGTTCGATGCGCGCGGAATGGACCGAACTGGCGCTGCTGCAATTGCAAACCGGCAACACGGCCATGTGGGTCTTCCTGCTGGCGGTGGTGCTGGTGTTTTTGGTGCTGGCCGCGCAGTACGAGAGTTGGGCTTTGCCGTTGGCCGTGATTCTGGTGGTGCCGATGTGCCTGCTCTGTTCGGTCGCCGCCGTGCTCTGGGGCCGGCAGGACGTGAATATCTTCACGCAGATCGGCTTCGTCGTGTTGATCGGCTTGGCCTGCAAGAACGCGATTCTGATCGTCGAGTTCGCCAAGGCCCAGAGCGAAAGCGGCGTGCCGACGCGGCAAGCCACGCTCGAAGCTTGCAAGCTGCGGCTGCGGCCGATCGTGATGACCTCGCTGGCCTTCATTCTCGGCGTCGTGCCGTTGATGCTCTCCGAAGGCGCCGGCGCCGAAATGCGCCGCACGCTGGGCATCGCCGTGTTCGGCGGCATGCTCGGCGTCACGCTGTTCGGCGTGTTCCTGACGCCCGTCTTCTATTTCGTGATCCAGCGACTCAACGATTGGCGCCGCCGCTGGGCAGGTTGAGCGTTGGTCAGGCTTTCGAGCCTGACGGAAATCGCGAGGCGGCATCGCTCGGTTATGCGTCGAGCGCAGCTTCGGAGCGTTGAGACAGTTCCGTCAGGCTCGAAAGCCTGACCAACGCACTGTGCCGCCGCTTGCGGGCGGTTTACAATCGCCTTATTCGCCGCCCGCTCGGATCCGCCGGCGGCGCGTGCGAACGAAAGATCGGATGGACGCTACAGCGGCTTTCCAGGCGAAAGGGCTTTCATGTTCTCGCTTTCTCGACGTTCGTTTCTCGCGACGCCGCTGGCGGCGGCGCTGGCTTCGCAAGTATCGCGGGCCGCCGAATCGCCCGCCAAAGAGCGAATCAAGATCGGGCAGATCGGCGTCGGTCACGCCCACGCCAGCAAGCTGGCGGTTTACCGCCGTTCGCCCGGCTACGAGGTCGTCGGCATCGTAGAACCCGACGACGAGTTGCGCAAACGTGCCGAATCGCAGCCCGCCTTCCAGGGCTTGCCGTGGCTCACGCGCGAACAATTGCTCAATTCGCCCGGCGTGCAGGCGGTGCTGGTCGAAACCCGCGTTCGCGATCTGCTCGACAACGCCGAAGTTTGCCTCGCCGCCGAAAAGCACGTGCACATCGACAAACCGGCCGGCGAATCGCTGGCGCAGTTCCGCCGGCTCCTGGAGGCGGCAAAGCGGCAAAAGCGACTCGTGCAGATGGGCTACATGTATCGCTATAACCCGGCGGTCGTGCTGCTGCGCGAGATGCTCGCCAAGGGCTGGCTGGGCGAAGTGTTCGAAGTGCATGCCGTGATGAGCAAGGTCGTGCCGCCGGCTCAGCGGCGGCCACTGGCCGAGTATCCCGGCGGCATCATGTTCGAACTCGGCTGCCACGTCATCGACCTGGTCCTCGGCGTGCTCGGGGGGCCGCAAGCGGTTCACGCCTATCCGCGGCATTCTTCGTCGCTGGACGACGGCCTGGCCGACAACGTGCTGGCCGTGTTCGAATACCCGCGGGCCACGGCCAGCGTTCGTTCGAGCGCGCTGGAAGTCGACGGCGGCGCCCGGCGGCATCTGGTCGTCTGCGGCAGCGAGGGGACGTTTCACATCCAGCCGCTCGACAACCCGGCCGCGCGCGTGGCGTTTTCCCAGCCGCGGGGCAAATATCGCCACGGCTATCAAGACGTGCAGTTTCCCAAGTACGAACGCTATGTCGACGACGCGGCCGACATGGCGCGAATCATTCGCGGGGAAAAAGATGCTGATTATTCCTACGATCACGATCTGGCCGTGCAGGAGGCGGTGCTCAGGGCATCGGGTTTGACGCCCGATTAGCGGCTGGCGACCTTGCGCGTTCGATTTGTCTGGGTTTTTCTGGAGGACATCTCATGGTCGGCCGCAATGACGCAAAAATCACAGCTTTCATCACGACTTGGCTACTTGTGGGTGTGACTGCATCGTCAGTGCATGGAGCTGAAGCCGTCGAACGAGAGCGAGTCGCTCGCGTCGAATTCCTGATCGAATGTTTGGCTTCGAAGAATGCCGCTCCCAAGGTTATTGGAGATGCGAGGGTTGGCGACGATCAGACGATCAAATTCACAAAAACATACGACAAATCCGCGCAAGCGGTTGTCTATCTGGCCGCCAAGGAATTGCTCGGGGAAGATGAGGGCGTAATTGACATGCTACTGGAACATCAGGACGATAGCCGCTATTCGTTTTCCGTCAATTCATACATTGACTACAATGTCACGGTGTCGGAAGCTTGTCGTCGGATTGCAGGGCGAAAGTTGTACTCATACGAGCCTGAACTGCACGTGATCACACGTTCGGGAGCGGGGTACCCCGACTTGACCTCGTATGCCGGCTCTAAGCATCCCTGGGCCGTTTGGTGGAGAGAGAACAAATCTCGCGGGTTGCCGCAATTGCAGTTAGTGGCCCTCGACGCTGAAATCAAGTTCATGCAAGAGTTGGACGGTAAAACGGCTCTGCCCTGGCATCCCGATGCCGAGCCGCTTCCGATCGCCGAATTCAACCGGCGGCGGGGCGAGAATCTGCAAACGTTGAAGGCTATCCGGAGCTACGTCGCCGCGGCGAAAGTCCCATATCGCCCAAAAGCATTGGTAACCTTCCCGAATTATATTTTCGGGCTCCCTTGGGCCGGGCGTCGACACAACAAGTAGGTAACGTCCCCTGGAATATCCCCCATGATTATTGCCGCTTTCCAAGGCCCCGTGAAATTCGGCGATGCCGAGGCGAATCTGGCGACGACCGAAGAGGCGCTGGCCGAAGCCCAGTCGCGCGGCGCCGAGATCCTGGCGATGCCCGAAACGTTCTTGCACGGCTTCTTTTCGCAGCAGAAGTTCTTGCCGGAATTCGCCGTGGATTTGCAGGGCAAATTCTTTCAAGGCGTGCTCGAGCGGTTCAAGAAATTCGAATGTACGCTGCTGTTGGGGCTGAACGAGCGGCGCGGCGACGACGTGTTCAACACGGTGGCCGTGATCGAGCGAGGACGCCTCGTCGGCACGTACTCGAAAACATACGCTTACTTGAGCTACGAAACCCGCGGCGAGGCGTTTCCGGTCTTCGAGCGGCGCGGAATCAAATTCGGCGTCGCGATTTGCGCCGATACTTCGTACATCGAGCCGGCCAGGATTCTGGCCATGAAGGGGGCCCAAATCATCTTCACGCCGCACTTCAACTACATCAGCTACGAGCATGTCGCCGACCACACGACGGAAGTCCGCAACCATCACATTGCCATCGCCATCGACAACGGCGTGTACGTGGCCCGGGCGAACGTCGTCGTGCCGGAGTCGGCCGGCGTCGGGCCGTCAGGCTACGCGGGCGTCGGGGTGGGCGATAGTTTGATTCTCGATCGCCGAGGCCGCGTGCTGGCCGAGGCCGGCATCTCGCGCCGCGCGCTGCTCGTCGCCGACTTGCCCGACGACGATCTCCGCAAGGGCGGCCCCGCGCGCTGGCGATACACGAGTCCGGCCATCGCGGCCGCGCTTTACGAGCAATATCAAGATCTGTTCGCCCGGCACGGCAATCTGCCGCTGGGCAAGCACTGACGCCGCTGCCCGCTGCCGCTGCACGATTGGCCTTGGAAGGCGAACGCCCGACCGGCGCTATTCCTGTTCGATCTCGACCTGTTCGATTTCGGTTTCGGCCGTTTTCGGCGCGAACGCCGCCTCGGCGTCGAACGGGGGCGAACCGCCGCGCCAGCTCGGATTAGGAGGCAGTTCGTCCTCCGTTAACTTTCCATTTCGATCCACGTCGAGGGCCTTCAGATTCAACGCCATCTGGTCGATCTCGTCGAGGCTGATCTCGCCGTCGGCGTCGGCGTCGAGCAGACGTTTCCAACCGAACCTGTGGTGATGGAACGGCTCTCTGGGGATCATGGCCGGAAAACGCTCCGGATCCCAGGCTGAGCCTGCCGGGGCCGCGTCGAATTGCGGCGCCGGCGCCTCGGCATGTCGCCCTTCGCCGCGCTGCTTCGTTCGATCGTGTACTTGCGACAGCACCAAGAGCGCAAAGCATCCCAGAAACAACAACGCCACGCCTGAACTGCCTAACAGATGTTTCATGGCCTTCTTTCCGTCTTTCCCGGCCACTTCCGCGCACTCGCCGCCGTTCGCCGAAGCATGGGCAAGCGACCGACGCCTGCCTCGAATCATCATCCGCCGATGCGCCCGCAGATGCCGAGCAATCAGAAATATACTCTGCGACAGAAAAATAAACGACAGCCGAGCGCCGAACTTGCTCGCGAAACTCAACTCGCGGCTGGCAGGGCGTCGCCTTCGATCCATCCCCGATGGCACTAAGTCAGCGGCTTGAAACCGCGTCACGTTACAGTCGGCAGCACCGCCTTTGCTTGGCGGCGCAGAACGACACTCCGCGGCCAGGCAGGAACGTGACCGCCGCGGGCCCCAATATCCCTCAAACGCGTCTTAGTGCGTCAACTGCTTCATCGAACCCAGCGGCGGGGGAGGCGGCGTGTTCTTGTACTCGTCGGTGACGACGATCTCGAGCTGAATGTCGCGATCGCTGACGCCGCCGCGCATCTGCACCAGATCGCTTTGCAGTTCGTCCAGCGTCGGCTGGCGGGTCAGGTACTCTCCGAAGAAGCCGTCGATCAGGTTCGTATAGTATTCGTCGCTGCTGAGGAAGCCGTGGACGACTTGCGTTTCGGTCGCCTGATGAGTCTCGAGCAGGTTGTCCCAGTATTGCAAGCCCTGCGGGTCGGGCTTGCGGTCGAGCAGCCGTTGGTACAAAGCCTTGACCCACGCAAGGTCGGTGCCGCCGGCCGATTGGAAGAATTCCGGAGAGCTGAGCATGCCGGCGATGACTTCCTCGGGCCCGCCATAGGCTTTCCACACTTGATCTCGCCAGAACGCCAGCCCGGCGGCGTCGGGCGTACGCAACAGGAACTGCTGGTAATAGCCCGTGATGATCGGATCCAGGCGTTCGTCGCTCTCGAAAATCCCTTGAGCGACGACCGCCAGCGACGACCCGTTCTGGATCAGATTCGTCCAGTATTGCAAGCCGGCGTCGTCCGGGTCGCGGTGCAGCACCTGCTCGTACAGCTTGCGGACGTTGCTGGCATCGTGCGACATGATGCGCACCGTCACGACGTTGCTGTTGGCGTGCCCGTCGTTGGCCATGTACGTGAACTGGTCGAGCCCCTCGAAGCCGGCGCCGGGCGTGTAATTGAACGAGCCGTCGGCGTGCAACAAGAACGAGCCGTGCGCCGGTCCGCTGACCAGCACCGCGGTCAGCGGGGCGCCGTTCGGATCCGAATCGTTGCTCAGCACGCCGATCGCCGCGGTGGAAGAACTGGTCTGGGCATAGCTGATCTCCAAGAAATCCGGCTGCGCGACGGGCGGCGCATAGACGTAAACCTTGAAGGTTTGCGTCGGCGAAGTGTCGACGCCGCCGTTGGCCGTGCCGCCGTCGTCGTGCAGGGCGATCGTGACCGTGGCCGTGCCATACTCGTTCGGCGCCAGCGTATAGCTCAGCGCGCCGGTCGCTGGGTCGATGCTCGGCCCGGCGGAGAACAACGAGGGATTGTCCGTCGAGATTTGGAAGTTCAGCGTTTGACCGGCCTCGTTGGCGGCGGGGCCGGGGCTGAGCTGGCTGACGAAGCTCGCGACCAGATGAGCGCCGGTGTTTTCATTGACGTATTGATCGCCGCCCAGGAACAGGAAACTCGGGGCGTGGTTGACCAATTGGGACGTGATCTTGAAGGTCTGCGGAGGCGGAGCCGAGGTGTCGTGGCCGCCGTTGACCGTGCCGCCGTTGTCGTGCAATTGCACCGTCACGTTGGCGATGCCCTCGGTTTGCGGCGCCAAGGCGTATCGCAGCGTGCCGGTATTGGCGTCGATCGTCGGCAGCGAAGCGAACAACGCGTTGTTGTCGGTGGTCACGATGAAGTTCAGCGCTTGGCCGACTTCTTTCGGGCCGGGACCGGGACTGATGTTGGTGATGAAATTGGTCACGGTTTGCGGCGGCGCGTCCTCGTCGACGAACTGATTCGGGCCGATGGTGAAGGTCGGCGCCTGATTGACGAAGTTGACCGTGATCTTGAAGGTCTGCGCCGGCGAAGTGTCCTGGCCCCCGTTGAGCGTGCCGCCGTCGTCCTTGAGCTTGACCGTCACGGTGGCCGCGCCCGCGGCGAACGGCGCCGGCTGATAGGTCAGCGTGCCGGTCGTGGGGTCGATCGAGGGCGCCATCGAGAATAGCAAGGGGTTGTCGTTCGTGACGATGAAGCTCAGCGTTTCGCCGCTTTCGCTCGGCGGCCCGGCGCTGATTTGCGTGGCCCAATTGGCGATCGTTTGCAGCGGCGCATTCTCGTTGACCACCAGGCTCGGCCCGCCGACGAAGCTCGGGGCGTGGTTCACGAAGTTCACGTTGATCGTGAACGTTTGCGCAAGCGAAGTATTGATCCCGCCGTTGGCCGTGCCGCCGTTGTCGTGCAACAGGACCGTGACGGTCGCCGTGCCGAAGGCGTTCAGCGCCGGGGTATAGGTCAGCGTGCCGGTCGCCGGATCGATGCTCGGCCCGGCGGCGAACAATGAGGCATTATCCGTCGAGATTTGGAAGTTCAGCGTTTGACCAGCCTCGTTGAACCCGACCCCCGGCGAGACCGCGGTGGCCCAGCCAACCACGCTCTGAGGGGGCGCGTTTTCGTCGACCGTCTGATCGGGGCCGGCTACAAAGGTCGGAGGGTCGTTGACGAACAGCGAAGTCAGCTTGAACGTTTGCGTCGCCGAGGTGTCGTGGCCGCCGTTGGCCGTGCCGCCGTTGTCGTGCAGTTCGACGCTCACGTTCGTCGAGCCGCTGAAATTGGGAGAGAACTGATAACGCAGCGCGCCGGTCAGCGGATCGATCGACGGCGGGACCGCGAAGATATTCGGATTGGCGGGCGTGACGATGAAGTTCAGCGTCTGGCCCGTCTCGCCGTTGCCTGGTCCCGGGCCGATTTGGGTCGCCCAGTTGGAAATGACTTGCAGGCCGGAATCTTCGTCGACGGCCTGATCGGATCCTTTGACGAACGAAGGCGGCTGATTGACGAACTGCACGCCGACTGTAAACGTTTGCGTGAACGTGTCGATGCCGCCGTTGGCCGTGCCGCCGTCGTCCTGCACGGTCACCGTGATATGCGCGATGCCCGAGGCGTAGGGGACGGGCGTGTATTGCAGCGTACCCGAATCGTTCGGGCTGGTATAAGCAATGCTCGGGTTCGGCACGACCGCGGGATTGTCGGACGTGGCCGTGACCGTCAAGTTCTGCGACTCGCCCAGGCCCGAAGCGATGCCCGACAAGTTCCGCGTCTGCTGCCCGGCGTTTTCCAGAATGGACTGGTTCGGAATCGGGTTCAGGCTAGGCGGATCGTTGATCAACGCCACCGTGAGCGTGGTCGTCGCGAGGGGCGAAGTGTCGTTGCCCCCGTTGGCCGTGCCGCCGTTGTCGTGGGCCACGACCGAAATCTTCGCCACGCCGAACACGTCGGGATTGAGCGCGAAGTGCAAGGTCGAGGTCGCCGCGCCCGGCGCCGCCGGGTCGAGCGTCGGCTGAACCGAGAACAAGTCGGGCCGGTCGGTCGTCACCGTGAATGTCACCGTTTGGCTGAAGGGCGGCTGGCTTTCGATCGGCTGGCCCGGCGAAATGCCGGTCGCGAAGTCGGTCAGGCTGATCGGCCCCGCGTTGCTGCCGCCCGGCGATCCGCCGCTGGCTGTCACGGTATTGTTTTCCAGCACGCTGTCGTTGGCGGCAAGCGTGAACAGCGGCGGCTGGTTGATGAGTTTTACGTTCATCGTCGCCGTGCCGCTGGCGGTGCTGAACGAGTTGAATCCGCCCGTGGCGCCGGGGCCGGTCAGATCGACCGTGCCGCCGGCCGTCCCCGTGACCTGGTCCCAGCCGTAGAACGTGATCGACGCGTTGCCCGCATAACCGGGGTTCGGCCAGAAGCGAATTTGATAGCTGGCCGGCAGCAACACGGCCTGGTTCGGCGCTGCGCTGGCGATCGTGGTCCACGTCGTGCCGTCGGCCGAGTACTGCCAGACGCCGCCGCCGCCCGTCGACATGCCGGCAATTGCAATCCCCGGTATGCCCCCGGCGGCCGTGTCGACGGTCAGGAAATTCGGCCCGGCCGTGGCCAGCATGGCGCTGATCGACACGCCCGCGGGCGGAGTGTTCGCCGGGGGAACGTTTTCCAGAATGTCGGGCAGGGTCGGACTGCCCGAGGCGAGCACCGGCGCCCGGTGGATCGCCACGCCCGTCAACGTCACGTTGAACGGCGCCGAATTGAGCGGGAACGGCGCCGGCTGGCCTTGGGGACCGAGGCCCGAGTTGCCCAGGTCGTTGGCGATCAAGATCAGCGAAGCCGTGCCGTTGAAGTTGATGTCCTCTTCATAGACCAGATTGGACAAGGCCGCCAGCATGTCGGTGATCGCCCCTTTGAACGTGACGCTCGAGGAGTTGTTGGCCCCGCTGACGATCGAGATGCCCGTCAGTTGCGTCAAGCCCACGGCGCCGCCCGCCACGCCGTTTTCGGTGGCGTCGATCGTCATCTGCATCTGCTGGTTGCCTTCGGGCAGATCGGGATCGGTGATCGTGAAGGCGGGCAGCGGCGCGGTCGACAGGCTGAACGCCGAGCTGGGCGAAAGAGCCACCGGCCCCGTGGGGCCGTGGACCACCGGCGGATCGTTGACCGCCTTGACCGAAAGTTGCGCCGCGTCGGCCGGCCCGCTGCTGAACGGAGCGCTGCCGCCCGTGCCCGTGGCCGTCAGATCGACCGACTGCCCGTGTACGTCGATGCGGTTGTTGACGTAATCGAACGTCTCATCCCAGGCGACGAACGACAGCGACGGCGCTCCGCCGTAGAAATCGTTGAAGTACTGGTCCGGCAGGAAGCGAACCAGGTCGCCCCCGTCGAGCAGCAAGGCGCTAGTCGTCGATACGCTCGGGAAGTTCGTCCAGTTGCCGGCCGGCAACTGGTATTGCCAGGTTCCGTGAGCCGTTTGCCCCAGGCCGACGACGGCGATGCCGAATTGCGGCGAGACTACGGCGTTGAGCGTAATGGCGTTCGGCTGCACGTTCGGGTCGGACTGCAACATCGCCAGCACCGCGGCGCCCAGATTGTTGACCGGCGCCACATCCTCAAGGATCGAGGCGAACGACAGAGCCGCCGCGGGGTTCAACGTCGGCGCTTCGGGCTGCGGAACGACGGAAAGCGTCGCGACGGCCGCCGACCCGCTGCTAAAGGGCGTGCTGCCGCCAGTGCCGGTCAGCGACAAGTCGACCGTCGAGCCGTCCAGATCATAGATGCCGTTAACGTAATCGAAGGTTTCGTCCCAGGCGACGAACGACAACGTCGGGGCGCCGCCGCGCGTATTGTCGAATTTCGGATTCGGCAGGAACCGCACCGAATCGTTGCCGTCGAGCAACAAGGCGCTAGTCGGAGACACGCTGACGGGAATATTCGCCCAGCCGCCGCCGATCTGGTATTGCCAGACGCCGTTGGCCGTTTGCGTGAGGCCCGTCACCGCAATGCCGTAGCGGGACGTACCCGTGGCGTGCAGCGTGATGGCATTCGGCTGATAATTCGGGTCCGATTGCAGCATGGACAGAACGCTACTGCCGTTATTGTTCGCCAGCAGGACGTCTTCGTTGATCGACTGGAACGACAGCGAGGCGGTCGAGGCCAACGTGGGAGCTTCCGGCGCCGGCGTGACTTGCAGCGTGGCCGTCGCCGTGCCGGCGCTCAGCAGGCTGAACGGCGTGCTGCCGCCGGTTCCGGTCTTCGTCAAATCGACGACGGCGCCGTCGACGTCCGGTCCGCCTTCGAACAGATCGTACGTGTGATCCCAGGCCATGAACGACAGCGTTGGCGCCGCGCCGCGCGTATCGTCGAATTTCGGGTCGGGCAAGAACCGCACCGAATCGCCCGCGTCGATTAATAGCGCGCGATCGGTCGCCACGGCCGGGAAGGGAGTCCAATTGCCGATCGGCGATTTGTACTGCCAGAGGCCATGCGCGGTTTCGGTCGCGGCGACGACGGCGATGCCGTATTGCGCCCCGGGCGCGTTGAGGGTCATGGCGTTCGGCTGCACCGACAGATCGGATTGGAGCATCGCCAGCACCGTACTGCCCGTATTGCTGGCCGATGGCGTGTCTTCGACCACCGGCTGGAATGCAAGGTTGGCGCCGGTGTTTAGGGTCGGCGCGTCGACTACCGGTTGCACGTCCAGATAGACGATCTCGGGCGTTGACGTCAGCGCCTGTGGGCTCGGCAGGTATTGCGGCGCCGGGCCGACGCCGATATTCCCGTGATCGTTCGTCGTGAACGTCAGTTCGACGGCGCCGGTGAGCTCCTCGGCCGGGTTGAAGACCAGCCCGTCAAGCGCCTGATTGATGGCCGAGAGCGTCCCCAGGAAATCGAGCTTGCTCTGCCCGTTGCTCGTACTCCCGGTAAACGTGATGCCGGCGACGTTGGTCAGCGTCAGCGTGCCCAGCGTGCTGGGGTTGACCGTAATGATCTCTTCGAACGGCGGCAGCAGCGCATTGCCGGCGTCGGCGGCCGTGATGTCGCTGTCGACGACGGTCACCGCGTTCCCATTGGCCTTCGAGAAGGTCTGTTTCGTGTCTTCGTTGAGCAGGATCGGCGAGGCAGCCGTGCTGGTCGGAACAGCGTCGACGGGCGGATCGTTGACCGCGATCACGTCGATCGGAATCGAGTAAATCGCGGTTTGCGCGGGCGCCGGCGAGTTGCCGTTATCGTTGACCGTCACCGTGACGACCGCCTGGTCGCCCAGGTGGCTGTCGAAGTTCAGATCGGGAGTGAACACCAATCCTTCGAGTGCGGCGTTCAGCCCCGGCGTGGGCGCCACGGCGCTGGCTTCGCCCAAAGGCGCGGTGATGGTGATCGTGTTCGAACCCTGGCCGGTGGGGGTGACGCCGATCGAATTGAGTTCCGTCAAAGCGGCGCTCGAAAGCGTGAGCGTGCCGTGCGTCGCCGACAAGGTCAGCGTCTCGCTGCCCCCGTTGGCGTCGACGTCGAAGATCGACAGCGCCACGGAGGTGTTGTCGGCGCTGCTGAAGGGCGTCGTCAGGCTGAACGTGCCGTAAGACGGCGAGGCCGAATTCTCGTACATCGATAGCGACGGCGTGCCCGTGCCCGACGAAACCAGTTGCACCACCGGCGCCGAGTTCGTCACGTTCGCCAACAGCAGCCGGAAGTGGGTCAGGCCGTCGGGCCCGTTGGCCTGCAGGAAATTGCCCGCGCGGTCGGCAATGCCGACGGGCGTCGCCGCCGAATTGCCGGGGTCGAACTGCACGCCATTATCCAGATAGATGTCGTACTGGTGGCCGTTCAGCCAGACGCCGCTGGCGGCGACCAGATGAATGATGTGGTTGTTGTTGTCGTAGTCGAAGTAGTAATCGACCCCCGGCGTCAGCAGCCGGCCGTCCTCGCGAACGTCGAGCCGGTCGGGGCTGACCGAAGCGTCGTAGATGCCGCTGCCCAAGCCGTCGCTCAACTGGATCGTGAATTCCGACAAGCTCTGCCCGCGGACGAACACGATGTTGGGCGATTTGTTCAGGTCGTTTTGGTCGTTGTCGATCGGCGCCAAGAGCGCGGCCGTCGGACCGGTGGTATCGGCGTGCTCGATGGCGCCGCGGTCGATGAACACGTTCTGGCCGGTCCCCAGGTTTGCGTTGGTCACGGCCGGATCGTCGACGCGCAACTGCCCGTACAGGTCGAAGCCCGGGGCGATGATCGGCGACGGCGGAATGCCCAATGGGCCGGTGACGGACGTCATCGAGGTGCGGTCTTGCAGGCTGTTGATCGAAGCGTCGATCGGCAGCGCCGTATCGGTCAGGTAGAAGTTGGCCTTCGACGGATCGGTGCTCGCCTTGCGGAAAGGCGAGGGCGTGGCCGCGGTCACGACTTTGTCGAAACTGCCCGTGCCAACGTTGACCGGCGCGGCGCCGTCGTTCTGATAATAGTTCTCGCCCAACACGGCGTTCGATCCGCCCGTCACGTCGATGGCCCGGCCAGAGGCCAAGTTGACCAGCACGTTGTTCAGAATCGTGGGCGACGAGTTGTTGGTCGCCAGGATGCCGGTCCCCGTCGGATTGTCGCCGCCGTAGATCGTGTTGTTCGCGATTCGCCCGAACGGCACGATGCCCTGCGTGGCGCCGTTCGGGGCATTGTCCCCCTCGAAGGCGATGCCGTTGCCGCTCGAACTGACGCCGTAAATCAAGTTGTTCACGATCACCACGCCCGGCGCCAAATTCGCGCTGTTCAAGGTCGGCGTGTTCACTGCGGCGCCGGGGTGCGGCAGGCTGTTGTTGCTATCAGGCGGCGTGTCGAAGGGCGTGCCCGGCGCCGAGGCCGTGACCAGAATGCCGTTTTGCGAGGCGTTGCTGATCTGGTTGCCGTACAGGATCACTTCGCCCTGCGGCCGCGGCATCGTCACGTCGCCCAGCGCCGACGGCACGGGCGGGTTGTATTGAACGATCGCGCCGGGCGACTGCGTGCTGACGAAGCCCGAAGCGCTCGCGAACCCGTCGGCGGCCGCGACGATATTGCCAAACAGCGTGCCGCCCGAAGCGCTGAACTGGTCGACTCCGCTGATGGTGAACGTGGCCGACGATTGGCCGGCTTGGATGGTGACGGTCTGCTGCACTGTCGCCGCGCTCGGATTCAGCGAAAGCAAGTGGACGACCAGTGCATTGGTGGTCGGCGTGTTCCGAGTCACGGTGGCAGTGAGCGACTGCGTGGACGTGCCGGGAACCATCGTCTCCGCCGGGACCGACAGCGACAGGGCCGGCGTGTCGTTGTCCGTCGGCGAGTTCGGCTCGGTCGCTTGGCTGTCGGGCAGCACGTCGAGCACCGCTCCGACCGGCTCCGCGCCGCTGAGGCCGGCAACCGACGCGGTGAACAAGGCCGACTGCGGGTTGCTGGCCAACACGTCGTCGGTGATCGTGACATTGACGCTGGCCGAGGTCTGACCATTGAGAATCGTTACCGTGGCAGGCACGGAAGCCGCTGAAGGATTGCTGCTGGTCAGCGAAACGACCAAACTCCCCGTCGTGTCGACGCGGGTGACCGTCAGTTTGCCGGGAAGCAGCCCCGCGTCGTCGCTGACTTGCGCGGCGCCATTGACGCTGAGGGTCAGCGTCGTGCCGGCGGTCGTGGCCGGGAGCAGGAAGGCGCCGCGGCCGTGCGTGGCGGCGCCGAGCAAGTTGGAGTTCGGGTTGTATTCGAGGTCGACAACCTGAGCGTAGGGCAGGCCGACGCCCAAAGCGGCCCAACTGGCGCCCAAATCGTTCGACACGTAGACGCCGGTGTCGTTGCCCACGTACAGCGCCCCCGTGCTGCCGTTGATCGCAATCGCGTTGGTCGGCTCGTCCGGCAGATTGCCGCTGATATCGGTCCAGGTTGCGCCGCCGTCGGCGGTGCGGAAGACGTGTCCGCCGCCCCCGGTAAACATGTTGACCACCGCGTACGCGATTTTCGAGTCCTTCGGATCGATGGCCAACTGATTCACCCGGCCGCTGCCGGCAGGCAAGTCAATTTCGGTCCAGGTTGCGCCGCCGTTGGTGCTGATGAAGATTTGCGAACTGCTGGCAAACTCCCCTCCCGTAGAAGCGTAAATCGTGTTGGCGTCGCTGGGGGCGATGGCGACCGCGTCGACCGTGTTGCCGTTGGGGTTCCAGCCGGCCGTGCCAATCGTCGTGAGCGGGGCCCACGAGGTCGCGCCGTTGGTGGTGATCCAAAGATTGTTGTCGCCCAAAATCACTTCATTGCCGTCGCTGGGGGCCACGGCGAACGGCGGATAGAAGTTGGCGTTTGCAAACGAGCCCAACCCGGTCGTGGCGGACGACCAGGTCGATCCGCCGTCGGTCGACTTACGGAAGAACGCCGTCGGGCCAAAGCTGCCGACCGGCGAGACGCGGTAAACGACGTTGGGGTTTTGCGGATTGAACCTCACCTCGCCGCCGTCGCCGCCGTCGGTCTCGGTCCAAACCGGGTTGCCGGTATAAAGCTCCGTGCCGTTGTCTTGGCTGCCGCCCAGAACGGTCGTCGCGACAGCCGGATCGAGGGCGATCGACTCGAACTGGATCGTGTTCAGATCGCCGTTCCTGTTGGTCCATAAGAAACCCGCGCCGTTCAGCGGATCGGGATCCTTGCGCCAGATGCCGCCGTCGCTGCCCACCAGCAGTTTGCCGATGGCGTCGAAGGCCATGGCGTGCCAGTCGGTGTGTGCATAGTTGCCGTTGTCGTCTTGGGTGATGTTCGTCCAGGTCGCGCCGCCGTCGGTAGTTCGAATGATGCCGACGCCGCCGAAATTGGTCGAGCCGGCTGCGTAGGCGATCGACGAGTTCGAGGGATCGACGGCCATGGTCAGGTCGTACCAGCCCTGCCCGCCCGTGAAGTCGCTCGCCGCCGCGGTTAGGTCCGTCCAGGTGGCGCCTCCGTCGATCGATTTCTCGATTTTGAACAAGCTGCCAAACCCGGTGCTGCCCGAGGCGCCCGTGCCCGAGACGTCCGCATACAGCACGTTGCCGCTGTTGGCCGTGGAAATGGCCAGCGAAATACGGCCGTCCTTGACTCCGTTGGGGAAATTGCTCAGCAAGTTCCAGGTCGTCCCGCCGTCGGTCGACTTGTAAATGCCGTTGTTCGCGCTGCCAAAGTTGCCGAAGAAGGTGCCGAGTGCGGCGTAGACCGTGGTCGGATTGTTCGGGTCGACGACCACGTCGCTGAAACTATCGATCGTATCGTTGAGGGGGCCCGCCGTGGTGTTGGTCCAGGTGACGCCGCCGTCCGTGGTCTTCCAGATGCCTGTGTTGCCCAGTAGCCCGTTCTCTGCGAAGTCGGCGACCGCAGCGTAGGCGATATTCGCGTTGCTCGGGTCGACGGCGATCTTCGAAATGCTGCGCCGGTCGAAGGCCCCGCCGGCGGTCTCGAGCGTCCAAGTTTTGCCGCCATCTTGCGAGACGAGAATGCCGCGACCGTAAAACGAATCGCCCGAGTTGTTCGCTTCGCCCGTCCCGGCGTAGATCACGTTGGGTTTGTTGGGAGCGACTGCGATCGCGCCCATGAACAACGGCACGGGGTTCCCGTTGGCGTCGGTGATGTTGTCGGTCAGCGGCGTCCAACTTGGTGAAGCAGTCGTGGCGTCGGTCGTTTTCCACACGCCGCCGCCGGCCGCCGCGATGTAGAGGACGTCGGGGTTGGTCGGATCGGGCGCCACGCCTGCAATTCGGCCGCTATCGCCGCCGGTTCCCGCATACCCGCCTACGATCGGCGCCGGGCCGATCGCCGTCCAGGTGGCGACCCCGTAAGGAATCTGGCCGTCGGTGTCGTCGGTGACGCTCAGCGTGGCGCTGCCGCTGATCACCCCGGCGGCCGTGGCCACGATCTGGGCGTCGCGGAACGGGTTCGGCAGCCGGTTCTTGACGTTGTCGTCCTGCGGAATGAGCCAGAAGCTGGCCGACGTCTGCCCGACGGGGATGGTCAGGGTGGCTTGCGCCGCGAAGGGGCCGCCGAGATCCCCCGAAACCAGCGCCGCCGACGCCCAAAGGCTGCTCAACGTGACCGCCAGACCACCGGGGTGCAGGCTGCCATCGACCGGGCCGGTGTTGACGTCAACCTTCCCCTCGTACTCCGTGCCATTTTCCGGAATCGACGACGGGAGGCTCGTCACCGTGAACGTCGGCAGCACGCCGGTATCGTCGGTCACGTCGACCGTGCCGCCGAAGCTCGTGAAGCCGGCGTAGGAGGCATTGAATTCGACGGTCTGCGTGCCGTCGGCCCATTCGGGCGAGCCCTTGACCACGCCGCTGTAAAGGAACGTGGCAAGCGTTTGCCCCGGCAAGAACGAGACCGTGGCCGGGTAAGTCACGTTCGTCGAGGGGTTTCCCGTTTCCACATCGATCGCGCTTAAGTTGACGGTCATCGCGGGCAGATTCGTGCCGCTACGGATGAGCGTGCCCACTTTGTTCGTCGACGATTCGGTAATGGATGGGGCTAGCACGACCCTCAAGGTGCTCTGCGAGGTATTCACGTTCGAGACTTCGGCGACGCCGAACAGATTGACGATGTTCGTCGCCGGGATGCTGACGCCCTGCGACCCGTTGGCCTGGTTGTTGACGTCGGCCGCGCTGACGCCCTTCAGCGTGGGGTTCGAATCGACGGCGGCGACGATGGCGTCGGCCACTTGCTGCGCCGTGTAGGACGGTAGGAACGAAATCGGCCAGTTGCCCGTCGCGACCGAGCCGGTGTCGTCGAACTCGAACGTCACCGAGTGTACGCCGTCGCTGAGCGTGAATGTTTCGCCATCGGTCAGGCCGCTGCCCGCGGGCGCCACGATCGAATACGACTGCGACATCCGGTCGTTGCTGTCGAACGACTGATTCAGGTCGATCCACGGAAACAAGTCGCTGAAGTTGGCGCCGTATTCCGTGCCGCGGCGAATCTCGAGCTGGTAGGGACCGGAGAGCACTTGCTGCGTCGCCCCCGGGACGGGGTTTACCGGCACGTTGAAGAAACTTGTGTCGGCGGAGCCGGAGGTCGCTGGTTTCGGGTTGGTGATCATCTCGCCGCGTTCGGCGAGCCCGACGGTGATGTCGTCGATGTACCAGCCTTCGTGGCTGTTGTCCTGGCCGCGCCGCTGAGCGCCCGTCGTCTGAGGGCCGTTGAACACGCCGAACTGGTTGCCCGCGACGTTCTGGTTGGCGTACGGATTCGCCGCCCCGGTGACGGCGTTGATCGACAGGTCGCCCGGATTGAGCGTGGTGCCGGCGGTGCTGAAGTCAAACCGCAGTTGCAGGCTGTTTTGCCCGGCGAAGTCGCTCAGATCGACGCGGGCCTGCCGCCAGCCGGTGTTGGTCGTCGTGCTGTCGAACAGCGGCTGCACCCGCTGCAAGGGATCGCCCGACCCGGTGGCACTGCTGACGCTCTGGTAATTGGGCCGCTCGGCCTCGGGGTCCGGGTAGTTGGGCTGGTAATCGTTGTTCGTGGCCAGCGGCTGCCAGTTGACGCCGCCGTCTTCGGAGATCAGCACGCGGGCGCTGTCGAACATCTGCTGCAGCTTGGCCTTCGAGCTTTGCGCGTCCTCGGTGTTGAGGAAGTAGTTGAAGTACAAGGTCGGCTTGTCGGCCGAGGAGTAATTGGCCAGGCTAAAGCTGTTGGTCGACAGCGAGCCATAGGCGCCGCCGGGCATGTTGTAAGTATCGTAGAGGCTCGAATTCGTCGCGTAATCGCTGGCGTTGGGCTGTACGCTGATCAGATTCTGCGTGTTGTTCGCCTTGGGATCCTCCAAGCCGAAATAAAAGCTCGTGCCGCCGGGTTGCGGCGGATTGTTGGTATTGGGGTTCTTCGCGCGGCTGTTGTCGGGCGCCGCCACGATGCCGTGGCCCTGGTCGGCGGGCGTGGTGGCCGGATCGGCCCCGCGGCGATCGGTGACGTGCCACAGGTTGTAGTCCAGCGTCGAGAAGGCGATCCCGGCCACGTTCGTCACGCCCAAGGCGATGCTCGACTGGTAGCTGGCGCCACCGTCGGCGCTGAAGATGTTCTGCAGCTTGCCGCCGGTGTCGAAGGCGTACAGGATTCCCCCCGCCGCCGCGAACAGATCGCCCGCGTATTTGCCGATGCCCGTGGCGGGGTCGGGCTCGACGTCGGGCGGGCCGGCCGTCAGGCTCTGGAAGGACAGCCCGGAGACGTTCGCGATCCGCGTCGCTTGGCCGCTGCGATAATCGAGCGAATACAGGTTGCCTTCGTTGCCAACGATAAACATGACGCCGTTGAGGTACGTCATGCCGGTGATGGTTTCGCCGGCTTGCACGCCCGTCACCGGCACGTCCAGCGGCTGCGTCGGCGGGATGGCGGTTTGAGGGGCGAAGTTGATGCCGTTGGGATTGAACGGCACCACGACGCCCGTGTCGGGGTCGAGCTCGTACAGACCGTTGAGGAACGGCTGCGAGCCCGAACCGCCGTTCAGGTAGCTGCCGATGGCGTAGAGAAACCGCTTGTTCGTGCCCTGCGGCGTCGCTTGCACGAAGGCCATGGCGTTGTACTGCACGCCCTTGTTCGCCGCCGTGACGCTGGTGCCGTTGATGTATTCCGTGACGACGCCGTCGTCGCCCTTCATCGAGCCCGCCGCCGTGCCGGTGTCGATTTGCACGTAGTTGCCGGAGTTGCCGTCGTTCGTGCCAGTCGTCAGACCATACAACTCTCCGTCGTTGCGCATGGCGAGGGCGTTGAAGCCGTTCACTTCGCTGGTGATCTGGCCCTGGTCGGTTTCCATCGCGCCGGTGAAGGGATTGACGGTTTCCAAACGGCCTTGGGGCCCGCCGGTGTTCACGAACAACACCACGTCCGAGAGGTTGTAGGGCGTGGCGTAGCTGTTCAAGGTGGCGATATTTTTGACGCTCGACGTGTCGCCGTTCCACATCGGCGTCAGCGTCGAAGGATCCTGGGCCGTTTCGCCGCCTTGGCTGCCCACGTGGTCTTCGACGATGCGATTCACCGAATCGACCGGCTCCAGCCGCAGCAGGTAGTTGGTGGAAGTGGCGTTGAACGTGGCGTCCAGCGCCTGGGGCAGCGTGGCGTTGGAGTGGATGGCGACGTAATAGGTGTAATTGCCGCTGCCCGGCTGGCCCGCCGGCATCTGCACCGTGCCGATATAGGGGTCGAGCGTGCCGAAACTGCTGTGGTTCAGTTGGTTGGCGTCCTGCCCTGCGTTCGGCCGCGGCTGCTGGTCGGCGACGTTCGAATCGCGGCCGGTATAGATCAGGTTGCCATTGGAGTCGTAGACGTCGATGATCGTGTCGGGCCGCGTCAGGCCGTCGGCGTAACCCACGTCGAACACCGCCGCCCAGGTCTTTGCGGATGCAGTGATGACCTGGATTTCCTGATAGGTCAATTCGAACTTGTACCAATCGACGCTGTACTGGTTCGCCAGATCGCCGCCGACGTTGATCGAACTGGTGTCGCTGCCCAACAGGTCGCCCAGGTTTTGGGCCGTAGACAGGCTGTTGTGAAGGGCGGACTGCGAAGAGCTGTTGGAGACCAGAGGCGAGTGGCTGGGCAAGCCCTCGACGTCGATGCCGTTCGTGGCGTAGCGGATGTCGGCGTACTCGACCGTCGAACCGGGAATCTCCACCTGGTTTTGCAGCCGGATTTGCAATTGATACTGGCCGCTGCTGGTCCCTTTGCCGGGGACGTAGGCGTTCGCGCCGGCGCCCTTGCTGTAAATGCGCACGTAATAGTCGTGGACGCCCGCCGAGCCGGGCAGCACCACGCGGAAACCGGGGTCGCCCGGGTTGGTCGACCAGAAGTTCATGCCCGCCGTGCCGAACAGGCTGTCCTGCAAGGGCTGGGCCAGGTTGCCCGGCAACTCGCCTTTCAACATCGGCCCGGCGAACAGCGGGTCGCCCGCCGTCGTTGCATCTTGTTGTTCGGCGCCGGAATTGTCGCTGCGGGCCAGCACCTTGCCGTTGGCATCGACCAACTCCAGCACGGCGTCGAGCGAAGGGGAGGTATTGGTCACGTTTAGCCAAATCTGCGTGCCGGCCGTGCCCTTGAACGTATAGTTGTCGACGTCCTGGCTGTAATCGGGGCTGATGAAGCCGTTGACCTGGAAGCCGAGCCGCGAGTTGTCGTCGCCGCTCTGCTCGTTGGGCGCCAACTGGCCGAGCGACTGGGGCGAGGCCGTGGTGTCGTTCGTGCCCTTGCCGCCCGTCAGCGCCGGTTCGGTCTCGTCGACCATCGCCACGTTGCGGTCGTTGCTGTACTGGTCGAACAACAATCCGCGCCAATCGCCGGGCGCCGGCTTGGCGTTCGGGGCGGCGCCGTTGGTGTTGTTGTCGGGCAAATCGTCCGGCGTCAGGCCGGCGCCGACCGAAGTGTCGTTCAGCGAGGTGAGCACGACCGGGTGCTGCGGCGTGCCGAGCACCTGCACTTCGCCGCCGATGCGGTCGCTGATATCCAGCGGCGTGCCGCTGGCGGTAAAGCCGGACGAGGCCCCGGCGACTTTGACCACCAGGCTTTGCGTGGCGCTCGATTGCAAGCGCAAGCCGCCCACGCTGGCGAAGTTCGGCACGACCACTTCGCCTTCGAGCACGTGGACGATGTCGGTGTCGTCCCAAATGCTGGAGGTTTCCAGCGTCGCGCCGCGAACCACCATGCCGTTGATGGCGTTGCCGCCGAGCTTGTTCAGCCGGACCAACGGGCCGTAGTTGTCGTCGAACTGGCTATAGCGGGCGATGGCGCCCGTGCTGCGGCCCCAGTCGGGCACGAGAGTCGCATCGAGCGAATTGGCGTCGACGCTGATCGCGGCGCCGGCGTTGTTCTGAATCACGTTGTTGACGATCACCGGCTGGGCGCCGAGCACGAAGATGGTCGCGGCGTCGCTGGGCTCGCGGCCGTTGCGATCGCCGCCGCCGCTGCCGGCGTTGGCTTCCAACGTGCTGTCGGCGATGCGGACCTTGGCCTGGTGGATTTCCACGGCGTCGAACGGGGCGAAGCCGCCTTCGATGGCCGTCGAACCGCCGCCGAAAGTGATCAGCGTATGGTCGAAGCTGCCGCTGGAGGTGGGCCAGAAGTAAAACCCGCCCCAATCGCCCGGCTGCGGGAGGATGCTGCCGCCGCTGCCGCCATTGCTCGGCGTGTCGAACGTGCCGCCGCCGCCGTAGCGCCAGTCGTCGATCGAGGTGAACACGATGGGCTGCGCCGCCGTGCCTTCGGCGATCAGGTTCGAGCCCATTTCCGCTTCGATCCGCGAGTTGGCCAGCTTGACGAGCACGCCAGGATCGATCGTGAGCTGCCCGGCGACGCGTTGCCGGGTCGTGCCGCCGAAGTTGACGTAACCCAGATCGTCGTGAATGACCAGGTTTTCTTGCAGCACGTAGGGAATGTCGGTCGAGGCGAACTCGGCTGCGACGTCGAGCGTATCCAACGACTGGCCCGCGTTGGTATTGATGCGGATGAACAGGCCGTTGATCGTGTTCTGGATGATCTTCTGCGTTCCCGCCAAAGGCGCGGGCAGTTGCACCTTGAAGGCGCCGGTGAGCTGCACGGCCGTTTGCCCGGCGCCCCATTGAGCGGCGACGCCGATATTGGCTGAATTGATTGCGTTAGCGATGGCCTGCGCCACGTCGGCGGCCTTCGAGGCGGCCGTAAAGTTGACGCCGATATAGCCCGGGTCCGGCGTGCCGCTGGAGATCAACTCGAAGCCGGTGTTGTTGATGACGAACTTCGTCCCCGACTTGAGCGCGCTACCCGCCGCCGCCGTCAGCGTCTGGCCCAGCGTCTGCGAGAGCATGTTGCCGTGGACGTCCGGGCCGAAGCGCTGGTAATCGACGGCGAACGAATCGGCGGTGAAGGTCAACGGCGAAGTGTTGGTTCCGACGGTCAAGTTCTGCGGCAAGGTGACGACAGCGCCGAGGGCCTGAGCCTGGTCGACCGAGCCGGCGTACAGCGAATTGTTGATCGCCGCTTCGATGGCGGTCGCCAATTTGGGCAGCGTGGTCAGGCCGGCCAGGGGAATGGCCACGTTGCCCTGGTTGACGACCCCATTGCTGTCGAACTCGAAGGTCGTTCCGCCCACGTTGAAGGTGTTTCCGTCGCTGGGCGTGCCGGTCGCGGTGATCGCCAGGTCGCTGCCGAATCGCGTGCTCTCGAACGCGTTGGGGTTGCCCGACATCGCCGCACTGGCGCTGTTGACGATCAGGTTGTTGGCGATCGTCGGCCGGGCCGTGTCGAAGTAGATCGGGGAGAACGACTGCTGCACGCCGTTGACGACGACTTGGCCGCCGCCGTAGCTGAGCTTGGCCTCGGCCACGTTGTTCAGGAAGATGCCCAGCGTTTCCAGGTCGGAGTCGGGATTGAAGACCAGCCCGCCCCAGTCGCCCGGCGCCACCGCGATGCCGGGGTGAATCTGCGGCGTGCCGATCGTGTCGTCGTTGTACGAGGTGAACGTGACCTGTTCGCCAGGAACGCCCAGCACTTGCAAGGCGCTTTGGCTCTTGTCGATGTTGACCACCGAACTGCCCGCCGCGATGTTCGCCTTATCCAGTTTGAAGACCGCACCAGCGTCGATCATCAACACGACGTTCTTGGGAATCTCCAGCATCGAATTGCCGGGCGAATCGTCGGGCAAGAGATTTCCGAATTGGTCTGTTCCGACCAGATACGGCGCATTGTTGTAGAGCGAGGGAACCGTGACGCCGGTCAAGCGCGCGTTGAAGGGCGTGGTTTGCGTCAAGACCGACAGTGGGAATTGGCCCTGGTAGAGCTTGACGTACTGGTAGTTGCCGTCGCTGCCGCCGTCGCTCACGGTCACGCCGCCGCCGTCGGGCGAAACCAGCCCCGTAGCCTGCAACGAACCCTCGACGCTCGACGCTATCGCCGCCGTGCCGCTCAGCGGCAGCAGCACGGCATAGTTTCCGTCGGGCAGGACCTGGCCCGGCGTGTAGGTCAGGTTGCTGGTGAATTCGAACGTGCCGGCGAAGCTGCCGGCGCTGACGTTAAACGTTTCGCCGGGCAGAATCTGCGCCGTTCCGCTCTGCGTTTTGGCGATGCCCAGGCTGGCGTTGGCGTTGCCCTCGACGCGGACGTTGACTTCCTGGCCGTTGGCGGCGGCGCCGACCACGGTCGAATTTTGCAGCGCAGCCTGAATGGTGTTGTAAGGTTTCGTGAGCAAGCCGTCGCCGCCGGCCGGGGCGGTTTTGTCGACGTAGATCGTCGGGCCGGCGTTGAACCAGAAGTTGTAGGCGCCCGCGCCGCCCGCGTTGGAATTGCCGACCAAGGCGTCGTATTGCCCGTCGCCCCACAAGATCAAGGGCGTGCCGGTCAAGGCGCCCTTGCCCGAAGGATCGACCACGATCTTCGTGGCGCTGCCTCCGCCCACCTCGATGCGGCCGTTGCCGAGATAACTCAGCGTGTAATTTGCCGCGTCGAACCCGGCCGAGGCGATGGCCGCGTTCAAGGCCACGATGATTTTATTCGAGACGTCGTCCTGCGTGTCGCTTGGCTGCAGTTGAATCGAAATCTGCCCCGGCGGCGGCGAGACGGGCGCCGTGCTGCCGTTGTAGAACTTCAGCGTTTCGGTAACCGTTGTGCCGGAGGCGTTGACGTCGGAGAGCGTGAAGCTGTAGCCGTCGGGGATCGACGCCAGGCCCGCCGGTACGAACAGCGACTGCCCCGGATCCGTCAGCGGTTGGCTTGCGGTCGGCTGGAAATCGAGCTTTAGTTGGTAATCGCCGAACGTCTTGCCGCCCCAGCCGCTGTCGGCCACGTTCGGATCGAATTGGTCGTTGCCCGTGCTGGTCACCGCGATGTAATAAATGCCGGGCTGAAGGTTCAGGCTGAGGAACGAATCGTGGCCATAGTAGTTGTCGTTGCGGGCGATCATTTTCTGCGAGGTCGACCAACTGATCGACGAACCAGCGGCGCCGACCGTGATCGGCCCGGCGAACTCGACGCCGCTCAGTCCGACCGTGCCCGAGACGTTCAACCCCTGCTTGCCCACGGCGTCGAGTGCCGCGGCGGCCAGGTCTTGCTGCGTGCTGCTGGCCGAATAGAGCACGCCCACGTTGCCGTCGGAAAACAGCTTGCCGGTGGCCGGATTGATCGCCGACGGATCGTTCGTGAACTCGAACTTGACCATTAGCCCCGTGTTGTCCGTGATGGTGAACGTATCGCCAAGCGTAACCTGAGCGCCGCTGGCCGGCAGGCTCAAGTCGTTGAATTCTTCGTACAGCGTCAGCAACGTGTCGAGCGTGCTCTGCGTCGGCAACGCCTGGGCAACGGTTTGCGCATTGAGCGTGCCCGTCGAATCGGCCGTGAAATGGTAGAGGTCGATCTGGTTGCTGTTCGGCTCGTAGCCGTAGAGCAAATTGGTGATGTCGGCGAGGCCCGGATACAAGGGCGGCGGCGGATTGCCGGTCGTCGTGGTCAGCGATTCCGAGCCGCCGTTCATGATCGTGCCCGGCGGGCCGTCGTCATCGTGCGGCAGGCCCAAGGTGTGGCCGATCTCGTGCATGGCCGTGCCCATGAAGCCGCTGCCGTAGAGGCTCGCGCCCCAGTCGTCGTTGCCGTTGATGATCGCCAGGCCCAGGCCTAGCGTTGCGATCCCGCCGATCGACGTTGGCGGCAGGTTTGGGGCCAGCACGCGCGTGTCGCCCACGGCGACCCAGTCATCTCCGCTGTAACCCGGAACCTCCTCGAAAGTCAGCCCCGTGTAATAGCTATAAAGCTGGAAAATGTAGCGGACGGTCTGCTTTTGATTGTCGGTGATCTGGTTGTGCAACGGCTGCCCGTTGGTCGGGTCGTAGCCATACACGTCGGGAAAGCTGTACGTGATTGTCGTAACGCCGCCGGAACCGGTGGCGTGGTTTTCGCCGCCGGCGTCAACCGGGATGTTTCGATGCCCGGGATCGCTGAGTCCGCCCGGAAATACGATGTTGGTCAGGGAAGTCAGCTGCGCAAGATCGCCGCTGAAAAGCTGCGTTTGCGGTCCCAGGGCGCCGATCGGATCGGCGCCGGTGAAGGTGCCGTTGGGGTCGCCCGGATAGGGCGTGGGCGCGGTCGGCGCCGGCAACGTCTCGTCGGTATTGCCGATCCGCAGACGCACCGCCCCGCCGCTGCCCAGCGTGCTGATCGAGGTGGAGAACGTGAGCGTGGCTTCGTTGTTCGCGGGGTCGTAGCTTACCGAAACAGGGTTAATGGGCGTGCCGTCGTCGGCCGTGGTCGCCGTATTCTTGGTATCGATGAGTTGAAATTGCCCCGGATCGAGCGCGTTGCCGTTGCCGGGCAGCGTTTGCACCGGCCCGCTGAAATAGACGTCGATCTCCTTGTCCTGAACCACGAGCTGCCCGCTCGGGCCGCGAGTCACCGGCTCCGGCACGATGGAGAGCACCTGCGGCCCGATCGCCAAGCGGAAATCTTGCGCGACGTCTTGACCGTCGTTGAACGGCAAGGCGGGCGACGCGGTGTCGGTCAGCGGATCGACCTCGCCGGCGCTGCCGCCGATGATCGTGATTCGATACAGGTCGTCGGGCAGCGGCGAACTGAACCGCATCACCACCTGGTTCGGATGCGCGGGATCGATGCCAACGTATCCGGGCGTGATGTGAATATCGTTGCCGTTGTTGAAAACGCCGTCCGAGCCGCTGCGCGCGAGCTGGATGCCGCCCAGCGTGTTCGGGTCGAGCGCTTCGCCGGCATTCAGCAAAAAGCGGAAGGTCAGTTGCGTCGGCGCCGTATGGATCGTGTCGTTCGGTGCGAGCAGGCTGCCGTCGTTGGGAATAATCGAGATCAACGAGGGGCCGCTGGTCAGCAGCAACCGACCTTCGAGGGCTTCAACACGCCGATCCGGAAACTTGCCCAGAATGCCCGCTTTCCCCAATCGCTTGCCGGAAAGCCGCGTCTTGCGCTTTGTGCGCGCAGAATCCCAGCGCGGGAAAGACTGCCAAACGCCCATTTCAGATCCCCCTGAAATCTATGAACATTAGTCCTGGCCCAGGCGCTCTCGTAGCGCCATTTAGGACGATTGTGCAAATGTTGACGATTGTGATCCGCCGCTACATCCAACGCAACTAAAAAGCGAGAAATTCTGTTAGAACCCATAACTTAGGCGCGGCACGGACTTGCAGCGTCGGCCGGGGGCGTCGTTCAGAGTCGCTCGAGCACTCCGCGCTGTGGTCGGTAGCGGAAGGACTTCAAGCATTTCGTGTTCGCAGAGCGCCATAATTTTCCATAAGATTTCTGATAGATGTCAATCAGATTTAAGGCAAAGCGGTCTCGGGGCTTGAAGGGCGGGGTTTTGGCGACTCGCACTGGGCGTCGTCGGAGAATCTGGGCGTGAGTTTGAACAAGACGGGGGAGGGACGGGCGCCCTCGCCCGTCGAGCAGGAAGGGAGTCGTAGAATCTGGGCGTGAGTTCGAACAAGACGGGGCTGGTCGGATAATGTGGTAGAAACTTCCTGCATATTCCTCTCATTTCGCGAGGCGCCCGACCGTGACATTCGCGCATCTGTCCTCCCCGAGAGCGACTTCCCCGCTGACGTTTGCCTGCTTGCTGTCGGCTTTCCTCGCCGCTGCTCGCGCTCCCGCCAAAGAAAACGGCGCAGGAGAAAAGCGCGAGTCTCGCGAGCAAACGAAGCTTGTGCGCCAAGCGGCCGACGGAACCGTCTCGCTTCACGCGCGCGTGGCGGCGATCCACGGCACGACCGTGCGTTACGAACCGCAGCCGAACAAAAACACGATTGGCTATTGGACCAAGGTCGAAGATTGGGTGAGTTGGGACTTCGAGATCGCCAAACCCGGCCGCTTCAAGGTCGAAATCCTGCAAGGCTGCGGCAAAGGGAGCGGAGGCAGCGAGGTGGATTTTTCCGTCGGCGAGCAGACGCTCGAAGTCACGGTCAAGGATACGGGCGGCTTCCAGAATTTCGAAAATCGCGAGATCGGCGAGCTCAAGCTCGAAGCCCCCGGCCGCTACACGCTGAAGGTCAAGCCCAAGAAGAAACCGGGCGTGGCGGTGATGGATTTGCGCGAAGTCAAACTGTCGCCCGTCAAGCGTTGATCGCCAACTATGGCTCGGCGCTCATCGCCGTTTCGACTTCTCAGGAAAATTCCGTAAGTCCGAATCCCGCAACGTTTTTGCTTGCGCTTGCCAAAATCGTATCGATTCGCGCAGAATGACGGGCGTAGCCTTAGGGATGCCGGCAACGAATCAGCAGAAGGAGGTGCGTCGATGAGCGCTCAAATAGCCGCCACGGAGCAGATGGCCAAGAAACCGGCGTCCGCCGAGACCGCGGCGAAGCCCCTCAAACCTGAACTCCTACGCCGCATGCACGCCTACTGGCGCGCGGCGAATTACCTCTCCGTCGGGCAGATTTACCTGTTCGACAACCCGCTGTTGAAAAAGCCGCTGGTGCGCGAGCACGTCAAACCGCGGCTGCTGGGCCACTGGGGCACCACGCCGGGGTTGAACTTTATTTATCTGCACCTCAACCGGCTGATCAAAGAGCATGACTTGAAAATGCTTTACGTCATCGGTCCCGGCCACGGCGGACCGGGCATCGTCGCCAACGCCTATCTGGAAGGCACGTACAGCGAGGTTTATCCGCAGATCGGCCGCGACGAAGAGGGCCTGAAGCGGCTGTTCACGCAATTCTCTTTCCCTGGCGGAATTCCCAGCCACGTGGCGCCCGAAACGCCCGGCTCGATCCACGAAGGGGGCGAGCTGGGCTATTGCCTCTCGCATGCCTACGGCGCCGTGTTCGATAATCCCGACTTGATCGCGGCTTGCGTCGTCGGCGACGGCGAAGCGGAAACCGGCCCTGCGGCGACCGGCTGGCACGGCAACAAGTTTCTCAACCCGGCTCGCGACGGCGTCGTGTTGCCGATCTTGCACCTCAACGGCTACAAGATCGCCAACCCCACGGTGCTGGCCCGCATCAGCCATGAAGAACTGGAAGCGCTGATGAAGGGCTACGGCTATACGCCGCACTTCGTCGAGGGAGACGATCCCGAGGAAATGCACCAATTGATGGCCGCCACGCTCGACCGCGTGATCGCCGACATCCAATCGATCCAGTCCGACGCCCGGCAAAACGGCCGCACCGAGCGACCGCGCTGGCCGATGATCGTGATGCGCACTCCCAAGGGCTGGACAGGCCCCAAAGAAGTCGACGGCAAGAAGACCGAGGGCTATTGGCGCTCGCACCAAGTGCCGATGAGCGACATGTCGAAGCCCGAACACGTCAAACTGCTCGAAACCTGGATGAAAAGCTACAAGCCGGAGGAGCTGTTCGACGAGCGCGGCCAATTGATCGCCGAACTCGCCGACTTGCCGCCCAAAGGCACGCGGCGGATGAGCGCCAACCCGCACGCCAACGGCGGGCAATTGCTCCGCGACCTGCGGCTGCCCGACTTCCGGCAATACGCCATCGCCTGCCCGACTCCCGGCGTCACGCAGGCCCAGGCCACGCGCGTGATGGGGCAGTTCCTGCGCGACGTGATGAAGATGAATCTGGAGACCAAGAATTTTCGCTTGTTCAGCCCGGACGAAAACAACTCAAACCGCTGGCAAGACGTGCTCGACGTCGTCGACCGGGCGTGGAATGCGGAGACATTCTCCTACGACGACCACCTGGCGCCCGACGGCCGCGTCATGGAAATGCTCTCCGAGCACCAGTGCCAGGGCTGGCTGGAAGGCTATTTGCTGACCGGCCGCCACGGCTTCTTTTCCTGCTATGAGGCGTTCATCCACATCATCGATTCGATGTTCAACCAGCACGCCAAGTGGCTGAAGGTCACGCGGAATATTCCCTGGCGGCGGCCGATCGCGTCGCTCAACTATTTGCTTTCCAGCCACGTCTGGCGCCAGGACCACAACGGCTTCAGCCACCAGGATCCCGGCTTCATCGACCATATCGTCAACAAGAAGGCGGAGATCATCCGCGTCTACCTGCCGCCCGACGCCAACACGCTCTTGTCGGTCACCGACCACTGCCTGCGCAGCCGGCACTACGTGAACCTGATTGTGGCCGGCAAGCAGCCGGCGCCGCAGTGGCTCGATATGGACGACGCGGTGAAACATTGCACCGCGGGCATCGGCATCTGGAAGTGGGCCAGCAACGACGAAGGCCACGAGCCCGACGTGGTGATGGCTTGCTGCGGCGACGTGCCGACCTTGGAAACCTTGGCCGCCGTCGAGTTGCTGCGGCGGCACTTGCCCGAACTGAAGATCCGCGTGATCAACGTGGTCGACCTGATGTCGCTGCAGCCCAGCACCGAGCACCCGCACGGCCTCGGCGATCGGGAATTCGACATGCTGTTCACCAAGGACAAGCCGATCGTGTTCGCCTTCCACGGCTACCCTTGGCTGATCCATCGCCTGACCTACCGCCGCACGAACCACAAGAACCTGCACTGCCGCGGCTACAAGGAAGAGGGGACGACCACCACGCCGTTCGACATGGTGGCGCTCAACGACCTCGACCGCTTCCATCTCGTGCAGGACGTCGTCGAGCGCCTGCCGCAGCTCGGCTCGCGCGCGGCCTATCTCCGCCAGGCGATGCGCGACAAGCTGATCGAGCACAGGCAATACATCCACAAGTACGGCGACGACATGCCGGAAATCCGCGACTGGCTCTGGGGACAAACCCCGGCCGGCGAGGGCGCCACGGCGCGCGGCCGGGATACGGCGGGCGATAACGTATAAGGACCGAGGGTGAAATAACTTCCTTCGCCGGTCATGCCACGGCGTCAATCCAGGTACTTGCGCCGCAGTCCCGAAAGCGCCGTAAAAGCCGGTTTAAAATTCCCGCCGGAGTCGACCAGGCCGGCATAAGGAAACTCGGCCGTCTCGCCGTCGCGAAGCTGGTTCCAGAACACGCCGTGGACCGCGGGCTTGGCGAAAAACAGCGGGAAATAATGCTTGATCCAGGCAGCCTGGTTCTCGGGCGACCAGCCGCCGGGGAAGGCGTCGGCGATCGGCTGCGGGCGCCCTTTGGCGGCCGGCGCCGGCTGTTGGCTGCCAGGCACGCTAATCATCAACTGCAAAGGCAGCCCCAGACAGCTCCAAAGATCGAGCAACCGGCTGAACTCCAATCGGTCGCGTGGATACGAGCCGCCCGGGTAATAGCCCATATTGATTTCCAACCCGATGCCCGAGAGTTGCAGCCCCGCGCGCACCAACGCGTCGGCAAAGTGCAGCGGCGAGAGATCGGGCGTCGTGCGGCTCATGTACTCGGCCCAAGGCTGATCGAAGCGCACGACCAGCGGCGTGGAGGGGTCGACATCGCGGATGATCTCGATCGCCCGCACCGCCAGCCGCAGCTTTTGCTCTTCGCTGAGCGAAAGCGCCTCGCCGACGTTGACTCGCGAGGCGCAGTGCCAGACTTGCGCCTTGCCTCGATAACGGCTGACGACGGCCTCGACGTAGTCGCTGGCGAACGATTGCACGTTGTTGAAATCGCCTTCCCACAAATACAGCCAGTCGGGCAGCCCCAGCGCATCGAGCCGGAGCAAGGGGCCGGCGCAAACCGCCAGCGAGTGCTTGCCGCACCATTCGATCTGGCGGTCGAAGGCCTCCCACTGGTAGCGGCCTTCGCTGGCCTCGACCTGGCGCCAGGCCAGCGGCACGATGGCGGCGTTGAAGGTCCGCAGGAATTGCCCGTCGAGAGGCGGTTCGGGCGCGTCCGGGCCGAGACTGGCGCCGAGCAAGGCGTTGATTCGCGGCGATTGACGCTGCCGCGCGGCCAGCGCCTGATCGATGTAACTGGAGACCAGCAAATCGCTCACGTCAAAGGCGCCGACGATGGCCTTTTCGGCGAATTCGGCGGCCTTCGCCGGGTCGTGCTGCGACGTCACCGCGCGCGATAAAAATCCCAGCGCCTTGTGCAGCGCCGCTTCGATCTTGGGGGGCGTCACCAGGCCGATCGACTGCCAATCGGCGATCTGGTTGCGCACCTGGTGGACCTTGCCGCGCGCCAGCTCGACGAGCAATTGATAAGGGCGGTCGCGCTCCATCAAGGTCGCGGTCGAAAGCATGACTTCGCCGTGGCCCGCGACCGGCCAGGGAATCAAGAATTTCCCCGAGTCGACGACGTGCCGTTCGATGATCAATTCGCCGTCGCTCAAGCGCGTGCGGCAGTGCCAGGGAATCTGATCGGGGCCGGCCATATAGGCGCGTTCAGCCAAACGCGGGGTCAGACGGCCGTTCGGCGGCACGATCAACCGCATCAAGCCATTGGGCATAAGCTGCTCACCACGCGCACAGGTCCGACGAACGGGCGACGAATCGACGAGCCGATTCCCAGCGATCCCGACCGGCGCCCGCGCCGTCCGCCTGGCCTTCGCCGCTATCCAATTTCTCTATTGATTGTTATACTCCGCCCGATGGATAAGGGCATCCCAAAAAGTCACAGCCGCCTGTCTCTCATGTCGGAACGGAGAATTCTGCCGTGACGCGCGATGCGGTGCTCGAAACCTCTCTGGGCGATTTGCCCGTCCGCCGCGGCAAAGTCCGCGACGTCTACGACCTGGGCGACCGCTTGCTGCTGGTCGCCAGCGATCGGATCAGCGCGTTCGATTGGGTGCTGCCTTCGGGAATTCCCGACAAGGGCCGGGTCTTGACGCAAACCAGCGTGTTCTGGTTCGAGCGGCTGGGGGAGCCGAATCATCTGCTCTCCACCGACTTGGCCGAGGCCGGTTTGCCCGCCGCAATCGACCTGGCGCCGCTTGTCGGCCGCTCGATGCTGGTTCGCAAAACCGAAGTCGTGCCGATCGAGTGCGTCGTGCGCGGGTATCTTTCTGGTTCGGGCTGGAAGGAGTATTCGCGGCAAGGGACCGTCTGCGGGGAGCCGCTGCCGCCCGGTTTGCGCGAAAGCGACCGGCTCGAGCAGCCGATTTTCACTCCGGCTACGAAGGCCGAAAGCGGCCACGACGAGAATATCTCGTTCGAACGGATGGCCGACCTCGTCGGCCTGGAGACCGCCGAGGAATTGCGGCGTCGCAGCCTCGACATCTACCAGCGAGGCGCCGAACACGCTCTCGAGCGCGGAATTATCGTCGCCGACACCAAGTTCGAGTGGGGCTGGGTCGACTCGCCCGGCGGCCGGCGGTTGATTTTGATCGACGAGGCGCTGACGCCTGACAGTTCGCGGTTCTGGCCGGCCGACCGCTACGAACCAGGCCGCGGCCAGGCGTCGTTCGACAAGCAGTTCGTCCGCGACTGGTTGGAGAGCACGACTTGGGATAAGAACAGCCCGCCGCCCAAGCTGCCCGATGACGTGATCGCCAAGACGCGGGCCAAGTACATCGAAGTTTACGAGATTCTCACCGGGCAGTCGTTTGCCTGGAAGTGAACGCGGCTGCGACCGAGCGTTCGTTAACGGGCCGACTTTGCGCTGCGCTTGGCATCGATGCGTTTGACTTCGGCATCGTGCTGGATGGTCGCCTCGTCGCCGGGCGCCAGGTCGCGCAGGCTGGCGAAGTCGCCGTTGAGCGTGATCTCGCAATCGGCGGCCAGGGGAAATTTTCGCTCGCGACCGTCTGCCGTAATTTCAAGCTGCCGCTGTTCGAGATTGAGCCGCAGCAGTTTTCCGGAAAGCGTGACGACCCGGTAGGCTTCGATCGAGACGGCATCGCGCTCGCTTCCGTGCAAAAAGTAAGCAGCCGAAATTCGATCGCCCGGTTGGAGCATGGCGAGCGTGACCGAACGCCCCTCGAATTCTCGTTGGCCGTTCAAGAGCGGCTTCAGATCGGGCGGAACGTGGAGCAGGCGAATCTCCCTTTCTTTGCCGTCGGGCGTGACGTCGAGCTTCAGCACCGAAAGTTGCTGTTCCGTCGAATTGAACAGACCTTCGAGCACTTCGGGCCGCACCACTTGGATCGCGGTCGCCGTCAATTGTTGCGATTTGTCTTTGGCCAACGCCACTTCCACTTCGTCGCCCGACTTCAGCTCGCGCAACAACAGGAACTGTTCGCCGTTGAGCTGAATCTTGCAATCCGGGGGAACGGCGATTTCCAACGGCTGGCGATCTTCCGGAGCGACGAACACGATCTTCTGCTCGTCGAGCAGCAGATCGCGAATCCGCCCGCGACGAGCGTCCGCGGCGGCCGACGACGGCGCCTCCGGCGCCGGCTGTTCGCGGCCGAGCGGCAGCAGCGCCAACGCCAGGCTCAGTGCGGCGCTGGCGGCGAAGGCCCCGATGGCCAGGCGCCGTTTGCGTTTGGCCTCGGCGGCGGCCGCTACCGCTTCGGCGTCGGCCCCAGGCGAGACGGGCGTGATCGGCCGCTCCTTCAGGTCCTCGAGCGCCGCGGCCGCCGTCCGGTAACGCTGGGCAGGCTCCTTGAGAATCAGCTTCTGGATCACCGCGGCGATCGACTCGGGGACGCCTTCGAGCACCTTGGCGATTTCGGGCAGCCGCCGGTCGGGCGCCGCATGCCACATCATCCAGGCCACGGCCTTGTCGCGCCCGAAGCTGTTCAGGCCGGGGAACAGAGACTCGAAATTCGCTCCGCACAATAGCTCGTAGCAAGTGAAGCCCAGCGAGTACAGATCGCTCGCCGGCCCGACCGGGCCGAAGTGATCGGACATGACCTCCGGCGCCATGTACTTGGGCGTTCCCTTGAGCAGGCTTCCTTCGCCGCCGCCCGACCGCCGCGCCAGGCCGAAATCGCCGAGCTTGAGCCGGTTGTTCAGTCCGATCAGCAGATTGCTCGGTTTGACGTCGCCGTGCAGCACGCCGCGCGAGTGTAGAAAGTCCAGGGCGTGCAAGCTTTGCACCAAGGCGATTTTCAGCGTCTCGACGTCGATCGGCCGGCCCTGCAACTCGCCCGCCAGGCTGCCGCGCATCAGCTCCAGAATCAGCCAGCCGCGCTCGCGGACGATATCGTAGATCGTCATGATGTACTGGTGGTGCAAGTTGGCCAGAATCTGCGCCTCTTGCCAGTAGCGGTCGAGCTGCCGCGGGTCTTGCATGTACTGGTAGTGGATCTGCTTGATCGCCACCTCGCGGGCCAATTCCAGGTCGCGCGCCCGGTAAACGGTGGCGAATTCGCCCGCGGCGATCGTATCCGTGATTTGATAACGTTGTTCAGGTTCCATGAGCTTCGATTCGCTGGTTGGATCGCCAGGGGCGGGGCGTTCCGGCGCTGGCGTGCCGTACGACGCCCTAGATATGCACGATACCATCGGTTCGCCGACCGATGCTAGTGCGAAGAAAGCGCGCAACGCGGAGCAGGAAGTGCGGAGCGAGAAAGGAACGGGCGCTTGGGTGCAAAGCGTCTCGTTTCGCCCGGCAAGGCGCACGATTATCCCCATCGGCCGGCGGCCCAGGCTCGGCCGGAACCGGGGCTCGTTTTAATTGTGCGGCTTTTCGTGTTCCGCCTGGATTCGCATGCCGTAGAACGACCGATACACGAAAAACATGGCGATCAGCAGGAACGTGACGGCGAAGCCCATCGTCACGTTCGCCCCTTCCTTATGTTTGAGCGACACCGCCAACGGCACGGCCAACAGGCCGAACAGCGTGGTGAACTTAATGATCGGGTTCAAGGCGACCGACGAAGTGTCTTTGAACGGATCGCCGACGGTGTCTCCGACCACGGTGGCGTCGTGCAAAGGCGTGCCCTTGGCGTGGAGTTCCGTCTCGACGATCTTTTTGGCGTTGTCCCAGGCCCCGCCGGCGTTGGCCATGAAAATCGCCTGATACAGGCCGAACAGGGCGATCGACACCAGATAGCCGATGAAAAAGTAGGGATCCAAAAACGCGAAGCCGAGGGTCGAAAAGAAGACGGTCACGAAAATGTTGAACATCCCGGTCTGGGCGTATTGGGTGCAGATCGCCACCACCGTCTTGCTGTCTTCGGTGGAGGCTTTGGTCACCGAATCGTCGAGCTTGATGTTTTCCTTGATGAACTCGACCGCACGATACGCTCCGGTGGTCACCGCTTGGATCGAAGCCCCGGTAAACCAGTAGATGATCGCGCCGCCGGCGATCAAGCCGAGCAGGAACGGCGGATGCAGAATCGACAAGTTGGCCAGCAACTCGGGCTTCAGCCCGCCGGTCAATTCCAGGATGATCGAAAAGATCATCGTCGTGGCGCCGACGACGGCCGTGCCGATCAAGACGGGCTTGGCGGTCGCCTTGAAGGTGTTGCCGGCCCCGTCGTTCTTTTCGAGATTGTCCTTCGCCAATTCGAAATCGGGCGAGAAGCCATAGTTTTGTTCGAGGTCTTGCTTGATTCCCGGCAGGCTTTCGATGGTCGACAACTCGAACACCGATTGGGCGTTGTCGGTTACCGGGCCGTAACTATCGACGGCGATCGTCACCGGTCCCATGCCCAGAAAGCCGAACGCCACCAGGCCGAAGGCGAACACGGCCGGGGCCAGCATGATTTCGCCGCTGATCAGCTTGCTCATTTCGTAAGCCACGCCCATCAGCGACAGGATGATGATGCCGAGCCAATAAGCGCTGAAATTGCCCGCCACCAGGCCCGAAAGGATGTTGAGCGACGCCCCGCCCTCGCGCGACGAAGTCACGACCTCGCGAACGTGGCCGCACTCGGTGGAAGTGAAGATCTTCACCACTTCAGGGATGATCGCTCCGGCCAGCGTCCCGCAAGTGATGATCGTCGCCAGTTTCCACCACAGAAAGTCGTCGCCGCCAAGCGTCGGAATCAAAACGGCCGAGACGACGTAGGTCAGCATCACGGAGACGATCGAGGTCAGCCAGACGAGGATCGTCAGCGGAGACTCGAAGTTGAAGTGCCGGGCGTGCTCGTATTTGCTCTTGGCCAGACGTTCGTTGATGAAGTACGAAGCGCCCGACGCCACGACCATCATCACCCGCATCATGAAAATCCAGACCAACAACCGCACCTGAACCAACGGATCTTTGACCGCCAGCAGGATGAACGTGATCAACGCCACCCCGGTGACGCCGTAAGTCTCGAAGCCGTCGGCCGAAGGGCCGACCGAGTCGCCGGCGTTGTCGCCGGTGCAGTCGGCGATGACGCCCGGGTTTCGGGCGTCGTCTTCCTTGATTTTGAAGACGATTTTCATCAGGTCGGCGCCAATGTCGGCGATCTTCGTAAAGATGCCGCCCGCGACGCGCAGCGCCGCGGCGCCGAGCGATTCGCCGATGGCAAAACCGATAAAGCACGGCCCCGCGTAGTCGCCGGGAATGAACATCAGGATGATCAGCATCAGCAGCAACTCGACGCTAATCAACAGCATGCCAATGCTGATGCCGGCCTTCAGCGGCAGCACATAGCACGGATAGGCCTTGCCCGCGAGGCTGGCGAACGCGGTGCGCGAATTGGCAAATGTATTGACGCGAATGCCGAACCACGCGACCCCGTAACTGCCGAGAATGCCGATCACGCTGAACAGCAGAATGACCCCGACCTTGACGGTTTCGAAATTCTGCAGGTATTTGAAATAAAAGATGATCACCGAACCGATGAACAGCCACAACACGAACAAGAACTTGCCCTGCGTGATCAGGTACGTCTTGCACGTTTCGTAGATCAGCTCGGAGACGTCGCTCATCGACGAATGGACGGGCATGTTCTTCAGTTGGCGGCCGACGGCGAGCCCGAACGCCAGCCCAACGATCGAGACGACCAAACCGGTAAACAGCAGATCACGACCGCCGATCCGGTCGCCCAGAAATCTCGCCTGATTCAGGTCGGGCAGCACCAAGCTCGCTTCTCCGCCTCCCTCGTGCGACACCTCATCATCTGCCGCTACAGAGGGGGATGGAGCTAGGGCAAACATCAGACAGGCAGCCGCAATCCAGCCAAAACGGAGTGCCCGCCGAAGAATCCCGCCCCCGACGGTCGCTGAATTCACGGATAATTCTCTTCCCAGCCGCCCAGGCAAACTCTGCCGCATTCGACGCTCTTCTTGGTTCAGATAAATATGGAATAAATCTAGCCTAGGTGGTTAAACTATCTTGGCGGTTCGACTTGTGCAACCGCTCCTTGGCGCCCTCAAGTTGTGCATGGGCAGTGCAGGCCGGGGTCTGCGGGCTTAGCTAACGGGGCCACGACACCACAATCATAGAACGCGACTTAAGCTTGTCCGGACCTCGCAAAGTCGCTCGAGGCGACTTAAAATCGACCGATTGCGCCCCATCCTTCCTCCTCGAAGAAACGAACGCGCCTACTGCCCTTCGCCCGGCAGCGGGACGATGCGTTTCTCCCTCGGCATTTCCAGCCTGGCGCCGCGCAATGAGGTAATCGACTGCCGATGATCTACGAGCTTGCGGTGCTCTTGGCCGGCTTCGTGCTGTTGACTGTTTTGGTCATTCGCGGCGCGAGCATTTTTGTCGCGGCGCCGCTTTGCGCCATCGCCATTCTGGCCTTCAGCGGCGCCGATCCGGCAATGGGCATGGCCGGTCCGTTCATGACCGGTTTTGCCGATTACATCCGCCAGTTCTATCTGATCTTCGTGTTCGGCGCCGCCTTCGGAAAGCTGATGGAGGCCTCGGGCGCCGCCACCAGCATCGCCCTGGCCGTCGTCGAGCGATTGGGAACGCGTTGGGCCTGCCTGTCGGTCGTTCTGGCTTGCGCGCTGTTGACTTACGGCGGCGTGTCGCTGTTCGTGGTCGGATTCTCCGTATTTCCGTTGGCCGTGCAATTGTTTCGGCAGGCCGACCTGCCGCGGCGATTTATTCCCGCGGCGATGGTGTTCGGCTCGATCACGTTCACCATGACCAGCGCCGGCTCGCCCGAGATCCAGAACCTGATTCCGATCCGCTACCTGATCGACGCCAACACGCAAGAGCCGCTGACCGACGCCTTGGCGGGTTGGCCCGTCAGCCTGATCGTGGCCGCGACGATGTTCCTGCTGGGCCAACTCTACTTGGAATGGGCCATCGCCCGCGAGCGCCGGCTTGGCGCCCGCTTCGAGCCGCGGCCCGGCGATGCAGCGGCCGCTTCGCGCAGCGAATTGCCCGACTGGCGCCGCGCGGCGTTGCCGTTGGTCGTGACGCTGCTGGCGTTGAATCTGCTGCCGCTCGTGGGCGAGCGGCTGGCTGAAGAGAGTTCAGAGCCGGAGAGGCGTTCGCGCCAAATCCCTGTAGACAAAATGGTTGGACCAGTCGCCCGCGTCTGGCGCGGATTACCTTTGAAATCAGGGGGTAATCCTTTTTCTCAGGCAGTGCCGCAACGAGAGGACTGGTCCAATGAAAACAAGTTTACGTT
>Ga0307374_10000468_pt1 | contig 78083 bp, 77 predicted proteins | sample OX3MG_FD_202532 | JGI IMG/M metagenome (GOLD analysis project Ga0307374, IMG submission 202532) | Soil microbial communities from Risofladan, Vaasa, Finland - OX-3 | ecosystem: Environmental > Terrestrial > Soil > Coastal area > Acid sulfate soil | place: Finland: Risofladan, Vaasa | collected... | reverse complement strand
AGTAACGGCCAGGACGGCGCTGAGCACCACGCAGATGACGGCCAGGGGAGCGGCGTCGAGGTAGGTGGCGACATACTTCGAGATACCGACGAGCGGGCCGCGGTGTGTGGGGAACCAGCGTTCGACGGCGTTGTCCCAGCCCTGGATCGGGCCCCCACCATGTCGACCGACGACCAGAAATCCCACGACGACCCCGACCACGAAGATCCCGACGGCGACTGCGATCAGTACTTCGGCGGCCCGGACGGCTCGCCGGGGCTGGCCGATCGGGTGAGGAGGGCGCCGAGCGAGGTGTTGTCCTTGGGTCACGATCTCTGTGAGGAGGCACCTGGGGCGGAGTCGAAGAGGATTTCGGAAGGGCGCCGAGGCGAGTAGACGGGCACCCCGCTGGCGTAACGAGTAGTCATCTTGCGTCTATAGCATACGTTACGTGCAGTGGCGCGTCGTGACGTACCGGTTGGTAAGTGAGCAGCCCGCGACCGGGTGCGGGTCTGGCGGGAGTTGCGCCGGCTGGGGGCGGTGACTCTGCAGTCCGCGACGTGGGCGATCCCCGTCGGTGACCGCTTCGACGAGGGCTTGGCCAAAGCAGTGGGCCTGGTCGAGCGCGGCGACGGGCAGATCCTGGTGTTCGACGTCACCCCGACCGACGCGTCCTTGGGCACTTTGGAATCGATCTATACGAAGGAGCGGGAAGCGGAGTGGAACGAGTTCTGCTCGGAGTGCGACAAGGCAGTGATCGAACTGCGCGGCGAGTTCACCAAGGAGAAGTCCAAGCTCGCCGAGTTGGACGAGGAGGAGCACAACCTGGATCGATTGCGGCTCTGGTACCGGAGCTGCGCGCCGAGGACCTCTTCGGTGCTCCGTCGGCGGCCCCGGCCGAGCAGCAGCTCAAGGGGTGCGCCGAGCTACTCGAGGAGTTCGGGGAACGGGTCTATGAGGCTCGTCAGCGATCGTGACCCCGGAGACGGTCGAGGTACCGACGGCCGGTCGCCGCCACCTGCCACAAATCTACGGCGCCGGCTTCGTCACCGTCTTCGGTGCCCACGCCGTGGCGGCGACCCTTAAGCCGATATGCCCTCGGCTACCACGACTCGTTGTTCGAGTTGGGCCTTCTGCTCGGGATCTACGACGACCCCAAAGTCGTTCTGAAGCCGCTCTTCGGTGCGGTTGCCGACTGCAAGGGCGCCAAGCCGATGATTGTCGGCGAGCTCCCCGCTTTCGCGCTGGTTTCCGCATCGTCATGGCCGGTGGTGATCCCCCCCTCCCTGGCGTGCGAAGCGGGGCGCGTCGCTGCCGTCGGGCCGGAAGCACAGGGCCGCAGACCGCGGCCTCTCGACCACGCACGGGGGCTTCACTACCGGGGACCTTGGCGTCTCCCCGGATCGGACTCGCACCGGCTGGCTGTTCTGAATTTGTGGATTGATTACGTCACCACAGTCACCACAACGTCAACCCCTTGTTGTCGTGGCGCCCAATCTGCTGGACGCACTCCAGATCGGGCTTCTACATGGCGGAGGTCAACAGCAGCAAGCGCGTCGGGCACTCAAGCGGTCGTTGGGGCCGGTGCCGGGCTCACTGAAGCAGTGATCCGGCAGAAACTGGCCCACGATTCCAGCGTCAGCCATTTCAATCGATTTCCGGGTCAGCCACGGCACTGGTCCTTGCGAAAGTTGCATACGCCTGGGTCGGCCTGATCTGGGCATCCCACTCCGAGGCGCGGCTGTTGGATCAGTCGATGACCCGCTCGTCCTCGTTAGGGGAAGTCAGAGGGTGTCGGCGCGGTCGATGTTTTACGAGCCTCGCTCGGAGCCCCTTCGGATGCTCTCCAGCGCGTAGGCGGTCGAGGTAGCCATTTGCTTCCTCCTGGCTCATCTCGCCGTCGGCGATGGCGGACTCCATGTGTGAACCTGCATGACGAGCACGAATTGCCCCAACCGCAGCATCGAACTCGGGCGTCCCCTCGGTGGCCCGGAGCTGGGCTGCCTCTGCTTCGGTGATGCGGCCCGAGGTGACCATCTTGTCTACTTGCTCGAGGATTCGGTCCTGTCTCATCCGTTCGTCGCCTCCTTGGGAGCGCCGGTCGGCGCCGGCTCGTGGTCCATGTGCTTGCGGTGCTCGCAGTCCCTTGTCTCAGCCGGCTGATCGGCATGACGCTCTGGATCAGCCCCAAATCGCTCGGCACAGTGGTCCGAGCAGAAGTAGTAGCGCTCCCCGCCACGCCGGAGTGACGCTGGGGCGTGGACGATCTCGACCTGCATGCCACACACGGGATCCTTGGCGTACCCGGTCCCCGCGCCCAGCCGTTCCCGGTTGCGGTAGGTCCAGTACAAGAGGCCGAACAGGGCCAGGAACGTGATGTTGAGGTAGGTCGTGTAATTCCACGAGAAGTGGGCCGGAGCAATCGTGGTTGGGCGAACAGTCGGGATGAGACCGGCGGCCCCGAAGATGCCTTCGGTAATGAGGCCGGCCGTGGACATGAGCGCCCAGAAGACCGCCAGCATGCGCAGCATAAGGCGAGTGCCGTAGTAGCGGCGATAGATCATCAGAAGTGGGAAGGCGATCAAGTCGGCGAAGATGAAGGAGATCACCCCGCCGAAGGAGATGCCTCCACTCCACAACGCTGCCGCGAGCGGCACGTTGCCGATCGAGCAGACGAAACTGATAATGGCGATGAAGGGCCCGACGATGGCGTTCTCGAGGGTCGTCCAGAAACCGTGGCCGCTGATGAACATTGCCCGCCACACCGAGGTGGGTACGAGCACGGCCAAGAACCCGGCAACGGTGTAGCCGATAACCAGCTCTCGTCGAAGCATGGTGAGGTCCGACATCGTGTAGGTGGCGCTGTCCGCCCAGCCGGCCTTGGAGCGCAGACGCACCGACCAGGGTTCACGCTGCAGTTCCATGTTCTCGGCTGGGCCGTGTTGGTGCTCGCCAGCGTCGCTCTCGCTGTTGAGTCTGTCGCGGGCCTCGACAATCCGGCGTCCCCGGAGCCAAAGGCCACCCACCGTCGCCAGCAAGGCGATCATGATGAAGCCCCCGATGAACTCGCTGACAGCGAACTGCCAACCCATGAGCACGACTAGCACGATGCCGAGTTCGAGGACCAGGTTCGTCGAGGCGAACATGAACACCATGGCCGCTAGGTAGTCGGCTCCCTTGACGAAGAGAGACTTGGCCATGGCCGAGGCGGCGTAGGAACACGACGAGGAGACCATGCCGTAGGCCGAGGCCCGGACCACCGCCAACGGCCGGTGGTCGCCCAGCTTCTGCTGCATCGAGTCGCGGCTGACGAAGGCCTGCACGGCCCCCGCGAGTCCGAACCCCAAGATGAGCGGCCATAGGGTCTCCCAGAACATGAAGAACCCTTCGCGCAGCGAGCGCCCGATGTCCACCAGGACGGTGGCCTTGGCCAACATTTCGCTCAGGAGCGGACGAGACGCCCGATGGCGACGGAGGCCTCGTTGAGCTTCTCGGTTGCCTCGTCACCACCCTTGCGCACGGCGGCGGACACGCAATGGGCTAGGTGGTCATCGAGCAGCTCGAGGGCCACGGCCTGGAGGGCTTTGGTGGCGGCGGAGACCTGCTCGAGGATCTCGATGCAGTAGCGATCGTCGTCGACCATGCGCTGGAGCCCTCGGATCTGGCCCTCCACCTTGCGCAGGCGCTTTTGGATCACTTCCTTGTCGGCAATGTAGCCAGGACGCATGCCGCCACCTCCTTACCCAGTACCCCTTGAGGGTATTCGCTCCCTGCTCAGGCGTCAAGAGCCCCGGAACGCAGCGCCGTTTCCCTCAACCCGATGAGTCGGTAGCCCCACCTCGGACGCCGATGGCGTGGTGACCTTGAAGTGGAAATCGCATAGCGGGGCGCCACCGGCCAGTGAGCCACTGCGCTCGAGCGTGCCGCCCCACATCTGGGCGAGCTCGAAGTCGAGATTGCACCAGGAGCCCACGGCAAGGTCACGAGCACCGTGCGACACGAGGTAGTCAGGTACAGGGCAGCGATGGATGACGATCGCCCGACCCTGCGGCTCGGGACGGTCCTTGAAGAGATAGCCCGGCGGATTGAACGGGAGGCGAAGGAACAGGTTCACACTCGTGCGCATGCGCCGGAGCGGGTCACGGCTCTTCAGGCAGCTCATGAGACGAGGGAGGTGACCCCACTGGGCGTAGACCTTCCAGCGGGCGTCGCCGACGAGTTCGATGGCGTAGGTTCGTTCTATGTCCTCCTCAAGGAGGGCTTCGAGCATGGCCAACGTCAGGCAGGCCAGCGCGACGTTCTGGCGACTACCTACGGTCGGCGCGGCGGGAAGATCCGGTGCCAACCGGGAGAACTTGGTCCATGTCGACTCGAGGAGCCGGCGAAGGTCCGCTCTCGTGAAGCGGCCTCGACCCGGGGTGTCGGCAAGACGGCAACGGCGGCCCGGCGAGCTGACATCGTCTTCGAGCTGGACGACCCGGGGCAACGTGAGGTCCTGGTCGCCGATCCCTCCATGATCGACGTCGCCGACGGCACGGTCCGGATCGACGAGTGGCAGCGCCACCCACCCATCTGGGACGTCGTCCGCCGCCGAGTCGACGCTGGGGCTCCTCCAGGCCGGTTCCCCCTTACCGGCAGCGCCGAGCCCACCGAGGAGCCTGCGCATTCGGGAGCCGGACGCATCGTCCGCCTCCGCATGCGCCCCCTCAGCCTGGCCGAGCGCGGCCTGGCCGAGCCAGCAGTCGGACTGGGCGCCATGCTCGCCGGCGAGCGACCGGCGATCAGTAGGAACAGCGATATGGCCGTACGCGACTACCTCGAGGAGGTCCTGGCGTCGGGGTTCCCCGGCATCCGTCCCCTCGCGGACCGAGCACGGCGAGCCCAGATTGAGAGCTACCTCGCCCGCGTGGTCGAACGCGACTTCCCCGAGCAGGGTCTGCGGGTGCGCCGTCCCGCCACCCTGCGCGCGTGGTTGTCCGCGTACGCCGCGGCCACCTCGACGACAACCAGTTACAACTCACTCCTCGACGCAGCCACAGCCGGGGAGAGCACCAACCCGCGAAGACCACGACCACCGCGTACCGAGACGTTCTCTCCCAGCTGTGGCTGCTCGATCCGGTCCCCGGCTGGGTACCGAACCGGAACTGCCTGACGGGTCGGTCGAAGGGTCTGTCGAGGGGTCCGTTGCACTCCCATCACTGCCTGACGGGTCGAGGAGGGATCGTTCGAGGAGTTCTCGTTCGCCTTGACACTTGGGGATTCGCGCTTCTCGTGACTCGAGGCCTTTTGAGTCGACGTGGCCACCGAGCCCGCCGGGGCATGATGCGCCGACCGAGCGAAAGCAGTGCCGGCGCCCAGTGCTCCGACGCCGAGGCTGGTCGAGACGATGCTGGCGCCAGCGATGGCGAATCGGCCGAAGCGTCCGATGGTCCGCTGTGTGCGGGGGGTGGATGTCATCGTGAAAGTCCTCTCTGGTGGGCTGCTGAGGGGGGCTTGTCCGCAACGCCATGATGCGCGACCGGTCATGTGTGCCCCATGAGGGGATGATGTGAATGCTTCACATCTCTTTGGGGGGTGCCAATTCCGCCCTTCCATCGGCCTGGGCAGCGTCCCCGAGTCGTCGGAGGCGACGGCCGACCGCCTTCGACTCGGGCCCGTCGTGCGCATCACCTCTCCGGGACCCAGCGCACGATGTCATGGGACGAGAGGATGGGACTCGTACGGTCCGAGGACCTCAAAGAACGATCCCGTAGGATGCGGGAGGCGCACAGTCAGAGGTCGGGAGTCGTGCCATGAAGCGTTTGCTCGCAGTTGCATCGGCGCTTGTCGTCGCGGCCTTCTTGATACTCGTTGTCGTCTTCTGGAGCGACTCGGCCCACTGGTTTCTGCGGTACACCGGGGCGGATACCGAGTCGGGCACCTGGTACGGGTTCTGGTCCGGTTTCGGCGGGGCGATCCCCGACTTCCTCATCCTGGGCAGCATCATCACCGTCTATCGTCACCACAATTGCCACGTCAAAGGATGTTTGCGACTCGGGAAGCCGGTCGAAGGCACCCCGTACCTCGCCTGCCCGGCGCACCATCCGGCCCACAAAGGCGACAAGCGTTCAGTGACAGAGGAAATCATCAAGCTCGCCCACAAGGCGCACCTCGAGCATGACGCGTCGTGACGGGGCAGACGCCCGGGCGATCTTCGGTGCATCGTGCCATAGAGGAGATCCACGACGGGGGCACGACCTGGAGATTCGATCGAGATTTCCTCATGTCGAGGTGGATCTGCTTGTGGGGTCGTGGGTGTCTGGGTATCGGCCCCGAGCCGGCGGAACATCTCGGCCTCGGTTGTTGCTCGATCGGCGCCGACCTGGGCGACGAGGACGAGGCCCGGATGATCGCTGCGCTGGCCGCCACGCTCAGCCCCGCTCGCTTCGAGCGCCACGCCCAAGCCACGGAGGGCGGCATCTTCCGTGCCGGCGGCCGGACCCACACCCGTGTCGTCGACGGCGCCTGCATCTTCCTCAATCGTCCCGGTTACAGCGGCGGTGCCGGCTGTGCGCTGCACCTGGCGGCCATCGACGCCGGCGAATCACCGATCGAGTGGAAGCCCTCGGTGTGCTGGCAGTTGCCGATCAAGGTGGACTGGGAACCGGGCAACGACGACACCGAGGTGGCGACGGTGCGTCGCTGGACACGCCGCGACTGGGGAATCGAGGGTGAGACGATGGCGTGGTGCTGCACCGAGGGTTCCATGGCCTACGTGGGCGAAAGTCCGGTCGTCGATTCGCTCGGCGCCGAACTCGAAGCCATCGTGGGCACGCCGGTATATGTCGAACTGCGTCGCCGGCTTATGGCCGACCCTGCCTGATCCGGTGAGCGCAGGCGCAAACCCCTCCCGGTGGGAGATGGCCCGCTAACTTCGTCTCATCGTGGAAAACACCACCGATGCCAAGGTCGACCCGGGGGCCGGCTCCGAGAAGAAGCCGACCGCCATCGAGCGGATCCAACGTCTCGAGCGGCTCGAGCGCGAACGCCTGGAGGACAAGGAACGCAAGGAGCAATGGCGCCGGCAGAGGATCGCCGGGGCCAAGCCGTCGGGCGGACGCCACGATCTGGTCGACCGGATCGAGCGGGTCACGAAATACCCGATGGGACTCCTCGGAATCGCCTGGCTGGTCATCGCCATCGTCATTCTCACGTCCAACGTGAACGGCTCGGCCTCCACCACGCTGGTCGGCGTGCTCTTCGCGCTCTGGACCGCCCTGCTGCTGGAGTATCTCGTCCGCCTGGTGGTCTCCCCTGACCGCCGCGGCTATCTCCGACGGCGCTGGGTGGAACCGGTCACGGTGGTGCTGCCCCCCTTCCAGGGGTGGCACGTCGTGGGGATCGAGAAGATGGGTCTACTGCTTTACGAGGGATCGATCCGGTTGGAGACCGTTCTCAAACACCATGGCCTCTTCCGCGTTCTCATCGCCGCCGCCGGAACCCTCTTCGCCGGGGCCTGGTTGGTCCTGCTCTTCGAGGAGAACGCCCGGGGAACGAACATCCACAACTACCCGGCTGCTCTGTGGTGGGCCATCGTCACCGTGACCACGGTCGGCTACGGAGACCGGTTCCCCGTGACCGGCGGTGGTCGGACGGTGGCTGTGATCCTGATGCTGGTGGGTATCGGCCTCATCGGTGTCATCACAGCCACGGTGGCGTCGGTGTTCATCAAGGAGCACACCGACGCCAGCAAGGAGGAGTTCAAGAAGGGTCATGCCGACCTGGGCCAGCAGATGTCGATGATCAGTGATCGACTGGCCGATGTCGAGCGCCTGCTCGGTGCCACTCTCACCGAGATCGCCACCGCCGGGGGCGGGGCTGAAACGGGGGACGGTCCCGGATCTCCGTCGGAAGGCGAGCCGGATCCCGGAGCATCGTCATCGTGATCATGGGCGTCGGCACGCTCAGACGAAGACCCTTGTCCACCCCTCGCCGACGGGCGCCATGAACACGGTGGTGAGCGTCATGGAGCGATGGAGCCAGCCTTCGTCCGTGCGCACGTACTCGTCGTCCTCGTACCCGCACATCCAATAGGACGTGCCGTCGGCCCGTCGGCACGGGCTCAGCAGATCCCAGCGGCCCGTGGCGGTGTCGCCGTCAATGGCGACGTCGATGCGGGGGTTCAGGAAGAAGTGTCGGGAGAATGTCAGCGTCGGGTCGCGCAGCCGCGCCGCGATGGCGGACCGGCCGAGGGCTGTACCGAGGCCGGGACCCCCGTCCCAGACGCCGTCGGGGGCGAAGAGGGCGGCCACGGCGTCGGCCACGGAGGCCAAGGTGGTGGCGTCAACCACCGCCCCGGCCGAGAATCGCTGATCGACGAGGCCCCCGTAGCGTGCTTTCAAGCCCTGCAGGGCGAGCACGCTCTCGCTCGCCGCCACCCGCTTCTGCAGGGCGGCCACTTCGACCGCCAGTTCGTCGACCGTCACCATCTCGGCGTCCCACCTTCCCTCTGGTTCTGCCCGCGGCCATTATGAGTGACGGGCGTGACCGGCGCTCCGCCCACCTCCGACCCCCGCATCCGCCACCCCGGATCCCCCAGGGCCCCCGTGGTTGCGGGCCGGAAAGGTTCAGCCGGTGTTCGCGTCACGTTCATCGGCCCGTAACCGCCGGGCCTTCGTAGGGTGGGGAGTGACCCAGAGCGAACCGCCGGTGCGGGGAATGATCCGAGTGGCCCGAAAGCACATGCGCCGACAGTGGGAACAGGATCTCGACGGCTTGGCCGTCTTCGCCGATCGTTCGGGTCGGACCCTGAGGCGGCTGTCCAGTCTCGGCCCCCCGGGTCCGTGTGCGGGCCGGCCAACGACTCACCACCGCCGGGAACCGGGGCGCCGAAGTGCTCATCGTGCTGTCCGGGACGGCGACGTGTCTGGTGGGGGAGGTCGAAGAGGCCCGCTTCGGACCCGAGGATTTCTTCGGCGAGGTCGCCACCCTCGACGGCGGTCCCCGCACGGCGACAGTGGTGGCCCGGACCGACATGGACGTCCTCGTCCTGAGCCGCTTCGAATTCGAGACGTTGGTCGAGTCGTCACCTGAGGTCGCCCACCGCATGCCCAAGGAGATGGCGCACCGGCTGCGCCTGGCCAACGCCAAGGCGGTGGCGTAGGAACGCCGATCCTGCCGCCGGACGGAGGCGTCCTGGTGGGAGTCGTCGTAACCGGGTGTTCACGGTGGCGTCACGCGCCCGTGACGGGGAGGCCGTAGAACGGATCCCGGGCCTGCCCGGAAATGCTGGACAGGCGTCCGGGGGGCGGCCATGCAAACGGTCACGAAGAAGGAGGAAGGAGCGAGCCTTCGGGCCGTGGAGCCACCCGACCGACCGGAGTACGACTTCTTCACCATCCACGGCTACCGGCGGCTTTTCTCTGCGCCGGGCAGGGCCCACCGCTGCTGCTCATCCACGGTATCGGCGACTCCTCGAGCACATGGCTGCGCGTCATCGGGTCCTTCGCCCGTGACCATCGGGTGATCGCCCCCGATCTCCTCGGGCACGGATTGTCGGACAAGCCCCGGGCCGACTACTCCGTCGCCGCCTATGCCAACGGTATGAGAGATCTGCTGTCGGTTCTCGACATCGACCGGGTGACGGTGGTCGGCCACTCACTCGGGGGAGGTGTCGCCGCCCAATTTGCCTACACTTTCCCAGAGCGCTGCGAGCGGCTCGTCCTCGTGGGCACGGGCGGGATCGCCCGGAGCGTGAACCTCCTGCTCCGATTTTCCGCCGCTCCGGGCTGACGGGTGGACGCCCGTCGTGCGTCTGTCGGGAGTGTGTTCTCGGCGACGCGGTGGTGGCCCGGTGTGTGCGACGCTGGATGGAGCACACAGGATCGGAGGCAGCCGTGGGTGATGACTGGTCCAGGCCGGTAGTGCACTGGGAGATCGTGGCCCGGGATCCCGAACGGCAAGCCGCCTTCTACCGGGGGCTGTGCCACTGGGAGATCGGCGACGGACCCATCATGCAGATCCCGGCGGGCCTCGGCGGGCCCGAGCCGGGACCCGGTGGTCATATCCGGCAGGGAGACCGTTCGGGGGTGTCGCTCTATGTGCAGGTAGGCGACCTGAAGGCGTCCCTCGATCTGGCTGTCGCACTGGGCGGCCGGATCGTGGCCGAGCCGTTCGACATCCCCGGCGGCCCGACGCTGGCCGCCGTCGATGATCCCGAAGGCATCCCCCTGGTTCTCGTGCAGCAGTAGCGCCGGCGGCGCCGGGCGCCACCGTCAATCGAGTTCTGTGTAGCGCTCGGTCCGGACGCTATCGGCGTCGACGAGGGACATGAAGACGGTGGTGGCCGGGTCCCGACCCCACCGTTGCCCGGCCGCATCGGCGGCATCGGCGGACCGCCACAGGTCGATGACGATCCAGGTCCCGTCGTCGCTGCGGGCCACCGTCCGGCGCAGGAGACCGGCCTGCCGATAGGCGAACTCGGCTTGAACCCGACGGTCGGCTTCCCTGAATGCCTCCTCGTCGGTCCCCGACGACAGGCGGAACCTCTTCATCTCGATCATGGCGTCACCCCGCAGCGTCGGGGATCACACTAAACGGTCGGCTCAACCCGGCGGGGGGTTCCAGTCGACCTCGGCCCAGTTGTTCTTGTTGTTCCGCTTGACGCCGTACATGGCCTGATCGGCCTTCTGGCGCATGGCGGCGGCGTCCGAGGCCGGGCCCGGGCCGCACACCCCCACCGAGAGCGAGACCTTCTGGCCGTCCACCGTCAGCTCCCGGGTCACCCCCAGCAGGCGGGCACCGAGAGGCAAGAGGGCGTGGCTGTCGTCGACGGTCACCACCACGGCGAACTCGTCGCCACCGAAGCGGGCCACGATGTCGTCGCCGCGGACGACCGATCCGATGGCCGTGGCCACCGCGCGCAGGACGGCGTCGCCCACGTCGTGGCCGAACTGGTCGTTGATGGTCTTGAAGTCGTCGATATCGCAGAAGGCCACCATGACCTGGACGTTACGTTCGGCCAACTTGGCCGTCTCGCGTTCGAAGGCCAGACGGTTGGCCAGGCCGGTCAGGGGGTCGAGGTCGGCCTGTCGGACGAGGTGCTGCTCGCGGAGGTGCCGCTCGTGGACGTCGCGGACACTGATCACGATCTCGTTGGGAACGCCCGAATCGGGCTCGGACGACAGCGCCAGGGCCACGTCGGCCCAGCGCCAGTCACCCGACTCGCTCTGGAATTGGACGGTGATCTGAGCATCGTGGCGGCGCGCGGCGCGCGCCATCTGTTCCTCAAAGGCCTGGCGGTGCGAGGGATGGAAGAAGGTGGACGCCGACTGGTGCAGTATCCGGTTGGCGGCGAGCCCCGACATCTCGCAGAACGAGGGCGAGACCCAGGTGACGTTGCCCTTGACGCTCAACAGCAGCAGGCCGTCGGGGATGTACTTGGCGATGCGTCGGGCCCGGGCGTTGGCGATGGCCAGCGCCCCCTGTTGCCGGGTGCGGGAGACGGCCTGGACCAGAGTCTGGGCCAGGAGTTCGATCTGGACGACGAGGCTGCGCTCCCACGCCTGCGCCCGGTGGAAGACCTGGAGTCCCATGACACCGAGCAGGCGGCCACCCACGATGACCGGGGCGATCACGACGGCTTGGAGTCCGTTGGCCGTGGCCAGGGCGTGGGCCGACGGATCCAGTTCGACGCGTGAGAGGTCGTCGATAACGAGGGTGTTGCCCATCCGCAAGATGTCGAGGGCGGGGCCGAAGGTGGCCGCCAGGGGCGAGCCGACGGGCGGTGCCGTGGCACTCAGTCCCGGGCGGATCCAGTGCCAGTCGTCACTGACGCAGGTGTCGTCGTCCACCAGCGTGATGAAGGCGACGTCCACATCGGCGAAGCCGCCGAGCTCCTCCAGACAGGTGGTGGCGGCCACGTCGAGCGTGGCCTCGTCGGCGGCACCGAGCACACGCGACAGCCGCCCGGCCACCCTCTGAAAATGCGCATGGGGGTCGGAAACGGGTATGGCGCCGTCGGTCCAGGTGGTCACACAGGTTCATCGGAGATCAGACCCGTGGCCTTGAGGCCGCCGAGATGTCAGCTGTGCGACATGTCGGCCCGTCTGATGGCCGGCCGGGTGGTGCCGATAGGTCAGCCGACCCAGGGCCGCCCCACCCACCGGCAGAGGCTCAACCGACCCTCACGACGAGGGGGAGAACTGAGCCAGCCAGGGGGCCGAGGCGGCCAGCAGTTCGTCGGTCATGGACACGACGTGCTCCCACGGGAGGGTGCCGGCCACAGGGTCGGCCAACATGGCCTGCAGAACGAGACCCCGGTCGCCGGTGACGGCGGCCTCGACGGTCAGCTCCTGGGACGCCACCACCCGGCGCAGGTGCTCGGCCGCCGCCCCGGCCGAGGCCGTGTCCCGGGGACGGACGCCGTCGCCGTCGACGGTGGCCATGCATTCGACGACGACACCGGCCGGAAGATCGGTCACCTGACCGGTGTTGGGCAGGTTGGCCGGGAGGGAGCGCCCCGTACCGGTGACCAGGCTGTCGATCAATGGCGCCACCAGTTCGCCCGACGACCAGCGGGGAATCTCCCCACCGGATTCGAGTTCGGACGCCCAGGCGTCGTCGTCGGCCTTGTCCTGACTGTGGCCGGCCAGGCCGTAGTGGTGGACACCCCAGGCCCGGCCCTGGTCCGACGCGGCCGTCACGAACCAGGGGAAGAACTCGGCCACATGGGTGTCGGCCGAACCGGGCAGGACACCGAGGCGGGAGAAGACCTCGAGCTTGACCCGGTTGTTGGCCACGATGTCGGCTTTGGTCCAGTCCCGCGACGGATCGATCTTGCGCCAGTGCGAGCCGGCTGGTGGGGTCATCCAGACCGGCTGCCCTTCCAGTTGTCCCGGATTGTCGAGCACCTCGCGGAGCATGGCGAAGCCGTCGTCGCCACCGATGCGCAGCGAGGTCACGAGCGGTAAGTGGTTGACACCGGCCACGGTGGGGTCGATCTCACGCATGTCGGCGTCGAAGACGAGACTGAGCCAGAACTGGAGCCCCACGAGCTCGTTGCACAGACCGATGGTGGTGAGCGACGTCTGCGAGCTGACGGCCCGGCACAACGCCGTCAGGGGATTGCTGACATTCACAACGGTGGCCTCCGCCGCGCCGCGTTCGACCTCAGCGGCGATGTCGAGAACGACCGGAATGCAGCGCAGGGCCCGGGCGATGCCTCCGGGCCCGACGGAGTCGCCCACCGGTTGCCAGATCCCGTAACGCGAGGGGATGTCGAGGTCGTGGGCCATGCTGGCCAGCCCTCCCACCGAGAGGGCGATGATCACCACGTCGGCCCCGTCGAGGGCCTCGGCCAGGTCGGTGGTGGCGGTGACCGCCATCCCGATGTGACGCGAGCTCACGATGTGCTTGGCCGTGGTGAGCATGGGGGGAAGCGACGTCTCGTTGATGTCGGTGAGCGCCACCGAGCAGTCGTGCAGGCTGGGGGTGTTGGCGAAATCGGCGAGAAGACGCGGCGTCCAGTGGGTGCTTCCGCCTCCGACGATGACGATCTTCGGTGTCATCACGGCCTCCGATCCGCAGTGTCTGCGCCCGACCCTACGTCGGCGGCCCCGGTTCAGGAGGAGGCGGAACGGAAGGTGGCGATGTAGGGCACGGAACTGGGGGCGAGCACCCAACCGGGAACGGTCTTGCCCAGTATCTGCACCGCCACCAGGACGCGACTGGCGCCCAGCTCCAACGACAACTGGCCCTGGGACGAGGTGAAGATCTTGGTGGTCCCGGCGGGCACGGTGGACGAGAAGACCGGGGTGGCGCTGGCCGGACTGGTGACCTGGATCCAACACGGCCCCTGGGTGGCCACCACCACCTGGAAGGCCGGGGAGCGGACGGTCACCGTGGCCGCCCGCGGCCCCGAAGGCGACGAGGTGACGATGGGTCCCACACTCCGTGTTCCGCCGGTGGGGTGGGAATGGCCGGACGCCTTCGGTCCGCTCGCCACCAGATGGATCTTGGCCAGCCAGGCCGGACGCCAATGATCGATGGACAGACCCGTCACCCCCACCAGGAGCAGCAGCACCAGGGTCCAGACCGTCACCCGCAGGCCGGTGGAGGCCTGCCGCCGGTCGGGGGCCATGGGCCGGGTCGTCACCGGGATGGCGTCGGTCGAGTCGAACCGGAGTCCAGGAGGCAGGGTCGGCCGGCCGGCGGAGGCACCGGCCACCTGGGGAACCTGGGCGGTCTGGGTGAAGGCCCGCAGGTGGGGAGCCTCGGCCAGGGGCCGGCTGATCGAAGGGGAGACGACGGGAACGGCGGCCGAGGCCCGCAGGTCGCCCGGGGTCACCGCCGGTCCCCGGGTCTTCTCGGTTCCCCGTGTCTTCCCAGTCACCCCGGTCAAGGCCAGAGCCGAGGCGTCGGCCACGGTCCGCCACTGCTCCTCCACCGCCCGCGACATCTCGACGGCATCGAGTCCGACGGTGTCGGCGAAACGCCTGACGGCCACCTGGGCGGCCCGCTCGTCGCGGAAGCGAGAGAGGTCGCCCTCCTCCAGGGCTTCGAGGTCACGACTATGGATACCCGTCCGGTCCTGGATCACCGACAGGCTGAGATCGAGCTGTTCGCGTGCGTGGCGGAGCTCGGGGCCGTAGCGGGCCGGGGACGGCTCCTGCTGCCGTCGCACGCTGCGACGACGGGCCGTCTTGTCGCTCCCGGCGATGACCACGACAACTCCCTTGTTTCGTACCGTCCGAATCGTACTGTGCCCTGGTCAAAGGCGGTGTTCGGCTAATGGCGCGTCGGCACGCGGAGGGTGGCACTTGAGGAGCCGGGCCCCGCGGCCGGCCCCGGCGGCCCGGCCGCGGGGCCGCCGACGCCTACGAAGCTGACACCATCGTCAGGAAAAGCTATCGTGGCGGCCGAAGGGCTCCGCGGACGGCGATAGAGCCATGCCCCGGACCGGCATGGGCGCGCCACTCACAGTGACACCAGGGCCCGGTAACGAAAGGTAAGAAAAAAAATGGGAGACGACGAGGGCCGCACCCCATCGGGATCCGTGGTGGTCGATCTGGCGTCATCCGACGATCCCCGGGCGATGGCCAAGATGTTGCGGGAACAGCGGGTGCACACCATCGGGGACCTCTTCCACCTCCTCACCCGCCGAGACGACGTCGAGGCGGCGCTGCGCAAGCCGGCCGTTTACACATCACGACCCGAAGCCGTCCAGCTGGGCAACATCCGGCCCCTCATCCCCCTGAGCGTGGACCCGCCCAAACACGTCAAGTACCGCCGGATCCTCGACCCTCTGTTCGCCCCCAAGCACATGGCGGCCCTCGAGGGCGAAGTGGTCCAACTGGTGAACGAGATCATGGACGGCTTCGCCGGCAAGGGCTCGGTCGACTTCCACGAGCAGTTCGCCGTCCCCCTGCCCTGCACGGTCTTCCTCCGCCTGATGGGCCTGCCCCTGGCCGACCTCGACCAGTTCCTGGAGATGAAGGACGGCATCATCCGACCACCGGGGTCGACCATGGAGGAACAGGAGCCCACCCGCCGCAAAGCGGCCGAGAGCATCTACGCCTACTTCGAGAAGACCCTGGCCGAGCGGCGCCGGGTCCCCACCGAGGACCTCCTGGCTCAGATCATGCGGTCCTCGGTGGACGGCGTCCAGCTCACCGACGAGGAGATCCTCGACATCTGCTTCCTCTTCATCATCGCCGGACTCGACACCGTGACCGACTCCCTCGACTGCATCTTCGGCTACCTCTCCCAGCAGCCCGACCACCGGCGCCAGGTGGCCTCCGACGAGTCGGTGATCCCGCCCGCCATCGAGGAGCTGCTGCGCTGGGAGAGCCCGGTGCCCGCCGTCCCCCGGGTGCTCTCCGAGGACGTCGAAGTGGGGGGCTGTCCGATGAAGGCCGGCGAGCACGTCATGCTCCTGATCGGCGCGGCCAACACCGACGACGCCGCCCACCCCGGCGTCGACACCGTCGACCTCCTGCGCAACCCCAATCCCCATCTCGCCTTCGGCGGCGGTGTCCACCGCTGCCTCGGTTCGCACCTGGCCCGTCTCGAACTGCGGGTGGCGGTGCGCGAATGGCACAAGCGGATTCCCGAGTACGAGCTGGTGCCGGGCACCGTGCTCGAGTACACCGAGGGCCTGCGCTCCCTGCACTTCCTGCCGCTCACCTTCGCCCCCGGCCGCTGACCCCGCCCGCCATGCGCATCACTCTGGATGTCGACCGCTGCCAGGGCCACGGCCGCTGCTACGTGCTCGCTCCCGACCTCTTCGACGCCGACGACTTCGGCCACTGCGTCCTGCTGGTGGACGAGGTCCCGGCCGGTGGGGAGGACGACGCCCGCACCGGCGTGGAGAACTGCCCCGAACAGGCGCTCGCCCTGGAGGGTTGACCGGGCCGAGGGCCGGGGCGTCCACCGGGTCCGACCTCAGGCCAGGCGGGCCAGGTTCCCGGCGTCGGAGACGCTGACCGTCACCTCGTGACCGACGGCGTCGTCGGCCACCAATGCCGCACCGGCGGCCGGATCGGTCCGGGCCAGGGTGTGCCGGTCGCCGAGATCCACCACCATCACCCCCGGACCGGGGGCACCGTCGCGGTCGTAGGTGACGGTGTAGGCCAGGATCGTCCCCGGTCCGGAGAAGGACTCCTCCACGGCCACCGGGCTGCTCTGCGCGTCGATCCGTTCCTGCAGACCGTCGGGAGGTTCGGGCACCGCTTGGGGTGGACGACGGCTGTAGATGCCGACGGCCTGCTTGGTCAGGTAGTAGCCGTTCCCGTGGACCAAGGTGGCGTCGCCGTGGCCGTCGCGCAGCCACTGCAGGGAGTTGGCCACCGAGTGGGTCACGTAGTTGCTCCCCGGCCCCCCGTGGTACTGCAAGCCGCCGGTCAGGGTGAGCGGCCGGGGGTCGTCGCTGGCGATGCCGAAGCTGTCGCGCGCCACCTCCACCGAGCTCGGGAAACAGGCGTACAGATCGAAGGCGCCCACCTCGTCGACAGCCGTCCCCGCACTCGAGAAGGCGCTCCGGGCGCACTCGACCAGAGCCGGGGCGGTGTGGACCCGCGGCCGCTGCGACAGGTACCAGATCTCGTGGGCGTCGGCCCACCCGCCGATGTAGGCCACCTCGTCGGCCCCGAGGCCCCACGACCGGGCCGTGGCCGCGTCGGTGACGACCACGGCGGCGCCCATGTCCACGTCCATCACCGCGTTCAGATACTTCGGATACGGGAAGCTGATCATCCGGTTCTCGGCCGTCACCGTCGTGATCTCGGCTCCGTGGCGTCGGGTCGGGAACCACGACAGGGGATTGGCGGCAGCCACGGCGTTGAATCGCTCCATCAGCTCGCCCATGACCCGCCGCTGGGTGGCCGGGTCATGGCCCTGGGCGTGAGCCAGCGCCGTTTCCACCAGGGCGTACATGGTGGTGGCGGCCTCGAGGCCGTGGGCCCGCTCCACCGGGTGCACCCCGACGTCGGGTTCCATGGGCGGCCACGTCTCGGGCCACCCGGGCGCCGACGGCCAGTCGAGTTCGATCCCGGCCTTCCGGGCCCGCTTGCGGGTGGCCAGGGCCTCGGCCCCGGCCACCAGTACCCGGGGCTGACCCCCGGCCACCACCAGCTCGGCGGCCCGGTTGACCAGCCACTGGGGGATGTTCCCGCCCATGCCGGAGCAACGGGTCTCGGCCCCGGTGATCCCGAGCCGCTCGGCCAGGACGGGGGCGGGGTCGCCGTGGCGCAACGACAACGAGTGCACCATCCAGCAGTGGCTGATGCCGGCGGAACCCACGTCCGTGCCCGCCCCGGCCAGCGCCTCGGTCGACGCCCGGGCCATCAGCTCGAGGGGATCGGGCGCCGTTGCCGGGTCCTCGTCGCGGTTGGTCACCTGCCCGGCGCCCACCACCACCGGGACCCGCGTCCAGTCCGTCACCGCAGCTCCCGCCTTCGGCGCCCCGGGGGCTCAGCTCTTGCCGATGTTGCCGAGATCGGCGGCCAAGACCTGCTTGGCCTTGTGCTCGGGGTTCCGCGGCCGCATGGAGGTGTCCACGTCGGTGGCCTCGGCCCGCAACGCCGCCACCGTGCACCGCTCCCGCGGCCGGACGCTGAAGGGGTCGTACTGGAAGAGCCGGATGGCATTCTCGTGGGTGATCTTGTTGACCTCGGCGTCGGACACCCCGTCGAGGTACTTCATGGCCATCTCCGGCGCCTGGGGCCAGGTCGAGTCGGAGTGGGGGTAGTCGCACTCCCAGCAGATGTTGTCCACGTTCAGGTACCGCCGGCTCTCCACCCCGAAGGCGTCGTCGATGAAGCAGGTCACGATCCGCTCGCTGAACACCTGACTGGGCAGCATGTCGCCGAAGTCCTGACCGGTCCACGCCTTGTGGTGGGAGTAGACGTAGTCGACCCTCTCCAAGAAGTACGGGATCCAGCCGATCCCGCCCTCGGACAGAGCCAGCCGCAGCGAGGGGAACTTCCGCAGCACGGGCGAGAACAGAAGGTCCGCCGCGCACTGCACGATGTTCATCGGCGACAACGTGATCAGCACGTCGAAGGGGGAGTCGGGGGAGGGCACCACGATCTCCGACGACGAGCCGATGTGCATGCACACCACCGTCCCCACGTCGGAACAGGCCGTCCAGAAGGGGTCCCAGTGGTCGCTGTGGACGCTGGGCCAGCCCAGCTTGGAGGGGTTCTCCGAGAAGGTCACGGCGTGACATCCCTTGGCCGCCACCCGCCGCACCTCGGCCGCCATCAGCTCGGGCTCCCAGATGGCGGGGATGGACAGCGGGATGAACCGGCCCGGGTAGGCGCCGCACCAATCCTCGATGTGCCAGTCGTTGTAGGCCTGCAGCATGGCCAAGGCCAGGTCCTTGTCCTTCGTCCGGGCGAACAGCTGCCCGCAGAACTGGATGAAGGACGGGAAGCACATCGAACCGAGCACCCCGTTCACGTTCATGTCCCGGATCCGCTCGTTGATGTCGTAGCAGCCGGGCCGCATCTCGGAGAAGGAGGTGGGTTCGATCCCGTACTCCTCGGGCGGCCGTCCCACCACGGCGTTCAGCCCGACATTGGGGATCTCGCTGCCCTCGTAGGTCCAGACGTCGATCCCGTTGTCCTTGTGCACCACCCGCGGGGCCCGGTCCTTCCACTTGGCCGGTACCCGTCCACGGAACATGTCGGGCGGCTCGACGACGTGGTCGTCGACACTCACGAGAATGAGATCCTCTGCCTGCATGGCGCCGCTCCTCCTGCGTCGTGCTGGGTGGGCACCGGCGCGGCGCCGACCGCGTGGCCGAGCATATACCGGACCCTTCTCATACCTGACATCCGTGTCAGGCACGCGTCGGGCAACGGTCGTACACTGGCCGCCCGATGCCACCGTCCGCCCCCGTCGGCACAGCACCGCGTGGCCTGGCCGCCATCGCCCGCCGGGATCCGCAGCGCCCGGCCCTCGTCTGCGCCGGCTCCCGGACCACCTTCGCCGCCCTCGACGCCGCCGCCAACGCCATGGCCCACGCCTTCGCCGCCGCCGGCACCGCCGCCGGCGACCGTGTGGCGGTCATGCTCGGCAACAGTGTCGAGCTCTTCGCCGCCTGGTACGGCGCCGCCCGGCTGGGCGCACTCGTCGTCCCCGTCTCCACCCGCCTCACCGCCCCCGAGGCGGCCTACATCGTGGCCGACTCCGGTGCCGTCGTCCTCGTCCACGACGGAGCCCCGGCCGCCGCCGCGGCGGCCTCCTCCACCTCGGCCGTGGGCCTCGTCACCGACGACCCCGCCCTGGCCGAAGGTGTCGATGAGCCGCCGCAGCGGGAGTACCTGGGCACCCCGGTGGTCACCATGTCCTACACCTCGGGCACCACCGGCCGGCCGAAGGGCATCACCCGCGCCGCCCCCCGCCCCTCGACCGAGGCCCCCCCGAACCCCTTCGCCTCCTTCTGGGGACTGCTCCCCGACGACGTCCACCTCATGTGCGGCCCCGGCTACCACATGGCCCCGGCCGCCTACGCCCAGATGTCTCTGAACGAGGGCGGCACCGTCGTCGTCATGGCCCGCTTCGACGCCACCGAGGCGCTCCGTCTCATCGAGTCCGAGTCCGTCACCACCGCCCAGATGGTCCCGGCCCACTTCATCCGCATCCTGGAGGCCAACTGGCCCGCCTACGACCGCTCGTCGGTCCGCAAGATCCTCCACGCCGCCGCCCCCTGTCCCGTCCCGGTCAAGCGCAAGATCATCGACGTCTTCCCGGCCGGCGCCATCTGGGAGTACTACGGCGCCTCCGAGGGCATGACCTCGGTCATCTCCCCCGAGCAGTGGCTGGCCAAGCCCGGTTCGGTGGGCCGGCCCTTTCCCGGCCTCTCGGTCCGCATCCTCGACGAGGACGGGGCCGACCTCGCTCCGGGGGAGGTGGGGGCGGTCTACGTCTCCTCCTTCGCCGGCCAGCGCTTCGGCTACCACAACGATCCCGACAAGACCGCCCAGGCCTGGCGCGACGACTACTTCACGGTGGGTGACATGGGCCGGCTGGACGAGGACGGCTACCTCTTCCTGGCCGACCGCCGCACCGACCTCATCCTCTCCGGCGGCGTCAACGTCTACCCCGCCGAAGTGGAGACGGCCCTGGCCGAGGACCCCGACGTGGTCGACTCGGCCGTCTTCGGCCTGCCCGACGACCGGATGGGCCAGCGCGTCCACGCCGTCGTCGAGCTCCGCCCCGGCACGCCACGCGACGCCGACGCCCTTCTTCTGCGGCTGGCCACCCGGCTGGCCGACTACAAGCGGCCGCGGACCGTCGAGTTCGTCGATCTGCTGCCGCGCCAGGACAACGGCAAAGTCAGGAAGGCGCGACTTCGCGCCGAGAGAATGGGGCCGGCCACCGCCGGCCGTCCCGGGGAGGGCTGAACACACATGGCTGGCACGGACACGCCGGGCGCGGCGGCGCCGCCACCGGAGGTCGTGGGCGAACCGCGACTGCTCATCGACGGCAAGCTGGTGGAGGCGTCGGAGGGAACGACGTTCGCCAACATCGACCCCGCTACCGAGGAGACGCTGGGCGACACGGCCGACGCCACCCCGGCCGACATGGAAAGCGCCGTCGGGGCGGCGCGCCGGGCCTTCGACGAGAGCACCTGGGCCCAGGACCACGTCTTTCGCCGTCGCTGCCTGGAGCAGTTCCACGGGGCGCTGATGGCGCATCGCGAGGAGCTCCGGAACCTGGTGGTGGCCGAAGTGGGCAGCCCCATGATGCTGACCTACATGATGATGGTGGACGGCCCCATCGACGACCTCGGGTACTGGGCCGAGAAGCCCAACCAGTACGAGTACGAGCATTGGCTGCCCGTCCGTGAGGTCTTCGGCCAGCCCCAGCGCCGCCTCATCCGCCGGGAGCCCATCGGCGTGGTGGGGGCCATCACCCCGTGGAACTTCCCCCTCTACCTGAACCTGGCCAAGCTGGGCCCCGCTCTCGCCGCCGGCAACACCGTGGTGTTGAAGCCCGCCCCCGACACCCCGTGGTCGGCCACCTTCTTAGGCCGGCTGATCGCCGAGGAGACCGACATCCCCGCTGGCGTCGTCAACGTGGTGGCCTCGTCGGACCACATGGTGGGCGAGGTCCTCACCACCGACCCCCGTGTCGACATGATCACCTTCACCGGCTCGACGGCCACGGGACGGCGCATCATGGCCAAGGCCTCGGAGACGGTGAAGAAGGTCTTCCTGGAGCTGGGCGGCAAGTCGGCCAACATCGTCCTCGAAGACGCCGATCTGGCCTCGGCCGTCCCCATCAGCGCCATGGGCGTCTGCACCCACTCGGGCCAGGGCTGCGCCATCACCACCCGGCTCCTCGTCCACCGCTCGCGCTACGACGAGGCGGTGGAGATGGCCAAAGATTCCATGGCGGCGGTCACCTACGGCGACCCCTGGGACCCGGCCAACTTCCAGGGACCGCTCATCAGCGCCACCCAGCGCCAGCGCGTCCTCGGCTACATCGAGAAGGGCAAGGCCGAAGGGGCCCGGCTCGTCTGCGGGGGCGGCGTCCCCGCCCATCTGCCCAAGGGCTACTACGTGGAGCCCACCCTCTTTGCCGACGTCGACCCCAAGGCCACCATCGCCCAGGAGGAGATCTTCGGGCCCGTCCTCGTCATGATCCCCTTCGACGACGACGACGACGCCGTCCGCATTGCCAACGACTCCATCTACGGCCTCTCGGGGGCGGTCACCAGTGCCTCGGAGGAGCGCGCCCTCTCGGTGGCCCGCCGCATCCGGGCCGGCACCTTGATGGTGAACGGCGGTCTCTACAACGCGCCGGACGTCCCCTTCGGTGGCTACCGCCAGTCCGGCCTGGGCCGCGAGAACGGCACCGAAGGCTTCGAGGAGTACCTCGAGGTAAAGGCTATGGGTCTTCCGGGGACCGCGATCGCCTGACGTGGTGTGTCGGGTCCGTCGATCGAGACGCCCCTCTCCATCAGGGCGTACCAGATGGCCACGTCATCCAGGCACAGACATCGTTACCCGGCTTCTTGACCCTGTTCACACCCTTCTTGCCCACCGTCCCGTGCAAGCTGCAGCCGGCGTCTTGGCAGGGCGATGCTGTGGTCGACATGGCGAAGGACGGCCCCGTCGTCGAAACCGGGGCAGTCGACGACTACCTCCGCGCCAACGGCCATCATCTTGCGCCACCCTCCACGCGGCCTCATGAGGCACCTCCCCGTCGAACCCACCCGTGGAGGAGATGTTGGCCGCCCTCGCCTCCGCCGACCAGACCGAGTCCCACGGTGTGGACCGGAAGTTCGAGGAACTCGATCAGGTGGATGGGGATTCCGCCCACTGTCGTGGTCGGTTCGTAACCGAGGTCAGGCGTCTCTGGTCATCATCCGCCAGGCGCCGAGGGCGGTCCAGACCACCAGCCAGGCCACGATCACGCACACCGCCACCGTGGTGGACTCGGGCACGAGCACCCCCATCCCCCGGCCTCCGCCCGGCCCGCCCCCTCCTCCGAAGGGCAGCGGTAGATCTCCGGGTTCCAGATGGGTGGTGGCCAGGCCGACCACGGCACGCTGGGCGTTGATCAGGTGGGGGATGACGTTCATGGACACGATCGGGGTCAGGATGAGCTCGAGCACGATCATCAGGACCACGGCCACCGTGCGCTGGCCGATGAGCGACGCCAGCCCGAGGCCGACGATGAAGCCGATGGCGGCCTCGAGCTCCAGCCAGAGCCCGCTCTCGATCATCAGTGAGTTCGATGGATAGAGGAACTGTCGGGAGTAATCCACATAGCTGATCCGGGCGATGGTGCGGGCGGTGTTCCTCATTTGCGCTTCGGTGGGTTGGGGCGGGGGCTGGACTCCCGGGGGCTGCTTGAAGATGCGGGTCCCGCCATTGGGGCCCTTGTTGCAATTGACGGCTTGGACCACGTTGCCGAGCGAAGCCCCAGACGATGGTCCGAGGTTGTAGGGGAAGTCGCAGATGACCTCGGTGGGATGGTCGGCGGCCCAGCTTTCCAGGGTGGGGCGCGACAGGTTGGCGGGCACGTGCACGCCGTTGTAGTTGAGCTGGGTCGGCGCCGCGAAGACACAGACGGCGCAAACCACGGTGAAGCCGATGGCCACGATCGGCACCACGATGGCCAATCCGGCCGGGATCCGGGCCAGATAGAGGGCCAACCGGGAGCGGCCGGTTACCACCAGGTGCCGGAACATCCCCTCGGAGAGGTCGACCGAACCGGCCGTGCAGCCCAAAGTGGCGGCCACGATGAAGCCGAAGACGAACATGATGCGGGCCACCAGGCTGGTGTAGATGTCGTAGCCCCCGGCCGGCCCGTAGGACGCCGGAGCCAAGGCGTGGGTCAGCAGCCGGATGGTGAGAAAGACGGTGGGGATGCCGATGTTCACCGCCACCAGGGCGATCATGAGTCCCCGTCGTTTGCGCAACTCCATGATGCGGGTGGCGATCATCGGGCCCGTGGGGATCCATGATCCCCGGTGGTCGGGTCGGGAGCCCAGATGTGCTGCCGGCGCCGGCGTTCCGACATCAATCCGAGTTGTCATTCCGGTGCCCCCAGTTTGCTCGTGACCGACAGGAACCAGGATTCGAGCGACGCCTGGATCTCCTGCAGTCGGTAGACCGAGATACCGCCGTCCACCAACACCCGGTTGATCTCGGCGATCACCCCACGCACCGTTCCCGACGGCAGCGTGATAGCCAGGCCCTGGGGCTCGATGTCGATCTGGGCCCCGATGGTGGTGCTGTCGAGCAGTGTCGCGGCCCGGTCGGGCTCCGAACACTCGACCTGGAGAACGACCGAGGCACCGGCCAACAGTTCGGAGATCGGTCCTTGGCGGATGACGTTGCCCTTGTCCACGATGGCCACCGCGTCGCAGGTCCGCTCCACCTCGTCGAGAAGGTGCGAGGACAACACGACAGTGCGTCCTTCAGCCACCAGTGACAGGATCATCTCGCGCATGTCCTGCATCCCGGCGGGGTCGAGTCCGTTCATGGGCTCGTCCAGGATCAGCAGCAGCGGATCGCCGATCAGGCAGGCAGCCACACCCAGGCGCTGGCGCATACCCATCGAGTACTTGGACACCCGGTCGTCGGCCCGGTGCAGGATGCCGACCCTCTCGAGGGACGGGCCGATGCGTTGGCGGGCGGCCGGTTCGCGGGCGGCGGCCAGAATCTGGAGGTTCTGTCGCCCGGTCAGATGGCCGTGGAACCGCGGTTCGTCGACGATGGCTCCCACCCGGGCCAAGGCGGTGGCCCGGTGTCGGGGGACGTCGTAGCCGAGGAGTGACATCGAGCCGGCGTCGGCGTGGGTCAATCCCAGCAGCACGCGGATGAGGGTCGTCTTGCCCGCGCCGTTCGGCCCCAGGTAGCCGAAGGCACAGCCGCGCGGCACCAGGAGTTCGACGCCGTTCACGGCTGTGTTCGCCCCGAACTTCTTGGTCAGACCGTGGGTTTCCACCGCCCAAGGGCCGTCGGCGGCCTGTCGGTCCGAGATATCGGGGAGGGTGTGGGTGGTCATTCTCCGACCATGACACGAGTCGGTCTCGGCCATCGTCCTTCCCCGGTCGATTTCTCCTCTCCATCTCTGGTCGTAGGCGGCGCCTGTCGGGGGAGCCGTTGTCTACTGCTCTGGGAGTAGTCCAGATAGAGCGCCGGGGGCGATGACCTGGGCAACTGTCGGTCAGTAGGCTCAATGAGGTGGGTCGATCCGATCAGACAGAACGGCTTCCCCGTCCCCCGCTGTTGAGTCGCGTCTCGGCCCGGCAACTGCAGTATCTCGATTTTGTCCTGGCCGGCTTCTTCGCCGCCTTGGCCGTCGGACTGGCCCGGGGGGGCAACGGCAACGTGGCCGCCCCCGCATTCATCGCCGGACTGGCCATCGCTCTGCGACGTCGAGCGCCGTTCACCGCTCTCTCGCTCGTGATCGTCGTCATTTCCGTGGCCAGTACGAGGGTCAGTGGGAACTCGATCGCCGACCCGTTCGTCGCCTTTCCCATGTACCAGGTGGCATCGGTCCGCCCACGGCGTGAGTCCATTCCCGCCTTGGCTGTCGCTCTCCTCTGTTTCGTCGCCGCCCTGTTCGTCTACCACGTCCACTACCGCGGTGGCCCCTACGGGAATGGGAATGACAGCCTGGCGCTGGTGGTCGCCGTGGCGTCGTGGTTTGTGGGTGACAGCGTGCGGACCCGACGCACCTACACGGCCGGTCTGGCCGAGCAGGCGGCCCAGCGTCAGCGCGAGACGGTCGAACGGGCCCAGCGTTCGGTGGCCGAGGAACGACTTCAGATCGCCCGCGAACTCCACGACGTGGTGGCGCACAGTTTGAGTGTCATTGCCGTCCAATCAGGGGTGGGTCGTCATGTCATCGACGAGCAGCCGGCCGAGGCCAAGAAGGCACTGGCGGCGGTGGAGATGACCAGCCGATCGGCTCTCGACGAGCTCCGGCGCATGCTCGGGGTCCTCCGACGCGACGACGGTGTTCCCGCGGCCCTGGCTCCGGCCCCCGATATCGGCTCTCTCGGTCCCTTGATCGAACAGGTTCAGATGGCCGGCTACGTCGTCGATCTCGACGTGCAGAGCACGACGGTGGCCACCGTCGCCGCCACCGTCGGGCTGTCGATCTACCGGATCGTCCAGGAAGCTCTCACCAACGTGGTGAAACACGCGGGACCGGCCCGGGTGCTGGTCGAGATCCGCGACGAGGCCGATGACCTCGTCCTCGAAGTCAGTGACGACGGCGGAGGTCAACTCCACTCGGTCACCGGTGGGAACGGGACCGATGACGGCGGCGCCCACCATGGGATCGTCGGGATGCGCGAACGGGTCGCACTGTTCGACGGCGCCCTGTCGGCCGGCCCGCGGCCCGGTGGCGGGTTCCGCGTGCTGGCCCGCTTTCCGATGGAGAACCTGGTCGGATCGTGATCACGGTGGTGGTGGTCGATGACCAGGCCCTCGTGCGTGCCGGTTTTCGGGTGCTGGTCGACTCGTCGCCCGATTTCACCGTGGTGGGTGTGGCGGCCGACGGACAGGAGGCGGTCCGTGTCGTGGGCGAGACATTGCCCGACGTCGTCCTCATGGATATCCGGATGCCCGAGATGGACGGGATCGAAGCGACCCGACAGATCATCGCCGCCGGCGGCGACGCCCCCACCCGCGTCCTCATTCTCACCACCTTCGAACTCGACGAGTACGTCTACGAGGCCCTGAAGGCCGGTGCCAGTGGTTTTCTCCTGAAGGACACGCCGCCCGAAGATCTGCTCGAGGCCATCACCGTCATCGCCGGCGGCAACGCGCTGCTCGCCCCCAGCGTGACCAAAACGCTCATTGCCGAATTCGCTTCGCGCTCCACCCCCCGGTACCAGGACAGCAAGCTGTTAGCGACGGTGACGCCCCGAGAGCAGGAGGTCTTGGTCCTTGTCTCCCGGGGACGGTCCAATGCCGAGATCGCCGAGGAACTCCACATGAGCGCGGCCACGGCCAAGACCCATGTGAGCCGGATCTTGACCAAGCTCGGGGCCCGGGACCGGGCTCAGTTGGTCGTCATCGCCTACGAATCGGGACTGGCCACGGCGCGCTGAGCCTCGCCGTCCACCGGTGCGTTCGCCTCCGTCGGCGGGCGCCCTGTGTTCGTCGGCGGGCGCCCTGTGTTCGTCGGCGGGCGCCCTGTCTCCGTCGGCGCCGGGTGTCGGGCTATCGGACGCGACCCCTCTTCGGGTTCGTCGGAGCGGGGACGAGCCGGCGGCGACTGTTATCAGGCGGCTAGGGCGTCGACGTAGCCGAGGGCGAGGGCGCTGGGGGCGTCGAGATAGCGGCCGTGGCCCCACTCCTGCTCGATCTCGAGCAGCGGCCGGCCGGTGCGTTCGGCCAGCAGCCGCAGGAACTCGGCCTGGAGAGAAGTCTGGGCTTCGATGGACCGTGAGATGTCGCCCGGTCGGCCCGAGGCCGACGTGTCGGGGTGCCGGAGATGGAGCCGGGCATGGGGCGAGATGGACCGGTGGGACCCGGCGGCCAGGACACCGACGACACCGCCGCCGACCAGACCGAGGGCCACGGTGTGGACCGGGACTCCGAGGACGTCGATCACATCGATGAGGACCCCGGCCGCCTCCCACGCCCCGGTGGCCGCTTGGAGCCGGAGCTCCACGTGCTCGTCGCCCAGGGCGTCGAGGGTGAGGAGGGCGGCGGCTGTCTCCGACGCTTTGTCGCTCGTGAGCTCCCCGTGGACGAAGACGATCCGACGGGCGAAGAGAGAGGAGAGGACCTGGTCGCCGAAGGGAGTCTGGGCCGCCATGTCAGTTCTCCGGGGAGGGGGGCGAATCGGCGCCCAGATGGAAGTCGATGACGTTGTCGACGGCGGCCGCGTAGCGCTCCAGGGTGGAGAGACGGACGTCGGCCTGGCCCGTCTCCAGCCGGGCCACAGCCGACTGGGAGGTACCCATCCGGGCCGCCACCTCGGTCTGGGACAGACCCAGAGAGATCCGTCGCTGCACCAATTCCTCGGCCAGGGCCCGGCGCCGGGCCGCCATCTCGGCGAAACCGGGCAGCCTCGGAACGTGGCGCCGTTCGTTCATGACGTCATATAGGGTATCTCGTATGAGAGATACCTGCGATGGGGGTCTCGTCGACGAGAGGTGGTGGCTGTGCTCGGTGCATCGATGATCCGGCAATCCCTGATCCCCATGGTCATCGACCAGACGGCCCGGGGCGACCGCTCATTCGACATCTATTCATTGTTGCTGAAAGAGCGGATCGTCTTTTTGGGTCAGGAGGTCGACGACCAGATCGCCAACCTCCTGGTGGCCGAGATCCTCTACCTCGACGCCGAGGACCCGGAGAAGGACATCGCCCTCTACATCAACTCCCCGGGCGGCATGGCCTACGCCGGCATGGCCATCTACGACGTCATGCAGCACGTCCACTGCGACGTCTCCACCATCTGCGTGGGCATGGGCATGTCGGCGGCGGCCATGATCCTGGCCGGCGGCGCCCCGGGCAAGCGCTTCGCCCTGCCCAACTCCAAGATCATGATCCACCAGGGCAGTGCCGGCACCCGGGGCGCCCCGTCGGACATGGCCATCCACCTGAAGGAGGTCCTGGCCACGACCCGGCGGATGGCCGAGATCATCGCCTTCCACTCGGGCCAGACCGTGGAGCGCGTCGAGCGCGACATCGACCGCGACTACTTCATGACCCCCGAGGAGGCCAAGGACTACGGCGTCATCGACGAGATCATCACCCCCCACCGCGGTCTCTGCGCGCCGGGTGCGGCGTCCGATGTCACCGACCCCGGCGACCCCAGCGATCCCGCCGACGACACCAAAGCGCTGTCCGGTGCCCGCGCCTGAGCTCCCGGCACCGGCCCGCCGCCGGTCACGACCCCGGGGTCCGTTGCCGCCGAAAAGACTGCGCTGTGAGGCCTGCCTCGAGGTGCTCACCCTGCGGCACGCCTGGGACACGGCCAGCTGTTCCTGCGGGGCCCTGCTGCTGTCGGGCCGGCCCAGCCAGCCGGCCGTCCACTGGCTGTCGCGTCCCGGGGGCGGCTGGACGGAGATCGCCGACGACCAGGAGCTTTCCCCCCGTGCCCCCATTGATCCGGAACCGGCCGCCGATGAGGTCGGGTCCGTCGCCGGCGGTGAGCCGCCCGCTTGGCGCCTCGGCTACGGCTGATCGCCCGGGTGAGCCTCAGCCCTTGGGCTTGGTGAAGACGTCGGCGCCGAAGGAGGCCAGTCCCGGGGCGGCCGCCTCGCCCAGATGGGGCAGCCCGAAGATGTCCTCCACCGTCCGCAGCAGGGAGAAGTGGTTGTAGGGCGTGGCCGTCGTCGATCCCGGGGCGATGAAGGGCGAGAGGGCGAGCAGGCCCACCCGGCCCCCACCCGGTCCGGTCCGCCCGGGCGTGGCCGTCTGGGTCCCCTGGGCGCTGATGCTCGCCGGCTCGCGGCAGCAGGCGGTGGCGTCCTCGGCCTGGCCCAGGGCCTCGGCCTCGTCGTAGGTGATGAGCAGCAGCCCGTCTCTCTTGAACGCCGGTGACCCGGTGATCTTGGGCACCCAGGTCTGCAGGAAGGCGTTGATGCCGGCGAAGCCGGCCGGTCCGCCGGCGGCACAGACGGCGTCGTGGCCGTCGTCGCACAGGTTGGGGGTGATGAAGGAGTAGTTGGCCGTGGTGGACACCTTGGACAGGTCCGTCGTCAGCTCGGTCAGGGGCACGTCATTGGCGGCGCAGCTCGACGAGCCGGTGAGACCGGCGAAGTAGACGAAGGGGTTGTGCCGGGTGGCGTAGAGGCTGCCGGCGGTGGCCACCACGTTCGGGTCGGGCTGGTTCAGGGTGGGGTGTTGGCAGGGTCGGGCCATCGACTCCATGTAGCCCTTCCAACGGAGACCGGCCGTCTGCAGCTGGCCGGCGATGTTGCCGACCGCCGGCGGGTAGACGCAGCCCGTCCCCATGGCGATGCCGTTGACCACGGTGGGGGGCGTGACGGCCTGGTAGTCGGTGACGCAGTCGGCCTGGGTGACGGTGTTGGCGGGCTGGCCGCTCACCAGCGAGATGTAGTTGCCCAGACTGACGTGGGAGGTGGCGTAGTACTGGGTCAACAGGTTCCCCTGGGCCCGCAGGGTCGTCCCCAGGTAGGGCGTGCCCGGGCTCGGCCCCCAGGTCTCCTCGTAGGACTTGTTCTCGAGGACGATCAGAAAGACGTGGCGGATGGGGGGCAGGGCCGAGGCGGGTCGGCCGCCGGTGGTGGTGCCGGCCGGCGCCGCCGTGCTGGTGGTCGTGGCCGGCGGGGCGGAGCTTTTCGGACCGCTCGAACAGGAGGCCAAGAGAAGTGCGGCGGCCAGGCCGGCGGCGCCCACCACGGCGCCGGGCCGGGGGCGGCTACTCACGGCCCAAGATGGCCGTGCCGGTGGACGAGATCCAGCCGCCGGTGGCGTTCACGCAGGCCAGTTTGGCGTCGGGGACCTGCCGGGCGCCGCACTCGCCGCGGAGCTGCTTGACCGCTTCCACCAGTAAGAAGATGCCCCGCATGCCGGGCTGGCACGACGAGAGGCCGCCGCCGTCGGTGTTGGTGGGAAGTTCGCCGCCCACCCGGAGCCGGCCACCCTCGACGAAGGCCCCGCCCTCGCCCTTCTTGCAGAAGCCCAGGCCCTCCAAGGTGAGAAGGACGGTCAGGGTGAAGGAGTCGTAGACCTCGACCACGTCGATCTCGTCGGGGGAGACCCCGGCCTGGCCGAAGGCCTTGCGGCCCGACCGGACGCACGGCGACTCGGTGAAGTCGGCCCACTCCGACATGGTGGTGTGGGAGATGGCCTCGCCGGTGCCGAGCACCCAGATCGGGGTGTTGGCGCAGTCCCGGGCCCGCTCCTCGTGGGTGAGGACGATGGCGCCGCCGCCGTCGGAGCGGATGCAGCAGTGCAGCTTGGTGAAGGGGTCGGCGATCATCTTCGAGGACTGGACGTCCTCGATGGTGATGGGGTCGCGGTAGTAGGCGTCGGGGTTGAACCCGGCGTTGTACCGGGCCGAGACGGCGATCTCGGCCAGCTGCTCGATGGTGGTGCCGAATTCGTGCATGTGCCGGCGGGCCGACATGGCGTGCTTGGCGATCAGGGTGTGGCCGAAGGGGGCGTCGAACTGGATGGGGCCTTTGTTTCCGAAGAAGAGGTTGGCCGTCCGCTGGCGACGCTTCAGATCGGCGCGCGAGGTCGAGCCGTAGGAGAGCACGACGGTGTCGATCTGGCCCTGGGCGATGGCGGCCACGGCGTGCTCGAGGAACATCTCCCAGCACGATCCACCCACCCCGGTGGAGTCGATGTAGTCGATGTGGCCGGCCAGTCCCAGGTATTCGGCCAGCTCGATGGGGGGAAGGGCGCCGGTGCCGTGGGACATGAAGCCGTCCACCTGGCGGCGGTCGATGCCCGAATCGGCCAGGGCCCGGGAGGTGGCCTGGTGGTGCAGCTCGAAGGCCGACTTGTGGTCGACCCGGCCCACATCGGAGAGCGCGGCGCCGACGATCGCCACCTTTCGTGCCATCTGCCTGTGCCTCGCTTTCGTGTCCCGCGTCCCGTGTCCGTGCCCCGACGGCGCCCGAGGGGAAACCTGACACCAGCGTCGGAGAACGCGCGACGAAGGGTAGCGTGACGGCGTGACCGAGAGCACACCGGGATACCTGCGCGACCCCCTTCCCGGGGTGCCCGTCCGTCAGGCCGGGGCCCTGCGGCGGACCATGTCCATCGACATCGGCCCCCGCCGCGGTTTCCGTGCCGCGCTCGACATGACGGGCCTGGCCCGCGACATCCGGACCGGCCCCGGCGGCGACGTGACGGTGCTGGCCGACGCCTCGGTGGCGGCCGGTTTCGACGCCAGTCGGCAGTTGAAGTCGCTCGACACCACGCCCAACGCCGTCTGGGTGACGGAGCTGATCGGGGCCCGGGCCGGCGGGGGATTCCGGCGGCACCTGGCCGGGGTGGTGCCGGCGGCGGAGGCGGGATCGCTGCTGCGGCAGGTGCTCGACGACATGCCCGCCGCCGCCCTCATCTCCGGTTACGCCTGGATGCGGTTGGCCCGGCGCGAGGGCCACGACCCCTCCACCTTGACCCCGCCCGACCTGCTCGGCCGGATGACCGACCTCTGCTCGGGTTGGCGGGCCGGCGGGGTGGCGGTGGCCAGTATCGAGACCCACCACGGCATGCCCATCCAGGACTGCCCGCCCGCCCCGGTCGACGACGGATCGGATCCCTGGGCCTGGCACGCCACCGGCCCTCTCGAGCTCGACTGGATGCGCCGGCGCCGGTGCATGGACGTCATGGTGGATGCCTCCGGCGGCTTCTCCCTGTGGGCCATGTTCCGCGACACGGTGGGGGAGCAGGAGGGGGCCGAGGTGGTGCTGCACGAGTACGCCGTGGAGGCCTCGGGCCGCGGCAGCACCATCGAGGCCATCGCCGCCGAGCCCCGGGTCCTGCCCTTCCCCGAGTGTCCGGCAGCGGCGACGGCCGTGGGCGACCTGGTGGGTTGCGACCTGGCCGAGCTGTCACGCTCGGTGCCCGAGCTGTTGAACGGCATCCGCTCCTGCACCCACCTGAACGATCTGCTCCGGGCCCTCGGGGGCGTGGCCGATCTGGTGGCCCAGGCCGAGGTGGGCTGAGCGCCGGCCCCCGGCCCGACGGGGGCGTCAGGGGATGCGGATGTCGCGGTTCTGCGCCGCAGTGAGCCGTTCGTCGTCGGTCAGGTCGGCCGGCCGGACCGGGGTGACGATGCTCCAGTGCCGGCCCACCGGGCAGCGTTGCCAGCGGAGCCAGCCCAGCCGGACCGCCTTGAACGACGCCCCGGGCACCCAGATGGTGGTGAAGAGATGTCCCTTCCGGCAGCGGACGATCACGTCGCCACCCATGTTGTAGCCCTTGCGCCGGGCCAGGAGGGTGCCGAGGACGTGCACGCCGATGACGCCGCCGATGAGGGCGCGCTTGCGCGACCGGCCCCTCGCTGTCGCGTCCTGGGCCCCGTCGTTTTTCTGCGTTTTCATATCCTCACGTCTACTCCACAAACGCCCTGGTTGAGCAGTCAGGCACTCACAAGACGGCTGGTTCACTCAAATCGCCGCCCGTGACCAAGGGGATCGTGCTGAAGGTCCGGTTGGCAACGCAGTTGGCATTGAGTTACTCCAAGACGCCCTGGTCGAGCAGCCGGGCCCGGGCGGCCGCGTCGAGACCGAGTATCTCGCCCAGCACCATCTCGTTGTGCTGGCCCAACAGGGGGCTCGGCCGGTCGTAGCCGGCCGTCTCGTCGGACAGCCGGAAGCCGTTTCTCTCGTAGCCGCAGGCGCCCATGCAGGGGTGCTCCAGGGTGACGAAGTGGCCCCGGTGGGCCAGCTGGGGGTCGGCGAAGGCGTCGGCCAGGTCGGCCACCGGCACGGCCTCGAGACCGGCGGCCTGCAGGGCGTCGGCCACGGCGGCGGCCTCCCGGGACCGGGTCCACGACGCCACCAGCTGCTCCACCTCGTCCACGGCGGCCAGGCGGGCCTCGACGGTGGCCAGGCGCTCGACGCTGTCCCCGTCGGTGCCCATCAGGTCGGTGAGGGTGCGCCAGTCGGCGTCGTCGGAGCAGCAGACGGCCACGAAGCGGTCGTCGCCGGCGCAGGGAAAGGCGCCGTGGGGGACGAAGCGTTCGGAGCGGTTGCCCTGGCGGATGCCGGTGTGGCCGTTGACGGCGTAGTCGGCCACCCAGGGCGAGAGCGAGTAGACGGCCGCCTCCACCTGGCTCACGTCGAGATGGACACCACCGCCCGTCCGCCGGCGGTAGAGCAGGCCGGCGGCCAGGGCGGTGGCCACGAAGCGCGGGGCCAGGGAGTCGGTGATGGTCCCGAAGGGGCCCACCGGTTCGCGGTCGGGCCAGCCGGTCAAGAGGTTGTAGCCGCCGAGGGCGGAACCCTGGCCGCCGAAGCCGGGGTAGTCCTTGTCCGGTCCCGTCTGTCCCTGGAGGCACGAGCTCACCATGACCAGGTCGGCCTTCTCGGCGGCTAGCGAGCCGTAGTCGAGACCGAAGCCCCGCATGGCCCGGGGGGCGAAGTTCTCGGCCACGGCGTCGGCCCAACCGATCAGCCGCTTGGCCAGGCCCACCCCCTCGGGATGCTTCAGGTTGAGCGTCACCCCCAGCTTCCCCACGTTCACCGAGTCGAACATGTCCGATCCCTCGAGCCCGCAGGGATTGCCGGGCCCGAGCCCGTAGGTCCGCAGGAAGTCGGGCCGCGAGCGCGACTCGATCCGGATGACCGTCGCCCCGTGCTCGGCGAAGTAGCGCACGGCGATGGGCCCGGCCGCCCCCGTCCCGAACTCGAGGATCTTCGTCCCCGCCCACGCCCCGGCCGGGGTCGAACCGGGAGCCGAGACCGACGACGAACTGGGCTTTCGTGGCCGAGCGGACGGCACCGCGGCCGGTGCCGGGACCCGCGGCCCCGGCCGCTCGACGGCGTCGCCGGGGCTCGTGACGACCACGAACGACCGGGGCAGATGGCCGATCCCGTCGAAGGCGCAGAAGTAGTGGCGCGCCGCCAGCTGCCGGTTCTCGATCAGCTGCCGGGGCGAGTTGGCCGGGGCCAGCATCAGGTTGGTCTCCACGGCCGACTGGTAGAGCTCGGTCATGGTGTGCCGGAGGAAGTAGGCGGCGACGGGGGCGGCGATGGCGTCGAGCTCCTCGCCGCTGCACCGGTTGTGGTCGTAGGTCGTCCAGTCCCTGTCGGTCAGCGCCGGCGTGGCCAGACCGTCGGCCTCGACCAGGGCGGTGATCGTCTGCATGTTCTTCACCCGGGCCTTGCCCCCCCGCAGGCCGAAGGAGACGAAGCCATCGGCGCAGGGCCAGATCTCGCGGGTCACCCCGACGTTGGCGCCCGAGCGCCTCCCCCGGTTCTTCGTCCGGCCGAAGCGGCCGGCGTGGCCCATGGAGGCGATCATCACCGCCTCCTGGGCCGAGACGTCGACCCGCTGGGGCCGCCCCGAGGCCAGTGCCGTGAGCGCGGCCATGGCCGCCTCCGGTCCCACATGGGCCCAGCCCGTCGGCTCGGTGCAGCGCACCGGCGGCCGGTCGGGATCCCCGGTGCAGTACATGTTCCCGGTCGAGGCCATCACCCCGAGATCCGAGGCCTTCCATCCGGAGCGCGGGCCGTCGGTGCCGAAGGGGGTCACCAGCACCCAGACGGCCTCGGGGGCGACGGCGGGGTCGACCTCGATGGCCCCGGGCCATCCCGGCGTGGCGATCACCACGTCGCTGTCGACCAGCAGCTCGGCCAGCCGGGGGTCGTCGGCCGAGGCCAGGGTCACCAGGGTCTTCCCGGCGTTCCAGACCCGGAAGCGCAACGAGCTCCCGTCGGGGCCGAGCGGGGGCACGGCCCGCAAGGGGTCCCCCCCGGCGGCTTCGATCCGGGTGACCCGGGCGCCCAGATCGGCCAGGATCCGACCGGTCATGGCCGCCGGCTCGCCGGCGATGTCGGCGACCCGGAGCCCGGCCAGCAGCGCGTCGGGCACTACCTCAGGAGGCGGCCTTCTCGAGGATATGGACGGCGCAGGCCGAACCCAGCCCGATCACGTGGGTCAGCCCGACCTTCGCCCCCTCGATCTGCCGGTCGCCCGCCTCGCCGCGCAGATGGGTGGCCACCTCGTAGAGGTTGGCCACCCCGGTGGCGCCGATCGGGTGGCCCTTCGAGATCAGACCGCCGGAGACGTTCACCGGGGTCTGGCCGTCGCGCCAGGGGCCGCGCCGGTCGATGAAGTCGCCGGCCCCGCCGGGCTCGCAGAGCGACAGGTTCTCGTAGTGGATCAGCTCGGCCGTGGCGAAGCAGTCGTGCAGCTCCACCAGGTCGAGGTCGGCCGGCCCCAGCCCGGCCTGCTCGTAGGCGGCGGCCGCCGCGTTCTTGGTCAGGGTGGACACGTCGGGTTGGGCCGTGTCGGACTCGACGTAGGGGTCGGAGGTGAGCACCGAGGCCGAGATCTTCACGGCCCGGCGCCGGACGTCGGGGTCGAGGGTCTTCAGCTTCTTGTCCGAGCAGAGCACCACGGCGGCCGAACCGTCGCCGGTGGGGCAGCACATGAGAAGGGTGTTCGGGTAGGCCACCATGGCCGAGCCCATCACCTCTTCCAGGCTGAAGGCCTTCTGGTACTGCGCCAGCGGATTCAGCGTCGAGTGGGCGTGGTTCTTCTCGGCCACCTTGGCGAACTGGGCGAAGCCCACGCCGTCGTGGTGCGAGGCGTACTCCATCCCGGCCTGGGCGAAGACGCCGGGCATCAACTGCGTCCCGAGCACGCCCTCGACCGGCATGACCGAGCCGTAGCGGCCCGCCCGCTCGAAGCCGGTGGGCTTGGCCCGTTCCCGCCCGGCCGGGCCGAGCAGGCCCATCTTCCCCATCTGCTCCACCCCCACGGCCAGGGCCATGTCGGCCTCGCCGGCCTTGATGGAGAGCATGGCCGTCCGCACCGCCGTCGCTCCGGTGGCGCAGGCATTGGCCACGTTGTAGACGGGGATGCCGGTCTGGCCGATCTGCTTCTGCAGGCTCTGGCCCAGCATGTTGGAGGCTTCGAGCAGGCATCCCACGGCCATCATCTGCATGTCCCCGATGCTCGCCCCGGCGTCGGCCAGCGCCCCGAGGGCCGTCTCCGAGGCCAGGTCGACGCTGTCTCTGTCCGGATAGCGCCCGAACTTCGTCATCGTGGCCCCGATGATCCAGATGTCCTGTGCCATCACCAACCTCCTGCTCTGTCCGCCGGCCCCGGTGGGGCCGTCGGCCAGATGAGTCGAAATGCGAAACCGGTCAGGCGGGGCTGAAGCCGAAGGCCACCGCTTCGGTGCCCTCGGCGTCGACCCCGCAACCGAAGGTGGTCAGCTTCACCCTCATGCCCAGCTCGATCTTCTCCGGGTCCGACCCGGCGTCCAGCAGATTTGCCTTCACCACGCCGCCACCGTCGAGCTCGACCACCGACGAGACGTAGGGCACGGGCACGCCCGGGGCGGCCCGGTGGATGACCGTGTAGGAGCGCACCACCCCGTCGGTGGCCAGGGCCCGCTTCTCGAAGCCGATCTTCCCGCAGCGGGCACAGGCGTTGCGCCGGTCGAAGAACAGCGCCCCGCACGAGCTGCAGGCGTTGGCCTCGAGGTGCGGCTCGTCACCGAGCACGAGGTAGTCCACCACCGACATCTGCTTGGTCTCCCCCATGGCGGGCGACACTAGTACGCCCGATCACAAACGTGACAGGCGTGTCATGCTGGCCGGCGTCGGCCCGGCGGTCCGGGCCTGAGCACAGTCAGAACAGCAAGCGAGAGGACAAGATCGTGGCGGACCGGCCGGTCGAGGAACAGCCGCTCGAGGACCAGGTGCAGCACCGCGTCGAGAACCAGGTGGCCTGGATCACCCTCAACCGGCCCGAGGTCGCAAACGCCATCACCCCCGACCAGCGCAACCGGGTCATCGACCTGCTGGAGGACGCCTCGGCCTCGCTCGAGGTCCGCTGCGTCGTCCTCACCGCCACCGGCAAGGGCTTCTGCACCGGCGCCGACCTCCGCGGCGGCGGCCGCCGGGCCGCACCGCCCCGCCCCGAGGGCGCCCCCGACCGGGTCATGGGCGAGGCCGCCCGGGTCATCCGCCGGGGCGCCCAGCGCCTGGTGGCCGCCGTCCTCGACTGCGAGAAACCGGTCATCGCCGCCGTCAACGGCACCGCCGCCGGCATCGGCGCCCACCTGGCCTTCGCCTGTGACCTGGTCCTGGCGGCCGAGGGGGCCCGCTTCATCGAGGTCTTCGTCCGCCGCGGCATCTCCCCCGACGGGGGCGGGGCCTACCTCCTACCCCGGCTGATCGGTCTCCAGAAGGCCAAGGAGCTCATCTTCTTCGGCGACGACCTGGCCGCCGCCGACGCCCTGGCCCTGGGCCTCGTCAACCGGGTCGTCCCCGCCGACCAACTGGCGGCCACGGCGGCCGAGCTGGCCGGCCGACTGGCCGCCGGCCCGACCAAGGCCCTGGGCATGGCCAAGTGGCTCCTCAACCGCTCCTTCGACTCCGACCGCCAGACCGCCTTCGACGACGAGGCCTGGGCCCAGGAACTGATCACCACCACCGTCGACTGCGGCGAGGGTCTCCGGGCCTTCGCCGAGCGCCGTCAGCCCGAATTCAAAGGCTTTTAGCGCCCTCCGGTCCCGCTTTCCCGGCCCCCGGCGGCACAGTAAGCTGACACGAAAGTCAGAGAACTCCGGGGGCCTGCCGGCGTCCGGCGCCTGCCCCCAGGGGCGGGCCAAGGAGCCCCCAGGGGCTGGCCAAGGAGCCCCCAGCTGCTGGCCAAGGAGGACAGATGGCGCGCCAGTACCACCTCATCTCGGCGGACGGACACGTGGTCGAGCCCCCCGACATGTGGACCAAGTACCTGCCCAAGAAGTTCCACGACCGGGCCCCCAAGCTGGTCAAGGACGCCAAGGGCGGCGACGCCTGGGAACTCGTCCCCGGCACCCCGCCCATGCCCCTCGGCCTGGTCACCAACGCCGGCAAGTTCGGCAAGCGCTACGAGGACCTCGAGTGGTTCGGTTCGACCTACGACTCCATCCTCCGGGGCTCCTTCGAGGGCAGGGCCCGGGTCGAGGAGCAGGAATTCGACGGCGTCGACGCCGAGGTCCTCTTCCCCTCCCAGCGCACCATGGGCGCCTTCATGGCCCAGGACGACGACGACTACCACCTGGCCGGCCTCGAGGCCTACAACACCTGGATGCACGACGAGTTCATGGCCGCCTCCCCCGACCGGCTCATCGGCCTGGCCCAGATGCCCGGCGTCGACATCCAGACCTCGGTCAAGTGGCTGCGCAACGCCAAGGCGGCCGGCTACAAGGGCGTCATCATCTCGGCCTACCCGTCGGGGAACTCGAATCTCTCGGAGGAGGACGACGCCTTCTGGGAGGCGGCCGAGGAAGAGCAGATGCCCGTCCACATCCACTCGGGACTACGCCAGGCGGGCAAGCGCACGGCGGGATCGTTCCAGAAGGCGGCCGCTTCGGCCGGCCGCGAGATCGGCCTGGCCGAGATGGGCGGCCCCGTGGGCGACGCCTCGGGCTTCATGTCGAAGTTCATCTACTCCGGCATCTACGACCGCTTCCCGAACCTCCAGACGGTGGCCGTCGAGTGCGGCGCCGGCTGGGTGCCCCACTTCCTCGAGCACATGGACGACCACTACTGGCGCAATCGCACCTGGACGAAGACGACGCTCAAGATGACCCCGTCGGAGTACTTCCGCCGTAACTGGAAGGTCACCTTCATCCGCGAGCCCTTCGCCGTGGCCACCCGCCACTGGATCGGCGTGGACAACCTCATGTGGTCCACCGACTACCCCCACCACCGCCACGACTGGCCCTACTCCCGTCGCATCGTGGAGGAGTCCATGGGAGGTGTCCCCGACGACGAGCGCCGGCGCATGTGCTGCGACAACGCCCGCGAGCTCTACCGTCTCGGCTGAGGACGGCGAAATCATGGGAATTCTCGACGGCAAGGTGGCCATCGTCACCGGGGCGGGCCACGGCATCGGCCGGGGTGAGGCCCTGGAGCTGGCCGGCCAGGGTGCCACGGTGGTGGTCAACGACGTCGGAGGCTCGGTCCACGGAGGCGGCGAGGACAAGGCCCCGGCCGAGGAGGTGGCCGAGATCATCCGGAGCAACGGGGGCCAGGCCTCGGCCAACTACTCCGACGTGGCCGACTGGGCGGGGGCTCAGGCTCTCGTGGCCCAGGCCGTAGAAGACTTCGGCCGCCTCGACATCCTGGTCAACAACGCCGGCATCGTCCGCGACGCCATGCTCTTCTCCATGTCCGAGGAGGACTTCGACTCCGTCGTCCGCGTCCACCTGAAGGGCACCTTCGCCACCACCCATCACGCCTCGGTCTACTGGCGCGAGGAATCGAAGGCCGGCCGCCAACCGCGCGCCGCCATCGTCAACACCGTCTCCTCCGCCGGCCTCCAGGGAAACGTCGGCCAGGCCAACTATGGCGCGGCCAAGGCCGGCATCGCCGCCCTCACCGTCATCTCCTCCCTCGAGCTCTCCCGCTACGGGGTCCGGGCCAACGCGGTGGCCCCCGGGGGCATGACCCGTATCACCGGCACCCTCATGAAGAACGCCGAGATCATCGAGCCCGGCGCCGGGGACGAGGGCGACTACAACCCCATGAACCCCCGCAACTCCGCCCCCATGGTGGCCTGGCTGGCCTCGGACGAGGCGCTCCATGTCACCGGTCAGGTCTTCCGCGCCGTCGGCCACCGCATCACCCACTACGAGCCCTGGTCGCTCGGACCGACCATCGAGCCCAAGGGCGGCCCGGCCCGCTGGGACCCGGCCGACATCGGTGCCGCGGTCAACGCCCAGATCTTCCGCTCCCGGGCCCCGGGGCTCCAGATGGGCGGCTGATCGCGATAGCCGAAAAGGGTCGTCCGATGCGTCGTTCCGCCATCCTCGAGAACCTCCGCACCGTCTCGTTGTCCTTCGGTGCCGTGGCCGGCCGGCTCACCCCGGCCCAGTGGCAGGCCCCCTCGCTCTGCCCGGCCTGGACGGCCCGGGGCGTCGTGGTCCACGTGACGACCGTCGAGACGGCCCTGCTCGGCTGGCGTCCCGGCGGCGACAACCCCTTCGCCGCCATGCCGGCCATCGCCGCCGAGCTGGACGGGATCGGGCCCGACGCCCTCCTGGCCCGCTACCGGGAAGTGACGGCCGACCGTCTGGCCGAGCTCGACGCCATGACCGACGAGGATTTCGACGCGCCGTCGATCACCCCCGTCGGTCCGGGTACCTACGGTCGCTTCATGGCCATCCGCCAGTTCGACATCTGGGTCCACGAGCGCGACATCCGGGTGCCCCTCGGGCTGGCCGGCGACGACGACGGCCCGGCGGCGGACATGGCCCTCGACGAGGTCGAGGGGTCGATCGGCTACATCGTGGGCAAGAAGATCGGCCTGCCCGACGGTAAGAGCATCGCCTTCGAGCTCACCGGTCCGGTCCACCGGCGGCTCCTGGCCAAGGTCGACGGACGGGCCTCGCTGGTCGAGGAGCTCGCCGCACCGGACGTCACCATGTCGATGGACTCGCTCACCTTCATGCTCCTGGCCTGCGGACGCATCGACCCGGACGGACCGATCGGCGACGGCCGGCTCACCTGGTCCGGCGACCCCGAGCTCGCCGCCCATGCGGCCCACCATCTCGCCTTCACCATGTAGCGATGGCGCCACCCCCGACCTTCCGATTCGGCCGGCCCCACGCCGACACCATCGGGCGCTGGCTCCAGCTGCCTCCCGCTGACGACGGACCGATCTGGGTGCTCAACCTCATGCAGTACCGCGCCGTGGCCGACTACGCCGACGGCCGGCCGTCCTCGGTCACCGGCAAGGAAGCCGACGACGCCTACGCCCCGGTCGGTCCCCTCATGGCCGTCGGGGCCACCGTGGCCTTCTTCGCCGACGTCACCGACCAACGGGCCGGCGAGCCGGCCTGGGACCGGATCGGTATCGTCCGCTACCCCAGCCGGGGCTCCTTCTTCGCCATGCAGCAACGTGACGACTTCCAGAAGCAGTACGTCCACAAGGAAGCGGGCATGCAGTTCACCATCGTCATGGGCTGCCTCCCGGCCACGGTCACTTCCCCGGCGACGGTGATTTCCCCGGCGACGGATGGTGACGGGCCCGCGCCGGCGGGGTCCCTCGTCCTGCGGCTCCGTCGCTTCGCCCCTGACCGGACCCCCGACCCGGATCCGCCGGGGGTGGTGCCGGTGATCGGATTCGACGTCGACGGTGTCGTCCTCGGGGACCAGCGCCGCTGGGACGAGGCCCGCTTCGACCGGGTGCAGGATGGTGCCCTCGGGCTCCTGGGCGAGCTCGACGGTATCGCCGAGCAGATCGTCGTAGTCACCGAGCCCCTGATCGACGAGCTCGTCATATCGGTGGTATCCCCGCCCGTCGTCGACTGAGCCCGTCGTCCGGGTCTGGGCGCACCCGACATGGGCGATGCGAACGACAGAGGCCTACGTCTCTTCTCCGTCCTTTTCGTCCCCTTCCCACGCCGCGTTGCGGGCAGCGACGCGGTCCCGCCAGTTCTCGGCCTCCTCCGCCGTGGCGTAGGGGCCCATCCGGTCCATCCGGCGGCACCGGTCTCCCGTTTCGACCACCCCGTGCTTGAAGCAGTAGTACCACTCACCCTCAGCATCGCCCAGGGGCGGGGATTCGTCGGTCATCGTTGGCTACAAGGCGCCCTTCACCAGGCGCAGCGGCTCCTGCAGTCGCGCCGCCTCCGCCGCCACCCATGTCCGGTAGCCACCGTCGAGATTTCGGGCTTCAAACCCCAATTCGTGAAGCAGCGACGTCGCCGTGTGGCTCCGTTGGCCGGCCTCGCAGTAGACCACGAGGGGACCATGGACTCCACCCAGCTCGTCGCGTAGCCGATCGAGGGGAAGGTTGACCGAGCCGGGAATGGCTCCGCGTTCGTGCTCCTCGTCGGTCCGGACATCGACCAATGTCCAGCCCGCCTCGGTCAATGCGCCGAGCTCGTCGTACTCCACGACGTCGCAGGCGCCCGTCAGTATGTTCTCCGCCATGTAGCCGAGCATGTTCACGGGGTCTTTGGCCGACGAGAACGGGGGCGCATAGGCGAGCTCCAAGTCGGCCAGACCGTCGGCCGTGATCCCCCCCGTGATGGCCGTGGCGATGATGTCGATGCGCTTGTCGACCCCGTCCCTGCCGACCGCCTGGGCGCCGAGAATGGTCCCGTCGTCGGGATCGAAGAGAAGCTTCAGGGACATCGGCTGGGCGCCCGGGTAGTAGCCCGCATGGCTCATGGGATGCGAGTGAATGGCCCGGTAACGACGGCCGGCGGCCCGGAGCCGCTTCTCGTTCCATCCCGTCGTCGCCGCCGTCAGGTCGAAAACCTTGACGATGGCCGTGGCCAGCGAGGCGCTCGTGCGAATGGGGAGCCCGCAAATGTGGTCGGCGACACGCCGTCCCTGACGGTTGGCCACGTTGGCCAGGGCGATCAAGGAATTCCCCCCGCCGACCCAGTCCGGCTTCTCGACGGCGTCACCGACGGCATAGATGTCGGGGTCACTGGTCCGGTTCACGTCGTCGACGGCCACTGCGTGGTTGCCGCTCAGGGCCAGTCCGGCCATCTCCGCCAGTCGGACGTCAGGGCGAACGCCGACCGAACCGATCACGAGCTCACCGGGGATGGCCCGGCCGTCGGCCAGGCTGATGCCCTCGGCCGTCACCTCGGACACGGCCACGCCGGTTTCCACAACCACCCCGTGGGCGGCGAGCTCGGCCGCCACCAGGACGGCGAGTTCGGGGTCGAGTGGGGTGAGGACCTGGTCCGCGGCCTCGACGACCGTCACGGCGATGGACCGGCGGGCCAGGTTCTCGGCCGTTTCCAGACCGACGAACCCGGCCCCGATGACCACCGCCGTTTCCGGTCGTCCGGTGACATCGGCGGCGAGCAGCTCGGCGTCCTCGACGGTCCGAAGCACCCGGACCCGTTCGAAGCCGGGTATGGCCGGTCGCATCGGAGCGGCTCCAGGGCTCAGTACCAGCTTGTCGTATCCGATCGAATCCGTGCGGCCATCGACGGTGGAACGGTTCGTCACCGTGTGCTTCTGCGCGTCGATGGCGATGACCTCGGTGTCGACCCTGACGTCGAGCCGGAAGCGGTCGAAGAGGCGCTCGGGTGTCTGGAGCAGGAGGTCGTCTTCGTCCTCGATCACGCCGCCGACGAAGTAGGGGAGTCCGCAGTTGGCGTACGACACGTGTCCCGACCGCTCTATCACCGTGATTGTGGCCGTTTCGTCGATGCGTCTGAGCCGGGTGGCCGTCGACATGCCACCGGCGACACCCCCCACGATGACGACCCGCCGCTTCATCGTGCGCCCCTCGCCCCTGGGCTCCTCACCTGCCGTCACTTCGCTCTCCTCATCCGAGCTCCATGAACAGTGGCATTCCTACTCTTCTCTCGCCTGTCGGCCACTTTCGGCCATCGCACCCTCTCTCCGGCGATGAGGTCGTCTCCGGCGATGAGCGCGCATCGCCTCGTTCCTGTACATACCCTACCCCGTATGGTCCAATGCACCCTGGTGCAGTCGGCCTTCGGCCCCGGCGCTCCCGGTCGGTTGCCGGTTCTGACCACGCCGAACCAGGCAAGGGCGGCCGAACCAGGCAAGGGCGGCCGAACCAGGCAAGGGCGGCCGAACGTGTGCTCAGTCACGACCGGGGGATCGCCGCCGCGCTCGGCTCGACGCTCGGCCACGGCAGATCTGGTCATGATGGCAGCGATGCCCAACGCCGATCGGTCGTCGCCCGCCGTCCGGACCACCATCGACCGCCTTCGCATCAGCCTGCCCCGGTGTTCTTCTTCGCCATGATCTTCGCCATCTCGATGGACGACACCGTCTTCCTGCTCTCGAGCGCCAAGGAGCATCACAAGCGTTCGGGAGATCCGAAGGACGCCATGGTCAACGGGTTGGCTGGTTCCGGTCGGGTGAGTCAGAGCGCGTGCATCGGATCGTCCCCACCCCGCAGGGGGAAGCGACGGCGATCGACGTCCCGGTCGGCGGCCGCCGGATCGGCCCGGGCGGTTGAACCGGCGAGATCGTGCCCTTCGAGAAAGAGTCTCTGCTCCTCGTGCATGTCGTCAGGAAGGTCGGTGAACCAACCCACGGCGTCGGGATCGGGGCGAAGACGGTGGGGCGACGATGGTGCCAGTTGGACACCGAATGCGATACCGACCGGCCAGTCCAAGCCTCGTTCGAGGTGGCTCGGGTACTCGATGTATCCGAGGAGACCGGCCACCGTCACCTCGAGTCCCAACTCCTGTTCGGCCACTCGGCGGACGGCGTCATGCATCGGTTCGCCGAAGCGGACCGTCCCACCGGGAATGTGCCAGAGACCCTCACACGGTCCGGTCAGGCGTCGTGCCAGCATGACCCCGTCCGGCGAAACGATGACGACCTCCACCGTCAGCCGCGGCACCCGCTTGAAGATTTCCTCGAACTCTGCCTGAGCCAGAGGGGGGCGGACCACGGCGCAATAATAGGCAACGCCAGGGTCGGGTCATCCGGGACCGGAGATCCGAGGCTCACCGATGGTCGGCCCGACCGGGCCTGATGAAGTTCTTCGGGTCCAAGGACCCTACCGATGGGCTCCAGCGGGTGAGACGCTGAACCCATGGCGACACGCATAGTCATCCTCGGAGGGGGCACCGGCGGGACGCTGGCAGCCAACCGGCTCCGACGGATCCTCGACGACGACGTGCAAATCGTGGTCGTGGACCAAGATGACACGCACGTCTACCAGCCCGGCCTTCTCTTCGTGCCCTTCGGCTTGGCCCGTCTTGACGAGATCGTCCGCCCCCGCCAGCGCCAACTCCACCGGGGGATCGGCTACCGCCAGGCGGCGGTCGACCGGGTGGATCTCGACACCGAAAGGGTCTGGCTCGGCGACGGGACGGCCCTCGAATACGACGTCTTGGTGGTAGCCACCGGCTCAACCCTGGTGCCCGAAGAGACCGAGGGACTGACCGGCCCCGGGTGGATGGAGAAGGTATTCACCTTCTACACAACCGAGGGCGCCTCCCGCCTCCACGACGCACTCGACTGGTTCGACGGGGGCCGTCTCGTCGTCGATGTCGTCGACATGCCCATCAAGTGCCCGGTTTCACCTCTGGAATTCTGCTTCCTGGCCGACTGGTACCTGCGGGAGCGCGGGATTCGCAACCGGGTGGACCTCACCTACGTGACCCCGCTCGACGGCGCTTTCACGAAGCCCGTGGCCTCGGCTTCGTTGGGCGGACTTCTCCAGCAGAAGGGCGTGGAACTCGTCACCGAGTTCAATGTCGGCGAGGTCGACGGACCGGGGGGGCGACTCGTGTCCTATGACGGCCGGGCCATCGGATTCGATCTCGCCGTCGTCATTCCCCTCCACAGCGGTGCGCCCTATGTGGGTCGGTCGCCAGGGCTCGGCGACGAACTCAACTTCGTGCCGACCGATGAACACACCCTGCAGTCCAAGGTCCGACCCAATATCTTCGTCATCGGAGACGCCTCCGACGTGCCGGCGTCGAAGGCCGGATCGGTCACCCACTTCGAGGGCGAGGTGCTGGTGGAGAACATCCGTCGGTTCCTGGTCGCCGAACCACTCGACGCCACCTATGACGGGCACGTGAATTGCTTCATCGAAACCGGATTCCACAAGGCGCTGCTCATCGATTTCAACTACGACACCGAGCCTGTTGCCGGTCACTACCCCGGCGCCATCGGGTTGCCACTGCTGAAGGAGTCACGCCTCAACCACCTGGGCAAGCTCCTCTTCCAATCGTTCTACTGGCACAGCCTCCTCCCCGGTCGTGATGTCCCCGGCGTGGGGTCCGCCATGCCCGTGCGGGGCAAGCATCGGGAGCCCGTTTCCCCATGACCACTTCCCTCGGCGTCGTCAATGTGTCGATCCCGTCCACCTCGAGGTGCTGACATGTCCACCGCCACCTACGCCGGCCACACCGTCACCGTCAACGGCGAGGGCTTCTTCGAGGATCCCGACTCGTGGACCGACGAGATGGCACCGGAGATCGCCCGCACCCTGGGTATCGAAGAGCTCACCGAACAGCACTGGCGGGTCATCAAGTTCATGAGGGCCCAATACGCCGAGAAGGGCACCGGTCCGACCGTGCGTGTCCTCGGGAAGATCTCCGGGGTGTCGGTGAAGGAGCTGTACGAGCTGTTTCCCAAGGGACCGGCGAAGGTGGCCGCCAAGATCGCGGGGATCCCGAAGCCCCGCGGCTGCATCTGAGACCAGGATCGACTTCGGGCACGCCGGTAACACGAAAGGACCACACAATGACCGACGCCATCGAAAAGGTCTCCATCATCGTCTCGAAGGGCTCCCTGGAAGGCGTCTACCCGGCGCTGATCATGGCCAACGGGGCGCGCGCCGAGGGCATCGAAGCCAACCTGTTCTTCACCTTCTTCGGCTTGGACGCCGTCCACAAGAAGCGCCACGACCACATCAAAGTGGCGACGGTGGGCAATCCCGGGCTCCATCTGGCCACGATGGCGGGGGGGATCCCGGGCGTCTCGTCGGTCATGACCCACTACCTCGAGCGCAAGATGGAGAAGCTCGACATCCCGTCGATTCCCGAGTTCATCGAGATGATCTCCGATACCGGCGCCGGGCTCTTCGGCTGCAAGGCTTCGTGCGACCTGTTCGAGTTGACCAAGGACGACCTCATCGACCAGGTGAAGGACATCATCACGGTGGGCGAGTTCTACGAGATGGCTGCCGGCGGGCAGATCATCTTCACGTGATCGGCAGACCGAGCACATCGCCATGGCGTGACGACGTCCGGGCCAGAGAGGCGCGTGCGGCACGATGACGATCGTGGACGAAGACCTCACCGAGGTCGTACAGATCGGCGGTTCCCGCCTGCCCGTCCTGGGAACGGGACGCATCTACATCTGCGGTATCACCCCCTACGACACCACCCACCTGGGTCACGCGGCCACCTTCGTCTGGGCCGACTTGGCCGCGCGCGTGCTACGCCTGGCCGGAAGTCCGGTAGAGGTGTGTCGCAATATCACCGACGTCGATGATCACCTGCTCGCCCAGGCGAAGGAGAGGAATGTCTCATGGCGGTCGTTGGCCACCCAACAGGCCTACCGGTTCGAGCGGGACATGGACCTGCTCGGCATCGCGCGTCCAGCGTTCGAGCCCCGCAGCCATGACCATGTCGACGGTGTCGTCGCCCTGACCGCTGAGCTGCTGACACGGGGTCTCGCCTACGAGCGCGATGGATCGGTGTACTTCCGTGCCGGTGCCATTCACGAAGGAGTGGGTCTCAGTCGAGACGAGGCGGTCGCGCTGGCCGCCGAACGCGGCGGCGATCCTCTCGACCCGAACAAGGAGGACCCCCTCGACGCCGCCCTGTGGGTGCGCTCGGAGGGTGACGAGCCGGTCTGGCCGAGCCCGTGGAGCCCGGGTCGACCCGGCTGGCACGCGGAGTGCTCGGCCATGGCCCTCACCACTTTCGGCGCCACGGTCGATCTGCATGTCGGGGGTTCGGATCTGGAGTTCCCCCACCACGCCTTCGAGGCGGCCCAGGCCGAGGCGTTCACCGGGGTCCGCCCCTTCGCCCGGTCGTGGATGCACGTCGGCACGGTGATGGCCGGTGGCCAGAAGATGGCCAAGTCGACCGGGAATCTCGTCTTCGTCGCCGACCTGCTCGACCGCTGGCCGGCGGCCGCCATCCGATTCCTGATCCTGGTGCGACCGTGGCAGGAACCGTGGGAGTTCGCCCCGGCCGATCTCGACCACGCCGCCGCCACGATCGAGGAGTTGCGTGTCCTGGAGGCGAAGCCGAGCCGATCGGAAGCCTCGACCCCGGAGGTGCGACGGGCGCTCTTCGAGAACCTTGACGTCCCCCGGGCCATGGCTGTGGCCCAGGAGGCGCGTGGTGCGGTGCTGCGCGACCTGACCCAGGTCCTCGGCCTCCAGGACGGGGAACGCTGGTCGTAGCCTGTCTGCCGGGTCACACCCTCCGGCCCGTCTCCTATGGTGGCGGTCGGGCCAGACAAGGCAGGAGATCATGACCGAGCTCACCCTGGATTCGCTCCGGCGCCGGATGGCGGCCATGCACTCGCTCTACCACCAGGCCGTCGACTCCATGGATCTGGAGCACGTCAACCATTTCGAGCGTCCCGGTGTGCTACCCATTGCCTTCTCCCTGTTCCACTACACGAACATGGAGGACGCCTCGTTCCTGTTGATCACCGGCGTGCCCCCTCTGTGGGACGACGCCGTCCAGGACAGGGTGAAGATGGGTGTGGCCGACCACGGCAAGCACCGCACCGTCGGGGAGATGGAGAACCAGCGCATCGGCGACTACGACGCCTTCCGGGCCTATCAGCGCGCCGTCTTCGATCGGACCGAGGCCTACCTGGCCGGGCTCGATCCGGCCGAGCTCTCTCGGGTCGTCATCACCCGTCCGTTCCCGGAGCAGATCGCCAGTACCTACAGCGCCCGGGTGGCCGGACCCGACGGCCTCACCGTCCTCGACGCCCTGGAGTGCTGGCTCTACCAGCACGGCCTGCGACACATGGGCGAGATCGAACTGGCCCGGGGCCTGGTCGGCCTGGGCGGCATGACCTCGTGAGCCCGATGGCGCATCGGGACACCGCACCGCTGGGCCGGTGGAGGGCGATGGCGTGACCGGGTCGGTGACGGCCGGCCGGGGAAGCCTCCGGCGCTACGTCCACATGGCCGTGCCCGCCGCCCGTGTCTGGGCCCTGGCCGGGGATCCGGCCCGGATCGCCGAGTGGTTCCCCGGCATTGTGGCCTGCACGATCGACGGGACGACCCGCGTCGTCACCACGGCCAGCGGCATCGCCATGCCCGAGGAGATCGTCACCCACGATCCGTTGCAGCGGCGTTTCCAGTACCGCATCACGGCGCCGATCGTCCGCCAGCACCTCTCCACCCTCGACATCCTCGATCTCGGCGACGGCACCAGCCTGGCCGTCTATTCGGTGGACGCCGATCCGGCCAGCATGGCTCTCATCCTGGCCGGCGCCGCCGGTAACGCGCTCGAGCACCTCCGACACCTGTTGGAAGGGCACCTGTTGGAAGGAAAGACCTGACCATGGGCCGCAAGATCCTCTTCGTCACCACCGATCAGCAGCGCTACGACACCCTCGGCTGCAACGGCGGCACCCTGGCCCGGACCCCGGTGGTCGACGGTCTGGCCGCCACCGGCATCCGTTACGAGCGGGCCCACCCGCAGTCGGTGGTGTGCATGCCCTCGCGCGCCACCATCGTCACCGGCCAGTACCCGACCACCCACGGCGTCTGGATGAACGGTGTCCCGCTGCCCCTCGATGCCCCGTCGGTGGCGGCCACACTCCACGACGCCGGCTACCGCACGGCCCTCGTCGGCAAGGCCCACTTCGAGCCCTTCCTCGACCCGTTCCTCCGTTTTCCCGAGAACGCGTTGGCCACCACCGGAACCGAGCCGGCGGGGGGCCTGCACCGGGGTTTCGAGCACCTCGAGTTCGCCACCCACGGGGCCATGGGACCGCTCCATTACGCGCGCTGGCTCATGGCCGAACACCCCGAGGCTCTGGCCGGTTTCTACCCCACCCTCGACGCCTCGTTACAGGTGAACGCCCAGGGCGGGGGTGACTCCGGGGCGCCACAGGTCAAGGCCAATCCGGTGGAAAGGGGCTGGTACCACACGGACTGGGTGGCCGACCGCACTGTCGCCTGGCTCGATTCGCTGGCCGACGACGACGACTGGTTCACCTGGATGAGCTTCCCCGATCCCCATCATCCCTGGGATCCCCCCGAGTCCGAGATGCACCGGATCGACTGGCGCGAGGTGCCCCTGCCGGCGGGATATCCCGAGCGGGCCGAGGACCGCGAGCGGATCCTCGACGCCAAGCCCCGCCACTGGCGGCAGTGGTACGACGGCACGCTGGTGTCGAACTACGAAGCCCCGGCCGACTGGGTGCCGGCCACCCTCACGGCCGACCAGGTCCGCGAAGTCAACGCCCGCAACGCCGTGGAGTGCGAGTTGATCGACGAGGCCCTCGGCCGGGTCCTCGGCCACATCAGCGAGCGGGGCTGGGGTGACGATGTCGATGTCATCTTCACCACCGACCACGGCGAGCTGCAGGGGGACTTCGGGCTGCTCTTCAAGGGCCCGTACCACGTCGACGCGCTCATGCGCCTACCTCTCGTCTGGCGACCGGCACCGTCGGCCGCCATCGTGCCCGCCGTGGTCACGAAGCCGGTCGGTCTCGTCGACCTGGCCCCGACGTTCTGCGCCATCGCCGGCCTGGACGCCCAGACCTGGATGCAGGGCTCGAGGCTCCCCACCGACGATCCCGACGCCGAGCGCCGCCGTTTCGAGCGCGTGCTCACCGAGTGGGACAGCGAGCTCTTCGGCGTCGACGTCCATATCCGCACGATCATGCGCGATGACTGGGTCTTGAGTGCCTACCGGCCGGGGGCCGTCCATGACGGCACCGAAGGCGAGCTCTACGACCTCGGGGACGACCCGCTCGAGCAGGACAATCTTTGGGACGATCCGTCGCGCCGGGCTCGGCGCGACGACCTCCTGGCCGATCTGTGGGACCACCAGTCGCCGGTGCACCAGCCCCGCCTGCTCCTCGAGGCGCCGGTCTGACCGGCGTCGGGCCGTGACCGCCTACTGGCCCAGTGCCTGGCCCGGCGAGGACGGGGGTCCCACCCGCCGCCAGATGCCCCGCACCGGCGCCGGACCCGGGATCGGCCCCGGCGACCGCCTCGAAGTCACCCACCGGCTGGCGCCACTCGTCACCATGGTCGTCCTGCGCCGGCCGGGAGAGGTCTTCCTGCTCCGTCACAGTGCTGGTGACGGAGCCTTCGCCCTGGTCGAGCGCATCGACCCGCATTCGCTCGAACCGCAGGCCAGCTCGCCCGAGCTGCCCGGGGGCCCGGTCTGGCCGGGCGGTCTGGCCGCCCACGGAAACGGATCGCTCTACGTGGTCTTCGGCGAGCACGCCCACCGCCTGGACGACGACCTGCAGGTGCTGGCCAGCCGACGGCTTCCCCGGTCGCTTCCGTACAACAGCTTCGTTCTCCTGCCCGACGGTTACCTCGTGACCAAGGACTTCGCCGGCTCCCGGCCCGGCGTGCCCATCGCCGCCGCCGACCGGCGCCGCTCGGAGCTCCTCGTCCTCGACCCTGAGCACCTCGGGATCGCCGCCCGGCTGGAGTTGCCCGAGCCCTCGGTGGCCCGGTTGTCGACCGACGGGAACGCCGTCTACGCCGTGGGTGACACCAGCCTGTTGCGCGTCCACTGGGACGGCACGTCGCTGTGCCTCGACGACGATTTCCGCGCCCCCTACCGGACTCTCGAGGGTCAGACCTACGGATGGGACTGCGTCCTCGAGGACGGTGCCGCCTGGTTCCTCGACGACGGCGACGGATCCGAGCGTTACTCCGGGACCTTGCGGGGACACGGGGTGTCCTCGGCACCGCTCCACCTCGTCCGCGTCGATCTGGCCTCGGCGGCGGTGACGACGACGGAGGTCTGCGGTCTTCCCGGCGGCCTCGTGGCCAATCCGCCGGTCCTCGACGCCGAGCGCCGGATGGCTGTCGCCTACGACAGCGGCAACGGCGTCCTGGTCGGCTTCGGCATCGGCGCCGACGGCCACTGCACGCCGGCCTGGTCGCGCCGGCAGAACCACGCCAGCCATCTCCTGCTCTTTGCCGACACCGGTGAGCTACTCACCGGTGACCACGACCCGGAACGCAACGCCGAACAGGCGCTGATCCTCGACATCACCACAGGCAGGGAACGGGCCCGCGCCGATACCGGCAGCCCGGTCCAATCGGTGCTCTTCCCGGCGCCGGGCTTCGGTCGCGATTTCTACACCTGTTCGTTCACCACGGTCAGCCGCCTGGCGGTCGTCTCGGCCTGATCGGCGGGCCCCCAGGCGGGGCCTGCACGGACCCGACCGCCACGCTGGTTAACTCTCTTCGACCGGTCAGAGGGCTTTGACCGGTCAGGGGCGGTTCAGACCATACGCCGGAGAGAATTCGAGGAGGCCCGGGACATGCCAGCGCTCGATCGCAAATGGTGGACCCTCATCGCCGTGTGCACGGCCACCTTCATGCTTCTCCTCGACATCACCGTGGTGAACGTCGCCCTTCCCGACATCCAGCGTTCCCTGCACGCCAGCTTCAGCGACCTGCAATGGGTCGTCGACGCCTATTCGCTGACCCTGGCCGCCTTCCTGCTCACCGCCGGCGTGGTGGGCGACATGGTCGGACGCCGAGGCGTCTTCGCCGTCGGACTCGGTGTCTTCACCGTCTCGTCGCTGCTCTGCGGCCTCTCCACCTCGTCACTCGTGCTCAACCTGGCCCGGGGGGCCCAGGGGGTCGGCGGGGCCATCATGTTCGCCACCTCGCTGGCTCTGATCGCCGCCGCCTTCCAGGGCCGCGAGCGGGGAACCGCCTTCGGGATCTACGGCGCCGTCATCGGCGCCGCCGTGGCCGTCGGCCCCCTCATCGGCGGGGCCATCACCAGCGGGATCGGTTGGCGCTGGATCTTCTTCGTCAACGTGCCGGTGGGCGTCGTGGCCATCGCGCTGACCCTGACCCGGGTGGAGGCGTCCAGGGAGCATTTCCAGCGCCGCATCGACTGGGTCGGGTTCGTCTCCTTCTCCGCCTCGCTCTTCCTGCTCGTCCTGGCCCTGGTGCGGGGCAATTCCGACGGCTGGGGTAGCAGCCGGATCGTGGGTGGCCTCGCCGGCTCGGTCGTCTTACTGGTGGTGTTCGTGCTGGCCGAATGGCGCCAGGCCGACCCCATGCTCGATCTCACCCTGTTCCGCCGTCCGGCCATGGTGGGGGCGTCGATCGTGGCCCTCACCCTCTCGGCGTCGATCTTCGCCATGTTCCTGTACCTCACCCTCTTCATGCAGGACGACCTCGGCTACGGACCGTTCGCCGCCGGGCTCCGGTTCCTGCCCATCACCCTGATCTCGTTCGTGGTGGCCCCCATCGCCGGGAAGTTGAGCGTGCGTCTCCAGGCCCGCTATCTCCTCGGCACGGGCCTGCTGTTCGTGGCCGTCGGCCTGCTGCTCATGTCGTTCATCCACACCACCTCGGGCTGGACGGTCCTCGTCCCCGGCTTCATCGTCACCGGCATCGGCATCGGCATGGTCAATCCGGTGCTCGCCTCATCGGCCGTGAGCGTCGTGCCCCCCGAACGCAGCGGCATGGCCTCGGGATCGAACAACACCTTCCGCCAGGTCGGTATCGCCACCGGCATCGCCGGCCTGGGGGCCGTGTTCCAGAGCCAGATCCAGCACTCCACCTCGGCGGCGTTGGCCACCACGGCCCCGGGGCGCGAACTGCTGGCCCGGGGCGGGGCCGTCCTGAAGGACGCCCTGGCCGGAGGCGGCGTCCGCCAGGCGGCGGCGTCACTGCCCTCGGCGCCGGCCCGGACCGCGCTCCTGCACGCCTACCGGGTCGGCTTCGCCAGCACCCTCGACCACCTGATGCTCATCGGCGTGGTGGTGGCGTCGGTCGGGTCCGTCTGCGCCTACGGCCTGGTCCGCCAGCGCGACTTCGTGCCGAGTTACTCCGCCGCCGAGAGCCCCGTCGCCGGTCCCGCCGAACAGTCCGCTCCCGTTCTCTAAGTAGGCCCCGGATTCTAAGTAGGCGCCGGTCCGGGGCCGTCGGTGCCGCCGTCGGTGCCGCCGTCGGGGCCCTGCGTCGACGTCTCTGTGCCTGCGTCTCCTGACATACACTGCTGGAAAAGCTGACGTCGGCGTCATGTTTGGGCCGGCGTCCGGGCGGCTGACCGCCGCACACTGCACAATCTCGGTCTGCCCACATCCGGGGGCGGCGGGCATCGACGGGGGAGGAGACCTTGGTGGCGCAACAGAGGACCGATCTCGAGGAGTTCTTCCACCCGAAGGCCGTCGCCCTCATCGGGTCGGTCAACCGCAACGCCGATCCCGACCGCGTGCGGCGCACCCACGCCGAGCGCTGGGGTGAGAGCTGGTACCTGGTGAACGCCAAGGGCGGCCAGATCGGCGACATCCCCGTCTACGAACACGTCACCGACATCCCGGCCGAGATCACCCTGGCCGTCATCAATGTCGGTACCCGGTTGGTGGCCAAGGTGGTGGAGGAGTGCGGCAAGCACGGCGTGCCCTACGTCCTCATCTTCACCGCCGGCTTCTCCGAAGTGGGTGAGAAGGGAGCGGCGCTCGAACGCGAGGTGGGCGAGATGGCCGCCCGCTACGGCATCCGGGTCTTCGGTCCCAACACCAACACCAACGCGTTCGAGGTCCTCCCCGAACCGCCGACCCGCCGGGGGGGCCGTATCGGCCTCGTGACCCAGAGCGGCCACCAGGGCCGCCCGCTCGTCCAGGGCACGGAATTCGGCATCGCCTTCTCTCGTTGGGTCCCCACCGGCAACGAGCTCGATCTCGAAGCGGCCGATTTCATCGAGTACTACGCCTACGACACCGACACCCAGGTCATCGCCGGCTACTTCGAGGGATTCAAGGACCCGCCCAGGCTGCGCCGGGCCCTGGAGGCGGCCAACGCCCAGCGCAAGCCGGTGGTGGCGCTCAAGATGGGTGCCACCTCGGCGGGAACCCGGATGGCCAGTTCCCACACCGGTCACCTGGCCGGCTCCGACGCCGTGGTCGACGGTCTGTTCCGCCAGTACGGGGTGGTCCGGGTGGGCGACCTCGACGAGCTGCTCGAAACCGCCGCCCTCTTCGCCAAGTTGCCGGCCGGCACCGGTCCCAACTGCTGTCTCTATTCCATCTCGGGCGGGTCGGGGACGCTCATGGCCGAAGTGGCAGAGGCGAGCGGCGTCCCCGTGCCCATCTTGGACACCAAGACGCGCGAGGCGCTGCGCGAGATGATCCCCGACTATCTCACCGTGGACAACCCCGTCGACAACGGTGCCCAGTTCCTCGTGACCAACCCCATCGAGGACCGCAAGCGTGTCTTCGACCTCATCTGCGCCGATCCGAACGTCGATGTCATCGTCATCGGGCTCACCGGAGCCCTCGGCCGGCTCACCGACCGTTTCGCCGACGACATCGTGGCTTTCGCCGACGCCCTGTCCAAGCCCGTGGTGGTCACCTGGAACTCGTTCAAGACCGACGAGAAGGGATTCCGCACTCTGGTCGACGCCGGTATCCCCATGTTCCGGTCCTTCCGCAACTGTTTTGGCGCCCTCCGCAACTTCGCCCGCTACGAAGAGGCGTCGGCGCACTTCCGGACACGTAAGGCGATGTCCACCAAGCTTCCTCCCGCCGCCGTCGAGGTGCTGGCCGAGGTCACCGGCACGAGCGGCCCCCTCGGCGCCGACGCGGCGCGCCGTCTGCTCCTCGCCTTCGCCATACCCCTGGCCGGGGAGGGCCTGGCCCACACGGCGGCCGAGGCGGGCCGTCTGGCCAAGGGGATCGGCTTCCCGGTGGTCATGAAGCTGGCGTCGCCCGACTTCCCCCACAAGTCCGACGCCGGCCTGGTGAAGCTGGGGGTGGACAGCGCCGGCCAGGCCGGCACCGTCCATGGCGAACTGGTGGCGCGCGCCACCAAGGCCAAGCCCAAGGCCCGGATCGAGGGCGTCCAGATCCAACAGCAGGTGGTGGGCGGCGTCGAGATGATCGTGGGCGTCACCCGTGACCCCGTCTTCGGGCCTGCCGTCCTGGTGGGGACGGGGGGAGTCTTCGCCGAGGTCCTGAAGGACGTGACCGTGCGGCCGCTCCCGCTCGACCGCCGCGACGCGCAAGAGATGGTGAAGTCACTGGCCGGCTACGCGTTGCTCCAGGGGGCACGGGGCCAGCCCCGGGCCGACGTCAAGGCGCTGGTCGACGTGATCCTGGCCGTGGCCCGCCTGGCCTCGGCCTGCGGGGAGCGCCTGTCCGAGCTCGACCTGAACCCGGTCGTGGTCCAACAACGGGGGGCGGTGGCCGTCGATTCCCTCGTCGTCACCGCCGCTCCCTAGGCCGACGGCGTCGCCGGCATGGACCTGGAACTGACCGACGACCAGCGCGAGTTGCAGAGCTCGGTGCGCGCCGTGCTCGAGCGTGAGTGCCCGCCGTCGCTCGTCCGGCGGGTCATCGAGCAGGGCCAGGGCACCGAGGAACTCTGGACCCGCATGGTCGAGCTCGACTGGCCGGCTCTCACGGTACCCGAGGACAACGGTGGCATCGGCCTCGGTTTCGTGGAGCTGGCCGTGGTGGCCGAAGAGCTGGGCCGTGTCCTCGCCCCGGCGCCCTTCCTGGCCACCGCCACCCAGTTCGTCCCCGCCGTCCGCACCGCCGGCAACGCCCAACAACGCCAACGCTTCCTCGGCGCCGTGGCCCGTGACGGCATCGTGGGCAGCCTGGCCGTGGCCGAGCCGTCGGGATCATGGGACGTGGCCGACGTGGCCACCACCGCCGTGCGCCAGGGCCGGGGCTGGGTGCTCACGGGCGAGAAGCGCTTCGTCTTCGACGGCGCCCGGGCCGACGAATTGGTGGTCGCCGCCCGCCTGCCCGACACCACCGGCGACAAGGGCATCGGCCTCTTCGTGGTGCCCCAGTCGGCGCTGCGGTCCCGGCCGCTCGAGGACATCGACGCCAGCCGGCAGTACGCGGCGGTCGTCCTCGACGCCGTCACCGTGGAGGACGACCGCGTCCTCGGTGAGCCGGGGACGGCCGGCGCCGTCCTGCGCCGGGTGGTGGACGAGGCCACGGCGGCGGTGGCGGCCGAGATGGTTGGTACCTGTCAGGCCATCTTCGACATCGTCCACACCTACGTGGGCGAACGGGAGCAGTTCGGCGTGAAGATCGGTTCCTTCCAGGCCATCAAGCACAAGCTGGCCAACATGTTCGTGGCCCTCGAGTCGGCCCGGGCCACCACGTACTTCGCGGCGCTCACCGTGGCCGAGGACGACGAGCGGCGCCCCCTGGCCATCGCCACGGCCAAGGCCAGCGTGGCCGACTGCCAACGACTGATCGCCCAAGAAGGCATCCAGTGTCTGGGGGGGATCGGCTACACCTGGGAGCACGACATGCACATGTATGTGAAGCGGGTGAAGGCGACGGCGGCCATGTTCGGGACGGGAGCGGTCCACCGGGCCCGGGTGGCGGAGATGATCGGCCTCGGAACGGGCGCATGAGCGGCCGGCCAGAGGTGATGTCCGTGGCCGTCTACCGCGCCCCCGGGGAGCTGGAGGTGGAGCAACGCCCCGTTCCCGATCCGGGGCCGGGCCACGTGCTGGTGGAGGTCGGACACTGCGGGATCTGCGGTTCCGACATCCACCTCATGCTGGAGGGATGGGGCAAGCCGGGCCTCGTGGGGGGACACGAGTTCACCGGGACCATCGTGGCCCTGGGCGACGGCGTGACCGACTGGTCCGTGGGCGACGCCATCGTGGGCGGTGCCGCACCTCGCTGTGGGACGTGCCGGCGCTGTCTCGAAGGCAAGCCCTCGCAGTGCGAGGGACGCCAGGGGACGATCGACTCCCATCTCGACAACGGGGCCTTCGCCCGGTACATCCTGGTCGACGCCCGTTCGTTGCTCCGGCTTCCCGCCGGACTGTCGGCCCGTCACGCCGCGCTGGCCGAGCCGTTGGCCGTGGCCCTGCACGGGATCACCCGCTCCGGTCTCGGCGACCAGGACACGGCCATGGTCTTCGGCGCCGGTCCCATCGGGGCGCTCACCATCGCCGCGCTGGTGGCACGGGGCATACCCGTCACCGTGGTGGAGCCGGGCCAGAGCCGCCAAGAGCTGGCGCGACGTCTCGGGGCCACCGACGTCATCGCCCCCGATGCCCTCGAGACCTACCCGCCGTGGGAGCCGGAACGCCTCTCGCCCCGGGCCGTCGACGTGGTCCTCGAATGTTCGGGCAAGAAGGCGGCCATGGAGATGGGCTTTCACCAATTGCGCCGGGGCGGCCGGCTGGTCCTGGTGGGCGCCGGCATCGAGGCCCCCGCCTTCGACCCCAACCGCTTCCTGTTGAACGAGCTCGAGATCTGCGGGTCGTTCGTCTACGACGCCGACGGCTTCGATCAGGCCCTGGCCCTGCTCGCCTCGGGCACTCTCCCCCTGCCGCTTCTCATCGACCCGACCGACGTCGGGCTCGCCGGCATCGCCGGGGCTCTCAAGGACCTGGCCAGTGGCCGCATCGCCGGAAAGGTCATGGTGGTCCCGCGATGACGCATCGCTACTACCCTTCGGGCAACCCCCGCTTCAACCACGTGGCCATGAGCGTGCCCGCCGACCTGCTCGACGAGACCGGCCGCGGCGAGATCCTGCACTTCTGGGACGAGGTTCTCGGATTCACCGAGATGCCAACCATGACCGTCGACCGCAAGCGCCTGATTCTCTCCTGCGTCCACTGGGACCAGTTCATCTTCCTGATCGCCGAGGATGACGCCATGCGTTGTCCCCGTATGGACCACTTCGGGCTGGCCGTCGGCTCGCGAGCCGAGCTCGAAGGGGTGGCCGGGCGGGCCAAGGCCTTCCGTCAACACGACGACCGCGTCGACCTCATCGACCTCCACATGGACGATCAGGGCCCCGTCAAGATCCACTCCCTCTACGTCAAATACCTGTTGCCCATGATGTGCGAGCTGCAGTACTGGGAATTCGTTCCGTGACGAAGCCCCTGCGCTTCGGCGTGTTCGTGCCCCAGGGATGGAAGCTCGAGTACTCGGGGTGGGCGGCGGCCGACGCCTGGGCCCGGTCGGTGGAGCTGGCTCAGCTGGCCGAACAGATCGGCTATGACCACCTCTGGGTCTACGACCACGTGGAGACCGTGCCCCGGCGCGAGCCGACGCACGTCTTCGAGGCCTACACCATGCTGGCGGCACTCTCCCAGCGCACCAGCACCATCCGGTTGGGCGAGCTCGTCACCTGCGCGTCCTACCGCAACGCCGGTTTGCTGGCCAAAGAGGCGGCCTGCATCGACGTCTACTCCGGTGGCCGGCTCATCCTCGGTCTGGGGGCGGGCTGGTTCGGACGCGAATACGAGGCCTACGGCTACCCCTACCTGGCCGACCGCGAGCGGCTGAGCGTCCTGGACGAGACGCTCGAGGTCGTCACGCGCCTGTGGAGTGAGGAGACGGTCACCTTCGACGGGGAGCATCTCCATTTCGCCGGCGCCTACTGTGATCCGAAGCCCCTCCAGCAGTTGCCCCCGCTGCTGGTGGGCGGCGGCGGCGAGCAGGTGAATCTGCGCATCGCCGCGCGTCGCGCCGATGCCACCAACTGGCAGGTGGACCTCGAGTCCTTCGTCCGCAAATCGGGGCTCCTGGCCCGTTACTGCGAGGAGATCGGCCGTCCCGCCGATGCCATCACCCGCACCCACGGTCCTGACTGCCGCCTGTTCGACACCGACGCCGAGGCCCGGGCGTGGTGCGAGCAACCGGACGGGGGGAACCTGTGGGGCGGTGAGCCGGTCGACACCTACCTGGCCGACAACCTGGTGGGAACGCCCGAGCAGGTGGCGCAGAAGGCCCAGGCTTTCATCGACGCCGGTTGCGCCGAGTTCATACTCTGGCTGCGGGATTTCCCCGGCGACGAGACCCTGCGGCGTTTCATGGCCGAGGTGGTGCCGAAGCTCCGGCACTCTAGGGTCCGGTCATGACGAACAGACCCATGGCCCTGGTGACCGGGGCTTCGTCGGGGCTCGGCGACCACTTCGCCCGGGCACTGGCCGCCTCCGGTCACGACCTCGTTCTCGTGGCCCGCACCGGGCCCGCTCTTGAAAAATTGGCCGGTGAGCTCGAGCAGAGCGACGGGGCCAAGTGCGAGGTAATAGCGGCCGATCTGGCCGACGCCGCCCAGTTGGCCACGGTGGCGGCGCGCATTGCCAACGGCGCCGCCGTCGACACCGTCATCAACAATGCCGGCTTCGGTCACTACGGCGCCTTCCGCGACCTCCCGCTCGGCGGGGAGATCGGTCAGGTCCAAGTGAACGTGACCGCCCTCGTCACCCTGAGCCACGCCGCTCTCGGTGTCATGGTGCCGCGCCGCCGCGGCAAGCTGCTCAACGTCTCGTCCATCGGCGCCTTCGCGCCGGCTCCAGGAGGGGCCACCTACTCGGCCACGAAGGCCTTCGTCCTCTCGTTCACGGAGGCGCTCCATGACGAGGTAGCCAAGAACGGCGTCCACGTCACCGCCCTATGTCCGGGTTTCACCCGCACGGATTTCCAACAGCGGGCGGGGGTCAAGACGTCCGGCGTCCCGAACGCGGCGTGGAGCGACGCCCCCACCGTGGTGGCGGCCGGCCTGGCTGCCCTCGACCGCAACACCGCCGTCTGTGTGCCGGGGCTGCTCAACAAATTCGTGGCCGTCTCCCCGCGTTTGGGCCCCCGGAGTCTCACCCGCCGGATCTCGGCCGGGGTCATGAAGCGACTCGAGGCTCCGCAGTAGCCGTTGCCCACGCAGGCGTAGCACTCGGCTACCGCCGTCATCAGCGGCATGCCCTTGCCCATCCCGAAGCCGGGCATGCCCTTGAACTCGAGGCCGGCGTCCTCGGGATCGATCCCCAGCTTGGCCGCCACTTCGAAGAACCGTCCGGTGGAGAAGCCCAGGAAAGGGATGTCGGGCTTCACCCGGGTCCAGAAGCGCAAACCCTGCTCGGCCAACTCGTCGGTGTCGGGCGGCGGGACCCAGATGTTCAGCATGCCGAAGTACTCGTAGGAGCCCGACAACATGGGGCCGCCGCCGTAGAGGTGGGCGGGATGGGCGTGGGTCACGATCATCCCCGGCCGGTGCCCGTGGCGTCACCAGACGCGGGCTGAGGATTCGTACTCGATCTACAGGTCGCGCCGGCGTCCAGATGGAGATGATGGCGCAGGTCGTCGAGCGGGTGGGGCAGTCCACGGGGACGACCGGTTCACCCAGGATCCGCGCGACGCCGAGGCGGCCGCACCGGGCCCGAGGGCTTCGGGCCACGGCCGCGCCACACGGCGCAGAAATACCGGGACCCCGGGATCCAGACCAGTTGACGTCGGCCGGCGTCTGATCGCCCCAGGCTGGGCGTTGGCTGCTAGCGGCGCGGCAGCCCGAGGACCCGCTCGGCGATGATGTTGCGCTGGATCTCCGACGTCCCCCCGGCGATGGTCCCGGAGAACGACTGCAGCCAGTGGATCATCCAGGCCTCGGCGTCGCCCCGACCCACCGACGGGGCCTCGCGGCGCGCCAGATCGGTGCCCTCGGCCCCGAGCGCCTCGCCGACGTCGAGCGCCAGACCCCGCCGAAGCTCGCTGCCGAGGAGCTTCAAGACGGAGTGCTCGGGCGAAGCCTCGCCCTTGGCGAATTTGGAGAAGCCCCGGTAGCCGAGGAGCCGCAGTGCCTGCGACTGGACGTAGGCACGGGCCACCGTGTCGCGGAACGCCGGATCGTCGTCGAGGCGCCGGCCACCGGGCAGGGGGGTGGTGGCGGTGGAGATGACCCGTTGCAGCATCCGTTCCAGGTTGGTCGACTCACTGATCCAGAGCATTCCCCGCTCGTGGGCCAACGAACTGCCGGCGACCGACCAGCCGTGGTGGAGCTCACCGACGAGGTTCTCGGCCGGGACGATCACGTTGGTGAGGAAGACCTCGTTGAAGTCGGCGTGGCCGCGATCGGTGAGCTCGGCGATGGGCCGCGTCTCGATGCCCGGCGTCTTCATATCCACGATGAGCACGCTGATGCCAGCGTGCTTGGGGGCGTCGGGATCGCTGCGGACGAAACAGAAGCAGTAGTCGGAGTGATGTGCCCCCGAGGTCCAGACCTTCTGGCCGTTCACCACGAAGTGGTCGCCGTCGAGCTGGGCCCGGGTCCGCACCCCGGCCAGGTCGCTACCGGCGTTGGGCTCGCTCATACCCAGGCACCAGCTGATCTCGGCCCGGAGGGTGGGCAGGGCGAAGCGTTTCTTCTGCTCTTCGGTGCCATGTTCGAGGATCGACGGCGTGATGATGGAAAGGCCCTGCGGGTTGCAACTGCGGGGCACGCCGATGCGGGCCAGCTCCTCGAAATAGACCATCTGCTGGACGGGGGTGGCGTTGCGTCCGCCGTACTCGGGGGGCCAGCCCGGCACCAGCCATCCGGCGTCGAAGAGCGACCGCTGCCAGATTCGGGCCCATTCGGGGATGTGGGCCGAGGACACGACGCGTTCGTGGCGCTCCTCGGCGGACGGAAGGTGCTGCTCCATCCACTGCCGCAGCTCGGCCCGGAAGGCTTCGGTCTCGTCGTCGTAGTGCAATTGCACTCCGGGATCGTAGCCCGGTCACTGACACCGCCGTCAGCCTGGGCCCTGGCATCAGGGTCCCCAGGAATCCCGCCACTACCATGGGTGCGCCGTGGACGAGGACGTGAGAGGAACGTGAAACGCGCTCGTCACAGCAGCCACGCCACCAACCGGTACGAGTTGTTCACCTGCGGATGGGACGGGCACGTCCTGGTGGGAACCGATGCCGCCCATGTGTCGGGGGCCGACCCCGTCATCGTCCGCGAGATTGACGGTGTCCGCTGGTTCCATTGCCTTCGTTGCTACGCCTGGGTGCCGGTGGGCTATCCGGAGGTCCCCGGGCGAGAGGCGGTGCCCACCCGCGACGAGATCGAGCTCCCCCTGCGGGGCCGACTGCTGCGCGACCGCTACGTGCTCCGGCTCATCGCCTGCGACCGGGCCGTCCATGTCGCCGTATTCAGCGTGCTGGCCGTCATCATCTTCTTCGTGGCGGGCGACCACGCGGCGCTCGAGCGGGACTACGCCCAGATCGTGAACGCCTTCGGGGGTCCCTCGCAGCCCCATCCCTTCCTCGGGCAGTTCAAGCACTTCCTCAAGATCAGCTCCTCCCATCTCTACGAGGCGGGCGCCGTCGTCGTCGCTTACGGCGTGCTCGAAGCGACGGAGATGGTCGGCCTCTGGTTCGCCAAACGGTGGGCCGAGTACCTGACCTTCGTGGCCACCGTGGCCCTCATCCCGTTCGAGGTCTACGAGCTCATCTCGTCGATCAGCATCCTGAAGCTCGTCACCTTCGTCATCAACGTGGCCATCGCCGCCTACCTTCTGTGGTCCAAGCGGCTCTTCGGTCTGAACGGCGGCCATGCGGCCGAGGACGAGCGTCTGCGTGCGGCCGTCAGCTGGGAGTCGGTCGAGAAGACCTTGACCAGCCCGCCGTCCAGGTAGCGCACCTGAGCAGGGATTGTGCTGCGACATTCGTGACCGCTGGCCTACGATGAGTGGCGAAGGCGTCCGGTCGGCGCCGTCGGTCCGCTCGCTTCGACGGCGATTTTTGCCACGTCCCGTCGAGCCCCTGGCGGTCGCCACCGGACGTGCGACCGCGAAGCGACGAATGCCGGGGCCGTCACGACGGCGGTACACGAAAAGGTCCGCTCGACGGCGGCGCAGGCCCCGGGGAACTATCCCCGGCCCCTCGTCAGGAGCATCGTGCCGGCGATGGGGCCACCACCGTTGGCCACCACCGCCACTTCGGGGGGTCCGGCCACCTGACGGTCACCAGCCTCACCGCGCAGCTGAAGGCAGGCCTCGTGGAGAAAGCCGAACCCGTGGAGCCGGCCGGCCGAGAGTTGGCCGCCGCTCGTGTTGAGCGGAATCTGCCCGGTGAGAGCGATCCGTTCGCCTCCTTCGACGAAGGGCCCGCTCTCACCCTTGCCGCAGAAGCCGAGTTCCTCCAGCCAGGTCATGGTGAGGATGGAGAAGCCGTCGTAGAGCTCGGCCACGTCGACATCGGCCGGCGTGAGCTCGGTCCGCTCCCACATGCTGGCCGCCGCGTCGCGTGCCGCCATCGTCGTCATGTCGTCGAACTGGTCCCACGAAGGCCGGCCCCGTAGGGCCGTGCCGATGGCGTTCACATGGGCCACCGACCGCGGCGCGTCGGGCGCGTAGTCCACATGGGACACGATCACCGCCGTCGATCCGTCACAGGGTACGTCGCAGTCGAACAGGCAGAGCGGGGTCGAGATCATCCGGGCCGCCAGGTAGTCCTCCATGCTCAGTGGGTCGCGGAAGATGGCATGCGGATTGAGCGCGGCGTTGCGGCGCCCGTTCAGGGCGATCTGGGCCAGCTGCTCGCGGGTGAGGCCGAATTCGTACATCCGGCGGCGGGCCACCTGGGCCAGCCAGTTCACGGCGGAGACGGCTCCGAAAGGGATGGTCCACTGCAGGAAACCCGTCATCCGCGGCGGCCCCCCGCCGGGACCGACCATCGCGCCCATCCCCCCGAGCGCCTGCCGACCGCCCTTGCCCTGGGCGGTGGACTCGGTGACCGTCCGGTAGACGAGGACATGACGGGCGAGTCCGGCGGCTACGGCCAGACAGGCGGCCATGACCGCTCGGATCTGGCCCGCCCCCTCGCCACCGCCGTCGTGCCAGTTGAGCTTCAGCCGCAGAGCGTCCTGGACGTCAGGGCCGGCCGGGCCGGCGAAGCCGCCGGGGCCCATGCCCATGCCCGGGTAGGTGGAGAGGCCGTCGATGTCGTCCCGGGAGAGCCCGGCGTCGGCGATGGCCACGAGGGCCGCCTCCACGGTGAGGTCCAGATCACTGCGACCCAGCCGTCGACCCACGGCCGACTGGCCGATCCCCGAGATGACGGCTTTGCGTTCGAGGAGCTGGTCGGCCTTCAAGACGCCGGCTCCCGGGAAGGCTCGGGTTCCCCGGACACCACGGGTCGGAAGACGGGCAACCAGACGTCGTCGGCGGCGACGAAGTCCACCTGCACCTCCATGCCGATGGCCATGTCGTCGGCGTCGGTGTCGATGATGTTGGTGGTGAGACGGACGTCGTCCTGTTCGGCCATGGTGACCAGCCCGATGATGTAGGGCTCGGCGTCGGGGAACCACTGCTGCATGTTGACGGTGAAAGAGTGGACGACGCCGCGACCGGAGACGACTTCGGGAACGAGGGCGTCGGCCAGGCAGTAGGGGCAACGCGGGGCGGGGGGGTGGACGTAGTGCCGGCACCGGCCGCAACGCTGGAAGCGGAGCCGGCCGTCGGAGCCGGACGTCCAGTAGAAGCGGTTGGCGTCGTCGAGGCGCGGGAGGAGACGGAAGGGGGGGCCGCTGGCGGTCACGGTGGGCGATGTTAGTCACCGCCGAGGAACCTGACGGCGCCGTCAGCTTTGCCACGGTGGAGGACCGGGGATCCGCTTTCTCTACCGTGGCCGTGGCCGTGGCCGTGGCCGTGGGCCCCACCCTCACCGCCTTCGCCGAGAACTGGGGTCCCGAGACGGCCACGCTCGCCTTCACGGCCCGGGACGAGGGCGACATGATGCGGTACGGGCTCCTCGAGGCGCACGAGACGGCCACCGCCATCATCGACGCCGTTCCCGACACAAACGGCCCCGACGACATCCTCATCGCCGCCGATCCGCAGAGCTGAGCCAGTCGGTCGAAAGCGGCGTCCACCAGACCCCGCGTCATTTCGCTGGCGAAGCCCTGATGCAGCCGGTCGACGTGCACCCAGTAGCCGATCTCGAGCACCGCCCCACCCGTCGAGCACCGCCCCACCCGCTCGGGTCATCAGCCCGCAACCGCCGACCACGACCTCGCCCAGGAAGGCCCCGAAGACAACTTCCACTCCCGATGCCCAGCTTTCCTCGAATCCGCGGATCAGCTCGACCCGGGCCTCGGCCGAGAGCGGTTCGTCGCCGGCCCAGGACATCCACGGCCGCAGATGATCGAGGCCCTCCTCGACGGCGGCCGACAGGGCGGCGGCATCGTCCGGGGTCCATCGCCGTAGTCGCAGTCTCCCAGTCGTCACCGCCGCCGGCAGCGCCGGAGCCGGCGTCCCCTCAACCACCCTCGGCCACCATCCGGGCCAGCCCCTGCCGGTCGATCTTCTCCATGGCCGTCCGGGGCAGCTCGTCGGTGAGCAGGAGGGCCTCGGGAAGCTTGTGGGCGGCCAGTCGGCTCCGGCCGTGGGCCCGGAGCCCGTCGAGACTGGGGGCGGTGGCTCCGGCCCGGACGACGACGACGGCCACCCCGATCTCTCCCATCACGGGATCGCTCCGGGGGGCGATGGCCACGTGGGCCACGTCGGGATGGTCCGAGAGGACGTCCTCGACCTCAAGGGGGAAGACGTTGTACCCGCCTCGGACGTACATCTCCTTGCTCCGTCCGACCAGATGCAACCGGCCGAGCTCGTCGACGTAGCCGAGGTCCCCTGTCCGGACGGCGCCGTCGGCGGTGAGGACGGCGGCGGTGGCGTCGGGGTCGCGGTGGTAGCGGGCCATCACGGCGGCCGAGGCCAGGCAGACCTGGCCCGTCTCACTGACGGGCACAAGGGCGTCGGCGTCGTCGCGGATCGTCAGCGTCACGCCGGCCCGGGCCCGACCCACCGACACCTCGGCGTCTTCGGGCGCGTCGTCGACGGTGGTTCCCACCCCGACCCCCGCCTCCGTGCAGGTGTAGCGGACGACGACGGGCACGCCGAACCGTTCCCGGGCGCTGCGGACCAGTGATCCCGTCGCCGGACCGCCGCCCAGGGCGATGATCCGCACCGAGGAGACGTCGGTGGTGGCGAAACTCTCGTGGGCCAGCATCAGCGCCACCTGGGTGGGGATGCCGCCCAGCGTGGTGATCCGATGCCGGGCCACCATGGCCAGGGCGTCCCCGGCCGACCAGCGCGTCATCAGAAAGCTGGTCCCGCCGCCGCGCAGGGCTTGGAAGAGCTTGGTCATGTAGCCCAGATGAGCGAACGACGTGGACGACAGCCCCCGCCCCCCGCTGCCCCAGCGCCGCCCCCCGTCGGCCTCGCTGATGGCGTCGAGCTGTCGTTCGCCGAAGACGGCGCCCTTGGGTTCGCCCGTCGTCCCCGAGGTGAAGACCACGGCCACGGCCCGGTCGGGATCGTCGGGTGGTCCGGCCACCGCCGCTCCGGATGTCCGCAATCCGGCCAGCACGTCCCCGGCGGCGCCCTCGGGGTCGACCTCGATCACGTCGCCCACCTCCTCCACGGTGCCCACCTCGGTGCTGCCGGCCAGGGCGCTCGATCCGATCACGAGCGCCGGCCGGGCGATGGCCAGGCAGCGCCGACGTTCGGGAGGTGACAGCTTGTCGTTCACCCCGGCGGCCACGGCGCCGATCTTGGCCGCCGCCGCATAGGCCACGGCGTAGGCGGCACCGGACGGCAGCAACAGCCCGACCACGTCGCCGGGCCGGACACCGCGCGCCGACAGGCCGGCCGCCACCTCGTCCGACAACCGGTGGAGCTCGGCGTAGGACAGGGTTCCCCCCTCCGGTGCCACGTAGAGAGCCGTCTCGCCATACCGGCGGGCGGCCTCGGCCACGATCCCGCCCAGCATCGTCCCTTCAGGCACGCCGCGTCCCGTCCGACATACCGTCGATCACGCCCGCCAGTCGTGGGCCGGAGGGAGCGGGTGCCGGAACAGGCCGGCGGCGTTCCCCCAGGCGATCCTCCGCAGTTCGTCGGCCGGAAGATGTCCGAGTGTCTTCTGCAACAGGGCCTGCGTGTCGGGCCACGTCGAGTCGGCGTGCGGATAGTCGGACTCCACCATGATGTGGTCGATCCCGATCCGATGCCGCACGTCGATGACGGAAGGGTCGTCGATCGTGCAGAACCAGAAGTTCCGTCGCAGCACTTCACTGGGCAGAAGCTCGGACGGCCAGGCGGAGGACCCCGATCCCGAGGCCGAGTGGCTGAGCACATAGTCGACCCGGTCGAGCAGCATCGGCACCCAACCGATACCCCCCTCGGACATGGCCACAGCCAGATCAGGGAAACGCAGCGGCACTCCCGACCACAGCCACTCGGCGGCGGCGATCAGCGCGTTCACGGGGAAGAGGGTGGGCAGCAATTCGAAGGGCGGTGCGGGGCTCGGAAGCGGGGCCCACGACGAGGCCCCGGTGTGCAGGCAGACGACGGTCCGGGTCTCTTGGCAGGCGGCGAAGAAGGAGTCCCACTCCCCGGAGAAGATCGACGGGAATCCGAGGGCGGCGGGGAACTCGGGGAAGCTCACCGCCTTGAATCCCCGCTCGGCATTTCTGCGGATCTCGGTGCTGGCCACGGCCACGTCGGCCAGCCAGGGCAGTTGCAGCGGGATGATCCGCTCGGGGTAGGACCCGGCCCAGACGTCCATATGCCAGTCGTTCCACGCCCGCATGCAGGCCAGCCCCAACTCGGGATCGTCGGCCCGGGAGAACACTGCACCGCAGAATCCGGCCACCAGGGAGGGAAAGCAGAGCGACGCCCAGATCCCGTTGATGTCCATATCGGAGATCCGGGCGTGGATGTCGAAACAGCCCGGTCGCATCTCATCGAACCGTGACGGGTCCATGCTCCAGGTCTGCCGGGCCCGACCGGCCACGGCGTTCAGCCCGATATTCGGATAGGTCCGGTCCTCGAAGTGCCAGTACTGCATGCCGTCGTCGTTCTCGATCACCCGGGGGGCCCGATCGGCCACCATCTTCGGCACCCGACCCACGAAGAGATCGGCCGGCTCGATCAGGTGGTCGTCCACCGAGATCACGGGGATCACGATCGGCCGCGGCTCGGGGTCGGGCAACAGCACCCCCTGTCCGCTCATGGACGGAGGGCGGCGGCGCAGAACGACCAGAGATCGTCGGCCACCTCGGCGGGGGACTCCTCGATCTGGTGGCAGATCAGCGCGTGCAGGTGGGAGACGACGAGATGGAACAACGTCCTCGCCGTCCGTGCCGGATCGTCCACGGCGATCACGCCGTGGAGCCGTCCTTTGTCGAGCTCGACGGCGAGGATTGCGACGAACGGCTGGAGCACGGCGCGCAACTCGTCGGGTCGCGATTCGGACAGCCGCAGGTGTTCACGTACCAGGGCCGCGGCGTAGGGCAGCCGACCGTCGAGGGTGATGAATCCGAAGAGCCCCTGGACGGCGCAGCGGACCCGATCGAGCGGCTCGTCGCAGCGGGCCACAGCCTCGGCCAACGCCTGGGCTCCCCTCCGGGCGTCGTCCTCGAACAGCGCCACCAGCAGTTCGTCTTTCGACTCGAAGCACCGGTAGAAGCTCTTGAGCGACGTTCCGGCGGCGGCCACTACCTGGGTCACGGTGAAGCCGGGGGCGCCCGTGTCCCACATCAGCACCCGGGCCGCTTCCACGAGGTCGCGGGTCACCGTCGGCCGCGGACCGAGAGTGGCCGTGGCGGTGAGAGTTCGACCGTCCCCCGCCCCTGCCGCCATCGAAAAGGGAAACTATCATCCCGGAGAACGACGTTCTCCGGACGGAGGACCCGGCCGACCAGGGGGTGGGGACGTGGGCGACAACCCGGGAGAAAGCTCGGTGGGCGACGGCATCGGGCTCGTCATCGACGGGGAGGTGGTGGCCGGCGAAGCGGGGAGCTACCCCGTGACCAATCCGGTCCGACCGGCCGAAGTCGTTCTCGACGCCCCCTCAGCCTCGTTGGCCCAGTTGGACAAGGCGATGGCGGCGGCTCGCCGTGCCTCGCCGGCCTGGGCGGCGCTGGCTCCGGCCGAGCGGGCCGAATTGGTGGCCAAGGCGGCCGCCGCCGCCGGTGCCGTGGTCGGCTCGTCCGACCTGGCCCGACTGCTCACCCGCGAGCACGGCAAAGTCTTGTGGGAGGCGCAGTTCGACGCCGGCACCATCGGGGGGATGGCCGGGGCCTTCGCCCCGCTCGTGGCCGAGGCTCTGGAGACCCGGTCGCTCAAAGGTGGTGGTGGACGCCACACGTCCGTCGAGTACGTCCCCTTCGGTGTGGTTGCCTGTGTCCTGCCCTTCAACTGGCCCGTCTCCGTCCTGGGCAACAAGATCCTGCCGGCGCTGCTCACCGGCAACACCGTGGTGGTGAAGGCCCCACCCACCTGCCCGGGAGCGGTCCTGGCCGTGACGGCGGCCATGGCCGAGGCCCTCCCGCCCGGAGTGGTGAACGCCGTCAACGGGCCGGGCCCCGAATTGGGCGCGGCCCTGGTGGCCCACCCGCACGTGGACATGGTCTCGTTCACCGGGGGAGTGCCCACCGGCCGGGCCGTCATGGCCGGTGCCTCGGCCGGGCTCACCCCCGTGGTGCTCGAACTCGGGGGTAACGACCCCGCTCTCATCGCCCCCGACGTGGAGATCGACGAGGCCCTGGCGGCCAAGATCGTGGAGGCCGCCTTCATCACCTCGGGCCAGGTCTGCATGGCCATCAAACGTCTCTACGTTCCCGAGGAAAAGGTCGCTCTCATGGTGGACGCCCTGGTGGCGCGCCTGAGCCAGGAGGTGGTCGGTGACGGTCTGGCCGACGAGGTCACCATGGGTCCCGTCCACCGGCCAGCGGCGCGCGACCGCGTTGAGGCCATGCTGGCCCAGGCTCAGGCCGCCGGTGCGCGCGTCCACCGCCCGGGCCGCCTGCGCGACGATGACGCCGGCGCCGGCGGCTATCTCGTCTCGCCCGCCATCGTGGAGGGGGCGTCTGACCACGACTCCATCGTCTGCGATGAGCAGTTCGCTCCCGCCCTGCCCGTCCTCGGCTACCGGCGTCTCGAGGAGGCCCTCGAGCGGGCCAATCACACCGTCTTCGGCCTCTGCGCCTCGATCTGGACGGCCGACGACGCCGTCGCCGACGACATGGCCGGCCGCCTCCAGGCGGGAACGGTCTTCGTGAACGCCCACGGGACCTCGGCCATGGACCACCGCGCTCCGTTCGGTGGCTGGAAGCAGTCGGGCTACGGCGTGGAGCTCGGCCCCGAGGGCATGCGGGCCTTCACCCGACCGCGTACTGTCCTGCGTTTCCCGGCCCCGTCGTGACCCGTCCCGATCTTCTGATCCGCGGCGCAACGGTGGTCGACGGCACCGGTGCACCGGGCCGTCGCACCGACGTCTCGATCGACGGCGGCCGGGTGGTCGCCGTGGGAGACACCGACGGCACGGCCACCCGCGTCATCGAAGCCGACGGGCTCGTCGTAGCCCCCGGCTTCATCGATCTCCATACCCATTACGACGCCCAGCTGTCATGGGATCCGGCCGCCAGTCCGTCACCGCTGCACGGTGTGACCACCGTGATCGGAGGCAACTGTGGTTTCTCTCTGGCCCCGTCGGGTCCCGCCCACTCGGACTACCTGGCCCGGATGATGGCCCGCGTGGAGGGCATGCCGCTGTCGTCGCTCGAGAAGCTGGACTGGAGCTGGACGTCGTTCGGTGACTGGCTGGGTCGCCTCGACGGGAAGATCGGTGTCAACGCCGGCTTCCTCGTGGGCCACTCGGCGGTGCGCCGCGTCGTGATGGGTGAGGCGGCGGTGGGATCGTCGGCCAACGAGGAGCAGGTGGCGGCCATGCTGTCCATGCTCCACCGGTCCCTCGAGGAGGGAGCGCTCGGGCTGTCGACCTCCCAGGCGCACACCCACAATGACGGCGACGGCTCGCCCGTGCCCTCGCGTTCGGCCACCCGGGCCGAGATCGAGACCCTCTGCGCCGCCGTCGGCGATCATGACGGCACCACACTCGAGATCATCGTCCCGGGCTGCCTGAACGGTTTCAGCGACGACGAGGTCGATCTGATGGCCACGTTGTCTCTTCTGGCCAACCGGCCGGTGAACTGGAACGTGCTCGGCGTCTCGGCCATGAACCGCGCCGGCCTCGAGCACCAGCTGGCAGCGTCGTCCACCGCGGCCGAACGCGGCGCCACGGTGGTGGCCCTGACGTTGCCGCACGCCATGAAGATCCGCCTCTCGTTCTCTCACGGGGCCATCATCGACGGCCTGCCCGGTTGGCGGGAGCTGTTCGCCGTGCCCGCCGACGAGCGGATCCGGCGGCTGTCCGATCCGGCGCAACGGCGCAGGCTCCAGGAAGGGGCGACGTCCAAGGAGGCGGGCATCATCGGAGCCTTGGCCAACTGGCAGATGCTGCTGATCGACGAGACCTTCGCCCCGTCCAACGCCGGCTGCGAAGGCCGATCGGTGGGTGAGGTGGCCAAGGAGCGCGGACAGGAGCCCTTCGACGCGCTGTGTGACATCGTCATCGCCGACGAGCTGCGGACGGGTCTGCGTCCGCCCATCCCCGAGTCCGAAGCGGACTGGGAACTGAAGGCCGACGTCTGGCGTGACCCGAGGACCATCGTCGGCGGCTCCGACGCCGGTGCCCACCTCGACGTCATGTGCGGCGCCATCTACTCCACGTCACTTCTGGGAGAAGGGGTCCGCAGGCGCGGCCTTCTCTCGTGGGAGGAGGCGGTCCATCAACTCACCGATGTCCCGGCCCGGCTCTACGGTCTGCGGGGCCGGGGCCGGCTCGCCCCCGGCTACGCCGCCGACGTCGTGCTCTTCGATCCCGACCGGGTGGGTCAGCTGCCCGAGAGGACACGCGCCGACCTGCCCGGAGGGGCCAGCCGTCTGTACGCCGAGGCCGAAGGCATCGAGCGGGTTCTCGTGAACGGCACCGAGATCGCCGTTGACGGCGCCTTCACCGGAGCCCTCCCCGGCACCGTGTTGCGGTCCGGGCGCGACACCGACACCGTGACGGTCCCGGGAACGAAGGAGTAGCCATGACGACGAACGACGGTGGCCAGGTGGTGCGTGCCGCGGTCCTGCGCGAGGTGGGCAGGCCTTTCGAGGTCGAGGAGATCACCCTCGAGCCCGTGGGTCCCCACTATGTCAGGGTGCAGATGACGGCTAGTGGTGTCTGCCACTCCGATCTGTCGGTGCAGAACGGCACCATCCCCTTCATGTTCCCCACCGTCCTCGGTCACGAGGGTTCCGGAGTCATCGCCGAGGTCGGCTCGGCCGTCACCCGGGTGGCGGTGGGCGATCACGTGGTCCTGACCTGGATGCCGCCGTGCCGCCGCTGCTTCTGGTGCCTGGCCGGGCAGCCCATGCTGTGCAACGTCGGCCTGGGGGAGTCGATCGGTGGACCCTACGGCTCGGTGGGCGGTACCAAGCTGATCCGCGGGCTCGGCACGGCCACCTTCGCCGAGCAGACCCTCGTCCCCGAGGCCCAGGTCGTCCGCGTCGACCGTGCCGCGCCCCTGGAACTCGCCGCCCTGGTTGGCTGTGCGCTGTCCACCGGGATCGGCGCCGTCTGGCACACCGCCGGCGTGGAACCGGGATCGACGGTGGCCGTCATCGGATGCGGTGGGGTGGGGCTGTCGGTGATCCAAGGGGCCCGGATGGCCGGGGCCAAGACCATCGTGGCCGTCGACCACATGGCGGCCAAGCTGGCGGCGGCGCGCGCCATGGGGGCGACCGACGTCATCGACTCGTCGGCCACCGACGCCCTGGCCGCCATCCAGGCCCTGACCGGTGGTCTGGGCGTGGACTACGCCTTCGAGGTGGTGGGCAGGGCCCCGACGATCCGTCTCGCCTTCGAGGCGGCCCGGCGCGGCGGCACGGCCGTGCTGGTGGGGGCGGGCTCGCCCTCGGAGGACGTCACCTTCTCGGCCTTCGAGCTCTTCGTCGGGGCCAAGACCCTGGTGGGCTGTGTCTACGGCTCGACCGACCCCGACCGCGACTTCCCCGCCATGGTCGACCTGGTGAGCAACGGGACCATCGACGCCGAAGGCATGGTCAGTCGCCGGATCGGTCTCGACGACATCAACGACGCCTTCCGGGCCATGGAGGCCGGCGAGGTCGTCCGCAGCGTCATCGTCTTCGACGGTGCGAGAAAGGGGACGTGATGGCCGCCCGCGTCGAGGTGGTGGACGCCGACGCCCACATGATCGAGCCGGCGTCTCTTTTCGCCGAGCTCATGACCCGGTTCCCCGATCAGATCGGTCTGCGCACCGACACCCACCTCGGGGTCCTGGTCGAGGGCCGGCCCTATCCGCAGTACCAGGGACCGGGGGCGGGCTGTCCGCCGGAGAGCGGGATGACCGACGCCGCCGGCGTCGAGCCCGGATCCCCCGACGGCGTGCTGCGCAACGCCGACACCGACGGCATCGACGCCATGGTGCTCTTCCCGAGCTTCGGTCTCTGTGTCCCCACCATCGAGGACCCCGCCCTCGGCTCGGCCGTGGCCCGGATCTACAACCGCTGGGCGGCTGCCTTCTGTGACCGCAGCGGCGGCCGCCTGTTCGGCGCCGCGGTTGCTCCCATCGAGCACGGCGACGACGCCATCGCCGTCATGGGCGAAGCCAAGGAGCTGGGTCTCGTCTGCACGGTCGTGCCGCCGGCCCTCAAGACCCGCAACCTCGACCACCCGGACCTCGACCGCTTCTACGCCGCCGCCGTCGAGATGGACATGGCCCTCGGTGTCCACGGGGCACCGGGGATCCACCTGCCCAAGTTGGGGGTCGACCGCTTCACCAACTACATCCAGGTCCACTGCATCAGCTTCCCCTTCGACCAGATGACGGCCATGACGGCGCTGGTGAGCGGCGGCGTCTTCGACCGGCACCCGAGCCTGCGGGTGGCTTTTCTCGAGGCCGGCGTGGGTTGGCTGCCGTGGTTCATGGAGCGGCTGGGCGAACACTACGAATCGCGGGGCCACTGGATCGAGAACGGCTGGTGCAAACCGCCGTCCGAATACGTGGCCGCCGGCAATGTGGTGGTCACCTGCGAGCCCGACGAGAGTGGTGTTCCCCACGTGATCGAGACTCTCGGAGACGAGTGCATCATGTTCGCCAGTGACTATCCGCACTGGGACGGCGCCTGGCCCCGCGCCACCAGTGAACTGCTCGAACACAACGAGGGACGACTATCTGACGCATCGTTGGCCCGGGTGGCGGGCGAAAACGCCCGCCGCTTCTACGGTCTGAGGTAGCCGGGGACCGGACCGCCGGCTCAGGTGGTCACGTCGGGCGGGGGAAGGGCCGCTGTCGTCTCGATCTCCACGATCTTCGTGCGCGAGGAGGCCCCGGAGACCAGGCGAACATGGCGAGGCGCGAGGCCGAGCCAACGGGCAACGGCGACGACCACCGCCGCGTTGGCGGCACCGTCGACCGGTGGTTGCCGGATCCACAGTTCGAGGCGCGACCCGTCCCACATCCGGCGTTCCCGGGAGGACCGGGGATGGACACGAACGGTGATACGGGTCGTGCCCTGAGACCCTATGTCAGAGACCTATCTCAAGGAGAAGGTTCCCGCCTTGGCCACCGCGTGGCGCGGCGATCCGGCTCCGCTGTCGGCGCAGTTGGTGACGTTGTCCGTCGCCGCTGCGGCCACCGGGGCCGGAAGAAGCGCAACCAAGACGGTGGCCAGTCCGGCGACAACAGTGGCGTCCCCCAGTGGCGGCGCCGCCCTCATCCCCAGGTCCTTGGCCGTCCGGAGGAGAGTGGCGGGCGGTTTTGGTGGTGTACACGGCGATGGGTGGTCGGATCGACAGGACGTCAGATGGTAGGTACCGGGGCGGCAATGGCGTAGGTCGTGACGTAGGTGGAGTGCACGCCGGCCAGGACGTCGGCGATCACGGCCGATGGTCCGGCGGCACAGGACTCACCGGAGAAGGCGAAGACGGCGTTGCCGTCGTTGTCCAGGGTGGCGGTGGCCGTGGCCCCGTTGAACGATCCCCCGTTGGAGATCCAGGTGATACCCCGGATGCAGCGGTTGAGCAGTTGGGGGGAGTCGATCTCGACGCTCTGCTCGGCGTAGACGGGGTCGGTCTCCACGTAGAAGACGGCATAGACGAGAGAGTCACCGCTCTTCTGGCTGTTGCCGCTTTCCACCTCGTTGGCCGGAGAACCCGAGACTCCGGCCGGAGTGACGACGGGAGGAAGGGCGTTCAGGGTGGTGAGGGCGGTCAGGAACGGCGCCACCGTGAGATCGGCCTCGATGAGGCTCGGACCGGGAGCACAGTCGATGGCGTAGAGAGAGACGGTGGCGTTGCCGTCGGCGTCCAGGGCCACCTGAACGGAGTCGGCCGAGAAGTTGACATTGGGCTGGAGCGAACCGAAGAGGATGGCCCCGCCACACACGGCGGCCAGCTGCGAGGAGGCGATGTTCACGGTGTCGTCGGCGAAAGACGGTGAGGTCTTCACCTCGACCACGGCGTGGATCTCTGACATGCCGGTCTCCACCAGAGGATCAGCGGTCGTGTTGGGAGACACCTTCACGGTGATCGTGGGGGATGAGCCGCCGCTGCCGCCCCCGCCCCCGGTCGTCTTGTGGCAGGCGGCCAGGGTGGATTTCGGGTGGTTCTTGCACCAGGCCGGGGAGCCTTTGGCGTGCGTGGCCTTGGCCGAGGCAGTGGCGGCCGAGGCACCGGCGGCCGAGGACAGGCCGACGAGCAAGAGGGGGCCCGTCACGGCGAGCACCACCGTCCTGGTCAGTGCACGCATACCGCCGTCCTCTCCGTGTCGCGACTCCGCCACTCACGGTACGAGGGTCGTCGCCCTCCTCACATCGTCGCGATTGAGGAATCCGTAGACCTCTGCGCACACGACGAGTGGTTAACTGACCTCAGTAGGTGCGTTCGGGTGGCTGCGGCAGAGATAGCGTCGGCGTCGACCGAGACAGGCGGTGCCGAGCGCGAGGAGCGCGAGGAGCAGGAGCCCGACCAGGGCCGACGCCCTCATTCCCTATCCGGTGCCCGTGAAGGCCAAGGCGCCGCGAGCGGCGGAGCTCGTGCCAAAGGACGAGGACCGCAGGGGCGAGGTCGACGCGGCCCACCCGGAGGCTGTGGCGGCCGGGGCCGCCGGGGTTCCGGCGGACTGTGCGCTCGACGCCGGGGGCGCCGGAGCGCCGGGTGCGGCCGCCACCGTGGTGGTGTTCGTGGTCAGACTCGCCGTCACCACGAAGTAGCCGGTGACGTTGTTGCCCGTGACCTGGCCGGGGGCCGAGTCTGCGACGAACGCGTCCAGCGGAGAACCGTTGCGGGTCACCTGCGTCGTTCCGTCCGACTGCTTGGCGGTTCCGACCGTCCCCGTCACTCCGGGTCCGGCGGTGGGAACAGTGCCGGCAGCCACATTCAGAGACGGCCATGCCGTGGCGCAGCTGCCGTGGCACGTACTCTGCCCGTTGTGGACGGTGTCGAGGGTGTAGAGCGCTTAGCCGGTGCCGGTGGCCAAGATGGCACCGACGGTCGGGTTGGTCTACACCTCCACCGTTGGCGTTGCCGCCCGGGCCAGGCCCCCGGAGGCGCCGGCCAGCAGGGCGACGAGGCCGGCAATCACAGTACGACGAAGCAAACGCCATCGTCTCCGGTCCCGTCGCCCCCCGCCTCGCGGCGCCACCTTCTGGCGGCCCGTTCGCCCGGTCGTTCGCCCGGTCGTTCGCCCGGCCGTTCGCCCGGCCGTCGTGGTCATGGTCGTCGCCCTCCGTCGCTGGCCGGCAGCGGGGATTACTGCCTAACCGGTCTCGACGTTCACCAGAAATCCGCACTCATCGACCCGAATTGCTTGCACCTCCGAGGCCAGCGTTGAGGCGCCATCGGGTGCCGGCCCGGCGTCTGGTCGCCGGGCTGGCGACGACGACGCTGGTCATCGGTCTCGTCAGCGTCGGCCTGGGTGTCGACCCGTTGCCGCTGGCCGGTTCCGCCGCCGGCACGACGGCGGGCGGTGTCCTGAATTTCGGTGGGGCGGGGAGCTTCGGTTCCCTCCAGGGCACCGATCTGGCCGCCCCGGTGGTGGGCATGGCCCCGACCCCCGACGGCGGTGGCTACTGGTTGGTGGCCAGTGACGGTGGCGTCTTCACCTTCGGTGACGCCGTCTTCCACGGATCGGTGGGCGGGACCCGCC
>Ga0307374_10000465_pt1 | contig 78414 bp, 73 predicted proteins | sample OX3MG_FD_202532 | JGI IMG/M metagenome (GOLD analysis project Ga0307374, IMG submission 202532) | Soil microbial communities from Risofladan, Vaasa, Finland - OX-3 | ecosystem: Environmental > Terrestrial > Soil > Coastal area > Acid sulfate soil | place: Finland: Risofladan, Vaasa | collected... | reverse complement strand
AACGAGGGGGTGACATTTTCACTCGGCTGTTAGGGGTGACATTTTTACCTTGCTACAACAGAGGCCGGCTGCCTGGATGCTAAGCCGGAAGACAACAGGGCAGATGCGAAAAGCTGCGCCACCCGCCTGCTTGAGCTGCCGCACCTGATCGATCTCCAGACCCACGTACTGCTTCTTCCACCGGTAGAAGGTCTGCTCGGTAATCCCCGCCTGCCGACACACCTCTACCACCGGTACGCCCACCTCGGCTTGCTTCAGCATCGCGACAATTTGCTCCACAGAAAAGCGCTTCCTCTTCACGGCAAAATCTCCCTTCCCCTACGGGCTAGATTCTGCCGGAAACTAACTCTCAACATGCATCAGAAAATGGGCGGCCGATCACTTTGCGGAGAGGGGGGAAGATGTCGAAGCGGAAATACAGCGAAGTGGAGATGATCGCGGCTTTGAAGCAGCTAGAGGCCGGGCGGACGGCGGCCGACGTCGGCCGCGAACTGGGCGTTTCGAAGCACACGATTTATGCCTGGAAGGCGAAGTATGGCGGGATGAGCGTGGGCGAAGCGCAGAGGCTGCGACAGCTCGAAGACGAGAACCAGCGACTGAAAAAGCTGGTAGCGGATCTGAGCCTGGATAAGGACATGCCGAAAGCGGTGATCGAAAAAAACGGCTCGAGCTCGTAGACCGTCGGCGAGAAGCGCGCTGGCTCCGGGAGCACCACCTGGTGAGCCGGCGGCGGGTCTGCGGGCTGCTGATGATGGCGGAATCGAGTTTTCGGTACGCGAGCCGGCGCAACGACGAGCCGTTGCGCCAGAGGTTGCGGGAAGCGGCGCGGGAGAAGCCGCGCTGGGGCTACCGGCGATTGCAGATCGTGCTGGACCGCGGCGTCGAGCACGTGAACCACAAACGTATCTACCGCGTGTACCGGGAGGCGGGCTTGATGATTCGCCGCAAGGCACGCAAACGGCTGCGGCGCGTCGGATCGCCACGTCCCGCGCGGAGCGGGCCAAACCAGGAATGGGCGCTGGATTTCGTGCACGACGCGGCGGAGAGCGGGCGGAAGTTCCGGGCGCTGAGCGTGGTCGACCCCTACACGCGCGAGTGCCTGGCGCTGGAAGTGGACACGAGCATGGGGAGTCGGCGGGTGACGCGGGTGCTGGAAGCAATCATGGCCGAGCGCGGCCTGCCGCAGGCGATTCGCTCGGACAACGGTCCGGAATTCACCTCGCGTCATTTTCTGGTGTGGTGCCTGGAACGGAAGATCGAGATGGTGCATATCGAGCCGGGCAAGCCGGTGCAGAACGCGCACGTCGAGAGCTTTCACGGGAAGCTGCGGGATGAATGTTTGAACGCGAGCTGGTTTCAGAATCTGTTCGACGCGCGACGCAAGATCGAAGCCTGGAGGAGAGAGTACAACGAAGAGCGGCCACACAGCAGTCTGGGATATCTGGCGCCCGCCGAGTTCGCCCGCCGGTTGGGAGCGCTCCGGTCGCCTACGGCTCCCTATGCGCTCCCAACCGGCCCCTTGGCCGCTTCAGACGGGCAGCAAAGCTTGGAGAGTGTCGTATGATCGACTACGCGGAAAACGGGGGCAGGTCACATCGATGACAATCAGGAATTCCTCCCGTTGCCTGATGGATCGAATAGCTGCTCGGCAGGCGCAGTAGCGCTTAAGCTGACCTGCCCCCTTAAGTGATACCAGGCCGCTGCTACATAGCGGCTCGTTCGCCCTGTTCGACTTGCCTTTTTAGGGCTTGTATTTGCGCCTTTGTTCGGAAAGTCATCCGCGCCAATACGTGCGTTCGAGAGGACGGCACAATGACCTCCTGCAGCGAACCGTCTTTTTCCACCAGGTCGATGTAGCGGTTCTCCGTGCCCAGCGTGGGCATCGGATATACAGTCCACGTAGATGTGCCAGGGTCGTACTCCATGGCGACGTCGGCGTTCTGCATGTCGACCCATACATTGTGATGATCGTCGACCTTCGCTGCGTATCCTTGATCCGCATCCGGCTGCGGATAGGGAACGAAAGTGACCTTCATGGTGTTGATGTTGATTTTGACCAGGTTCCCTCCCCAAAACTCGCTAACCCACACAGTATCGCCATGCAGGTCGGCTCCCATGCGGCGGGGACCATCAGCCCAAGGCACTGCAAGGGTGGCGCCAGTGGAGCCATATTCCGTATACAGCTTCCGATCTTCGGGCGTGACGTTATTAAGCTGACTTTTGACCGGCGGCAGATGGATTGCCGTCACCTTGCCAGTCTTGATGTCAGCCTTATCGACAATGTCGGTGGCGATTTGGGTCCACCAACCGTTCCCCTCGGAATCCACGGTTACGCCGTAGGTGTAGCCGGCGCCAGCCGCGTCTATAAGGGTCGGCGACTTAAATTCGCGAAATTGCTTGGTAACGGGATTGAAGAGAAGGGCCCCGGTACCGGTCGTGACCCAGATGTTTCCGCTCGGACCGGCATCGATTGTCCCGCTTGTTCCCGCCATGCCCTGAGGCGGATAGTACGCCTGGATTTTCTGCGTCAGCGGATCGACCATGGCGATACCACCTCGTCGGCCGTGTGGACCGGGGCCAACGGTGAACCAGAGGTTGCCATGCAAATCTCGCGTCATTCCGTGGCTCATGGCCGCCAGCCCGTTCCTGCCCGCCACCTTGAAGAATTTGACGGCTCCGGTCTTGCCGTCGACCCTTCCGATCGTAATGTCCAAAGTGGGGCGGTTGTTCGTGAACCAAATGTTCCCTTCGAGATCGGCCACCGCGTCGTGCATTCCGGCGCTCCCGTCTAAACGCGAGGGAGTTCCGAGTGACCAGTCGCTGCCGTCGTTCGTGACGTACTTGTACGGGTAACCCGCGGCCGGGTCCACTGGGACGTCGTACTCTGTCCAGACAACTCGCGCCGCCTTACCGGTGGGACGCGGCCGCAAGTGGATCTTGATGTCGGAGGGCCCCGGCCCCCGGATACTCGCTAGCCACGCAGCCAATGCCTCCTTGTGGTCCTGGAAGTACACATGCTGCATACCATTGAAGTAGGGACGTCGCTCGAATTCTTTCTTGTGGGCCAAGAGGTACGAGGACCCGGTAGAAGCCGGAAGAAAAGTTTTCAGTTTCGGGTTGGTCGTACCATTTGTGGTGATAGCGCTCATCAAATTGATCATCACCGTCCAACCCGCTTGGTTGAACCGATTTTCCAAAGGGAAATTGGGCGGATGGCAACCCGTGCAGGAATTTCGAAACATTCGCTTCATCCTGCGATCGTTGGGCGTGCTGTCTGGCAACGATGCCAGAACTTGGTCACCCGTTAATTGAGTGAAGTAATCGGCCGCCGGCTTCAGAACGAAATTCTGGCGCTCGACATTCGCCAGGTCGACCGCAGCGCTAGTGTACTGATAGCTATCGGCCTGCGCCCATACTTTATATTTGCCGCTATCCATAGCAGGAAAGTAGTAATTGCCTTGCTCGTCAGTGAACACGGTGGTCGTGATGTTGCTTCCCAACCGTCTTGCTGATACCGTCACTCCCGCCATCTTTTCGCCTGAAGCCGATTGAACCGAGCCGGTCAACAGGCAACCGGACGCCGCCGCACGTACCTTCCGCGGAGCAAAAACTATGGCTGCCCCGGCGGTGAGTGCAACGGCCAAACCGCCAACCCCCAACTTCGCCATCAGGTTCATCTTCGCCTCCCGGAGCCCTTTTCCTTCCTCCGTGCACTGGCTTAATCAATGGCGTTCGGCCCTTTACCGTGGCTCGTTGGTTCCCCCGTTTGTTTGGGTACAGTCTTCAGATAATCGACAATGGCGTTGATTTGAGAATCCGTCAGCGTGTACTTGAATCCCGGCATCATTTCCGGAACCCCGTTTCGGATAATTCCGGCCATCGCTTTTTCGTGGCCAACAACCACGTCCTCGTTCAACGCCACGGCATTCCTGCCACTTTTAGCCCCCATAAACGGGAGGTGGCAAACGCCGCAGTGCTGATCGAAGATGCGACGGCCCTCGATCTGCGTGGGATTCAAGGAAACAGGTTTGGACTTTTGCCGCGCGAACAGTGGCAACGGGAATGCAGCAAGCACCAAGGCAAAACCGACTATGCTGCTTCTCACGGGCACCTCCCGCACGATATGGCTTGCCGTTTGCTGCGCCACGCTACACCGAAAGCTGGTCTGACGTCCACCAGTTTCGGAATCCGCGGCCTGGAAAGCGCCGGACTGCGGCTCGGAGCGTGCTTGACCGATTGTTGGCAGACGGAGCCAGGGCACCGCCTTTGTTCGCCGGCTATTCTTTGCGCGGGTTCGCGCAACCGGTGCGGCAAGCGGCGCGCCATTGCCCCGTTTAAGCGATACCGGACCGCTGCTACTTGGCGGCTTGTTCGCGCTGCTCGACTTGTTTTTTCAGGGCCTGGATTTCTGCCCTTGTTCGGAAAGTCATACGTGCCACTTTGCGCGATCGAGAGTAGGGCACAATGACCTGCGGCGAACCATTCTTTTCCAGTAGGTCGATGTAGCGACTCTCCGCGCCCAGCGTGGGCATCGGATATAGGGTCCACTTGGATGTTTGCGGATCGTACTCCATGACGGCGTCAGCATCCATCAGATTAGTCCACACATTGTGATGATCGTCGACCTTCACTTGATAGGGTTGCTGGGCATCCGGTTGCGGCAACGGTACGATGGTGACTTTCAGCGTGTTGATGTTGATTTTGGCCAGGTTCCCACCCCAATAGTCGCCCACCCACACGTAATCACCGTGCCTGTCAGCTCCCAGGCGGCGGGGACCTTCAGCCCAAGGCACTGCACTGTTCCAGGCTGAGTGGTGCTCCGCATACAGCTTTCGGTCTTCGGGCGTGACGTTATTGAGTTGGCTTTTGACTGGCGGCAGATGGATTGCCGTCACCTTGCCCGTCTTGATGTTCGCCTTATCGACGATGTCGATAGCATATTGGGCCCACCAGCCGTTGCCCTCGGAATCTACTGTCAAGCCATAAGTTCTCCCTCGTCCGTGTCTTCTTGGGGCGTTTTTGTGGAAGATCGGCGATTTGAATTCAGTAAATTGTTTCGTAGTGGTGTTGAAGAGAAGAGCACCGGTACAGGTGGTCACCCAGACGTTTCCTTTCGCATCGGTATCGAGTGAACCGGTCGACGGTGGCACCATGCCCTGCGGTGCATAGTACTTATGGATTTCCTGCGTTCGGGGATCGATCATGGCGATACCGCCAGGCCCGCAGTTGAAAGCGCCGGCGTTGAACCAGATGTTGCCGTGCAAATCTCGCGTCATTCCGTGGCTCGCAGTCCTAAGTCCGTTCCTGCCCGTCACCTTGAAGAACTTGACTGCTCCGGTCTCGCCGTCGACCCGTCCGATCGTGGTGTCCGGACCGAAGACCGTGAACCAAATGTTCCCTTCTAAATCGGCCACCCCGTCATGAATTCCGCCGTTGCCGAATAGGCGCGAGGGGGTACCGAGCGACCAGTCGCTGCCGTCGTCAGGGAAGTACTTATACGGGTAACCGGCAGCCGTGTCCTCTGGGATGTTGTACTCCGTCCAGACGACTCGCGCCGCCTTCCCCGCGGGACGCAGCCGCAAATGGATCTTCATAGCCGACGGCCCCGGTCCTCTCATCCTCGCCAGGTAATCGGCCAGAGCCTGCTTGTGGGCATTGATGTACCAATATCCCTCTGCCACCCATTGGGGTGAGCCATTCATATACCTCATCAAATTCAGTATGGCCGTCCAACCCGCCTCGTCGAACCGGTTCTGCAAAATGTAATTGGGCTGATGGCAACTGGTGCAGTTGTTCCGGAATATTCGCTTCATCCTGCGATCGTTGGGCGTGCTGCCTGGCAACGATGCCAGCACCTGGTCACCTGTCAATTGTTGAAAGTAATCCGCCATGGGCTTCAGCACGAAATTCTGATGCTCGACATTCGTCAGATCGACTGCGGCGCTTGTGTACTGGTAGCTATCGGCTTGCGCCCATACTTTATATTTGCCGCTATCCATAGCAGGAAAGTAGTAATTGCCTTGCCCGTCGGTGAACACGCTGGTTGTGATGTTGCTTCCCACCCGCCTTGCCGATACCGTCACTCCCGCCATCTTTTCGCCTGAAGCCGATTGAACCGAGCCGGTCAACAGGCAATCGGACGCCGCCGCACGTACCTTCCGCGGAGCAAAAACCGCAGACGCCCAGCACAGCAACGCAACCGCCAGGACGCATCCGCTGATTCCCATTCGCTTCATCTTCGCCCCCTGGAGCCTTTCCCCCCCCCCCAGTGCACTGGGTTAATCCATCTGGTTCGTTGCGTGACCGCGGCCCGTTTGCTTGGGCACGGTCTTCAGGTAATCGACAATGGCATCAATCTGCGAATCCGTCAGCGTGTACTTGAAACCCGGCATCATTTCCGGCACCCCATTCCGGATAATTCCCGCCATGACTTTTTCGTGGCCGTCGACCAAGTCTTCGTTCAACGCCACGGCATACCTTTTGCCCCCCACAACGGCCGCCCCTAGAGACGCGTGGCAAATACCGCATCGCTGGTCGAAAATGCGACGGCCCTCGAACTGCATGGGATTCAAGGAAACGGGCCTTGACTCTTGCCGCGCGAACAGTGCCAAGGGTAATGCAACAACCACCAATGCAAGACTGATCGTCCTGCTTCTCATTGACGCCTCCCGCGGGATATGTGTCTTCTTGTCTTGGCCGGCTGCTGCGACCTCTCGACATGCACGGGTTGATGGTCAACGTCCGGGCCTAGAGCGCCACGGGCAATACGCCGCGCACTGAAAACTCTCACCGTTTTAGTGTCCGATGCAAAATAGCCGCGCGGCCGATCAGTTAAACGTCAGAAATGCAGCGTCAAAGAGAACTGAATTTCCCGCTGATTGTTGGGTATCGTGCTATTGATTCGCGCACCTGCCACCTGAGGCGCTTCCGAAAACGGCCCCAGATCTGTGATGTTGCCATCCAATATAGTCGAGTTCGGCATCCCGAAGTTCGGATGGTTGAAGAGATTGAAGAAATCGGCGCGGAATTCGACCGAGCCTGCTTCTCCGAGGAACCCTGCTTTCGTATCTTTTGCAACTGAAAAGTCCACGTTCCTGAGGGGTGGCCCGAACAAAATATCGCGCCCAGAGGTGCCCAACTGGCCGATGCAGTTTCCACCAGTGGCGCAAGTCGCGCCGCCGGTGTTCTCCGGGCTATTAAATTCGGGCGCCATGGAGAACATATTTACGTTGAACCAGTCATTGATGTTTCCGGTGTACAGGCCGTTCTTGTTGTAGAGAACGGGAGTATAGGGGCATCCGCTTGCAACCCCCCCTGTGCAGGAGGAAGGATAATACTTTGCCAGCATTCCGGCATTGTTTACATTGACGAGGTCAGGCTGCGCTCGCGAATTGCCTGAATTCGACCTGTTGTTGGCCATAGTAACCGAAAAGGGATAACCTCCCTGTATACTGAGGACTGTGGAAACCCTCCAACCCTTCGTAACCTTCGAGACCAGACCGGAGGACCCAATCCCCGGCAGGCGATAAACCAGGTTGAGTACCCAGTTATACGGACTAGCGAAACAAGCCAATCCATAGTCTAGTGCCATCATGTTCAAGGGATATACATCCGTCTGCCCTCCGGAACTGTGACAGTCGGCAATGTACTGCTGCCCCTGCGTATCGTCCAGGATCTTGCCCCAAGTGAACGCACTGCCGAACGACAGCCCGTGACCAGCCTCCTTGTTTAAATCGATTTCGAGGCCGTTGTAATTGGAATTGGCCACGGTGGCAGTATTGATCGAACTGGGCAAATTGGGGTTGATAACGTGGTAGGCGCTCGATCCCGTGTCCCAAAAGGGAACCCCAGTAGGTGTTGTGACACCATTGAAAGTGCCACCCGGCACGCAACGGCTCGCGGGATCTCCGCAAGGTCCAAACGAAGTGGGGATAATGGGATTCGAGTCCCTGAAGCTCCAGAGGTGAATGCCCCGGTTTCCAACGTAGGCGACAGTCAACCCCACATGGAAGGGCAGTTGCTGCTGAATGCTCAAGTTCCACTCGATCAGGTAGGGGGGATGAATATTGTAATCCATCCATTGCGGCGTTACCCGCGTGGCGGCGGATGTGTATTCATTCGAAGGAATAGGAATCGGATTGTTGGAGGCCGGGCTAATTTCGCTGCCGGTGAAAACTGTCTGTCCGGTAAACGGAAGCTGACCGCCGGTGTTCTGAGAGAGAGAGGCATCGACGTTTCCGAGGGAGGAATAGTAAAGACCGGATCCTAGGCGCACCGCCGTCTTTCCATTTCCAAAAACATCCCAAGCAAGCCCAAACCTGGGGCTGAAATCACGTAAGGTGTTGTTGGCCATGACCGGCCCAAGCGTGAAGGGATCAGTGAAGTCGTTCAAAACTCTCGAGTTCAATCCCTCCATCTCGCTGGGGGTCCTCATGAACTGGTAACGCAGGCCCAAGTTAAGGGTCAGCCGCGATGTTGTGCGCCATTGGTCCTGAGCATAGAATCCATACGTCCAATAGCGCCAGAAGCGCTTTGAGTAGGAGTGCGCCGGCGACGTGTATTGAATCACGCTCGGACTGCTTGTAAAGAAGTCCGCAAGCGTAGGATAGTCAAGTTCGCCGGCCAAAAGCGCGTTGCCGGTTCCGAAGTTCCAACGGTTGATCAGCATGCCAAACATAAAGGAATGGTTTCCGTGAGTCCACGAAACATCGTCGCTGAGCGTGTATACGTTTTGGATATCGTATGAGGACCCAGGCGCGTTGGTCCCCATAGGAGTGTAGCCTCCCTCCAAGGTTATGAGGACCCCCATAGGTTTGTTAGCTACTGGAAGAACCGGAAACCCTAGATTGTTGTTGGGAAGGCCGTTGTACTGTAGGTTCGCGTTGGTGTGGGTGCGGCTAAATGACAACCGGAAGGTATTGAGCAGATTAGCGCTGAAAATATGGTTTTCCGCGAGCGTGAGGTATTGATTGCGGCTAAGCCCCAAAGTCGAAATAAACGGCATGGCGCCAGTTCCGATATCCGATATGAACGCGGTTTGATCGGCATTATCAAAGCTACCGTTATCGATCGTCCAGCGGCCGAACATCGAGTCGGACGAGGAAAAGTTCTGGTCAATACGTATCTGCCCGAAGTTCTCGGTGAGTGGCGTGTTGCCGGTGAAGTTGTACTCGGAGGTTGTTCCAGCAGTGTTGTTTGGCGAGGGGTACAGGGAAAGATATGGGGCCGTGTACTGGCTAAGGGGGACGACGTAGGGCGAACCCGGGTTCGGGTTAATGGCTGCCAGATCCGGACAGGGGCCGATGGTTCCAGTAGGCTGGGTACCGGTGCCATCCCAGATCATCGCTGGGTTCGCTGCGGAGTGTCCGGTGCCTTCGTAACCGTTTGCCGCGCTTGCGCCCGGCGGGTGGCACCCGGCGGCAGGCACGACGGTGTTCTGAAGCACACCAAGGCCCTCCTTCACTCCTTCGTAGACGACATCGAAAAACGTCTTGTTCTTTCTGATCGGCCCTCCGATCGAAGCCCCAAATTGGTTCTTGCGGAACTCCGGATTTCGATGGCCAAACAGTGCGGATGGAGGAGGATCAAAGTAGTTTCGGGCGTCCAGAACGCTATTCCGCAAGTATTCATACGCATCGCCATGAAACTGGTTCGTTCCGCTCTTGCTGACCATGATAATTTGGCTGCCCATGGCCACACCGTACTCAGCTGGGAAGTTGGTAGTGATCATCCTGAATTCCTGAATGCCATCCATACCCAACATATCGCCCGATAATCCAGCAGGACCCCGGCCACCAGAGTTCTGCATTATAGCGCCGTCGAGCATGAAATTGTTCGCGCGAACCGGAGCGCCGTTCGCGGTGAAGGTTGTTCCTACCGCCCCTTCCGATTTGGTATGAATGTTCATATCTCGAATGACTCCAGCTTGCAGCAAAGTGAGGCTGACGTAGTCTCGGCCGTTTAGCGGAAGCTGTTCGAGGGTCTGATTGCTGACGAGGCCGCCCAGCGTCGCGTTCGTTGTATTGACAAGGGGAACGGCTGCAGTCACGGTAACCGTCTGCTGCGTCGCGCCGACTTGGAGAGTAAAATTAATCACCGCGTTCTGCGCCACACTCAGGGTGATTCCGGAATGCGTGATCGTCTTGAAACCGGCCCGGGAAACTCTGACGGAATAATGGCCGACGGGAAGTTGGACGACGTTGTAATTTCCCGCAGCATCTGTCGTGGCCGTTCGCGTGGCGCCCGTGTCGACGTTCGTGGCGACTACCGTCACTCCCGGCACCGCGGCGCCCGACGGGTCCTTTACGGTGCCCAGGATCGAGGCCGTGGGAAGTTGGGCCAAAGCCGAAATGCCCGCGACGAAGAATACTAAGGAAATCAGAAGCCCTGAACCACAGAAAAACCGCAAACTGCGTCTTGACCATACCGAATCCATGCTCCCCCCTCACAGATGCAAGAGTTTCGTGGCCGCAATAAAATATCCGTGGAGGCGCCGTTACGAGCAACGCCGTCGCGGAATCCTCCCCTAGCGAAGTTTGCTGCTTTCTAGTACTCCTAAACGCTATCGAAGTCAAGCATAATGTTTATATGGTGATAAGTTTTCGCTTCTTGATGAGTTTCTTTGCCTCGCCCTGATAATTAGATCTATAAGCTTGACCTTTTTATTCACTTGCCCTTTCTGACCTGCTCCCCCGATTTCGCGCAGAAGTCTATATGATTTTCGCATTTGCGGAGAGGGGGGAAGACGTCGAAGCGGAAATACAGCGAAGTGGAGATGATCGGGGCTTTGAAGCAGTTAGAAGCCGGGCGGACGGCGGCCGACGTGGGCCGCGAGTTGGGCGTTTCGAAGCACACGATTTATGCCTGGAAGGCGAAGTATGGCGGGATGAGCGTGGGCGAAGCGCAGAGGCTGCGACAGCTCGCGCGTCCACGGCCCGCGGTTTTTCGTGGATTTGGTGGTGCCGTGGTTGTGCTGAGCGAGACGTCGTTGCAGGTCTGAGGTGTGGCCTACGTAGAGGCGGCCTGTTTTTTCGCTGCGCAGGACGTAGGTGAAAAACATCGGTGGAAATGGTGCGCCCGGAGGGATTCGAACCCCCGGCCTTCTGGTTCGTAGAGTGATCGGACCCAATTTTAAGTGGTGGCCCGGCTTGGTTTTCTGCTACTTACAGGAACCCCTTTCGGTCAAAAAACCCCGGTTTTGCTGCCAAGTTGCTGCCAAATTTTTCCCGCGCCGGCTTGATTCTGTGGCGTCTCGATTTCTGGCAGCGGAACCTTCGTCTTGCTGCCAGAGAAGGCGAAGGTTCGGCGTTGATTCTTTTTTCAAAATAGAAGGTCGGCCTTACGGCCGGGGAGGTGAGATGTGAGCTATGCAGAACGAATCCGACACCCATCCGGGACCTTGAGTCCCGCCGCGCCCGTCGCGTCGAGCGTGCCGGAAGAATCCTGGTGGGAACGTCACTGGCCGATAGTCTTGCTCCTCTATGCCGGGCTGGTGGCGTTCGCGATTTACGGCCTGTGGCGCGCGGGCACGATTGAGAAGGTGGCCGCTGCGGCTGGTGCCGTGATTCCGAATCCTCAGGGGTGGGTGTGAAATGCAAAATCGTTTGATTCTCTGTGTCGGTTTTCGCGGGAGCGGGAAAAGCACGGTCGCCAGCGCAATTCTGAAGCCGCACAACGGCGTTTTCGTTTTCGACCCGCACGGCGACGATGCCTATCGCTGGATTCCCAATACTGCGCGCGATCTCGAAGAGTTGGAAGACTATTCCCGCTGGTACGGTGAGGCGAAGCCTCAGAAATCCGCGCTTCGCTACGTTCCCGATGGCCGTCTCGACCCGTTCGAGGCTCTGAACGATTGGTGCGCGTGGGCCTGGACTTGGCGCAATTGCTGGCTCTGCATCGAGGAAGTCTCGGAAGGCACGCGGAACACGAGCGCGGCCGGGATGCCTCCCGAATTGCGCCGCATCGTCAATCAAGGTCGGCATCGGAGAATCAATCAAGTCTACTGTGGCCTTCGCTACGCTGAGATTCCCCGTTCGATCTCGGCCGGCTCAGACGTGCAAGTGATTTTCCCCTGCCGTGAACCGAGAGACCTTGACGTGATGGCCAATCGAATCGGAACCGAGGCCGTCGAGCGAGTGGCCGAGTTGCGGCGATATGAGGCTTTGATCTTTTTCCCCGACCGCTCGTTTCTGGTGGTGGGGAGCCGTGAAGAGCGGATTGCCGATCTGGTGATGTTGGAGAGTGCGCCCGATGCTGTATCAGCGGACAAGGCGTAAGAACGCGAGGAAGGCAGCCATCCTGACGGTTCTGGCGCGCGCCAACTATGCTCTGAGCTACCGGCAGCTTGCCGACTCCGTGGGAGTCTCACCGGCCCGCCAAGTGGCCCGCGATCTCCAGCGTTACACGCGGTTCGGCTACGTTCGCCGGCGCCGCATCGCTGGCCGCTTCCGTTACTCGATCACACGGCGCGGCCGGGAGCGGTGGGCATATTTCACGCGCCAGCCCATGGCCTAAGGGCACGGTTCTGAAGCTGGCGCTCCGGCTTGGCGGCTGCACCGTCTAAGCCCCTACGCCACCCTTGTGCCCGATAACCAATCGCAGAGCACGGGGAACCAACAGTAGGAGCCCGCACAAGCCGACCGCCAAGGGCAGACCTCCCCAAAAAATCATCTTCCAAAAAAGCCCTTTGAGCGACCCCTTTGCCGTCTTTAACCGTTGGTGCATGCCTCGCACCCAGTCCTTTTCCCCCGCCAGCACCTCTCCCTCCGCGGAACCCAGTGAGGCCCTTCGGGATATCATCTCAAGCGACGCTTCGGCTAGCTCGCCCTCTTCTCGGCTCCTGAATCCGCGAGCGAGTCCGCTCCCAGAGTTCTTGAGCATTTTGCAGGGCTCCGTAAAAGAGCGCCAGACTTTAACTTCCGTTGCGAACAAGGCAACTGCGGAACTGCGAAGGTTACTCCCGCCCCAGTCATTAGAAAACTGATATCCCTCCACAGTCCCGAGGTCCAGCGCTGCGCCAACGAGATGCCGTTCACCGGACGCGCATATATGTTTGTCTTCCGCTTGATCCCTGAACCGAGATTCTTGCCTTCCCTCTGCCTTTGTAACGGCATCTAGGAATTGGTTCACTTCAGTTATCTGGTCCGCCTCGCGCCCGGAACTTTGCTCAAGCGCTTCAAGCCCCACTTCCCTGGCCGGATTCCCAGCGAAGAGGACCTTTCCCCCGTAAGCAAGGAGGCTGCCGCACATGAGGATCAGCGCCACAAGAACTTTTTCACTCTTCACGCTTCGCATGCTCTGCTCCTCGGCGTTGAGCCCTGGCAATCTTGTCATCAACTTGAGCGAACGGGGGATATTATGTCCCCATAGCGAATGAACCGCCAGATTTCGAGTACGCTGCTGAAGCGGCCAGCAAATTCCGATTCGACAGGTGGCCCGCGACGTCCAGTGTTATGTCCGCTTCGACTACGTGCGCCGGCGTCGCGCCGCCGGCCGCTTTCGCTACTCCGCCACGCTCCGAGGACGGGAGCGGCTTGCATTTTTCACTCAGCCCGACGTTGAGACGCAAAGGTCATTAGGGTGAGACACGGTCGAAAGAAACGCGCATTGGTGCTTAAGGCTCAAAAACTCAGGTTGGACGCCGCTCGCGGATGAGGTCGTAACTGATTGCAATTTCTTGTCCCACTTGCAGCTTTGTGAAGACGACCGGCCGGTTATCTAGCCGGCCAAATACGATTCGCTTCTCGTCGTCGCTGGAATCCACAGCAATCCACATCCACTCGGACTCACCAGTGGCATCGTCTTTGAATTCGGCCTTGACGAAGTCACCAGCCGCGTACTTCCCCATGTGAAGCCCCTCCGCCGTCGCAGCCCCCCACTCTACAGCGCCCCCATCCCTTGTTCAAACGGCGGGCGACGGGATCGGCTGCCCCTAGCGGTCATCCGTTTTTAGGAACATCCTCGTGACCATTTCTCCCGAGAAAATCAGGTCCAGCGGGACGGAGAAAGGGCGGTAAAATGCGTTTCCAAAGAACGTTTTCAGGGGATATCTATGGCCGGCGAAATACCATCCGGAGACGGAGCCGTATTTGCTTATCTTGAGATGATTGCGGCGGCCTTCACTTTCGCAGGGGTGGGGGCTTTGGTGAGCGGGAAATCTTGGTCGACATGGGTGCCCGCGCTGCTCATTGCGGCGTTTTTTTTCGTTGCTGGTATTAAATTCACCAAAATCAAAGCCAAATTCGCGGCCGTTGACTGGAATCTTTGGAACAAGAGAATCAGCCGCGCAATGCTTGCAGCCCTTGTGGTGGCTCTGGCCACAGTCGTGCCAATGGGAATTTACGAATGGCGGCAAGTATCCATTGATTGGGCTGAGTGGGCTCGAAAGTCTCATGATTTATTTCGCCCATCCGAAACGCAGAGTGTCCCGAAGCGTTCTGGTGATTCCTTTGGACCCTCCAGACCAGAAAATGCCCTGAAACAGAGTGCGGCGCCTTTGAAGAGACGTGTGAATTGGCATGACAAACTGAATTGGCGGCTAAACCTGAAAGAGGGAATGACACGAACTCAAGTCCGCAGACTCTTCGGGGAACCTGACGAAGTTGAACGGGTTTCGACGCTTGAAGTTTGGAATTACGGAACGGGCCGGATCGACTTCGATATGGAAGGCCATCCTGACGGAAGCCTAATCGATTGGTTTGAGCCGGAACAATAGGCCAGAGTGGACGCCCTCCCAGCGAGGTAGGGGTCCCTTCGGTTGTCCGCCTCTCCGAGGCGGAGGCCAAGCCAGCTTGTGCGAGTGTCCCCGATATGGTGAAATGCGATGACGATGCGGAACCGGAGCGGTCTAGAGCCCTGCGGAGGGACATTTGATCTGCGATCAGCCTATTTTTGCGGGGTTCTAGCGCATGGCGGACCACGTCAGCCCGCAAAAGCGCTCTCTCATTATGGCGGCAGTGCATTCGGAGGGCACGACCCCCGAAAAGGCCGTTCACAGAATCCTGCGCCAGCTTGGGTTCCGCAGTCGAATGCACGTTCGTGCCTTGCCGGGATGCCCCGACTTCGTTTTCCCTTCGCTACGCAAAGTCATGTTTGTCCACGGATGCTTCTGGCATCGCCATCCGAGATGTCGCTACACAACCACCCCAAAGACGCGAAGGAAGTTCTGGCAAGCCAAATTCGAGGCCAACGTGGCTCGCGACCGTAGGGTTAGGCGACAATTGCGACGGATGGGTTGGGCAGTTATGACGGTATGGCAGTGCCAATTGAAGAAACCGAACAAGCTCACGGAGCGGTTGAATGACTTCCTGTCTGAATGACCGCAGAAACAGAACCAAGCGTCCTGTCGCAGTCGAGTTGTTCGCTGGGGCCGGCGGAATGTCGCTCGGCTTTGAGCAAGCGGGTTTCGATGTGGCTGTTGCAGTCGACATCGACCCGATACATTGCGCCGTGCACGAATTCAACTTTCCGCATTGCGCGGTGATCTGCGGGGACGCTGCCAAGGTCTCTGGCGCTCAGATTCGAAAAGCTGCCGGCTTGCGAGACTTGACGGTCGATGTGGTGTTCGGAGGCCCCCCCTGCCAAGGATTCTCCCTTATTGGGCATCGGGTTCTCAACGATCCTAGGAACCGTCTACTCCAGGAATTTGTGCGCCTTACGGTCGAGTTGGATGCTCCATATTTCGTATTCGAGAACGTTCGGGGATTGGTGATTGGGAAGCACAAACAACTCCTAGAAGAGTTGATCGAGACTTTCAACGATAACGGATATGAAATGCAGGTCCCGTATCGGGTACTGAACTCGTCTGAATTCGGCGTACCGCAGGACCGGCGGCGTCTTTTCCTTCTGGGTGCCAAGAAGGGCCTCCCTCTCCCAGAATATCCGCGATCGGGCAAGGAACTGACCACTGTCTGGGAGGCTATTGGAGACCTGCCGTCTCCGGAGGACTACCCAGAACTGGAACAGAACGATGCGGTCGAAGGTGCAAAATTCAGTAGATGTTCGCATTATGCACGCGTGCTGAGGGGTCTGATCCAGGACCCCACGGACTTCTCCCATCCGCGCGACTGGGACCTGCGCCGTCTCACATCGAGCCTGCGCACGGTGCATACCCGTCTGTCTCAGAAGCGGTTTGAGGCAACAGAGTGGGGCAAGATCGAGCCCGTGAGTCGATTCTTGAAACTGGACCCCGACGGAATAAGCAATACGCTTCGGGCCGGAACTGGTAGTGATCGAGGAGCTTTTACATCTCCTAGGCCGATCCATCCATATGCGCCGAGGTGCATCACCGTTCGTGAGGCAGCACGCTTGCACTCTTACCCGGATTGGTTTCGTTTCCACGCGACAAAATGGCATGGATTCCGGCAAGTCGGAAACTCAGTGCCGCCGCTCCTCGCCAGGGCCGTTGCCTCCCGAGTGATGAGGGCGCTGGGTCTCAAGCCGAAACGTCCTCGGAAAATCGTCAGGCTTGGCGACGAGAAGTTGCTGTGGCTCACCATGAGCGAGGCATCTGCACGTTATGGGGTATCAAACGGCGTCGTCGGGCGGCGATTGAGGCGTGACGATAAACGAAAACTCACAACAGCCTGGAGAACGTCAAATGGCGAGGACGAGCAGGCGGCCGTATAAAACATCCGAGGCAGAGAACGGTGCCGATAACGGCAAGACAAAAGCACGGTATGTTCGAATTATCGAAACCATCTTTAGGCAGTACTGGAAAAATGGCAAAACCGAATTTGTTTTCGAGCGCGACGAGCTTGCGCAGGTCTGCAAAGGGCTCGGAATAGCTCAGCCGAAAAATCTCGGCGACATAATTTATACCTTCCGGTATCGTCGTCCATTGCCGAAATTCATCTTGGACACCCAGCCGGCCAATAGAGGCTGGCTTATTCTAGGAGACGGCGATGCACGTTATCGTTTCCGACTGAACAAGCTGACCCATATTCGGCCGACAAACGGACTGTTGGTACGGAAAATTCCAGACGCCACGCCCGAAATAATCTCTCATTATGCCTTGAATGACGAACAGGCTCTCCTTGCAAAGGTACGCTACAATCGGCTGATAGACGTTTTTCTCGGCATCACTGCATATTCCCTTCAGAACCATTTGCGCACGAAAATCGAGAATTACGGCCAAATCGAGATCGACGAACTGTATGTCGGCGTGGACAGTAGCGGGGCACAGTACATCGTCCCCGTGCAAGCCAAAGGGGGAGGGGACATTCTCGGCGCTATCCAGACCATCCAGGACGTCACCTTTTGCAAAACGCAGGAACGATACCGCGATTGTATCCCTCGCGCAGTATCGGCACAGTTTTTGACCGACGATACCATCGCCCTTTTCGAGACGACGTTCGATGGGGACGAGGTTTCAATCGTACGGGAGCGTCACTACAAGCTGACTGAGTCCAAGGAAATCGCGAGCGCCGATCTCCAACAGTATAGAACGTCAAGACGCAACTGACGTGCCTTGCCCTTGTGCCCCGTGCCATTCGTCTCGGCTCTCTCGAACCACTTGTTTTTTTATCGACGGCAACTCTCCGACGCCAGTTGCTTCACTGCGCAGGGGCTTTCCCCTGCCGCCCTTCCGCGCCGCCGCTTAGATCAGCCAGCCGTGTTCTGCCGCATGGCACGAGCTACAGAGCACTCGTAGGTTTTCGAGGTCGTAGCGCAGTTCCGGGAATTTGGCCCAGGGTTTGATGTGGTCAACGTGCATCTGCCCCTCGCTCGTGCCGCACTCACTACATTTGTGCCCGTATAGTCTCAGAGCCCCCCGGCGTGCCCTCTGCCAGTTGGTAGAGGCTTTCGGATGGTTTGCCCTAATGATGGCCTCGTGAAATTCGACCAAATGCCCATGGGCAAGCGCGTGTTCCAGCTCGTCGGGCTCCAGCCACGTAACGAACCTCCCGCTACGGGGAGCCCACTTCGCCTTGTCCTGGCAAGGAAACTCCCATGATCCACGTGAAAGCCTCCGAACCTCTGTCGGGCGTAACGGGTAGACACGTTCCTCGGTCTCGACAACAACCTTCGCGTCGAAGGAATAGGTGTATCCGCGGCTGACGTAATAATCACGGCCGCGGCGCAGAAGGTAATCGAGATGCGAACGCATGGCCGGGGAACCGATTTCAGAGGGCTTGCACTCCCATGGATTCACGCGGAGCCGGCTACGGCGCGGTCTCTCGCGCTCAGGTGGAGCAAACCGCGCGAATATGTCTGAGAGCTTTAGCGGGGGTTGCCTGGACCAGAACCAAGTATGCCTACACTTTTCGCATTTCAGTCCGTAGTGAACATAGCCGCCTGCACGCCACTTTTTGACGATCTGCGGGACCTTGCCGCCCGCCCGCCACACCTTGCAGTACGGACAGTTCCCCATGACCCGACGATATCGTGACTTAATCGGAAGTGGTGTGATCTGCACGGCCTTCGTTGGATTCCGCATCACTCACACTCCGTTTCCCTTGTGTCCGCCTGGCAACATCACGGCCCTCTTCCTGAGCCCCGAGAGCGTCGCAAACCACGCTAGGAATACATATCGTGACAAGCAACCCGGTTCAACCGCCCTCTTGCGAGCGTTTCACAACCTGCAATGGGTTAAGTCTGCGCCTCACGCTCGCGGAGGGCCGGGAGTGGCCGATGTGGGCCATTTTGAAGTTGTTCCTCGTTCGAAACCGTGACTGTGAGAGGGAGTGTGACCGAAAGTGTGACTGGCTAATGGAAGGTCACGATTGCTTAATTTCTGAAGCATGCCCCAACGAAAATTAAATTTTGATTGTGACAGAGAGAGCCGTGACCGTGACCGTCCTGGAAGGTAAAATTAAGCTATGGCGCTGAGATGCCCTGAATGTGGAACGCGAGTTTCGTCAAAGGCGGCCTTGCCTGGCCACTATCGGCGGGCCGGGCATAACCCCCCGGCGCGTGCCTCGCGGCTGTCTGTGCCGGCCCGGAATCCCGCCCCTAGCGCTATCGTACCGAAGCCACGTTCTGAGGGAGGGGCCGCCATGTCTATGCGGGAACCGGACCGTTCGGCCCGGCTCTCCGAGCGAGATCGTTTATGGGCACAGTACTACGCGCTTCGAGCAATGGCGGTCAAGCTGGACGCCGACGCGGGGACAGAGCAAGAGGTAATTTTGTTTCGCCGCGCCTTGGCCGAATATGACTCGCTGTTTGATCGGATGAAGGCACCCAAGGCGCTCCCGGCGTCTACCGGCAAGCCCGCCGTGGAGCACGGTGCGGAGGATTCGCTGCCGTGGTGGTCGCTGCTCTGATTGGCCGCTTCCTCGAATGAAGCGCTCCCCCGCACCTCCGCAGCAGCACCTATAGGGAAATGAGGGCTAGCCTTTTCGGCTTCTTTCTGTTCCGCTCGCGCTCCCTCGCATCGCAGATTGTGCGGATGGTGTGCGGACTGGCCTTTTTTCCGAATTTTGTTTCCACCTGTCTAGAAATTTCCGAGTAGGCACGGCGCGCTGACAACCTCTTGTTAGCATTCGCGTGCTGCGTTAGCTCCTGGAAGCGCCGTTTAACCCATCGCTCCTCACGGAAGTACAAGGCCCGTCGCTTGCCGCCGTTGGGTGGGGGCAATTTCTCTATTATGCTGGCGAGGCTCCTTCGCGCCCATTCTGGAAGTAGGCCCGCAAGCTCTAGTAAGGAATCTTCATCGTAATTCGCCCGCTCCTGCAAGACCCACATCTCCATCGCGTCCCTGGACCTTCCGGCTCTCCAGAGTTTCGCTTCCCAGGTACGCTTTTTTTCCTCGTTGAGCCTAGCGAGAGTGAGTGCAATTACTTCTCGCCGAATGCCGATTAGCTTTTCAATCCTGCCGAGTTCTTTCCAGAAAGCATTAGTAATCCTGGCCACGGAATCCATGAACTTATGCTATCCCGAACTTGCCAAATTGACAATCGCAATTTGGCACATGCACTTTGTCACTATTGGAGGAAGAATGAAAAACCGTCACGTTCTTAGCCTAGAGGAGCAGAGGGCCGGCATCGCCGCTGCCCTTCAGTCGAGGAAGACCCCGAGGCAGTTGCGCCCGGGGTTACGTCGCAGGCTCGCCGATCTGAACCGGCAGTTGAGGGCCACGGGCGGCACGCCCAAAAAGGTGCGAAAGCCTCGTTTTCTGGGCTGGTTAGAGTGGTGAAAATCTGAAAGCCCGGCCGCTCGCCGCGACGCCGGGCCTTTCGAAAGGTAGTTACGCTCCGTGAAAACGCTACAGCAATCGGCACGTCGACAGCAAGAGAAAAACCACGTACCGGCGATTCCCGCCCCGCTCGACGCCCGCGCCATCAAGCAGGCACTCGATCTGGTCGCCGTTGCCAGCAGGCATACGAAACTTCGGCGCGCCGGTCGCCAATTCGTCGGCCTCTGTCCTTTCCACCAGGAACGTAATCCGTCTTTCTACGTGGACTCCCGCCGCTGGTACTGCTTCGGGTGTCAGAGGGGCGGCGATCTGTTTGCGTTCGTCATGGAAGCCGAGAGCTGCGACTTTTCCGCGTCTCTCCGAATTGCAGCCGAATTCCTCAACCAATCTCTGGGGGTAGGCGCGGTCAGCGAGCCGCGAAGCGGCGAGCGTCTTGGCCGCGCCGAAGGGGCGAAGCCCCTCAGCCCGCGAAGCGGGCGTCCCTCAATAGCTAGTCAAACCAAGGCGCTATGGGAAGAGCATCGGCGAGCGCGAGAAGAGGGCTCACGCCGGGCACTCGACCGCGCGAACGCAGAGCTGCCAGCTTCGATGCGCGCTCTTTTACTTGAGACGGAAAAATAACTGTGCTGACGCAAACACAATTCGACACAGCGGCCTTGGACGCGGCAATTTCGCGGCGCTGGCACTCGCCCGAAAACTACATCGCGCGGCTCAATATCGAGCGGCGACAGCGGGAAGCCTTACGGGACCGAGCGCGATGGAGACGGGAGAAGGACCGTCAGTTTGATGCGTATATCTCGAATCCAATGCGGGAGAAAAAAAGACGTGGTGATCCGCGCGAAGCACTGCCGGAAAGTGACGATCTCCAGGCGTTGGCCGATACATTCGGCACTGATGATCGGCGGACGCGACAGGGACTTGCCCTTCTTAATCGTGGGCTGTTCGTCAAGGCCAAGCGCGTCATTCTCTGTGGCCGAATCGGAAAACGGCAAAACTGCCAAGCGCACGACGAACACAAATTCTTCCGGTCCTATTGTTGCCATGGCCGCTATTGCGAGACGTGCGGCCCGATCTGGTTCCGGAAGAAATTTTCCGATCTTCTCCTTGGCCTAGAGCCGCTCGTTGAAAGCCTCATACATAGCGGCAGGCATCGGGGGCGAAATCCGGTTATCGCCAAGCTGGATTTCACAGTGCCCAACACAGGAGAGATGCCGACACCGGAACAAGTGCGGGAATTTCATCGCGCTCATCATGAATTCTGGCGGCTGGCCGAGCGGCTGCTTGGCTTGCGGCGTGATGAGTACGGTTGGGCGGGCTGCGATGAGTTCGGCGGCTCGAATACGAATCTGCACCGTCACTCCCTGTACGTCGGGCCGACTCTGCCGCAGCGTCACAAAGAACTGAGCGCGATATGGTCTGTCGCCAACATTCAAGACCGCGCCCGTCGCCGGGAACTGATTCGCTTCGCCCGTAAGTGCGGTGTCCGCAACCTGTGGAATGCGCTCCGGCCGTGCGAGCGGCGGTTTGCCAGCATTAAGCAGGCCCGGAGCTTTCAGGCGGCGCTCGCCCATGCGTTGAAATACCCCTCGAAATTCGTTTCTCAATCGACGCCTGAGCGGTTGGCCGATCTGGAGGCGGCATTTCACAAGACGCGCCGATTCTCGACGGGCGGCGCGTTCTACCGGCTCAAGGTAATGAGGGAACCGGGTGAAGAATGCTCGCTCGGCGAATGTCCTCTCTGCGGCGGTCCGCTTGTCGAGGTGGTCGAGGCATGGACTCCACGGTTCGATCTCGAAGCCGAGGGCCGGCAGAACATCGACGAAGCGCGGCACCGTGCGGGGAGGAAAAAAGCATTCAACGGAGGAAGTCCGCCATGAGCGCCGCAGTCGTTGCCGAAACAGAAAAGTTGCTTACGGATGAAGCGGCTGACGTGCGGCCTTACGAGGCCGCTGACACCGATCTCCCGCCGATTTTCTGGCCCGAGGGGGAGGTTCCCGCCTCGGTAGTCAGGCAGCCGACCTCTGAAGAGGTGCAGCGGGCTGCGGGGGCGGCTTATTTGGCCCCGGCGACGGTTCCCTGCTCCGTTTCAGCCCGTATTAATACCGCTAACTGTTCCCGATCTCGGCGGGCGGGTCACTGGTTCAGGCAAAAGCGGCTTGACTGGCGCGATGGCTACCGCATTTTGCTGCGAATCGAGACGAGGTTTTGGGACGCGCGGGATCGGATTCCCGAGGTTCAAAAGATTTTGGCTTCCTGCCGGCGTTTGGTGCTGGCCGAGATGGGCTATCGGGTTTCCTGATGACGGCCTTTGCCCAATCCGTTATGCTTCCCCCGGCAGAAAATCAAGGCCGGGCCACGGAAAGGACTGAATCCGTGGCAAGGCCGAGATGGCAGAAAGGTTGGATTCGGAAACGAGGGAAGATGTGGTACGGCGGCTACCGTGAGGACGTGATTACAGCCGAAGGCGTTCGCCTTCGACGCATTCGAACGGTTCGGCTCGGTGAGGTGAGCAGGATGGGCAAGCGCGAAGCCGAGCGCGAGCTTTCCAGTCGCCTAGCCGCCATCAATCAGGGAACGCACAAGCCTGAAGTGGTGATCGATTTCGAGCGGTTCGTGCTGGAGCGGTGGGAGCCGAATATTCTGCCCATGCTCCGGTTTTCGACCGCGCGGAATTATCGCCATCTCGCTCGACGGCATTTGGTCCCCTTCTTCGGTCGGATGAAATTAGCGGAAATCCTACCAGCGGATGTGCAGCAATTCTTGGCGGAAAAGGCAAAGCACTACGCACCGAAAACGGTGCTGGAGCTTCGAAACCTTCTCTCCAAGATTTTCGGCACGGCCGAGCGGTGGGGCTATCGCCAATCGAATCCGGCGCGAGGGGCGCAAGTGCCGGCGCTCGAAGATACGCGGGAGCGTATTGCGCTCGCTCCCGAGCAGGTACGAAAGCTGCTCGGCGAGTTGGCCGAGCCGTTTCGCACGATGGTGCATCTCGCGGTTCTTTCCGGCTTGCGGCGCGGCGAATTGCTTGGTCTGCGGTGGGGCCGTGTGGATTTCGTCGAGGGTTCGGTGACGGTTGCCGAATCGAATTACGAGGGCCACGCGGGACCGCCGAAAACGCGAGCATCGCGCCGAAAGGTCTTCGTCGATTCTGTCGTGCTGAATGCGCTTCGGGGCATCTGGCCGGCAGAGGCGAACGCGGACGCGCTGGTTTTCCCGAGCGAACGAGGCACGCCACTTAACCCGAATAATGTTCTTCATCGGGTGCTGCATCCGGCGTGCAGGCGGGCGGAGATTCCCGAGGTTGGGTTTCACACGTTCCGCTATACGTTCGCGACGTGGGCCAACGCAAACGGAGAAAGCATCAAAGCAATACAGGCACAGATGGGTCACACCGATTCACGTCTTACGCTTTCGGTGTACACCCAACCTATGCCCGAAGCGCAAAGGCAGTTGGCCAGCAGAGTTGCCGACAAATTGTCGGGGGTTTTGCTGCCAGATGCTGCCAAATTACCAATGGAGGCGGAATGGCCGGAGGGGCTACCGAATTGACGGGATGCGATTTAGAGTGGCGCGCCCGGAGGGATTCGAACCCCCGACCTTCTGGTTCGTAGCCAGACGCTCTATCCAGCTGAGCTACGGGCGCGGCTTTGCTTTCAACTACTTAAACACGCCGGCTATTGTAGCAGCTTCGGCTTGGCCGCTCCACAGCGCCGTCGGGCGGCCGAGAACCGGCGACCGCAGCCGGAATTCTAAAGCGCTCGCCTCAACCCTCCGTATCCTCCGCGGCGGCGTTTCTTCCGGCGATACGACCCTGAACGACGCAGCGGCCGAGGCCATGCAAGCCGAATCCGCCAGCCGATTCGCCGCCGCAGTAAAGGCCCGGTATCACCTGGCCGTGGAAGTCCAGCACCTGGCACTCGGAGTTGATCCGCAACCCGGAACGGGTATCGTGGACCACCGGAGTGGACCACGCGGCATAAAAGGGAGGCGTCTGGATCTTGAATTTGGGCGCCGGCTTGCCAAAATCCAGATCTTTTCCCGCGTCCACGAAGGAGTTGTACCTCGCGACCGTGTTTTCGAGCGCGGCGGCCGGCATCGGTTGCCGCTGGTATTTGTTTACGATGCTAGCGGCGAGTTCGCTGACGGTGTGGCCGGAGAAGAAATATCCCTCCACAATATCCACGTATGGAGGGGCAACGGTCCAGCCCTCCCGCTTCGCCGCTTCCGCATCGAAAATCGCCCAGATCGGCCCTCCGCCGTTCGACGAACCACCGGTTCCGGCCAGGGCGGCATTCAGGAAATCTTGCGGGGAGTAGTCGATATCGGCGGCATTGCGATAGCTCTCGGGATAGTAGGGCTCGATGGAATGATAGTCGTTCGCGGTATAACCGCCCTTGGTCTCGTCGTAGAAGCGGAGACCCGCTTGGTTTACGAGGATGAGGTCCTGGTAATCCTTGACGAAAAGGCCGATCGCACGGGCCAGCGGAAATACCCGGCTCGTGGGAAGCCACGCCAGGTACTGATAGCCATACTGACAACCGATCCTGCCCGCCTTGGTGATCCGGAATCCATATTCTCCGCACTGATTGTAGGCGCCCCAAAGGGATGCCCCGATTTCGATGGCGGCCAGTTCCCCACTGGCATCCTGGAACGAATAGGGTTCGCCGGCCACGCCGCAATATTCCTCGGTCAGGCGGGTGTCGAAAATCCTGCGAAAGTTCACGTTGCCGCTCGACCCTCCGGTCGCGACGATGACTCCTTTCTTCGCCCGGATGCGGGAGTTTTTTTCTTCGCTAATCACCTCGATGCCCAGAACCCTCCCGGAACGGCCCTCCCGGATGAGGCTCTTCATCTTGTGCTGCAGCAGAATCCGGACTCCCAGCTTCCTGGCCGCTCTTTCAAGCGGCCGGATCAAGCCGATGCCGGAGGATGTGGTGGATTGACGCTCGGGCTCGACCGCCCGGCCGGTTTGAACCAGCGGCCAGGCCATCGCGGCGGCGTGGTTCTCTCTCGGGGCGGAGTTGCCGGCCGCCAGTCCTCCGCGGGCGTCGGGGGCAACGGGGACAAAAATGACGCCGTGCTCCACGAGCCAATCGAAGGTCGGCCCGCTATTGTCGGCAAAAGCCCGAATGATTTCCTTATCGTTGTACCGGTAGTCCGGAAATCCGTTGGGTTCCACGACCGACCAGTCCGTCAGATCCTCGAACAGGAGGTCCGGCGAGTCCTTGATCCCATACTTTCGCTGGGCGCTGGTCCCGCCGCCCAGAGCAACGTTTCCCCCGCTCACGATGGCGTGGCCGCCGACATCCCAGTTGGCATCGATCACGAGCACCGACGCCCCGCGTTCTTTGGCCTCGATCGCCGCGGGAAGCCCGGTGGCTCCCGCGCCCACGACCACGACATCCACTTCCTGATCCCAGCCCGCCGCCGGCGAACGATCATCCTTCGCCGCGAAAGCGGCGGGAGCCATCAAACCGCCCGCACACAACCCGGCGGCGGTCGTCTTGATGAAATCCCGCCGGGAGGTCCTGTCTTTTTTGCGTTTCATGGAAATTGCCTTCCTCCTCTATGCTTTACGCTGGATCGCTCGGTGCGCATTCACCGGGAGCGCGACTACGGCGCATTGTAGACGAAGCCGCGAGCACATTACCGCCAAAGCAACATTTTTGCCTGCCAATTCAGCCGCTGGGGGGCGATTTTCCTTGCGTGCGGCACCGCTTCGCTCTACGCTGATAGAGTTATTCGTAAACCCGAGCGCGAAGCTGACAAATGACCAAAGCACTTCTCGTCTACCCGGAATGGCCTGATACCTATTGGAGCTTCAAGCACGCGCTGCCGTTCATTGGCAAGCGCTCCGCCTACCCGCCACTGGGCTTGATGACCATTGCGCCCCTCTTGCCGAGTCACTGGCAAAAGCGCCTGGTGGATACTAACGTCCGCCCGGTCACCGACGCCGATATCGCCTGGGCCGACATCGTACTCTTGAGCGGGATGCTGGTGCAGAAGAAGCCGATGCTCGAAATTCTCGAGCGCTGCCGCCAGCGCGGGGTGAAAACCGTGGTTGGCGGTCCCATCACCAGCAGCGTCGAGGACATGGACCGCTACGCCGACCACGTCGTGATCGGCGAAGCTGAGGAGTTGATTGCCACGCTCGCCGCGGATATCGAAGCCGGCAGCGCGAAACAGGTCTATCGCGCGCAGGCCCTTCCCTCCCTCGAAAAAACGCCGCTGCCCGATATCGGTTTGATCAATCCGAAATACTACAGCGGCATGGCCATTCAGTATTCGCGCGGCTGCCCGTTCAATTGCGAGTTCTGCGACATCATTGAAATCTACGGCCGCGTGCCGCGCACCAAGAGCCCCGCCCAAGTGGTCGCCGAACTCCAGCTTCTCTACGACGCCAAATGGCGCGGGTCGGTCTTCATCGTCGACGACAATTTCATCGGCAACAAGCGCAAGGTCAAGGAGCTGCTTCCCGCTCTGTCGGAGTGGAACGGCCGCCACGGCTATCCGTTCACCTTCTTCACCGAAGCTTCGGTCAATCTCGCCGACGACAAGCAACTGCTTCAGATGATGAAGGACGCCCGCTTTAACCGCGTTTTCCTCGGGATCGAGACGCCGGTCGAATCGAGCCTGAAGGAAGCGCAGAAGATGCAGAACACGCGCCGGAGCCTGCTCGAAAGCGTGCGCCGCATACGCAATTACGGCATGGAAGTGATGGCCGGCTTCATCGTGGGCTTCGACAACGATCCCGAGGACATTTTCGACAAGCAGGTCGAGTTCATCGAGGAAAGCGCCATTCCGCTCGCCATGGTCGGCTTGTTGCAGGCGGTGCCGGGAACCCAGCTCTATCGCCGCTTGTTCAAGGATGGCCGGATCCTCCACGAAGGCACCGGCGACAACACGGATCTCCGGCTCAACTTCGTGCCGAAAATGAACCCCGAACGCCTCATCGAGGGATACCAATCGATCCTCGAGCGCATTTACGGCGCCGAAGCCTACTATCAGCGCGTTCGCCGATTCCTGGCCGATTATCATCCGGTGTCTCACCAGGAACGCCACTGGTCCGAATACGTCGCCTTCTTCCGGTCGATCGTGAAGCAGGGCCTGCTCGGCCGCGACCGCGCCGCCTATTGGAAATTCGTCATCGACGCCGCCACGCACTACCGTCATTCGTTCGATACGGCCATGACCCTGGCCGTCATGGGCTACCACTTCCAAACCCTGACGCGGCTCGCCTGCCAATCCGACTGACCCTCGCCGGCCGCCACGGATAGTTCCCGAAAACCTGATTTCTGAAGGTGAGCGCTGCGCGAGGACCGCGCGGCGAGGCCGGAGGGGAAAATCACGGAACGGGAGGCTTGGCGACCCCCAACTCGCTCAGCACGGCGGCTTCCTTCTGGTGAACGCGGGCGGCGGCAGCGCGAAATTCGTCGCGGCAATGCTTGGCGCGCTTGAGCTTTTCGATGAACTCCCGGCCCACTTCCCCGCTGCTGGCGCGTACCGTCTTGCCTTCGAAGCGCAGCTGATCGCTATGACAGAGCGCAAACTCATAGGTCTCGGTTGTCGTCTCGGCCCACATCTGCTGCATTTCGAGGATCTCGGAACGGGGCTGGAATTTGGTGGCGAACCCCTCCGCCACTTCGCGCCAGAAGAGGGCTTTCTCCAGGGAACTCAATTTGGCGGATTCGATTTGGCCTTTCACGTCCCGCAGGGCCCGCTGCATGTCTTTCGCGACCCGCCGGTTGACCTGAAGCAGTTCCCGCACCGCGCGGGTCGCCCGACCCATGGCTTCCGGGGATGAAAACGACCTTGCCGTGTAGAGCGCGGCCAGAGCTTCCTTATCGACCTGGTGATTCTGTTCGATGACCCGGCGGTTGATCTCCAAAATCCGGGACAGGAAACCGCGGAGGATATCGTCTTCTTGTTCCTGGCAGCTCGCAGTTGGCGTTCCCCGAGGCCGTGAATAGCCTTGCGCCGCCTCGCGCGCCAGCCGCGCGATACGTTCGCCATCGGCGCCGCCCGTGAGCGTGCGGCCCACCCCGGTTCGCCCGTTCCCGCGCGATTTAACCGGCGCTGCCGCCCCATCCGGCTCGCGCACGGCCAGCAGCGGCCGGCCGCAACCGGAACACGCGGCGGCGCGTTCGGGACTTTTCGATCCGCATTGAGGGCATACCATCGGTCGCACGACTGGTCCGGTAGATTCCTACGGCTGCTTCGCCGGCGCTGGCGCAGCCTTCGCCGCCGGCTTCTTCTCTTTCCCGGTATCCGCCTTGCCCGGAGTCTTTGGCTGTGGCTCCTGGCCCGAGAACGCGGAGATTTGCTGGAGTTGCCCGTTGCCGTCAACGCCGAGCACGGTCTGGTGAACATCGAGTGCGCCCGATTGGGTGGGGGTCGCCACGGTCACGACCTCGCCGGCAACCTTCAATCCTTCCGACATGGAAAGCGGCGGTGCCTTCTCGGTCCGCTCACGGGTCTCGATCGTGCCGTTGGGCTTGGTCGTCTTGACGGTGGAAACGCGCTGGACCAGAGTGAGCCCGCCGCCCTGCGCCGTGATGGTCCCGCCGGGCGTCATCACGTAGGTGTTGACGTCCTGGTGCACCTGGCCGGATTTGTCTTTCCAGTCCCGCGTGACCACCTGTTGCGCAACGGTAAGATTGCCGTTGCCGTCGACGGAGTAGACCTTCTTGTCCTTGGTCTGCTGGCCATTGCCCCCGGCATGGACGACGGTTTCGGTCTTCTGCGTCGTCGCCCAGTCGCCGTTGGCGCCGGGAGTCAGCAGGGTGCTGGTGGTCTGCTTCGTTTTGTCGCCGGTATGCTCGACTTCCTGAATTTTTTGCGCCGGCGTCATCTCGCCGTACTGGCCGGGCGTGAAAACGGTGACGTTCGTCGTGTTCGAATGCGGGCCGCTGGGGACCGTTTCACTGTTTACCTGGCGCGTGACGTTCATCTGGCCGTTCATATCCAGCTGCGATTCCCGGGTGACGGACTTGGATTTACCGTTGCCAAGATCGGTGGTATCGGTTTGCTGGACGCCGATCAGTTCGCGGTTCCCGTCCGGATCCTGGCCGTAGATTTTTGTGATCGTGCGCGTCGTGTTCGCGCCGATCTGCTTGGTTTCTGTCTCTTGATCGACGATGCTTCGGGACCCGCCGTTGATTCCCGGCACGGAAACTTTTTGCGTTTGGACGGCCGCGCCGCCGGCGCCGCCCGAGGAAGAGCTGCTCGCCGTGACCTGGGGCCGGTTTCCCGAGGTATCCCCGCCCTGCATGGCGGTATGGGACGGACCCGAAGGCTTGGCGGCCTGCTTGGCCGCCTGCTTCTCGCCAGGCTGCGTAGCCGAGCCGGTGGTCTGGGGCTTAGCCGGTTTTGGCGGGGTGTAATAACCCCAGTTCGTCCCGCCAGATCCCGATGTGTCTGACGACTGAGACCACGCCGGAGCGGTTGCGAACACGGCAACGGCCACGCCGAATGCCAGGATTTTCCACATGCCTCGCGCCGGGTTGTTCATGACGCCCCCTTCACTTCGCACCTTCCATGCCGCTAGCCACATTTTCCCTCAAAATGCGTTGGGGCGGCTAGCACGCTTTTCGGACGCGAGTCGTAACAATGGCCATTGCTGTCCTAGAACCAGGATGAGGCGAATGGGCGGGAACAATCGGCGGGCTCTAACTGATTTCCACAGCCTGCAGGGCCGGTGCGCTAGCCCTGGAGCTGCTTCGGTCAGAGTTGGGGGGTGCGTCTCAGAACCCAATATTCCATTTCTCGGGGGCAACAGCCGTGTTAGTTGCGCGAAGCTTCCGGCACGGCTGGAGCCGTGCCGCGAGGAAACCGAGTTTATGAGGCAGACCCGGAGGCTCCAAGCCCGAAAAACGGCAGCCGCGTACTCGCTTCTAGGGGGCCATATGGGCGGCCCTTATGCAAAGGTTGAATAGAGCCGGGTGCCGGAAAATCTCGGCATTGATCATGGCGGCCAGGGCGGATTTGGCATCGAGGAGCTCTGCCCCCCGGCTCTCCTGATTTCCCTTGAGCGCGTGCACCAGATCGCTGGTGACTTCCCTTTCGATCTGCTGGGGCCCCATCGCGGTCATTTCATCTTTCAGGTAGTCGATAATGGCCTGAAATTCGCCGCGGTCAAGCCACTGCCCGTGACACTGCGGGCACCAGTCGATCAGAATTTTCGTCTTGCCGGAAATCACCGAAACCATGTGGACCGTCTTGCAGTGGACGCAGGGGCGCTGGGTAGGAATGACACTGGCCTTTTCGATGTTGTCGATCTCGTCATTCAGCCAGCGGAGCGAAGGGCCTGCGACTGTGTTCTTCAGGTTGCGCAGCTCGTCTTTCGCCAGCCAAATCCCTTTGCATTTCGGGCAGCTTTCGAATTTCATCGAATGGAGCTGGTAGAGATCCAGGGCGTGTCCGCAGGACGGGCAGACGTCCGTTGTGTTTTCCACGCGCTCGGAGCCAACGATGGGCTCGACTTCGACCTGAAAATCGGTCTCGTCGCTCTTTGTCCGGATCCGCTTGTACCAGTAGGCTACGTAAACGTTGTTCACGAAATCGGAAAAGCCTTTGCCGCTGACCGGCATGATATCCGCAAGTTCCTTGTCGATCAGATTGAGTTCGCCGCCATCGAGCCAAAAGCCGCCACAATTGCGGCAATAGTGCAATTGAATGTCGTCGGACTCGAGGAACTTCACCTTGGAGAGCATGAAGTCCTCGCAGCGCGGGCACTTGAACGGATGAGGCTCGGGCTCGTCTTTCTCGTCGTGCTCGCAATACTCGATACTGCCTTGCACCTGAAACGCCATTTTGTCGAGCATCCCGGCATCGAGCCACAGGCTTCCGCATTTGTCGCACATGTTGTAGGTGATCTGGCTGTTCTTGGTGATGATTTGATTGGTGGTCATCTCGGTGCCGCAATGGAGGCATTGCATGGGTGAAGTCTCCCGGGGACGCGGGGCGGCGGATTTGTGCCCGCAGCCCGCTTTCCAGTCTCGGAACCTTACCTCTCTGCCGGACTACGGTCAAGCGGCGCCCGGCGCCGGCTGTGGACTTGCCGGTGGATCTTTGTTGCGCCCAAACCCGTATCCATATCATAGATAATCGGGATCTTACGGAAGTTGGGAGGAGCATCCCGGAAAGGCAATCTGCAGGTAAGCCGTATCCGGCGTTGAAACCTGGCCGAGGCCGCCCGCGTCAAACGGAACAAGCAGTCTCCATCGCGGCGCTTACGGAATGGGAAAGCGCGATCCGGGTCCGAATGAGGAGGTCAGCATGAAAGGAAAGATCATTTCGCTTTTGGCGGTAGTGGTGATGTCGGCTGGAGTGGCGCTTTCCGCCTCGCAGCCGGGCCGCACTGCCGATCAGATGGCTGGCGGCCAGATGGGCGGTCAGGGCCAAATGGGCGGCCGGATGGGCCACCGGCAGGGCAAAATGAACGTCGATCAGAGAGTAGCCCGGATGAAGTCCGAGCTCAACCTCACCGACAAACAGGCCGCCGCGGTAAAGGACTTATTTGAAAACCAACAGCGCGATAGGGAATCGTGGCGCAAGAGCCACGCCCAAGCGAGCAAGGAGGAAATGCAAGAGCACCGCCGGCAGATGTTCACCACGATGAACGACGGCCTGAAAAAGATTCTCACGCCCGAACAGTTCAAGAAGCACGAAGCGATGATGCATCGGCAAATGCGACGCAGTATGAGGAACCGATCGCAAACACCGCCTCAAAACTAGGCTCCCGGCCAGTTTAATCCGATGCCGCGGACCGCGCTGCGGGGGACCGACTCCGTTTCTCTCTCGGCCCCCTCCGGCGCCTCAAATCTCGTAAATGGTTTCCCGCCGGCGTCGGGAAACTGGTCTGGAAGGCACTCAACCCCGGGCTGCTGCCCGCTCAGGAAGAGCCGACTTCGGAATGGCGCGGATCCAACCGGTCGATCTCTTCGTGTGGGCTCGTTTCCGCCCTGGCTACTTTCAGCCCCCTCGCGCTGATCACAAATTTCGAACCCCGCCAGCGCATGGGCTTCGGCACCACGTCCTCGATCCAGCCCGCGTCGAGCATCGGCTGCACCATCTTGAACGAGATGTTGCGGTGACGGCCTTCCTGGGGGAACAGGCTCGCGATCGTGCCGCCGCGGGTGTGGACAACGGCAATCATGCCACCGCCGGCTAGCGTATCGAGCAACTCGCGCTGGACTGAAGTGAGGGATATATGCTTCACGCGGGGAATATATACTATAAAGATACGTTACTCAAACAAAACTATCCCTCCTTTTGTCGAGAAAGAAACAGGTGCCCCGGCCGCTCTCAGTCCAGAAGCCTCACAAACACTTCATTCGAAACCGCCAGCCGTGACGGCGCTAGTCGCAACCGCCCGCCGGACATTTCCACCAGACCTTCGGCGGCGAGTGGGTTCACCCGCTCGCTCAGGCGGACCTGGTAGCGGCGCTCGATCGCGCCGAGATCGATCCCGTCGAGTTGACGGAGTCCCAGAAACAGCTCCTCCTCGAGCGCCTGCCGTGAATCGACCGCTTCCCTGCCCTCGAGCGCAAGCTGCCCCTGCCGCATAGCGGCAAGGTAGACCGCCGGGTCGTGCGCATTCGCCCATCGCTCCTGCCCATCGAAGGAATGCGCGCCGGCGCCGAAGCCGAGATACGGCTCGCGGCGCCAGTATTTCAGGTTGTGCCGGGACCGGAACCCGGGAAGCGCCCAATTGGAAATCTCGTAATGCTCGTATCCGCCCCCCGGCAGGCGCTCGCAGGCAAACTCATAAAAGTCGGCCATCTGGTCGTCGCTCGGGAGCGAGCCCACGCCGTAGCGGCGGCCTCCGCCGAGCGTTTCCCGGCCGAGCCGGCTCGCTTCGTCGAGCTCCAGAATGTAAATCGAGACGTGCACGGGCCTCAGGCCAAGCAGTTCATCGAGCGACGCCCGCCAACTCTCCATCGTCTGATGGGGCAGGCCCGCGATGAGATCGAAGCTGAGGTTATCGAATCCGGCTCCTGCCAGGCGCTGGGCCGCGGTGAAAATATCGGCCCGGCGATGGCGCCGTCCCACGGATTTGAGCTCGGCATCATGAAAAGACTGCCCGCCAAGGCTGATCCTCTGAAATCCCGCATCGCGCCATGCCCGCGCCCGTTCATCGGTCACGGTTTCCGGATCGGCCTCGAGCGTGGCTTCCGCGATAGCGCCAGGAAAAGTATCGCGAACCGCTTCCAGGATTCTGGCGAGGTAGGCTGGTTCGAGCAGGCTCGGCGTGCCGCCGCCGACGTAGAGAGTATCCAGTTCGAATGGCCGCGCCTCGTTCCATCCCGCCAGGCCGGCGCCGCGGTACAGATCCGCGTGGCCGCGAATCTCCCGGCACAGCGCATCGGCATACGGCCCGTAGATATGGGGCGAAAAGACTCCGGTCGGGAAATTGCAATAGCTGCACTTAGCCTGGCAGAAAGGGACTTGAACGTAAATTCCCAGCTTGCCGGCGGCGGATGGGGCGGCGGGGTTCATACGGCGGGATCGGGCACGATTTTCAGACGAATCCGGCGATCGCGCGGTTCGTCGAATTCGCAGAAGAAAATTCCCTGCCAGCGGCCCAGGGCCAAGCGTCCGTTTTCGACGAACACGGTCTCGGAGACGCCGACCATCGCCGACTTGATGTGGGCGTCGGCATTGCCCTCCCGGTGCTGGTAGGCGGGGCCGCGCGGGACCAGTTTATCGAGGGTTGCGGCGATGTCGCGGGCTACGGCCGGGTCGTCATTTTCATTGACCAGAACGCCGGCGGTGGTATGCGGCACGAAGAGATGGCAGATGCCCGAACTGACGCCGGAATCGGCAACCGCGCGGCCGACCGCATCGGTAATATCGAGGATCTCGGCGCGCCCGGATGTCCGCACCGGCAATTCCATGGTGTGGGCGCGCCCGCCGGGGTTTGATTTCGCCAATTCAGACCATCCCGCTCTGGCATGCCGGCCTGCCCGGCTGGCGACTTCCACTCTCCACCTTGATCTATCCCTTGGCCGCCATGGCCGCCGAGGAAGTCGCGCCATAGAACCCGTACCAGGGCTTGGCCGCTTCGATGGCTTTGTTGACGCGCCCGATATTCCGGACGCCCTCGCCCCCGAGCCAATCTTCGAGCCCCTTGGCTCCCTGCTTGGCGTAAACGGAGATGCCGTCCTGCCAGGTGGCGCGGCCGCAGAGCACTCCCGAGAAGGGCACGCCGGATTCGGCGGCCAACTCGAGGCTTTCGACAAAAACGTCGTTCGTGACCCCCGCCGAAAGATAGATGAACGGTTTGCCGGCCGCGGCGGCGGCGGCGCGGAAATGTTCCTTGGCCTGGTCGCGGGAATAGCAGGATTCGCCGCGGCAGGCGCCGGTGCCTTGGACGAAGGCCAGATTGACGGGAATCTCCACCTTGAGCACGTCGACGCCGTACTGGGGTTTTGAGAATTCGGCGATGCTCTTCCGCACGACTTCCGGCTTTTTGCGCGCGTAGTCGATGCCCTTGACGTCGAGCGAATCGTCGTAGCCGACGAACTCCAAAAAGAACGGCACGTCGGCGGCCTGGCATTCCGCGCCAATCCGCTCGACCCAGGCGTGCTTGTGATCGTTGATCCCGGCGGCCTCGAACGGATTGTAATAGAGCAGGATCTTGACGCAATCGGCGCCCGCTTCGACCAGCCGCCGCACCGACCAGAGGTCAAGCAGGTCGGGAAGGCGGCCGGGACGCGTATTGTCGTAACCGCTGCTTTCGTAGGCCAGCAGCAGTCCGCAACCCTTGGCGCGGTGGCGCGCGGCTTCCAGGCCGAATTCCGGATCGAGAAGAATCGCGCTGGCGTGCGGCGTGAGGACGGTCGAGACCGTCTGCTTGAATTCGGACATCATGGCGACCGTGACGGCGCTCTTGTCGACACCCTTGGCTTTGGCAATGGCCGAACGCAGCGACCCTCGCTGATCCATGGCCGCCGCAGCGATCACGCCGCGATTATTGGAAACGGCATCGAGCTTCTGGTGTTTTCCGGGAGTCATCGGGCTCTCCTTGCGCAAACGACAATCATACGCTACTCCAGCACGAGCGCTACCGGCAAGGGCGGCGTCAGTCGAGGGAAACGACGATGTGCTGGCCGGCCTCGGGCGAAGCCAGTCGTTCGAGCGCATCGACCAGAGGCAGTCCTTGCCAGGCCAGCATGGGGAGGAAACAGAGCGTACGTTCCTGCAGTTCGTGATGGGGATGGAGCAGATCGGTAATCAGCCGCTCGTGGCGGTCGAGAAGGCCTGTGCGGGCGCCGAGCGCGCGGCCGGCCTTCTCATGCAGCTTGGTGTATTGATAGAGCATTTTCCGTTCGACCGTTTCGAGGGCCCCGGCGAGCGTGGGATCGAGCTGCTCGAGCGGGCCGCGCAAATTCTCGAGCGCCTCGCGCAGCTTCGCATCCCCTTCGGTAAAGCGACCCAGCAGGTCGCCGGGCAGCGATTCCCGCTCCATGGCCGCGCGCAGGTGCTGGCGCCCCTCGAAAACGTCCGCGATCGAGAGGCGGTATTTCGAGAACAGACGATCGATCGTCCGCGCGACCAGCGTAAAGCCCGGACGCGCCAGAACGGCCGGCATCGGCACGCCCAGACGCCGGTACACCACCTCCGCCTGGGCCAGATAGGCTACCTCGGCGGCGCCGCCGATGCAGGCCGCCGTTCCCAGCAGCGCATCCTGGACCACGGGCCGCAGCAACACGTTGCCGCTCGCCCGTTCGGGCCGCTCCGCCAGCGCCTGGCGGAATTCTCCCGGGGAAAAGCTCGAGTCGCCGGCGTGCATCCGCCCGCCGCGGCATTCCACCGGAAAGCGGCGCCCATCGATTTCCCAGAAAAGCAGCGTGCTTTCATCGGTGACGCGAACCTGGGCGTGATAGCCGTCCAAGGATAGCTGCTCGGCGCGGGCGAGCAATTCCTTATCGAGCGCATCACAAGAGTCCAGGGCGTCCAGGTACAGATTCCCGGTCAGCCGGCGGAGCCGCGCGTCGGCCGGATCGATCAGCAGCAGCCCCCGGCCGGCGAATAGCTGCCTCATCAGCCGCCCGAATGCCATTCCCATCGTTTCACCGGGCCGGTAGGATTCCCGCAGGGCGCGCGTGACCGACGGCGTCGATGGCCCTTCGAGCTGGCTGCACGCAGTTTCCACCGCCGCCGTGACTTCGGCCGGCAAGGCGACGGCCCCGACGGGCTGGTCCTCGACCTCATTCGGAAACGGCAGGTCCAGGCGTTCGAACCCCGCGTGCGTCGCCCAGAAACACTGGTTGACCTCGGCCAGGTCGTGGTCCTCGGTGGCCATCCAAAAAATGGGCACGGCCTCGACGCCGCTCTCGGTCAATTCCCGGGCCAGGCGAAGCGCCGCCAGCGCCTTGTATACCGTGTAGGCGGGCCCGCCGAACAGACCCACCTGCTGGCCCGTAACGATGGCCGCGGCGCCGTTGCCGAAACGCTCGAGATTCCGCTCGACCGAGGGATCGGCGCCGAACCGCTCATTCTGCTCGCGCAGGGCTTCGGCCACCGGGCCGCGCATGCGCGGCGACGGCGCGGCGCGCCGCGCCGCTTCGAGGACCCCGTCGCGGGTGGGCGGATGGGCGAAGAAATTCGCCACGCGGGGAAAATCCTCCAGAAAGTCAGCCAGCAGCCGCGAGGCATGCGGCAAACGGGCAAGCGGGAAGGGTCTACAGTCCATGGATAACCGTCATTGTCACATGGGAGAAGATGAGTCCGCAATCGCGCGGGATTCAACGAATTTCACTCCGTTCGAGCCGGGCCTTCGCTCGCGCCGTCTTATACTAGTCCTGCGCGCAGCCTGCCAGTTCCAACAAGCGAGGTGGTCCGGCCATGGATCTCTTGGTGATTGCGGCTCATCCTGACGACGCGGAGCTAACCAGCGGCGGAACGCTGCTCAAAGCAGCCGCCGCCGGACACCTGACCGGCATCCTCGACCTGACCCGGGGCGAAATGGGAACGCGCGGAACGCCCGAGACGCGTCTGCGCGAAGCCGCCGCTGCCGCCAAGATCCTGGGAGTCCGCCTGCGGCGCAACCTGGGACTGCCCGACGCCCATCTGCGCGTCTGCGACGAATACAAATCCGCCATCGCCCAGGTGATCCGGGAACTCGAGCCTCGCACCGTAATCCTCCCCTACTGGGAAGGCCGCCACCCCGATCATTACGTCGCCTCGGCTCTCGGCTACGAAGCCTGCTTCATCGCCGGGCTGAAAAACTACGATCTGGCCGGCCAGCCGTTCCGCCCGTCGAAAATTCTGTACGCGGCCGCCTACGCGGACGTCCGGCCCACGTTCGCCGTGGACATCACCAAGTACTACGAGCGCAGGCGCCGGGCGATTCTCGCTTACGGCTCTCAATTTCGTCCCCCTCGGCGGGAAAGGAATCCGCGCGTGCCGCTTCCCCTGGATGAGCTCGAAGAGCGCATGGGCCTGCGGGCGCGTTCCTACGGGGAGATGATCGGCGTTCGCTATGCGGAAGGATACGTCGTGAGAGAGGTGATGCGGGTGGACGACGTGGTGGCCCTGCCGGTGCGATCCATCTAAAGCGGCCCTGTGGGACCCGCGGCGCTGGCGGGAAACCCGCGCTAGCCGCCGGCCGAAGCCAGCGCGCCCATCCCGGTGAGCACGCGTTCGATGGCCGCTCGGGCCGCCTCGCCGGGTTCGCGCAGCGGTTCCCGCACCGGACCCCCGTAGTATCCCAGCCGGTCCATCGCGTACTTCGTTCCGGCTATGCCGGATTGCGAGACGAGCGCTTCGGTGGCGGGGAGCAGTTTTTGCTGCAAGCTTCTGGCTTCCTCGATCCGGCCCGCGAGCGCCGCTTCATACAGATCCACGCAGGCTTCCGGCAATGCGTCGGCCAGTGCCAGTATCGCGCCGTGAGCGCCCACCACCAGCGACGCCAGCATCGTGGAGGCCGCCCCCGGAAGCACGCGAAAGGAGGGGGGCGCGCCGCTCACGATTTGCGTTATGCGTTGCACCGAACCCGAGCTGTCCTTGATGCCGGCGATGTTCGGATGCTCGGCCAGCCGGAGGGCGAGAGGAGCCTCGACGGTGATCCCCGTGAATTGCGGAATCGAATAAATGAGAATTGGAATGGGCGATGCGTCGGCGACGCGAAGATAGAACCGGGCCAAAACATCGACCGTCATCTGCGACCGGTAGAAATGCGGCGTGCGGACCAGGGCGAAGCCGTAGCCGAGCGCGGCGGCGCGGCGCGTGCGCTCGATCGTCTCCTCCGTCGATTCCACCCCCGTTCCGGCCACCAGGATCTTATCGGGTGCGGCCGTTTCGGCCACCGCCGACCAAATCTCCTCGGTTTCGGCCATGCTCAGCAGAATCGCCTCGCCCGTCGAGCCGGCCGCCACGTAGCCAGCGACGCGCGTGCGGTTGTACTTCTCCACGTTGCTTCGCAAATGGGCCACGGAAAGCCGGCCGCTCGAATCGAACGGCGTGGTGAGCGGGAGGAAAATTCCCTTGAGCACGGACGCATCAGGCATGTTCGCTCCTCGGCGAGGCGTTCTCTTCCGGCGCGGCCTGGACGGTCGTCGGGGCCACCGATCCGCGCCGGTGCAGATCCTGCAGGGCCGCGACCTCGAAGGTATGCGTCTGCTGCTCGCGAATGGCCAGAGCGGCGGCATGAGCGGCCGAGAGGGTGGTGATGCAGGGCAGATTGTGCCGGATCGCGGCGCGGCGAATGGAAATCTCGTCGTAAAAGGATTCCCGGCCGAGCGGCGTATTGATCACCATGTGCACCTTGCCCGTCTTGATCCAGTCGGTGATATTCGGACGGCCTTCGTTCACCTTGAAGACCGTCTCGACATCGATGCCCGCGGCCTGAAGCGCCGCCGCCGTGCCCCGCGTGGCGATCAGATGGAAGCCGGCGGCGGCCAAGGCGGCGGCGATCGGCACGACGCCCGGTTTCTCCCGGTCGTTGACGCTGACGAAAACGGTGCCGGCGGTGGGCAGCGAGGCCCCGGCGCCCGCCTGGGCCTTGGCAAACGCCTGGGCGAAACTCGTGGCGATGCCCATGACTTCCCCGGTCGAGCGCATCTCGGGTCCCAAGATCACGTCGACGCCCCGGAATTTGCTGAACGGGAACACCGGCGATTTCACCGCCGAATAATCGCGCAGCGCCAGTTCCGCCACGCCGTTCGCGCGAACCACCGGCAGGCCCAACTCGGCCAGTTTCCGGCCGGCCATCAATTTCGCGGCCACCTTGGCCAGCGGCACGCCGACGGCCTTGCTGACGAACGGCACGGTGCGGGAAGCGCGCGGATTCACTTCGAGAACGTAAACGGTGTCGCGCTGGATCGCGTATTGCACGTTCATCAAGCCGACGACGTTCAGCGCGCGGGCCAGTTGCGCGGTCGATTCGCGGATGCGGTCGAGCACTTCCGGTTTGAGCGTCGCGGGCGGCAGCACGCAGGACGAATCGCCCGAATGCACGCCGGCCTCCTCGATATGCTCCATGATGCCGCCGATCACGACGTCCTCGCCGTCGGCCAGGGCGTCGACGTCCACCTCCGTCGCCCGTTCCAGGAACTTGTCGATCAGAACCGGCCGCGGCGGGACCATTTGCGCGGCGCGCCCCGCGTAACTGCGCACCGTCTCCAAGTCGTAGGCAATCACCATCGCCCGCCCGCCGAGAACGTAGCTGGGCCTCACCAGCACCGGCAAGCCGATCTCGGTGGCCACGCGCACGGCTTCTTCGGCGTCGCGGGCCATGCCGTGGCGCGGCTGGGGGATGCCCAGGCCGTCGAGCAGGCGGCCGAACCGGTCCCGGTCCTCGGCCAGATCGATCGACTCGGGCGCCGTGCCGATGATCGGCGCGCCCAGCGCCTTCAGGTCCAGGGCCAGGTTCAGCGGCGTCTGGCCGCCGAATTGGACGATCACGCCGGTCGGCTGTTCGCGCCGGATGACCTCCATCACGTCTTCGAGCGTGAGCGGCTCGAAATAGAGGCGGTCGCTCGTATCGTAGTCGGTCGAAACGGTCTCCGGGTTGCAGTTCACCATCACCGTTTCGTAACCCTCGTCCTTGAGCGCGAACGCGGCGTGGCAGCAGCAGGAATCGAATTCGATGCCCTGCCCGATCCGGTTGGGGCCGCTGCCCAGAATCATGATCTTGGGCCGCGCGACGGCTTCGGCTTCGTCTTCCTCCTCGTAGGTCGAATACAGATAGGGCGTGTAGGATTCGAATTCCGCGGCGCAGGTATCGACGCGCTTGAAAACCGGCCGCACGCCCAGTTCCGCGCGCCGCGCGCTCACGACGGCGGTATCGACCCGCCAGATTTCGGCCAGTTCCTCGTCGGCGAGCCCGCCGCGCTTGGCGGCCAGCCATTGCTCGCGCGTCGCCCCGGCCAGGCCCGCCGCGCCCAGTTCCCGTTCGAGCGCCATGACCTCGGCCATCTGTCCGATGAACCAGGGATCGACCTTCGTCAGATCGTGAATCTCCTCGGCGCTCATGCCCTCGCGGAGCGCGGCGAAAATCCAGTGGATGCGATCGGGACGCGGCACGAGCAAGCGTTCGCGCAGGATCGCCGGCGCCGGCCCGGCCGGCGGATGCCAGATGGCCGCTTCGAGCGAGCGGATTCCCTTCCCGAGCGCTTCCTTGAAGGTGCGGCCGATGGCCATCACCTCGCCCACCGATTTCATCTGCGTGCCGAGCGTCGAATCGGCGCCGGGAAATTTTTCGAACTGCCACTTCGGTATTTTGACGACGACGTAGTCGATCGTCGGCTCGAAGCAGGAGGGCGTTTTGCGGGTGATATCGTTCGGAATTTCGTCCAGCAGAAGGCCCACGGCCAGTTTCGCGGCGATCTTCGCAATAGGAAAGCCGGTCGCCTTGCTCGCCAGCGCCGAACTGCGCGACACGCGAGGGTTCATCTCGATGACGACCATGCGGCCCGTCTGCGGATCCACGGCGAATTGGATGTTCGATCCGCCCGTTTCGACGCCCACCTCGCGAATCACCGCGGCGGCAGCATCGCGCATCCGCTGATACTCCTTGTCGGTGAGGGTCTGCACCGGCGCGACGGTGATCGAATCGCCCGTGTGAACGCCCATGGGATCGAAATTCTCGATCGAGCAGATGACGACGAAATTGTCGCGGGCGTCGCGCATCACCTCCAGCTCGAATTCCTTCCACCCGAGCACGGATTCCTCGACCAGGGCTTCGTGCACCGGGCTCGAATCGAGCGCGAGGGAAATCGCCTCGGAAAACTCCTCGCGGTTGTAGGCGATCGAACCGCCCGTGCCGCCCAGGGTGAAGGAGGGCCGGATCACGACCGGATAGCCCAGTTGCTCGGCGACCGGCAGGGCATCCTTGGCGTTGCTGACCAGCACCGACGCCGGCACCTCGAGTCCGATGCGCCGGCAGGCATCCTTGAACTGGAGCCGGTCCTCGGCCACCTGGATGGCCCGCAGCGAGGCTCCGATGAGCTCGACTCCATACTTTTCGAGGATGCCGCTCTCGGCCAGCTCGACCGCGACGTTCAATCCGGTTTGCCCTCCCACGGTGGGCAGCACGGCGTCGGGCCGCTCGGCGGCGATGATTTTTTCCAGCGAGGCGGTGGTGAGCGGCTCGATGTAGGTCCGGTCGGCGATTTCCGGATCGGTCATGATCGTCGCCGGGTTCGAATTCACCAGGACGACCGAGTAGCCCTCCGCGCGCAATGCCTTGCAGGCCTGCGTGCCCGAATAGTCGAATTCGCACGCCTGGCCGATCACGATCGGCCCGGAGCCGATGATCAGAATTTTATGAATGTCAGTCCGTTTCGGCATTTCGCTGGTTGCTTGGGGACCCTTTCGCGTCCCGTTCTTCCTCCTCGCCGCAGGCCGGGTCGCAGGGCTGGAACATGCTTCCGTCGCCTAGCCCGACCCCCACAGGGTTCGTCCCGTGGCCTTCTACCGCTTCGTCAGGGCACGGCTTCAGCCGTGCCGTTTTCAACGCCCGTATCGTGCGGCTTCAGCCGCTGGGGGACACCGTCCACGGTCCACCCGCCAGATGCCGAAGACCAGTGAAATTGTTTGGCCTCGCTCACGAGTCCCGTTTTCACCGGGTTCCTATGAATGTACCCCAGATGCGTATCGTAATCCGCCAAGTCCCGAATGCGGTGGTCGTCGAAGCCCCGCTGCCAAACGGGAGAGCAAAGCCGGCGCACCTCTCCAAGCGACCGTGACGAGCCGCCTTTCACGAATTGCACCGCTCGTTCCAGGGTAACTTCTCGCGCCGGCGTCAGCAGCAGGTGAAAGTGATCCGGCATGAGCACAAATGCATGCAACGCATATTTTCCCCCGGAGCGATGGCGTAGCAGATTTTCCATGAAAACGTCACAGGCATCGGCGACCTGGAACAGGCGCCTGCTTTGCCACGTGCGAGAGGTGACAAAGTACGTGCCTGCCAGAGCGGCGTGTCGCTTCGGTATCGCCATCGGTCCCTCAGCGGCTAAAGCCGCTTTTTCCTCCGCGCGCTTCGGCACGGCTGAAGCCGTGCCCTGACGAAACCACAGGCCCGAAGCACATTCCAGTATCCCGGCATCCATAAGGGCGCTCAATCCGAGGCTCTCCGGAGGGCCATACGCTGTTGGTGTGGCGGAAGCTCACGGAACTTCTGCACAAGCTGGCCGGGATTTTCAACCGCCTTGTTCAGAAGCTCCTGGCCCTTGGCTTCGGCGTCGCAGAGACTAAGGTTCTCCAGCGTTCGTCGCACGTACACATTAGAGAGATGGTCATTCGTGAAAAGGACGCCGCCGAGTTCGAAGGGCGAGAAGTCTAGAGTCGCCAGCGAGACGTGTCTATGGGCGGCAAGGTGACAATCAAATATGGCTTTGAGCCTAGCGTTCGTGTCACCTCGCTTGGCAGTTTTCGCCGGAGTGAGGCCCCTTTGGACCCGCATAATCAGGCTCTCCGCCTCGCCGATATAGACCTGTTCCTGTTTCCCTGCCTCGGCGGGGTGCACGAACCACTTATAGACGGCCGGACGGGCGTACCGCTCCGGTATGTATGGAGTAAATTTCTCCGCGTACTCGTAAACCCGGCCCGTTGCTTGAACGAGGATCACGTTGTTCCAGACAAGCTTTAGATCAAAGTTTGCAATTGTCATCGCGACTCGCCTCGCATCAGGTCGACGAAACGGGCGAACAGATAGCGCGCGTCGTGCGGGCCGGGCGACGCCTCGGGATGATATTGCACGCTGAAGAGCGGCAGCGAGCGGTGCCGCATCCCTTCGTTGGTACCGTCGTTCAAATTCACGTGGGTGATTTCGACCTCGCTCGCGGGCAGCGAGTGGGGATCGACGGCGAAGCCGTGATTCTGCGCCGTGATTTCCACTTTCCCCGTTCCCAGGTCCTTCACCGGATGGTTCGAGCCGTGGTGGCCGAATTTCAGCTTGAAGGTACGGCCGCCCAGGGCCAGCCCGCAAAGCTGATGCCCCAGGCAGATCCCGAAGATGGGAACGCGGCCCAGCAGATGGCGGATCGCCGCGACGGCGTAGGTGACCGGCTCGGGATCGCCCGGGCCGTTCGAGAGGAATATGCCGTCCGGGCGAAGGGCGAGCGCGTCCTCGGCCGAAGTGGCGGCGGGAACGACGGTCACCTCGCAGCCGGAATCGACCAGCAGCCGGAGGATGTTGCGCTTGATGCCGAAATCGTACGCGACCACGCGAAGGCGGCGTTCCCCTTCCCCGGCGGCGCCATTAGCCGCGCGCGAGAGTTCGATCGAAGGTTCGCTCCAGGGATACGGGCTCTGGCAGCTTACGCCGCTCGCCAGTTCCAACCCCGCCATCGAGGGCAGCGCGCGGGCCTCCTCGACGAGCCGCTCGGGGTGGGTGCCGTCGGTTGCCACGATGCCGCGCAGGGCGCCGACCTGGCGAATGTGGCGTACCAGCGCGCGCGTATCGATGTCCCAAATGACGGGAACGTTTCGCCGCTCGAGATATTGCTGCGCGGTTTCCGCCGAGCGCCAGTTCGAAGCGAGATGGGAAAACTCGCGGACGACGAGCGCTTCGATATAAGGCCGCGAAGACTCTTCATCGTCGAAATTGGCCCCGACGTTGCCGATGTGGGGATAGGTAAGGCAGACGATCTGGCCAGCGTAACTGGGGTCGGTGAAGACTTCCTGATAACCGGTAAGGCTGGTATTGAAAACGACTTCGCCGCCACGGCGCGTCCGAGCGCCGGCCGGCCGGCCGTTAAAGACGCGCCCGTCCTCGAGCGCCAGCGTAGCGCGGTCGTTCTCTAACAGGTTCAGGGAGTCCTCCCGAAATCATCATTTCCCCGGCGCGGCGGAGACTTCGCCAATCGAACCGAAGCGGTCGACTGGCCAATAGGCGAAAACGGCCTTGCCGTAGATGTAGCGGCGCGGCACCGGGCCGAAAACGCGGGAATCGTCGGAGCTGTCACGGTGATCGCCCATCACATAATACTCGCCCGCCGGCACATGCACGGGCGGGTAACTGTCGTCGTCCAGGTAACGGGGCAGGATATAGGGCTCGCGAATCTCGCGGCCGTTGATGTACACATGCCCGCTGCGAATTGTGACCGTATCCCCCGGCAATCCGATCACCCGTTTGATGAACGATTTCGACGGGTCCAGAGGATACCAGAAGACCACAACATCACCCCGGCGAATCGGCTCGAAATGATAGACGAACTTATTGATGAAGATGCGCTCCTGGTTGGAAATCCCCGGCGCCATGCTGGTCCCTTCGACTTTCACCGGCTGATAGAGAAACACGACGATAAACATCGCCAGCGCCAGCGCGACGGCAAGATCGCGCAGCCAGCGACGAACCTCGTGCGGCAGCCAGCCCGAATCGGGCGGCCGCACCTCACCGGAGGCGGAAGTTTGGGGATGTTCTGCCATTTCCTCCCGATCCCTTCCATTCTATAACACGTTCGGGCGAGACCGGCCAACCTTCGCCCGCCGGGGTCGAACGGGGAAGCGGCACAGCTCAACCCGGCACCGCCGTCGATGGAGAGTGGAGCAAGAGACCGGCATACAATCGCCGCAAAAACAGCCTTATCGAGCGGGAAATAGGCATCGAGGGGGCAAGGAGCCGAGCATGCGCCATGGGGAATGAACCCGGCGCATGCCCGGCTTCTTGGCGAACGTCAGAACGTGCCCGCGAGTTTCTGGATAATGCTGATATTTTCCTGTTGCACGTAGCCGAGGAAATTGCCGTAGTTAGCGCTTTGTCCCCCGACCGCATAACCCCACGGGTCCGTGCTCGTCGCGGTCTGGTCTTCGACCCCGTCGTAGGCGTTGTCGTAGACATCCACCAAACCGAAATTGGTGTTTTCTCCGCTGACCACCTTGTCGACAAACTCCCACCATTCGAAGCCGAGAACCGGATAGGAGCCGTCGGTCGCCTGTGTGTTCCAGTAGGAGTTGACCAGTTGCTCGTAGCACTGTCCACGCAGGTCCTGCGTCGAGTAGTCGTAGTCGCTGGTTCCACCCGAGATGTTGCAGGTGGACGAGACCGTTCCCCAGCCGGTTGTCGTGTCGGAATCGGGCTGCGCCTGCAGGCTGGTCCAGACGATGACGGGCTTGCCGGCGATGTTGTAGGCGTCGGCGAGCGTGTTGACGTCTTTCGGCTCAACCCAGACCTCGACCACGTCCAGGTATTTGCCCGCCGCCTGAAGAACCTGCGGGTAGGTATCGACGTTGAGCGAGCCGGGGCCGAAGACCAGATGATTCGGATAGGCGGTCTTGCACGCCTGCGTCGCCACGCTGAAGTATTGATTCGCAATCTCGGCCAAAAACGCGTTCAGATCGGCGGCGACGTTAGGGTTGGTTCCCGAAAGCCCGGCCGCGCCGTTGCCCATCCAGGGACTCGATCCGTCTTCATCCATCAACCCGGTGCCGCCGGTGGTCTTCTTGGGCCAGCCGCCGGCCGAACCGAAGGTGGTGTAGTCAGAGCCCCAGGCGGTGTTGAGCGCCTGGATCGTCGCGTACTTGTTCTCCAGATAGCTCTGCCAGGCCAGCTTGGTGTAGACGGTCGTGCTCGAATAGGTGAACAGGTTGCCGAAATCGCCGTTCGGGCCGTTCGACTGCGTCGGGCTCATCGTCGCCGCGATCCAGCCCAGGTGCGGATGGGCACCGCCGGGGGTCTGGGGACCGCGGCCGAAGCCGTAGAGATAATCGGCGTCGCCAAGCCAGGTGCCGATCATCCAGGGTTCGTTCTGCGGCAGGTTGGGCGTGAAGGAGCCGTCGCCGTTGGCTCCGTAGTACTTAGCGCAAGCCACCCAGTTCGGATCGAAGACGTCGGGGAAGGTGCGATTCACCGAAAAGACGGCCGGGTTCATGCCGTTGTAGAGATTCTTGACCTGGTAGGAGGCGTTGCGCACGCACCAGCTCGATAGATCGATGTAGCGCAGGAAGGGCATCGGATGCGGATTGGGCGCCGCGTTGTAGGTCGAGACGGGCAATACGTTGTGGCTGCCGACGCCCGACTCGGGACCGATCGCATTGAATCCCCAGGATTTCAGCCGCGCCGTCGCCTGCGCCGCCCACGCCTGCGAACCGCCATATTTGTTCTGCACTGCCGTCGAGTACGCCGCCCCGCCCGTGGTCCAATCGACTTGATAAACCGAGAGCATCCAAAACGCATGCCCCAAAGGAGTGCAGAGCAGCCAGCGCCGGTTCGCGATTTCCAGATGGAAATATCCCGTCGCGGGAAGACGGCATGGCGCGCCGGTAACGCCGCCGAATCGGTCGAGCAGCGCCGGGGGCGAGAGCGAATTCGCCCTGCGCGAAACGGAGCGGCCGGGCAGGCAGAAAAAAATGACCCCGCCCAAAACGAGAATCCATCGGAAGCCGCGTCTCACGTTCATTCGGGGATCGCCTCGCGTCCCCGCTCACCCCCTCGGCGCTCGATGATCCGCCAGGCGCGTTCAACCAGCGCCGGCCAGCTATGCGCTTGCGCGATGGCGCGGCGCCTTTGCCGGTTGCTTTCGCCGTCTTGGCGCGCGAGGGCGTGGCTGACAGCCTCGATGAATTCGTCATGGGTATCAGCCACGTAGCAGGCGTCCCGATAGTGGCGCGCCACCGGGACCGGCGCAGTCACCACCGGTTTCCCCATGGCCATGTACTGATAAAACTTCATCGGGTCGCGTTCCCGGTTGAAGCGATTGCGAAGAAGAGGGATCAGACAGACGTCGAATGCATGAAGGTAGGCAGGGAGCTGGCAGGGAGGGCGGAAGCCGAGAAGATGCACATTCGCGAGCGATAGGAGTTCGCGCAAAGCTTCCCGCTGGCGCCCTTGCGGGCCGCTATGGCCCTTGGCTACGCGGCCCAGGATGACAACGCTGTGGCGTGGGAAGGCCTTCGCGACTTTCGCGAGGAGCTCGAGGTCGGCGTGGCAATTCACGTATCCGACAAAACCGAGAATCGGTCCCCGCCCGGGAATATCGGAGGGTCTCGGCATGCCTGCCGCCCGGCCGGGATCGAACAGGTCGAGATCCACGCCGTTGGGAAGCAGAAACGTTCGCCGGTTCAACGCTTTGTATTTGTCGGCGAGCGCCTGGCTGACGCAAAAAACCACGTCGGCCCGTTCCACCAGGCGCCGCTCCTCTTCGCGGGGCGAATAATCCAGGCAGTGATAGACGAACAGTCCCCGGTCGATCGCATCCATCAGCGGCTCGGACCAATACGGAAACGAATGCCACAAAAGCCTTCTACCAACGGCGCCTTTCTTGAGCACCCGCGCGAGTGCGCGAGCATTGCTCGTGGTCTGAAACCTGCGGAATTTTTCGAGCCGGCCCAGCGGGAATCCTCTCCTGTGAAAAACGGTGAGTCCCGGCTCGGCCGCTTTCTGCCGCCCGCGAAAGCAGGAATCGAAAACCCGATGCGCGCGAAATTCCTCGCTCCACGGGTTCCATTGGACCGGGGGCTCGACGAAGACGGTGGGAACGCGCCGGGATAATGCCCGGGCGATGTGATGGGTGGTCTGCCACATGTCGTCCCGGAAGTTCCAAAAGAATGGCGAAAGAACCACGGCTTGATCGATCGGGTTGCGCTTTGGGCCAGTCACTGGCCGGTTCTCGTCTCGAACGATCGTTTGGAGATTCGGGCTCATGACTCGCCTCCGGAAACTGAATGGGATCCCGTCGCCCATATGCCGAGACCGGCCCTGCCCGCCAGCGCGGCAAGGGCAGCGCGCTCCTGGCTATCGAGAATGAAAAATAGGCTCAGAATCAGAAAAATCGCTCCAGCGAACGCGAGCGTCAGGAGCAACGTTCCGATCGACTGCGTGTAGGGCTGGCAGAGGCCCAGGGCAATCGCCGCTCCGCCCAGTGGAAGCAGGGCCGGCGCGTAGGCTCGCCGGAACAGTTCCCGCCATCCCACGCCCACCATGCGATTCGCCGTTCGAAGGAACCCTGGCGCCACGAGCACTTGTGTGATCAGGTAGCCGGCGGCAGCTCCAGCCACGCCGAAGGGCGGAATCAACACAAAGAACAGGGTGAATTTCAAAATGGTTTCCGCCACGTTGAATCCCGCCGGGACCCACGGGCGTCCCAGGCCGTTCGAGATGCAGTCGGGAATGTGCATCAGGCAGTTCAGGAAAACCGCCACGCTGAGGAGCTCGAGCGCCGTGGCGCCTTCGCGGGCGAACACCGGATTGATCCAGTCCGCCAGGACCGGGCGGCCGAGAAAACAGAGCGACAATGCCGGCAGGCCCGCCAGCGCGAAGACCATTTTGCTGCTGCGAAGATAGAGTTCCCGGAGCCGGGCCGGGCTGTTGCCAATGGCCGGGGAACTAGCGGCGGGAAACGTGACGCTGGTCACGTTTCCCACCAGCGCCCAGATCTTGAAGCACAGCGTTGCCGGCACCACGTAAAACGCCACGAAGGCCACCGGCATCAAGTGCCCGATGATCACGCCGTCCATTCCGTTCCCCAAACGGGAGGCGGCCTGCGAGACGGCGGCGAATTTCGAAAAGTGCAGCAGGTCCCGCAGATGTTTGCCCGATATGGAAGGCCGCAGCCGCGCCCCGGGAACCAGATGCCAGGTGGCGAAGAGGCTTCCCGCCAGAAAGAGCAGACTGGACAGTATGGAGACCGCCAGTACGGTGCGCACCAGAAACCCGAGATAGACGACGGCCACCGAGCCGGCGATTCTAACGATCTCCGATCCGACGAACAACGCGTTGACGATGTCGAATCGCTGCGCGGCGATGGGAACGGCGCTAAAAACCTCCGCGACGAACCGGAGCGCAAAGGCTACGGCCGCCAGATACAGTCCCATCACGGCTTCCCGGCGAAGCGAGCCGGGTACCTGGAAAAAATGGCTCACCGACCATTGCGCCCCCAGGCTCAGCGCGAAAGCAACGCCGATGCCGATCCCGAGATACAGCGCCAGACCGGTGCACAGATAGCGTTCGGTTTCTTTGGCGTTGCCGCTCCCGAGCGCCGCCGACAGGTACTTCACAAGTCCCGAATTGAAGCCCAGCTGGAACAGGGACAACAGATTCACGAAGCCAAGCACCAGCATCAGAACGCCGTACCGGCTGGCGCCGAAGCGGCCGACGATGTAAGGAGTGGCGGAAAAGGCAAGCGCCAGAAGAACGGCTTGTCCCACGAAATTCGTGGCCGCGTTGGCGACGAGCCGGTGCCCGAGTCCATATCCATCCGGTCGCTCCCGGATGTTCGTAGCGGCAGAATCAGCCATCGGCTCCCGCCTCGGCGCCCGGCATCCATTCCGGCCCAAGCCCGCGATCGGAACCCGGGGTCGTCTCGGCCAAAGCGTGCTCTTCGGCCGGTTGCTGCTGGCTCAGTGAAATCAGGCAGATGGATAAAAACAGCATGAACCAGAACATCCTGAGGAATTCGGCCGATACGAAAAACGCCGCAACGCCGAACCCCACCAGTCCCGCTTGGATTCCCGTGGCCGCCGCCGGCAAGAGAGCCGGGCCGTCCCGGCTGGCGGCCAGGCGCACTTGGGTCAGCGAGCGGAAACTGAAAACGAATATGGCGAGGAATAGAATCAGGCCAGGTATCCCCATTTCCGCGGCGATTTCCAGATACGTGTTGTGAGCCAGCAGGGCGAGATTTTTCACGCTGCTGTAGGCGCCCACGGCGGATTTGAACTGCCCGACGCCGATGCCGGCGAGCGGGTGGTCGCGCAGGATTTTCAAACCGGCTTGCCAGAGTTCCAGGTGAATGTGCACCGAATCGGTGTCGCTGTAATCGGGGTGAAGCAGCCGCCCGACCGGCGACAGGGGAGAAACGGCCAGGAATGCTCCCATCAGGAGACTAACCAGCAGAAGGTTGCGCCCCCTGTTGCGCGAATGCCAGAGCAGCCAGGCCATGGCCATCAGCAACCCCAGGAATCCGCCGCGAGAAGCAGCCAGGGTAACCGCGGCGAGCGTGACGGCCAGAGAGGCGAGACAAAACAGTTTGATGGGAAGACCCTTTTCCCGCCAGAGAAGAACCAGCGTCAGCGGCAGGCAAAGAAGGACCGAGGCGGTAAAGAAATTGGCGTCGCCGGCGACGTAACCCGGCCGGTAATTCAGACCGTAAACCGCGCTGCCGATCTGCCAGTCCCGCAGTACGTAGAGCGAAACAAAACCCATGGACGCAACGGCGGCCAGTAGCGTCCAGCGCAGCCGGGCAAGGGAATCGACCAGCGAAACCGTTATCACCAGGAACAGCAGGTGCGAGGCGTAGACGACCAGCATCGTGGTGGCGCTCAAGGTGCGGCCCAGGGTCAGCCAGGAGGCCGATGCCAGCGCAAAGAAGATCAGAAAAGCGCGCGCCTGCGGAGTCGAAAACAGAGGGGGAAGGCGGCGGCGCGCAGTAACATGAAGCGCCGCCGCCAGCAGGCACAAAGCGCCGAGATATTTTTCCACGGTGAGAGGCCCGATCGTTCGCCCGAACACCGGATGCGACATGAAGGGCAAGGACAGAATCATGATGTAAAAGAGGATCACGACGAAACGCCTCCACGCGCCGCGAGGGATCGCGGCTGGGCGAGTGGATCGAGCACGGCGCAGAGCGCGCTGCGAAGCACGGCCAGGCTGTAATCCCGCTCGACGCGGCGCCTGGCCCGCTCACCCATCTCCCGCCTTCGCCCGGCATCGGCCAGCAGTTCGGCCAGGGCGCGGGCAAACTGCCCGGGCTCGTCGGCGATGACGATTTCGGCGCCGGGCTTGAAGTCCAACCCTTCCGCTCCGGCCGAAGTCGAAACCATGGCCTTGGCCATGGCGGCCGCTTCGAGGATCTTCAGCCGGGTGCCGCTGGCGATGCGCAGCGGCATCGCGCACACCGTTGCCCGGGCCATTTCCCGCCGCATGTCTTCGACGAATCCGACCATCTCGGCATGGGGATGTTTCCGGATGCGCTCGATGAACTCGGCCGAATGGCAGGAGCCGGCCACGCGGAACCTCGCCTGGGGCCGAAGCCTGTGAAGTTCCGGCAAAATGCCGGTGACGAAAAACTCGACTCCGTCGCGGTTGGGAAACCAGTCCATGTTTCCCGCAAAGAGAACGACGTCCTCTTGCTCGCGCTCGACCCATGGCTCGTACTGCGCCACGTCCACGACGTTCGGTAGCGGCACGACGCGAGTGGCGGGACATATCTCTCGAAACAGCGCGGCTTCCCGCTGCGAGGTGGCGCCCAAGGCGAATGCCTTGCGGCCCTCGCGCGCTTCCCAGCGGCGCATCTTCCCGGCTTCCATTCGCGCGTAAAGGCGCTCGATGCGGCCCGGCATCCACCGGGCGTACCGCCGGAGCAGTTCGTAGGCAACGTGCTGGGTGTCCACAATCACGGGAACGGCGAGTCCGGCGGGAAGGCTGGGCAGCGTGTAGACTTCATCGCAGATGATGGCGGCGAATTCCCGCTGCTCGACGCGCCTCGCGACCGCCGCGGCCAGTTGCGGCTGGCTGGATTGGCGGACGTGGAAAGGTTCGCCGGAGAGGAGCGCGGCCAGGCGCCGGCGGTAGTCTCGCAGGGCGTAGCTGCCCGGCCGCCAATATACGAACTCCACTTCGCGGCACAGGTAGCTGAGCGCCTCCGGGATTTCCTGCCCGGCGTTGTCGGTGAGGGAAACGAGCGTGATCGACCAACCCTCCGCGCAAAGCGCCCGCACCAGATTCCACAAGTGGATCTTGTGGCCGTCGGTGGGCGGATGAGGAGGAACCAGCGTGACCAGGAGCACGTTCCGCGCAGGCTTGCCGGCCGCCGCGTTCACGAACGCTCTCCCGCGCGGCCGGAATGGGCGAAGGCTCCGTCAGGCTGGCCGGGTTTTCCTTTACGGCAAAAAAGATTGATGACGCCCCGGGCCCGAATCTTCCCGGTCGCCTCTCGAAACTCGCTGGCGCGGAGCGGGACAAGCGATCCGTCATCTTCGATGGTGAATAGTTCCATATCCCGATCGGCCAGGGCGGCGAGAAAGTCGCGGGGCGATGCGCCGCCCGCCTCCAGCATCCCGGGCGAAAATTCAACGATCATGCGCAGCCGGCTCGAGCGCTCGATCAGGCCTCGCATCCCGTCGATGGCCAGGGGCTCGGCGCCCTCGATATCCATCTTGACGAGATCGATTTCCGGCCACCGGGCCGAAACGAGGAAATCGTCGAGCGTCGTCGTGTGTACGGTTTCGGTCGATTCGCGCAGAGGGCTGCTGGGGTTGCGGAAGAGGCTGTGGCGATCGTTCCCTTGGCGGCTGACGAACAGTTGCGACTCTCCCGATCGGTCGCAAACGGCCAGAGGCACAATCGTTACATTCCGGTAGCCGTTCAGCCGGATATTTTCCCGCAGCAACTGACGATTGTCCGGCTCGGGTTCGAAGGCAAAGACGCGGCCGCTCGGGCCAACGCGCCGAGCCGCCGCCAGGGTGTAGAGGCCGACATGCGCGCCGATGTCGATGAACGTGCCGCCCTCGGGCAGCAGGGTTTCGATCAAGCGCCGGGTCGCGCCCTCGTAATGCCCCTCGATCAGGGCGCTCGCCAGCGCCGGACTGGGGGCGTGTTTCCCGGCCAGGCGCACCGATTGACCATCCACTTCGATCGGCCTGCGGCCCCGGAATAGAATCTGGCGCGCGGCAATCTGCCCGAGAATGTTCAGGGCCGCCTGCGCCTGTCGGCCCGCTGAGGTGTTCCGCAATCCCAGCCGGTCGGCTAAACCACGCCCCAGGCGGTAGGCGCCGGCCGAGAGTTTCCTCGCCGGCGAGGGCGCGCCTCTGCCGGAGGCTACTGCTTTTGTGTTTCGATCGCTCATCCGCCCTCCACAATGCCCGCGCGGCGCAGCAATTGCACCAGGGACCGCACGGGATAGAAAATCCGGTCCTGTTCGAGCGCGTACTTTACGAACCAGCGGTAACGGCTCATGAAATTCATGGCGCGAATGGCCTGATCGAGGATCGCGGGCTCGAACTCGGTCCGATGCCGCTCCCAGTCGCCGTCTACGGCAATCTGGCGGGCATCTACTTTTCCCAAGCCCTCTTGCGCCGCCAGTTCAATGTGACGCGCCCGGCGCGGATCGAGACCCACCAAGCGCATCGCCGTTGCATCGAGCGCTACGGCGTCGCGGCTCGCCAGCAGGATGTCGAGCCGGCGGGGCCGGCCGTTGGTGGGGCCGCGGCCCTCCATCGCCACCAGGCCATCCATCAGCGAAAGGGCCGGCCGGAGAATGCGATGCAGGGATACGATCATCGGATCGAGCCAGCGGTGGAACAGGATGCGGTCGTGCTGCGGCAGGCATCCCCACTGGTTTTTGAGCGAGCCGGTGAAATAGGTCAGCGCATGCGTCTTCAATACGGGAAGCGTTATAAAGACATCGGCTTCGAAGAGCAGGCGGGGCAGTTCGATTTCTCCCGCGGGCGCGCACAGCGTTCTCACCCGCGGCTGGCGCGACAAATTCACCAGGGCCACGCCGTGCTGCTCGGCCAGAGCCGTGTATCCGGCAGCTTCGAAGGCGCGGTCGGCGCTCTCGTGCAGTCCGTCCGATTCCCCGATCGTGATTCGGCTGGTGCGTTCCTGCAACACTTCGCACACAGCAGCGGTGATCTGCGCCGAGGTGTCCGACATTTCCACTTTGTCGGGGATCGCCGTGCAGAGGTTGGGCTTGATGACGACGGTGGCATTGTTTCCCACCAAATCCCGCCAGTTGCACATTTCCATGCATTCCCGCACCACCTCGGCGACGGCCCGGCCGGCCGCGCCGCGGAGAACTACCAGACTCGCGTCGCCGTTTTCGCCGCGTGTCGTGCCGGAGGAAGCAAAGCGTTTTGCGTCTGCCGTCATGCCCGTGTCTTCTCGACAAATTCGTGGTAGTTCCACGCCAATTCGCGCACCAGCGGCCGCCAGCCGCGGCCTTCTTTAATCGGCGGCTCGGGCACGGGAAGAAACTGGCGCAACTTGGCGGCCTGCAACTCGAAGACCAGACCGTTCTCCGCCGACGGCTGGAAGTCGCCTGAACGCAGCAGGCATTCCGCCGCCACGGCGTAGATGCACTGTCGCGGCGAGCCCCATCGGCCGAGCGCCCACCAACGGCGCCGTGGCTCACGCATATGCTGGCGCCGGCATTCCCGCGCCGTGCGCAGCCATCCCCGCCAGGGGCTTTTTTTCAGGCGCGAGGAGCGGAGGAACGTCAATGGCGCCGACGCCTCGTCGAGTCCGGTTAGCTGCGCCGCTTCCCAGCACCACAAAATCCCGGCGTAGCGGCGAGCCTGATCGCAGAAGTCCCAGCCCAGACGTTCCGCGGCGGATTCTTCCGGCATGAGCTTCCATGAAGTCGCGGCATTCACTCCGGCTGAAAGTTTCTGGAGCGGGAAGGGAAGCCCGGATGGCTGCGGCGCCCTCGCCAAAGCGGCCAGGCGCTCGGCGCGGGCTTGGTAGCTCGGTTCGTACTCCCGCAGAAAAACCAGAAGGGAAGTGGCCGCGTCCATCCACAGCTTTACGCTTGCATAGAAGAGCGCGATATCCGGTTGCCTCCGATCGGTTGCGGAGGCTAGCAACTCCAGCCATTCGATCATGCGATTCGAAAGCAGATGCCAGGCGTCCGCGCGTTCGATTTCACGGGCTTGAAATTCCGGAATCGCGGTCAAGATATTTCTATCTCCCGTCACGACTTTTCCGGACATTCGCAGCTCGTAACTGAAAATGTGAGCGGGCAGCCGGCGCAGATAGCCGGGCGTGACGCCAGACAGGTGCACCGGACACACGATGTTCCGGCTGCGCAGGGAGCGGGAGATCCTATCTCCCAGGGCGCCGATCTCGGCCGGGGCCGCGAGCGTCGAGCGCCGCCGAAAGACCAGCAGAAACTCGGCGTCGCCCGGAATGCTGATGGCGTCGCCCGCGGCGAGCGCTGCCGCTTCTCCCCGCGCCATGCTTCCCGCCAGGACAATCGCGCGGAGCGCGCTCGTATACCGCCGCTCGCACTCGCGCACGACCTCGCGGATGATCGTTTCGCTGGTATCTTTTGGGACGATCCAAGTTGGAGCCAGTAGAATTTGCGCTGCGGCGCTCACGGCAGTTCACTCCCGGAAACGTTATGTGCCGGAACCGGCCCGGCATGGCCGAAGGCGAAGCCGGTCGCGCGCTTCTCCCAGATTTCGCGGTACAGATTTTCCGTATCCCGCACCTGGCGCTGGAGCGTGAAATGTTTCGTCACCAGTTTGCGTCCGGCTCTGGCCATCGCCTGGGCGCGGGCCGGGTCGCGAAGCATCCGCAGGATTGCCGCGGCGAGTGACGCCGGATCGCCCGGAGGGACCGTGAGGCCGGTTCGGTTGTGGAGCACCACTTCCGGCGTGCCGTCGACCGCCGTCGCCACCAGCGGCTTTTCGGCGGCCAGAGCCTCCAAAGCCGCCAGAGGCAGACCCTCATAGAGCGACGGGAGCACGGCGACCTGCGCGAGAGCTAGCCAGTCCGCGACGTTCGCCTGCTGCCCCGTAAAACGCACCGCATCCCCCAGGCCAAGAGTGCGACTCGAACGCTCGAGCGAGTGACGCAGACTGCCCTCGCCGACGATGATCAGCCGGGCGCGGGGAACCTCCGCTCGAATGCGCAACATCGCATCGAGCAGTACCGCATGCCCTTTTTGCGGCTCCAGGCGCGCGACGCAAACCAGCGCCGGGTCGTTTTCCTGGATTCCAAGCGAGCGTCGCATCGATGCCGGCGGCCTCTGGCAGGCAACGAAGCGCCCCGGGTCGATGCCGTTCGGAATGACGCGGATTTTCTTCGGCGGAAGTCCCTTTTGGCCGGCCAAATAACGAGCGTTCGCCTGGGAAACCGCGACGAAAACATCGACCATCCGCCCCACCAGCCGGTCCGCGACGAAGCGCCCCTTCAGCCAGCCGCGGCGCCACCGCTCGCTCACATGCGGGGTCTCGACGACCGCCGGGACGCTGGCCAGGCGCCCGATGGGAGAAGCCAAAACGCTGCTGCAAAAAAGATGCGAGTGAAGAATGTCGATTCGCCGCGACCGCACCAGGCGCGCGAGGCTCCAGGCGGCGCGAAAATCGGAAGGCCGCTCGAGCTCGATGGGGACGATCTCGACGCCGGGACCGAGATCCATGCGAATTTGCTCTTCGAGCGCCGGCGGGCAGGCCAGAATGGGCTGAAATGCGCGGCGATCCAGCCCGCCGATCAGCGAAACCAGATGCTGTTCGGCTCCGCCCCGGCTCCGGGAGTTTGTGAAATAGAGGATGCTCAACGGTCGCATGGTCATATTCACCCGTTCGCAACGCTTTCGATGGCTCCGAAAGTCGTATCCATCAGGAAGGCATGCACGTCGGCGACGCTGCGAACCGGGGATGAGGGTTCGCGGTTGGTCAGGAATACGCCATCGGAATAGGGATCGTCGGGGTGATAGCCGTGCATTCCAGCCGGCTTCCAGCCGCCGTTATGAAAGCCGCTGTCGCTCAGCAAACAGCCAGCATCGAGCAGGTAAATCAACTCGCCGTAGCGGCGATCACCGAAAAAGACGCCCAGCCTTTGGAGCTCCTGGTCGGTGAGGATGCGGCCAACCGGGAGCGCCGCCAGGTGCCGGGTGATTGCCTGGCGCGCCCGATCGCCAAAGAACCAGTAGCGCGCCATCGTGGAGTCGTACACGGCGAGGAAGTCTTCGGGCATCCGGTAGCCCAGCCGGCCGATTTCGCCCGCCAGGTCGATGTGCCGCCGCACCGGAGTCATGCCGTGGTCGGAAAATACGGCGCAGGTGGCGCGCCGGTCGCGTTCGAGAGCCTTCTCGAATAGGCTTAGCAGCCGCGTTTCGTAGCGGGCCAGCGTTGCCATCCAGTCCTGGCGGCTGGCGCAGCGTTCATGCAGGAAGCGGTCGATTTCCGACAGGTAAAGAAAAAGAACGTCGGCCTCGCCCGATGCCAGGTCTTTCTCTGCTTTTTGAATGATTTCCTCGTCGCTCGAATCGCGGTAGGTGTAAACGCGGCAGGAAACATCGCGGCGAGCAATCTCGTCGAAAAACGAGGGGGCGCCGGTGATTCCCCCGCGCGCGAAGATGTTCCGCTTCTCGACCCAGTTGAACCACGGCAGAAGCCGCGGGTTCACCGAACAATCGAACAGCGGCCCCAGCCCGAGCGCCCGCCGGCCGATCTCGGTGATGGAGCGGCGCGTAAGCCGGTTGTTCAGAACGCGCTCGGGAAGAAAATCGAGCCGCCGCAACCACCGGAATGGGGAATGTTCGGGATCGTAATAGAGCAAATTCCAGTGGCCGTGGCGCTGGGGCGGCGCTCCGGTCAGAATCGTGGGTATCGCCGCCGAGCTGAATCCGAGCACGGTGCGAATCGGGGCTCGGTACCGCAGCAGTCCCTGGAGAAAACCCTGCTCGCGAACGTAGGTCCAGCCCAGGGCGTCGATCAAAACGAGGATTCGCGGTGGTGCTAGATGATTCATCACGCTGTCTCCGGCAAGAACTTCCGTTTGGGCGACGGGGGTCGCAGAAATAGTTTGGCCGGCGCGAGAATCGCCGCCTGCGCGCTGCGTCCCCAATAGGGCATCCGGCGGCTCTCGATCAGCCCGGCAAGTTCGGTTGGTTTGGTCCCCGCGTGGATGGCGACGCGGCTCACCCGTTCGGCGCGCGGAGCCGCCGGGCGCGGATCGGACGTGCAGACCGCCTGGTAGCCCGCTTCGAGGGCCGTATCGACCACCCGCCGGCTCACGCGTCCGTAGGGCGCAGCCAGGAATTCGACCGGTGTTTTTACCCAGCCTTCGAGCAGATCCTTCGACATCCGCAGTTCGGTCTCAAGCGCCCTGTCGTCCAGCCGGGTCAGATCGACGTGCCGGTGGCCGTGAGACTGGAACGAAGCCCCCTCGGAGCTCATCTTTCGGACTTGGCTCCAGCGCAGATGGCCCGGCTGGCCGAGCGTCTGCGTGTTTACGAAGAACGTCGCCGGAATGCCGGCTTCCAGGAGTAGGGGCCATACAAGCGAATAATCCGATTGCCAGCCGTCATCGAAGGTCAGGACGAGCGGGTCCGGTTGCGGCGGACCCTGCAGAAGCGAAGGCACGGACGAGGGGAAAGTTGTGGCGCGCCAGCAGTCCGCCAGTCGCACAACCGGGTGTTTCGAAGCACCGAGAAGCGCCAGGTGGCGGCGAAATTCGCCGGCATCCATCCAGTACTTCCGCTCCCTCCAGCGAAGCCACTGCGGGCGCCTCGAAACGACCGCATGATAGAGAAAAACGCTCATACGCATGATTGACCCGCCTGTATTGGTTTGGTTCATCAGCGCACCCTCGTCCACGTCACCTCTTGGCGGCCCACCAGGCTGCGCGCCAGGCCCATCAGAAACGCCATGTTCATCGCCACCAGGAAGTAGCCCACCAGGGCGAACCGGACTTTTTCGAGTTGCTTGCGATGCGACCAGCCGAGAAGGGCCCAAAAGCAAAAAGCGCCTTGAAGGGTCAGCGCGAGTCCGTAAAAGGGGTTATGCCGCAGCGCCACGCTGGCCCCCAGCAGGGCCAGCAGGAACAGGGGCGCAAGCCAACGCAGCGCCTTGTGCGATAGAAACGCCCACAGAACCACCGGACTCGACAAGGCTCCGCGCGTCAGCGTTCCCAGGGATCGAAAGCTCCCGGCCGCCAAACGAACGCGCCGGGTAAATTCCCCCTTCACCGATTCCGCCGCCGTTTCCATGGCCCGGGCTTCGGGCTCGTATTCCACGCGGTAACCCAGGCGGCGCGCCGTCATGGGAACCAAGAAATCGTCGAGAATTGCGCCCGGCGCCAGCGGGCGGTAGCAGCAGCGGCGGACGGCGTAAATCGCGCCGCTGGCCGTCAGGGTCGCGCCGATCCGGCCCTCCATTTCCCGCAAGGCGGTTTCGTACCGCCAGTAGACGCCCTCGGTTGCCGCCGATTCGCCGGTCCGGGTGAATTCGATCGAGCCGCATACCACGCCCACGCGCGGGTCGGCAAAATGGCGTACGAGCCTTCCGACCGCGCCGGGTTCGAACATCGTGGAAGCGTCGGAGAATACGAGGATTTCTCCGTGGGCTCTGGCGACGGCCAGATTCAGCGCCGTCGGCTTGCCTTGGCGGGAAGCGAGGCGATGGAATTGAAATCCCGGCCGGCGGACTGATTCGAGGATGCCGTCGGTGGCGTCGGCCGAGCCGTCGGAAACGAACACGCATTCAAGCCGGTCGCTCGGATAGTCGATTCGATCGACATTTTGGAGCTTGGCGGGAAGGTGCTCCTCTTCGTTGTAGGCGGCCACCAGAAGCGAAACGCGCGGCAAATCGCGGGCCGGCGGCGCATCGCCTCGCGGCTCGGGCCCGGGGGAATCGCTGCTTGCCCCGCGCAGCCGCGCGATGTGGCAAGCGGCCGCCAGCGCAACCGGATAAAGGGCGTAGGCGTAGATGACGACTGCGAGACAAACCCAAAATAGCCACTCGGTTGCGCTGATCATCATTGTCCTAACGGGCTCCGCGGCCCTTCAGCAGAATTTTCGTGGTCTCCAGCAGAATCAACAGGTTCATGGCGAACGAGCGGTTCTTGATGTAAAAGAGGTCGTAGGCGAGCTTCTCGACGTTGTCTTCGCGCGTCGAACAATAGCCGCGCCGAATTTGGGCCCAGCCGGTCGCCCCCGGTTTCACCCGCCAGCGCTCGGTGTACCAGGGAATTTCCATCGCCCACTTGCTCTCCTCTTCCCAAGCGAACGGCCGCGGACCCAAAAGCGACATATCGCCGCGCAGGATATTCCAGAACTGCGGCAGTTCGTCGAGACGCGTGCGGCGAATCCAGCGCCCGATGCGCGTGAACCGCTCGTCGTTCTTCTCGGCAGGCCGGAAACGTCCGTGGTCGCCTTTCGTCATGGTGCGGAACTTGTAGAGCGTGAACAGGCGTCCGTTTTGCCCGGCTCGCCGCTGGCGGAAAATCACGGGGCTGCCCGAATCCACCCAAATCGCCAGGGCGATCGCCGCCATGACCGGCATCACTAGAAGCAGGACCATCAGCGAGAAAGCGATCGATAGAATGCGCGCGCCGGCAGCCGGCAACGGAGAGCGGATCGCCGCCCACCTGCCTTGCAATCGATCGGGATCGTGAGCCTCGAGCCAGACCTTCCCCGTCAACTTTTCATAAAGCTCGGGCCCGTCGAGCGTCTGCATGGCGGGAACATCCGCATTTCCGGCGCCGGTGTCGATCGGCACGGCAGTCCGGCCCGAGGCCAGAATCAATCCATCGACGCGCAACGAACCGGCTGGCGCCGCAACTGGCCGGGCCGCGCCCGCCAGCAGCCGCGTCGCGCTGGCCGCGTCCGGGAGCATGCCGGCCAGGCGGATTCCCAGTTCCGGCCGCGACTCGATGATGCTCGTCAGCTCCGCCGCCAAGCGGCCGCCACCGATCACGACGAAGTTCTGCGAGAGACGGCCGGAGCGGGTGAGCGCGAAGTGGACTTGACGGGCGATGGCAACGCCCAGGCCAAGCGTCGCCATGGCGAGCAGCACGGTCGCCAGGCGCAGCCGGATCGCCGGCGCCGCCAAATAGAGCGCAGCCAGAACCAGGCAAGCGGTTCCGAGCGCCTCCGGCAGACGCGCCAGCGCCACCTGCAGATTCCTCATGGCTGGCCAGTCGTACAGGTCGTAGTAATACATGCAGGTAAAAAACGTCAGGGCCACGGCGCCAATCCGCAGGAACCCGTTTTCATGGCGAAGCCAGAACCAGGCATCGCCGTGGGACACCGGCACGAACCACAGCAGCAGAGCGAGGGCGGGCAGAGCCTCCGAAGCGGCCAGCAGCAGCGTTCGCGCGGGAAGGTAGATGGGGAGCCGGTTAGTCATGAAGGGAAACTCCCACCTTGTCCGTTTCGCTGGGGGGCGGCATCGCGCCCCGCGAATGGATGGTTCGTTCGCGCCCGTAATACTCGTAGTAGCCTTGGTTGCTGTCGCGAGCCCCGTTCAGGATGGCGCCGGCGACGAAGACGCGTTCGAGCGAGACGGAAAGTTCAGCGAGCACCGAACGCGGCGTGACTCCCCGCCGTAAAACGACCAGGGCTCCGTCGACCAGAGTCGCCAGATGGTGCGCGTCCACAAACGGACCGAGCGGCGGCGAATCGACGAGGACCCAATCGAAGTTCGCCTCGGTGGCGGCGAGGAACTCGGCGAGCGCGGGTTGCCTGAGCAGTTCGCCGGGATTGGAATGGGCCTCTCCGGCTGGCAGGTAGAAGAAGCCGTACGGCTCGACTCGCCGCAGGACGGCGGGAAGTTCTTCGCGATGTTCGAGCCAGTCGCCGACACCCTTGTGCGCCGGGATCCCGAGCGTTCGATGCACTCCCGGATGGCGCAGATCGGCGTCGACGAGCAGCACGCGGGCGGTTTGCGCGAGCGCCATGGCCAGACGGCAGGCGACGGTGGTTTTCCCCTCCTTCGGAATCGCGCTGGTCACCAGGAGTTTCTGCAGGTGACGCCTGCGCCGAATCAGTTCCAGGCGGTGGCGCAGCACGCGGAAGGTTTCCGCGCTGGCGTCGCCGGCTTCATCGGGGAAACCGTTTTCCGGGCGGGAATGAATCGCCGGGACCATGTCGAGACCGGCGACCGGCGTTTGCGCTCCGGCAGCAGCCTGGCTCCAGGCTGCCGGCTGCGGGGAGGCATCGGGCCGGGCTGCTCCCGTGCGGTCCTGTTCGGATTTGCGCAGTGCATCAAATATGCGGCTCACGTTTCGCCTCGCAAGAGACGGCGGTTTCGTTCTGGCCGTCTCGGAATTGGGGTTGGAATGCTTTCGGGTCCGTGCCGCGGTCGCTTCGGGCCGAAGCGTTCAATGGCGGACGGGGTGACGCGCTGGGAATTGCCGGCGACAATCTTCGCGCCGGCCTCATGCGCAGATCGCCGGCGGCTTCCTCGACCAGTTCGACCGAAACCTGGCGGCGGCCCATCGCGAATGCGGCGATCAGACTGTTGTCGCAGAGCGTATTGATCAGTCGCGGGATTCCGGAGGAGAAATAATGAATCATCGTCAGGGCGCCGGGCGTAAAGAGCGTTCCGGAACTTTCCCCGGCTAGGCGCAGGCGGGATTGGACGTAGCGGAACGTTTCGGCGGGGGAGAAGCCGCCCAGGTGCAGCCGCAGCGTGATTCTCTGCTTGAGTTGCCGCAACTGGTGAGATTCCAGTTTCTCGTCCAGCTCGGGTTGGCCGACCAGCGCGATCTGTAGCAGCTTGCCTTGCGGCGTCTCGAGGTTGGTCAACAGGCGCACCTCTTCGAGCACGGATTCATCCAGGTGATGCGCCTCGTCGATAATGGCGACCGTCGTCAGGCCCTTGCGATGGTTCTCGATCAGGTACCGGCTCATTCGCAGCAGCAGCTCGTTCTTCGAACACGGACCGTTTGTAATTCCCAGATCTTCGGCGATGTAATGCAGAAACTGTTCGGAAGAGAGCAGGCTGTTGAAGAGGTAGGCATAGACGACCTTCCGCTTGTCGAGCTGCTCGAGTAGGCAGCGGACCAGGAGCGATTTGCCGGTGCCGACCTCGCCGGTGAGCACCAGAAATCCCCTTCGCGCGCTGATCCCGTAGATCAGCCCGGCGAGCGCCTCGCGGTGCTGCGCGGTTGGGAAAAAGAAGTAGGGGTCCGGGCTCATCTCGAACGGGTTGCGCGTCATTTGGAAATAGGCTGAGTACATGGCTAGCCCACCAGGCAAACGAGGATTCCGAGGCCCGCCGATACCAATAGGAGAGCGACGACGCCCACAATCTCGGCGATGCGCTTCCATTTGTGCCGCCGTTGCTCCGCCGCCGGGCACAGAATCGGCAAATGCGCCAGGATGGGCCAGGACATCTCTCCGAGAAGGTCAAAATCGTTGCGCAGGGTTTCGTCTCCCATCTCCTCGGCGGAAAGCAGGCCAATGCCTGCCGCCAGGCCCGCCGCCCATCCTCCCAGCACGATCTCCAAGCGATTCGGCGAGACCGGCTGCTGCGGCAGGCTGGCCGGGTCGATGACCTGGAGCCGTCCTCCCTCTTCCCGCATTTCGAGGTTCGTGGCGAGTTCGGATTGGAGTTTTTTCTGCAGCAGGGATTCGTAATTGTCGCGGGCGTTTTGGTAGTTGCGGGTTACCGCGGCGAGCTGCTCTTCGCGCAGCGGCGTGAGCTGCAGCCGGGTCTCCAGGGCCGCGATGCGCCTATTCAAACCCGCCATTTGGCCGTTGTGCATGGATATTTCGGCCTGGGTGGCCTTGATGCGACTCTGGACTTCGGCCAGGTTCGCATCGCTCGAAATCGCCGCGGCTGGCGGGGCCGAAGGCGCAGCGCCCGAGGCGGCCGGCTGGCGCGCTTGCGCGAGAGCCGCCTTGCGCATGGCCTTCCACTTGGCTAGCTGGTGGCGAGCTTGGACGACGTCCGGGTAATCGGGCGTGTATTTCGCTTCGAGTGCGGTGATCTTGCGATCGAGGTCGCTGGTGGCCTTGTCGATGACGGCAAGCGGCGCGGGGCTATTCGTCGCTCCCGCCTTCGCCGGAGGCTGCCTGTTGTCGGTGCGCCGGTAGGCGGCGGCGAGCGACTGCAAATAGATTCGCTGCTGCTTGGCGTTGTCGCGGGCGTTGGTCTCGGCGTAGAGCTGCGCTTGAAGGTTGCTGAGGATCTGGACGTTGCTCTGCTGCTGCTCGGGCAGCTCGCCGAGGTAACGCGTCTTGAGGCTAGCCAGCTTGGATTGCTGCGTGGCGAGGTCCTGCTCCGCTTGAGCGAGCTGGGCCGTCAGGAAATCGGTTGTGGCGGCCGAGGCCTGGGTGCGCGCTTCGAGGCTCTGGTTGATGAACTCGGAGGTCAGGTCACTCGCAACCCGTTGCGCGATGCGCGGGTTGTTGTAGGTGAATTCGATTTTGAGAGCGGTGAGATGCCGGTTTCCGTTGGTTTCGACCGGATCGAGCGCTACATTCTTTCGCATCCGGTCGATCAGCTTGTTCCGGTCGGAGCGATCGGCCGCCGACGGGTACAGGTGATAGCGGTCGATCAAGTTCTCGAGACGCGTCCGGCTGAGCACCTGCTGGCTGATCGTCGCCAGGCGCTGGCGGGCGTCGGCGGTGACGTTCGGGCGCACGTAGTCGGAGGGCACGTCCTGCTGCTCGACCAGAATGAGCGCTTCGGACCGGTAGAGCACCGGCCAGAGAGCCGCCAGCGCCGTTGCCGCAAGCCCGAAAGCGAACAGCGCGGCCAGCAGAATCCATCGCCGCCGTGCCAGAACCTCCCAATAATCGTGCCATTCCAATTGTTTTTCGATTTGCGCCATCGCTCACCGTCCCAAGGGGATGTTTTTGAACCGGTAGACCAACGTGAAGTAGACGAAGTTGCGATCGAAATTGGCTCCGAGTGGAATGGAGCCGCCGACCCGCTGCCGCTCGAACTGGTAGCCCGCTCCGGCTGTCAAGAGGGACGAGATTGCATGAAGGATCAGAATCCGGCCGTATTCGCCTTGCGCTTCCCCGGGATCGAGCGCGGCTTCGAGCGCTGTGTTGCGTTGCCAGCCTGCCGACCACTCAATCGACCATCTGCGCGCCAGGTGCCGCTCGAAACTTTCCTCGACGACGTCGTTCGTTACCGCGTCGATCAAGCCGCCGCCGTCGGTCACCTGTCGCGAAGCGCTCAGCCGCAAGCTGTTCTTCGCCGTCTGGAACGTGACTGCGCCGCCGGCCGCCCAGTGCCAATCCCTGTGGCTGAAGGGAAGCGGCAGCGTGAGTGACGGGCCAAGCGCCAGGAGCGCGCTGCCTTGCACACCGCTATGTACCGGGCCGCCGAAAACATTCACCTTCAGACGCGGCGTGACCGCCAGCGTCCAGGAGATCGAGGCGACGTCGAGGCCCACGCGCGTTGCCGCGCCAGCGTGAAACATCTCGTACAGGTAGGTGAGCCCGAGCGTCGAGCGCGGGCCGGTTTGATAGAGGTAGGTGAGGCCGGCGCTTCCTCCCTCGGTCTCGAACAGAGGTACCGACGATGCGGTCGATTGGGAGAAGGAACGGAGCATGTAGGTGGTGAAAACCTCGAAAGCCGCCCGGGGGCCGATCTGATAACGGACGTCCGCTCGTGAATTGTTTTCAAACTGATTGGCAAAGGGCGTGACGATGGTGTCGTTTAACAGTCCTGGTGAAACCGGCCCGGAGACCGGCGCGGTCCCGGAAAGGGAATCGAGCAGCCCGCTGCGGTAAAGCACATTCGTCCGCAATCCGAAGCGAAGCCGGTCCGTGGCCCGGAAATTGGCGTCGAAGTCGAGATCGTGGTCCTGCTCGTTGTAGCCTGCCTGATGCTGGTATACGAGAAGCGTCGGCCGGTAGCTCAACCCCATTGCTAGCCGCCCTTCTTCGCGCCTGATGGCCAGATGAGGCGAAATCACGTAGGCCGTGTCGGCCATGCGATTTGCATTGGTTTGCGCGATGTTGTCGTCATAGCCGGTCGAGAAATTCGTTCCCCACGAGAGCAGGTTGCGCGCGCCGATCAGACCTTCCGGGGAGGGGGCGTTGAATCCCGCGCTATCGTTGATGGATGTGGTCGTGGCGGGCCGATTCGCCGGCGTCCGCGCCGCCTCGGAAGCGGCGCTCTGCTGTCCCCAGAGCGAGAGCGGCGTCAGCACAGCCAGCGCCAGGCAGCACCAATGTCTTCGAGTCATGAGCGTTCGCCTTTCATGGAACGATTACCGTGTCCCCGGGCATCAGCACCAGGTCGAGATCGCGCCGGTCGCCGCGGACGGCGTCCTTGTAATTGAAGGGAATGCGAAGCGAGGAACCGTCCGTCCGCCGCCGCACGACGTAAATGCGAGTGACCTTGGCAAACTCGCCGAACCCTCCGGCTGCGGCGATGGTGTCGAGGACGCTCATCCGCGCGCCGAGCGAATACGAGCCGGGCCGGAGAACGTCGCCGATGATGTTGAAGCGGTAACTCTTTGCCTGTTGCACGATGACGGTGACGTCTGGCTGGCGGATGTAGTGGGCCAAGCGCTGCGCAATCTCTTTCTGGAGAGAATGCGTCGTCTCTCCGCTGGCTTCGATTTCGCCCGCCAGCGGGAGCGTGATCCTGCCGTCGGGCCGCACCGGCTCGACTCGAGAAATTTCCGGCTCGTGCCAGACGTCGATGGCCAGGACGTCTGCGGGCCCGATCACGTATTCGGCGTGAGTGGAGACAATCCGGCTGGACGAATGGGCCGTGCTTGCCGGGCGACCGGCTGCCTTCGCGGGGCGAAGCTCGGCGATCTGCTTCTGTCGCGCTTGGAGCGTGCCGGCCAGAGCTAGCGCCACACTCAGCCAGGCGGAGCGGTATAACCAAACGTTCTTTCTCATTCGAATCCTCCTACTCGTTACGATTTGCGGTCGGGGGCAGATCGAACTGTTGCGGAATCCTTTCCACTCGCGCCCCTCGCATCGGCGGAACGCCGGCCTCGCGCATTTTGTAGAGCAAGGCCGCATAACTGATCCGGAGCGCACGCGCGGCGAGCCGGCGATTCCAGCGGTTGGCCTCGAGCGTGCGCAAGATGATGCTTCGCTCGAGATCCTTCACCGCATGGCGCACGATCGACTTCAGCGATTCCTCGCTGTCGCCGGCACGCGGTGGTCTTGTTTGGGCCGGGGCCCCCGTGGCGCCCAATGGGCCGCTGCCATGACCATTGCTTGGGGGGATGGCGAACGCTTCCTCGGTGCCGAGAATCACATATCGTTTGGCCAGGTTTTCGAGTTCGCGGATGTTTCCCTGCCAGGGCCTCACCTCGAGCATGCGGAAAACCCGGCTGTTCAGCGGGGGAACCGGCCGTTCGTACTTCGCGCTGTATTTTTCCGTCAGGTAGCGGACCAGTTCGGGTATGTCCTCGCGTCTTTCCGAAAGCGGCGGAAGGGTGATGGAAAGTACGTTGATGCGGTAAAACAGGTCGCGGCGGAACAGCCCTGCTTCGACGTCTTGCGCAAGATCGTGATTGGTCGCGCAGACCACCCGCACTTCAACTTGGCGTTCCTGATGCCCGCCAATCCTGCAAAACCGCCCGTCCTGCAACAGTTGAAGCATCTTGGCCTGCAAGGGCGGTTCGAGCTCGGCAATTTCGTCCAGGAACAGCGTGCCGTCTTCGGCTGTTTCGACCCTTCCTGGTTTGGCCGCGTAGGCGCCGGTAAATGCGCCGCGCTCGTAACCGAACAACTCGCTTTCGAGCAGCGTTCCCGGAATCGCCGGACAGTTGACCTTGACGAACGCTCCCCTTCGCAACCGCGAGCGGCAATGAATCAGTTTTGCCAGGACTTCCTTTCCCGTTCCGCTTTGCCCGCCGAGCAAAACGGGAACATTGGCTCGGGCCGCTGTTTCCACCTGGTGGCGAACCAGTGCCATTGCCTCGGAAGCGCCGAAAATCACATCCTCGGGCGGCAGTTCGAGTTCGCTCGTTATCGCAAGAGGACTAATCGTACAGCTCATGATTTGTTTCCTCGCTTTCTCTGTTCCGAGTGTCAGAATTGAGTCCCCATTTGCAGTTCGATAGCCATCGAGTTCGCACCGGAAAAAGCAGCAAGCCCCGCCGCTGGCGATAAAGACCCCGTTTGAAGTTTTGCGGCTTTCTGCTGCCTGCCGGGGCGAACCCTGGTGAACAATTCGTCCGGACTTGACCAAGAGTCCATGCGGAAACCACTCGGCAACTTCCCAAAACGATCCACGCTTCCCAGCCAGACGCCCGTTTTGCGAAAGCCCGCCGCCAGCCTCCGGAAACCGGCGGCCGCGCCGAAGCCGGACTTACAAGGGCTCGCACCCCAAGCCGCTTCGAACGAGCGCGGCCGTGCTAGCGGGGACCGGCGATAAGGAAAAATCCCGGCATTCCCGCGCAAGTTCTTTGCTGTAAACCTGATGTGACTGCACGAGATGAGTCCGGCCGATTCGGGCCCGGACGAAGCCTGGCTCAACGCACCAGGTTCTTCCGCTGCCGTCTCGACGAGCATCTTGACCGGACGGCTCGACATCTCCGCTTCCTTTTGCTCTCTCATCGCTCCGCTTCCTTCTGTTCCTGACCGGCTCACATCCGGCCAAGATGCAAGAGAGAGACCAAAGTTCTGCAAAGCATCTACAAGCGGATCGCCTACTTATTGATCGGCTGTTTCTGCTGCAGCATCTCGTGCTGTGAAGAGGAACAGAATGAAGCAGGAGCGGGCGGCGACAAATCATCAATACCGCTTCGCGCAAGATCGATCCGGCCGTAGAGAACCGATTCTCCGGCAGCGCCCGGCGGTGTTTGACACATGCTTGGCAGGAGGTTTAAGGTTCTTGAACTCTATTTCTGGGGAAATGAGGTTTACATGATCGTCGCGACACTGGCGCTTGGCATGGCAACTTTTCTGGCGGCTGCGCCGCCTCCGGCAAAGCAGGCCGCACCGCTGCGAATCAGCAGTGTGGTTATGCAAACCAAACTCGTCGAGTCCACTCCGGTGAAGTATCCGGAAGCCGCCCGCAAAAAGAATATCCAAGGTGACGTCAATCTCGATGTCGTGATCGGCCGCAATGGTTCGGTGAAGTCGGTGAAAGTCACTGACGGCCCCAAGCAGCTAACCAAGGCCGCCGTGAGCGCCGTCAAGCATTGGCGGTATCAGCCTACCGTGGTCAACGGCAAGCAGGTGGAAGTCGAAACAGCCGTAGACGTCGAATTCAAGTTGACGCCGCCCCCGGCCGCTAAACCGGCCCAGGGTAGCGAAAAGCACTGACCTTCACGGGGGCGGTTTTGTGCAAGCTCGCAGGAGCCGCGCTGGGACGGCGTCGCACGCCCCGCCGGGGTCGCCTTTCCGATCCGGCGGAGACGAGCGGGCTGGGAGGCGCTCAGCGCGCAAGGGGTTCAGCTTGATTCACGGTGCCAGTCTGCGTAAAGTGGAGTCCCGCTGAGGCCGGAGCGCTTTTACCAGACCGCCTATGCACAAGAACGCGACAACCGTAAACGATTATTCGTTGGCATGGCTGCGTATTGCGGTGGGGATACTGTTCCTGATCTTCGCCCAGTACAAGGTGTGGGGACCGCAATTCGCCCACGGCGGCTTCGCGGATTGGATCCACCTGTTCCTGCGGCACGGCGCTTACCCGTTCATGGTTCCCGTCTTGCGGGGCTTCGTCCTCGCTCATGCCAAATACATTGCCTATCTGGTCGGCTACGGGGAATTGTGCATCGGATTGGGATTGCTTCTGGGAATCCTCGTGCGGGGCGCGAGCTTTTTCGGCGTGATCTATATGGGCGTCCTTCTTCTCTCGTCGAACTACCCCGGCCCGCATGCAGCGATCTGGCAGTACGTGGGCGCGTCGCTCAATCACCTGGTTTTCGCCCTTTGCTTCGTGGCCTTCGGCATGGGCGATGCGACGCGCGTCTGGTCGGTGCCGAGCTATTACCGGCGCAAACTCCGCCATCTCGCGGAAGAAGCGATGGAAAAACCCGATACTTCCTTCATTGCGTCGAACGTTTTTGGAAAATAGACGATCATTCCGGCGCCGTCCTGTCCGCTGGCATTTTTTACAGATCGTTCATCCGGCCTTTCCCTGCCTGTAACGGACTTGCTGCAAACTGCGTGAAACTGGCGCGCGCTACACCCCAAAACACGCCTGAAAAGAGGTCTTTCGACGATTGTGGAAAACAAAGCCGGGTGGCGAGCCTCTTCGATCCTTGGGGGTTGCCGGGACGCAAGCGGTCACGCTTTGGGCTGCCAGGCTTGCTGCAGGCTGCCGGCGGAAAAGCCTGGAGGAATGGATTTGGTGGTGGCGTAGCGGTAAAGCGCGGCGGTGAAAACACCTTGCACGGCCGAGCTAACGACCGACAGAAGCAACCAGTAGACAAGCGCGAGGACAATGCCGGCGATCAAGGCAAGGTGGCCGCTCGTTGCGACCATAATCGGCAGGAGCGCGCCAGGCAATGCCAGCAGGGTGAAGATCATCCCGAAGCTGAACCCCCCAACCAGCTCCTCGCCCCAGGTTTGCCGGAATAGTTCCGCGGAGCGGGAGAGCGCCTCGGCCGGACCGAGATCTTCCAGGGCCAGAAGCGGCACCACGAAATAAGTAGCCAGATTCCACGCGATGCCGATGAAGTCCGTCACCATGCGGCCGAGCCAGCCCATGCGTTCTTCGAAAGAGCGGAGCAAAATCCCCACCGTAGCGTCGAGCAGCGCCCACTGGAAAATCGTTCCCTTGCGTTGCCAGGCGGTCTGGAGGCCGTCGTTCAGTTTGGCCTGGCCGCCGCCGATGCGATCGAAGGCCACGCTGACCAGAGCAACATTGAAGTATATGACGATGAAATAATTGACCAGGTAAAAGAGCAGCAGCCAGAGCCACATCCCCTGCGATAAAGTCCCGCGGCCGCCTTCGGCCGCGCCCATCGCCTTGAGCTGCGGCAGGAAGGCGAGCGCTCCGCCGCTCAGCATCACCAGCGACACCGAAATGCAGGCGATGCCGCTGAAAACCGGGAGCCACAACAGCTCTTTATCTGCCAGCAGGACCCTGAAGCTCTGACCGATCAGGTCCAACGTCCGCCCGATTCGTCCCATCGGAGTCCTCCCGCCTGAACAACCAGGCTAGGCGAAATCCTAACATGCGTGGCCGGGCAGAGAACACCGTGACGGTGACGGCGCGCGAAGGCGCGGTGACGGCGGTCTGGCAAGCGGCGAAGTATCTCGCCGTGCCGATCGGAAACTCCTGTAAGAGACCTGTCATCGGTAAATTCCATTTTCCCGGAGTCATGAAGCCGGCCGTTCCTAAGGAAAAGGAAAAAAAACACCGACGCGAGAGCGGATCGCGTGGACGAACCTCGCGAGAACCGCTTAGAATTCAATGTTTCGGTTTAACACTCGAATTGGCTGACGGGCCCACTGCGATTGGCCTTTGTTGCAGAGAACGCCATATTGTTCGCGGCGCGGCTCCGAACTTGATGAAAACTCGAATTCCTGGCCTTCATTCTAAACCCGGCGCAGCGCCTGCGTGGCTGCTTGCCGCAGTCGTGACGCTACTGCTTCCCTTTCTGGCGTCGTGCGGAGGCCAGGGACAACTTCCCGTCTCCGCGCCGCAGATTCGAATGGGGTCTGAGCTGGCGAAGGAGCAGGGCCTGCGCCGTGAGATCGGCGCCGATCCCAGCACGCTCGATCCCTCCCTCGTCACGGACGTGGTGGGATTTGATGTGGATGAAGACCTCTTCGAAGGGCTCGTCACGCTCGACGAAGACGGGAATCGGGTCCCCGGCGTCGCCTCCTCTTGGGAAACCAGTAGCGACGGCAAAACCTGGACCTTTTACCTGCGGCAAAACGCGCGCTGGTCCAACGGCCAGCCGGTCACGGCGAATGACTTCGTATATGGCTGGCGCCGCGAAGTGAATCCGGAAACGGGCTCGGAATACGCGCAGGCGCTGGCGCCAATCGAGAACGCCATGGAGATCGCCGAGGGCGCTCTTCCTGTCGACCGCCTGGGAGTCGAAGCGCCCGATCCGCACACGCTGATCGTCCATCTCCGTGGCCCCACTCCGTACCTGCTCGCGCTGCTCACCAACTGCTATCTTTTCCCCATCTACGAGCCGGCTGTAAAGCAGTGGGGCAATAGCTGGACGCAACCCGGACACATGGTTTCGAACGGCCCCTTCGAGCTCGCCGGCCGCGTGATCAACGGACCCATCACACTGGTCAAGAATCCCTACTATTGGGATGCCAGCCATGTACGGCTGACCCGGGTGACGTATTACCCCATCTCGAACGCCGATTCCGCCACCGACCAATATCTGGCCGGGAGCATCGACTTCACCGACGAGCTGAACGCTTCCGAAAAAGATATGCTTCAGCGCACGCTCGGTGACCAGGTCGTTCTGGCTCCCTATTTCGGCACCTCCATGCTCAGCTACAATCTCACCAAGCCTCCCTTCCAGAACAATCCCAAATTACGCCTGGCCCTCAGCATGGCCATCGACCGCAAGACGCTGGTCAAATACGTCCAGCGCGGCATCGGCATCCCCGCCTATAACATCATGCCTCCTTTGCCGGGCTACCAGCCCGTGATCCCCGATTGGGCCAAGCTGCCGCGAAGCGAGCGCCATGCCCTGGCCCGCAAACTCTATCGGGAAGCCGGCTATTCCGAGAGCCACCCCTTGCAGACGGTTCTCACGTATCCGAGCGGCGGGCCGGAAGGGCGCCGGATGATGGAGGCCCTGGCGGCGATGTGGCAAATGAATCTGGGCGCGAAAATCCAGATCTACAACATCGAATGGAAGGTGTTCCTGCAGGACCTGCAATTGAAGCAGCCAACCTTCTTTTGGGCGGCCTGGATCGGCGACTTTCCCGATCCGTTCACGTTCATGCAGTTGTACTTGACCGGCTTCGGCATGAACTACGGCAATTACAGCAATCCGCGCTTCGACGCGCTGGTGGACGAGGCGGCGAACACGCAAGAAATCGCGTCACGCTATAAACTGTTCGCGGAGGCGGGCGCCGTCCTCAACGAAGACGCTCCCTTTCTCCCGATCTCCTTCTTTGAAAGCGCGCACTTGATCAAACCCTACGTGAAGGGCTGGCATTCGAACATCCAGGACCGGAACTTATCGCGCTATATGTATATTCTGGCGCACAAATGAGGGCGGCCAGAGAAGCATCCGGGAAATGGGCCGGCCTTCGCGTAAATGCCGGCTAGGGGACTCTGTTGATTCGATACACATTGCGGCGCTTGCTGGGAGCCATACCCACGCTGCTGATCATCATCACGCTGGCTTTTCTGCTGCTTCATGCGGCTCCGGGCGGCCCATTCGACGTCCAAAAACGGATTCCTCCCGCGATCGAGCACAACATCGAGCGCATGTACCACCTGAACGAACCCCTCTACGAACAGTATTTCCGGTATCTGGGCGACATCCTGCGGGGGAATTTCGGCCCCTCTTACCAATACCGCGATACCACGGTCAATCAGATCATCAGCGAGGGCCTGCCCGTAGACGTCGTGATCGGAGGGTTTGCGCTTCTCTGTTCACTCCTGATCGGGCTTCCCATCGGCATCGTAGCCGCGCTCCGGCGCAACACGCGATGGGATTACTGGCCGATGGGACTGGCCATGATCGGAATATCGGTCCCCGTTTTCGTGGTTGCGCCCATCCTGATCCTCCTGTTCGCGGTATACCTGCATTGGCTGCCGGCGGGCCAGTGGGGCAACGGATCCCCTTCGCACGTGATCCTTCCCGCCGTGGCGCTGGCCGGACCTTATATCGCCTACGTGGCGCGCCTGATGCGGGGCAGCATGGTCGAGGTATTGAACAGCCCGTTTATCCTGATGGCGCGGGCCAAGGGCCTTCCGGAACACCGGGTGGTCTTGCGCCACGCGATGAAGCCGGCGCTCATCCCCATGGTTTCATTTCTGGGCCCGGCGGTAGTGGGGATCATCACCGGGTCGATTGTGATTGAGACGATCTTCGGCCTTCCCGGCATTGGCCGCGCCTTTGTCGACGGAGCGCTCAACCGGGACTACACGCTAGTGCTGGGAGTCACGATTCTTTATGGAGTCCTGATCGTCGCCTTCAACCTCCTGGCGGATCTGTGCTATTCACTGCTGGACCCCAGGGTGCGCTACCAGTGAGCCGCGAGCGGAGCGATTCGGCCGCGGCAGTGCCGGCGGCGAGCCTTGCGACCGCGCCTGGCCGCAGCCTGTGGCAGGACGCCTTTACCCGCCTGCGGCACAACCGGGCGGCGATGGCGAGCGGAATCGTTCTGATCCTGATCGTGCTTGCCGCGATCGTCGTCCCCTGGATCTCTCCCTACAACTACTACACGCCGCAGTGGGCGCTGCTGGATCTGCCTCCGACGCTGCGCGGCTGGCACATCTTCGGCACCGACGACCTGGGGAGGGATCTGCTGGTGCGCGTGATGTGGGGATGCCGCATTTCGCTGTTGATTGGTCTCGTCGCGAGCGTGGTGAGCGTCGCGATCGGCGTTTTCTGGGGGGCGATCGCGGGCTACCTGGGCGGAATGGCCGATTCGCTGATGATGCGCGTGGTGGACATTCTGTATTCGGTGCCGTTCATCCCGTTCGTGATCGTGCTGATCGTGATGTTCGGCCGGGATCTGATCCTGATCTTCGTGGCCATCGGAGCGGTTTCGTGGCTGGATATCGCGCGGATCGTGCGCGGGCAGACGCTCTCGCTGCGCAATAAGGAGTTCGTCGAGGCGGCGCGCGCCTCGGGCGTTCGCGGGCCGGCGATTGTCTGGCGGCACCTCATCCCCAACCTGGTCGGCATCGTCGTGATTTACGCGACGCTCACGGCGCCGGCCGTGATTCTGTTCGAGGCATTCCTGAGCTTTCTTGGCCTCGGCGTGCAGGCGCCGATGACCTCGCTCGGCGTGCTGGTTTCCGACGGGGCTGGCGAACTGCAATCCTTTCCCTACCTGCTGATCATCCCGGCCCTCTTTCTGGCCGCGATCGTCTATTGCCTGAATTTTCTGGGTGACGGGCTGCGCGACGCGCTCGACCCGAAGGAACGCTGATATGGCCGGAGCCAGTCTCATCGAGGCGCGCAACCTGACCGTGGAATTCACGACCAGGGGCCGCGTGGTCCACGCCGTTACCGAAGTCGACCTCGATCTCTGCGCCGGCGAAGTGCTGGCCGTCGTTGGCGAATCCGGCTCCGGCAAGAGCCAGATGCTGCTCAGCATGCTCGGCTTGACCGCGCCCAATTCGCGGGTGAGCGGAAGCGTGCGCTTCGAGGGCCAGGAGCTTCTGGGCGCCCCCGAGAGCCGGTTGAACCAGGTTCGCGCCAGGAAAATCGGCTACGTCTTTCAGGACCCGATGACGTCGCTGAATCCGTATCTTTCCATCGGACTGCAATTGACCGAGCCCTTGCTCGTCCACAAGCGCCTCGGCAAGGTCGCCGCCGCGGCGCAGGCGATCGAGATGCTTCGCGCGGTGCATATCAGCGATCCCGAAGAGCGCATGCGGCAATATCCGCACCAGCTTTCCGGCGGGATGCGCCAGCGCGTGGCCATCGCCATGGCCCTGATCTGCGGGCCGGAAATCTTGATCGCCGACGAACCGACGACCGCGCTTGACGTCACGGTGCAGGCGCAGGTGCTTGCGCTTCTGCGCGAGGCCCGCGAGCGCCTGGGAACCGCCGTCATTCTGGTGACGCACGACCTGGGCGTGATCGCGGAACTGGCCGACCGGGTGAACGTGATGTACGCGGGCAGGATCGTCGAGAAGGGCACGGTCGATGACATTTTTTACCATTGCCGCCACCCGTACACCGAGGCGCTCGAAAACTCGATCCCCGAACTTTCCGAGGCTGCCTCGGCGCGACTGACGGCCATCGAGGGCAACCCGCCCGATCTTTCCGACGTGCCCGCCGGATGCGCGTTTCACCCGCGCTGCCCCTATCGCCTGGGGATCTGCGATCAAGGCGTGCCGCCGCTCGAACGCGTCAGCGGCATGCACCTAAAGGCCTGTTTCTACGAGGGCGACCTGGGGCGCGGAGCAAAGACGGCCCAATGAGCGAAAACGTCCTTTCCGTGCGCGACCTGTGCGTGTATTTCGAGGTTCGGGGCGAAGGCTGGTTTCCCGAGCGAAAACAGTTGCGCGCGGTCGACGGGGTGAGCTTCGATCTGGGGCCGGCGGAGACGCTCGGCGTGGTGGGCGAATCGGGCTGCGGCAAATCGACGCTGGCTCGCGCGGTGGTGGCGCTGGTGCCGGTGACATCGGGTGAAATCCACTTCGATGGACACAACCTCGTGGGCCTCGGCGCCGAACAGATTCGCCAGCAGCGCCGTCATCTACAGATCATCTTTCAGGACCCGCTAGCTTCGCTCGATCCGCGCATGACGGTTGGGCAGATTATCGGCGAGCCTCTGCGCTCGTTTTTTCCGCGCATGAGCGGCCAGGAGCGGCGGGCCAAGGTACTCGAAATGATGCGGCAGGTCGGACTGCTGGCCGATTACATCAATCGCTACCCGCACGAATTCTCCGGCGGGCAGGCGCAACGGATCGGAATCGCCCGGGCGCTGATTCTGCAGCCGGAGGTGGTGGTCTGCGACGAGCCGGTATCATCCTTGGATGTATCGATCAAGGCGCAGATCGTCAATCTTCTGATGGAGCTGCAACAGGTGTACGGCGTATCGCTGATTTTCGTCGCGCACGATCTGGCCTCGGTGCGGCACATTAGCCATCGCGTCCTGGTTCTGTATCTGGGCAAAGTCATGGAACTGGCTTCGTCGGATGCGATCTACCGCGCCCCGCGCCATCCCTACACGCAATCGCTAATTCATGCGGTTCCGGTGGCCGATCCTCGCCAGGCGCGGGCGCACCCGGCGAAGGGGCTCGAGGGGGAGCCTCCCTCGCCGATTGCCCCGCCTTCGGGCTGCGTATTCCGAACGCGTTGCCGGTATGCCATCGAGCGGTGCGCGCAAGAAACGCCCATGCTACGGCAGGTGGGAGAGAGCCTGGTGGCCTGTCATCTGGCCGAGCAGATTCGGGTTCCCGCGGAGCGTTAGCTTTAGCTACTTCTTATTGTGCTGCGCGGTGGGCGGCAGCATGCCGTTGAGCCGCAGGTAGGTGGCGAGTGTGGCGTAATGATCGATCAGATCGTTGGTGACTTCCATGGCCGCCCCAAAGCGCGTCGTGTGCTGGCCGCCGAACCAGGGAACCGAGTCACCGAGTTTCGAATCATCGAGTTTCGCGAAGGCCTGCTGGCAAAAATCCATGGAGGATTTGAGCCCCTCCACCAATTTCTCCTTGTCCGTTAGGCTGACCTTTGCCAACTCTGGCGTGGGGACGCCGGCGACTTTCGAGCAGGCGAAGTTGTTCACCTGCGCGATGTGCCGCATCGTTTCTCCCACGGTCATTTGCGCCGGGGTGGGATGGTAGGTGTATTTGTCGGCAGGGAACTCCTGGGCGGTGGCAATCAGGTTGTTCGCAAAGAAGTTCAGAACGTGCCGCAAGTGGGAGGAAACCGGGTTCACCGGCGCGCTCTGCGCGCGAACACCCAGCGCCGCGGCCAAACAAATCACAGCTATGCCAAGCAGTCGTTTCATTTCGTTTCTCCCGTGAAGCCGCGCGATCTCGATCATGGCCCCGAGACTGGAAACACCCGCGGGGCGCGATAGCTCCGCATTCTAACCGCAAAAGGGTAAAAGCGCGCACGAGCAAGTAAAAAAGCCCGCTTTCGCCGGATATGTGGCGGGGCTGGGGGAGGGAAGGCAGGCAGGGAGCTAATAGCTCCGGCTACGAAGCAGGGGTGCGCCCGAAGGTATATCCATTTCCCGGCGAGTCGAGCGGGTGGAGTTGCCGGCGCGTGATTCACGCCACGAACTGCGCATCCTTACCCTTCAGGCACCCTCTCGACAATCCCGCGCGCCTCGTAGCATCCGTCACGGGATGGGCCGCGATCGGGGCCGGTCGTCGCCCGTCAGGCCCCTGAGTCATGATCCTTAAATCCTTGCTCGTGTCACTTGGCGCTTTTCTTGGCCTTGGCTTTCCGCCGGGTTTTGTAGGAAGGGCCCCAGTTTATTCCACGGTGCGTAGCATCGTGCCCTGTCGCGTCCATGCCCTGGTTCAGGTTTTTCAGCCCGCGGCGTTCGGCTTCGATGCGGGCGGCATCCCGCGATTTCAACGCCTCATTCAACTCCTCGGCCGCTTTAGACTTCCGACCCCCGGTGGCGCTCATAGGTTTCTCCTGGAAACGTCAGACCCTTTGTCATCCGGAATTCTCATTCGGACCTCAAAAGGTTCGTTTGTTCAATTATATGCTCATTTCGGCGCTTTGCGAACACTGCCTGCGACGCACTGTCTTAGCCAGATAATTCTGTCACCCCTTAACGGCCGCGTGAAAATGTCACCCCATGAGACAGGAGACATTCACGTTGAGCCAACGGGAGTTGCAAAAGGTGGCCGTCATCGCACAGTGCGTG
>Ga0307374_10000464_pt1 | contig 78474 bp, 61 predicted proteins | sample OX3MG_FD_202532 | JGI IMG/M metagenome (GOLD analysis project Ga0307374, IMG submission 202532) | Soil microbial communities from Risofladan, Vaasa, Finland - OX-3 | ecosystem: Environmental > Terrestrial > Soil > Coastal area > Acid sulfate soil | place: Finland: Risofladan, Vaasa | collected... | reverse complement strand
GGCTGAACGACGGTTCCTGTGTACGGCTGCAGCCGGAGCGGGCGAATCATGTTTGGAGCTACGACTTCGTCAGCGCGATGACGCACGACGGAAGAACGCTGCGGATGCTGACTTTGATCGATGAATATGGCGCGGGGAACTCATAAATCGACGCAAAGACGGCAGCTTGTACGATGAAGAAATGAGCATTAGTCCTCTACTGGATCGCAGAGGAGGCATCACTCACTTCATCGCAATCAAGCTGGATATTTCTGACCGCAAGCGGTCCGAAGTGCAACGCTACATGCTGGCCCAGGCGGTTGAAAGCAGCTCTGAATTGGTAGCCATGACGGATCCGGACCTCCGCATTACTTTTGCCAATCGCGCTTTAATTCATGCGCTCGGTTATTCCAAGGAAAAAGAACTCATTGGAAAAAACATTGCGGCTATCATGTCACCCAATAATGCTCCCGAGCTTTTCCCGGAGATCGCAAAGGGCACCATGGAAGGCGGAGTGTGGAGGGGCGAGTGCCTGCACCTGAGAGCCGACGGGACGGACTATCCGATTTCCCTCAGTACAAACATCGTGAAAGACTCAGCAGGACGCAACCTAGGCACCCTCGGTATCGCCCAGGACATCACCGCGCGCAAACAGTTTCCCGCCAAGAATTCGGACATAGAAGTCCTTCGATTTGTCCTGGTCGCCCACGGTGAAGAAGTGAGTTGCAAAGAAGCCTTCGTGTGCAATCGGCGCGTCAGGCGAATTCATGCGCTGCCTCCTGTTGTCGATAAATTAGGATGCAGCCGGAAACGCCCACGGTCTAAAGGAGGCGTTTCATCTGCCGGCTACCCTATAACGGGCAGCTAGTTTAGGAGCGATTCCCAGTTGGCTGGTACCCTGCCTGCGGGTCCAGGTGCGGGTTGACTTTCGGGATGCGCGTGCGGCGGGACCAACTCCACACCTTTGATCATCCCCTGCTTCTCGTAATCGAAGAACCAATCCTCACCCGGCTCGAAGCTGGCAATGATCGGATGCCCTGTCGCTGCCGCCTGCTTGGATGCATGCTGGCTCGGAGAACTGTCGCAGCAACCGATGTGCCCACACTCCGCGCACCGACGGAGATGAAACCACCAACCTTTCGGTGACGCCAGGCATTCCACACACCCATTGCCACTCGGTTTCAAAGCGGGGTTGATTCCGCGCGGACCCTTTTTCATTTCCGATTTTCCTTTCGTGTCCTCTGTTCGCAAAATAATGTCAAGCCACCAGCAAGACCTTCCCGATACCACCCTCCTCCGCGGCGGCTTGAGCTTCGGCCGCCTTGCTGAGCGGCAGCTTGCGGCTGATCGGGATCACCAGTTTGCCATCTCGGACGGCCTCGGCCATGAACTGAAGAGTTTTCGCATCAGGTGTCGCGTACACCGGTACCACCTTTACAGTTGGGTACTTCTCGGCATTCCGTGGTGCCCCGAGAACCGATGCAAACACTCCTCCCGGCTTGACCTTGGCGTTCAATTTTTCAGCGGTCTTGCCGTTGACCGTATCAGCTACGACATCGAGCATCGGAAGATTCGCAATCGCATTGTCGTCATCGGTTGCGACCAACTGATCTGCGCCGATGGTCTTCGCTTCATCCATCTGGCGCTTCAGCACCCCTGCAATCACGACTGCTCCCCGTTGCTTCGCAGTGAATACCGCCGAACGCCCGACATTCCCAGCAGCACCTACGATGAGAACCGTCTGGACCGCTTTGATCCCGGTAGCGGAAATGAGCTGGTTGCCAGTCGTCGTCACCAGCGGCAGCGCTGCCGCCTGGATCAAATCGAGTCCCTTGGGAACTTTCGCCAGAATCGCGGCTTTCACAACGCAAAGTTCGGCGTATGTGTCCGCCGCCATTGCAAACACCTGGTCGCCTAGTGAAAAGCCTTCCACTCCAGGTCCAACCGTGACGACTGTCCCCGCAATGTCCACTCCCATCAGTCCCGGGAAGTTGATGGGATAAAAGTCTTTCGTCAACCCGGCACGTCGTTTGTAATCGATCGGATTCACACTCGTGGCAGCGACCCGTACCAATACTTCGCCAGGACCCGCCACCGGGTCAGCGTATTCCTCGAACTTGAGCACTTCAGGACCGCCATATTGGTGGACAACAACTGCTTTCATGTTTCATCTCCTTGTACGGCGCGCAAACAGTCACTAACAAAACTTAGACGAGCGAAGCTAGAGTTGGTTGAGATTTCACTTCACTTTTGCCATTACTTCTTCTGTCGGCCGACTCTCTGACCAGTGGATTCTTAGCTCCGCACTCGGCGTTCGCGCTTCACAGCTCCTTTGGCGGCAGCCTCTCTTCCATTCTTTTGAGGATGAATGCCCAGGTCGTGCCATGACGTTTCCGCGAGGTTGACGTCGTAGTAGTTTGCGGCTTTCTCGATGTTCGCGAACGCCAAAGCGCGGTCGGCATTGGAGACGTCGATGACTTGATCGAACCGCGCGACCGCGTTACGCACATGTTGTGCGTCGGTCAGTGGTTCTTTACGCTGCTTCGGAAACGCGTAGACGCTGTCGGGTAAGTCGCTCTGCATCGTCAGCCGTCCGTGTTTCTCGTGAGGTTTCCAGGTCGCTTCTGGCATGTCTTTGCCATCCTTCTCCACTGCTTTCGCCAGTGAATGCGTATGATCTGCGTTAAGGAAAACCGGGCCGTGATGTTCCTCGCGCATGACTTTCACAAGCGCTGTGAGTTCATTATGTCCCCAAAAGGTCTCGCTCTCCTTCCGACGCGCCAACGATTACCGGAACTCTGACCTCAACAGCGGCTGCGACAACTGCCTTTAGCAGCACCAGATCGGCAACATTGAAATGGCCTAGCGCCGCGCCTTGTTGTTGCAAACGAGTCAGAACATTTCGTAATGCATCCATGATCATGGTCCTTTCATGATGATCGGTGCCAGGTGTCGCACTGGGCGCCGCCAAGTGCGGAGAGTCCCCACTGAGCAAAAGGTTCAAAGTAATAAATCGGAATCGGATGGGCGCGCACACGACGACTCATAGAACACACGCTGCCGTGTTCCCCGCGCTCTCATCCGTCACCACACGTTCTGATTGATTATTTCCGGCGTGATTCTCTTCGAAGAACGAATGCCGCATCTTCGGACGAGAATCAGCGTTCCTGCGCGAGTATGCACCCTCGGGCTCAGTACGGTTTGCTGTCGCCGAAGTCGATGGCTTCTTCGGCGGAGTGCTGCTCAGTGGCTGAGTGGCTATGCAGCAGGCGGATGCAGCGATTCCAGCGCAGAACGGAATCGTCGTTGCCCGGCGGACGGATTTTTTCCGCTTCCTCGAAACAGCGCATGGCTTCCTCGAAGAGCACGCGCAATGTGTGCAGCGGGCGGCCCGCTCGCAGTTGAACTTTGGCGCGGCGCTCGTGGAGGAGTCCCAGATAATAGAAGCGTTCGTAAGAGTTCGTCAGGCGCTCGAAAATGCTCTGCACTTCCGCATAACGGTCGGAAGGCGCGCCCGTGAACTGATCCGTGATGGATAGTCCCAGCACGCGCAGGGCGAGTTGATGATTGGGCTCAATCGCGAGAATGTCATGGCAAATCGACTCGGCCTCTTCCGGCTCGTTCAGGTAGCGGTAAAGCTCCGTCTTGGCAATGGCTTCGGGAATTCCCGCCTTCGAGATGGATTTTAGAGCGTAGTCCATTGCAGGCCTCCCGGATTCAGCTTCCACCAGACTTCCCGATTTTGCGGGCGATCCAAACCAGCGGGTCATAAAACTCGTCCACCACCCGCTCCTTCAGCGGGATGATGGCGTTGTCCGTGATGCGTATTCCCTCCGGGCAAACCTCGCTGCAGCACTTGGTGATGTTGCAAAATCCGATTCCCATCCGCTCTTTCACTCCCTTCGTGCGAGACAGCCCGTCCAGAGGATGCATTTCGAGGCCGGCGACGCGCACGAAGAATCTTGGACCCGCGTACTGCTCTTGCTTTTGATGATCGCGCAGCACGTGGCAGACGTCCTGGCACAAGAAGCATTCAATGCACTTGCGAAATTCCTGCGCGCGGTCCACATCGGCCTGGAACATTTTCCATTCCACTCCCGGGCGCGGCGAAAACGCGGGAATCTTCTTGTTCACCTGGTAATTCCACGAGACGTCGGTGACCAAGTCCTTGATCACGGGGAAAGTCTTCATCGGCGAGACGGTGATCGGCTTATCCTGCGCCAGCGAGTCCATTCGTGTCTTGCAGGTGAGCCGCGGGCGACCGTTTACTTCCGCGGAGCACGAGCCGCAGCGTCCGGCCTTGCAGTTCCATCGGACGGCGAGGTCGGGCGCCAGATGCCCCTGAATGTAATGCAGCGCGTCGAGGACCACCATTCCCGGCGCGATCGGGACACGATACTCGACCTCTTTTCCGCCTGCATGATTGCCACGAAATACGGCTAAAATTGCTTCCGCCACGGAGGCCCTCCGCTGTTTGTCTTCTACGCCGTTGTCCTTTGCATAGTACTTGTCCTTTTACTTGCCATGTCACTTGCCTTTTACTTGTCATCGGCGAATAGCTGCTTCAGTTCTTGCGGCATTTCGGGCACAGGGACCTGGCGCAAGACCATCCGCTCGCCATCCCGAACGACGACGTTGTTTTTTCTTCCCCACTCCGCGTCATAGTTCGGAAAATCGATTCGACTGTGCGCGCCGCGGCTCTCTTTGCGCGCCAGCGCGGAGAGGGTAACGCATTGCGCGACCGTTAGCATCGATTTGAGGTCGCGCGCCAGATGCCATCCGGGATTGAACAGCCGCGAACCTTCGACGCGCGCGCGCGCGACGCGCTCGCGGAAATGCTCGATTTCCGTAACCGCTCGCTTAAGATCATCTTCGTTTCGGTAGATGCCCACGAGGTTTTGCAGAGCGTCCTGCAACTCGCGATGAATCTCGTATGGCGATTCACCATCGCCGCGCTCAAAAGGTTCGAGCATCTCCCGCGCGGCGTCCTCGATTTGCGCTGCATCAAGGGATGGCGCGGTTGTTTTTTTCGCGTGCGCGGCGGCGGCTTCTCCCGCTCTGCGGCCAAACACGAGCAAGTCCGAAAGCGAATTTCCGCCCAGCCGGTTGGCACCGTGAAGCCCCGCCGCCGCTTCCCCCGCGGCGAACAATCCCGGAATCGACGCTTGCGCGGATTGCGCATCCACGCGAATGCCGCCCATCACGTAGTGGCACGTGGGGCCGACTTCCATCGGCTGTTTGGTGATGTCCACGTCAGCCAGTTCCTTGAACTGGTGATACATTCCGGGAAGCTTGCGTTTCACGTACTCCGCGGGCTTGTGCGAGATATCGAGATACGCTCCGCCGTGTTCCGTGCCGCGCCCTTCGCGCACTTCCGTGTAAATTGAACGCGCGACCACGTCTCGCGTCGACAGTTCCATCTTTTTGGGATCGTATTTTTCCATGAAGCGCTCGCCGAGGCGGTTGCGCAGAACGCCGCCTTCGCCGCGCACCGCTTCGGTCACCAAAATTCCCTGCACGCCGGGGGGCCAGACCATTCCCGTCGGGTGAAACTGCACAAACTCCATGTCCGTCAGTTCCGCACCGGCTTCATAGGCGAGCGCCATGCCGTCGCCCGTGTACTCCCAGGAGTTTGAAGTGATTTTCCAGGCTTTGCCGATGCCGCCTGTCGCGATAATGATGGACTTCGCCTTGAAGACTACGAATCGCCCTTGTTCCCGCCAGTAGGCGAAGGCTCCCGCGATGCGGTCGCCGTCCTTCAGCAAACGCGTGACGGTGCACTCCATGTAAACGTCGATTCCCATGCTCACGCCGCGGTCTTGCAGAGTGCGTATTATTTCCAAACCCGTGCGGTCGCCGACATGGCACAGCCGCTTGAACGTGTGGCCCCCGAACGCGCGCTGCATAATCTGGCCCGATTCGGTGCGATCGAACAGCGCCCCCCACTGTTCGAGTTCCCGCACGCGGTCCGGCGCTTCCTGCGCGTGAAGCTGCGCCATTCGCCAATTGTTCAGGAATTTTCCGCCGCGCATGGTGTCGCCGAAGTGCGTGCGCCAGTTGTCAGCGGCATCGACATTCGCCATGGCTGCGGCGATGCCGCCTTCCGCCATCACCGTGTGCGCCTTGCCGAGCAGCGATTTGCACACCACGCCCACGGATGCGCCTTGATTCAGCGCCTCGACGGCGGCTCGCAGGCCGGCTCCGCCTGCACCGATGATCAATACATCGTGTTCGTGAGTTTCGTATTTTTCGTTCAAAAGAGTCTCAGGTCCCGGATGGTTCCCATCGCAGCCAGCATGACGTACAGGTCCGTGAACGCCACGAAGAACAGGCTGGTCCACGCGATCAGCATGTGATGCTCATTCAGAGAAGTCACGCGCCTCCACAGGCTCAGCCGCGCGCCGCCGAACTTCGCGCACGAGTAACAATCCAGGTTGCCGCCCACCATGTGCCGGCACGAATGGCATGACAGCGTGTAGGTTGTCAGCAGTGCCGCATTGATCAGCAGGATGAACGAGCCCACTCCCGCGCCAAAGTGGCCTTTCCATATAAATCCGCGCACCGCGTCGCGCCACAGCGAAACCAGAAACACAAACGACAAATAGAAGAAGTATCGGTGGATATTCTGCAGGATCAGCGGAAACTTTGTTTCGCCGCGATAGTTATGTCTGGCCTCGCCCACAGCGCACGCCGCCGGATCCCAGAAAAACGCCCGGTAATACGCTTTGCGGTAGTAGTAGCACGTGGTGCGAAATCCCAGCGGGCCGCCCAAAACCAGCACCGCCGGCGAAAGAGGCCACCAGTGATGCTCCGGATCAATCAGCGGAGAATAAAAAGGCGAGAGGTACGGCCCCCACATGTAAAAGTGTCCTTGGAACGCTCGAAGCGTTGCATAGACCGCAAACCCCGCCAGCCCAATAAACACCACCAGCGGCTGAAGCCACCACCAATCGCGCCGTTCCGTTGCACCCAAGCGATCCGAGAGCTGCACCGTCTGCGATTCCGCCATGGGCACCGCCTTTCGCGGCGCCATATTAGCCTCGGTCCCAGTGCAAGTCAACGCACGGAAGATCCCGCTGTAGCGGACCTAATCGCTGCAAATAACCTCATTGCAACCAATTTGCAATGCGCCAGCGGGTAACGGGGTGATTTTTAATTCGTCGGCCCGCGGTGCCGCGTTTTTTTCGATACTCGGATTCCGAAACCGCGCGAGACCCTGGATAAAGGATCTCGATTTGACGTACCGCTTAACATACTTTACGATGCTGTAAATAACGTGAAGGGATTCCCCTTGGACGCATATCTGCTGGTGAGATTGTACGGAGAGTGATGACGTGGCGATTCCAAGCGGAAAGAGCATCAAGGTCTTAACGATCGACGGCGGGGGAATACGCGGAATTATCCCCGCGGTGATTCTCGACAAAATGCAAAGTTGTGTTGGCAAGGATTTGTGGCAGGCGTTTGATCTGATTTCCGGCACGTCCACCGGCGGGATCATCGCGCTCGGAATCGGCACGAAGTGCAATCACAATGGGCCGTATTCGCCCAGCCAGCTTGTGGACCTGTACGTACAAAACGGGGCAGCCATATTTCAGAAAAACTTTTTGACGCCGGAAAGAGAGCTGGTCCTTCCGAAATATTCGCCTGACTCGCTGGAAACGAACCTTGCGCAGTTTTTTCAAGGCACGGAGCTGCAAACGGCGCTCACTCCTCTTTTGATCTCGAGCTACGATCTGCAGCGGCAACGGCCTTTCTTCTTTAAGAGCCACAGGATCGCCGCGGATCCCAGCTACAACTGGAAAGTGACGGAAGTCGCCAGAGCCACATCCGCGGCACCCACATTTTTTCCGCCGCTCCACCTGACCAAAGGCACTGAGGACTACGCGCTAGTGGACGGCGGAGTGTTTGTAAACAATCCGTCGATGGCCGCGTATGCCGAAGCGCGCGCGCTTTATCCGGACGCGGCGGAAATCGTGATCGTTTCGGTCGGCACAGGCGACCGTCAGGATCAGATTACGTACGCGGCGGCGAAAGAATGGGGCCTGCTGGGTTGGGCCAAGGAGATTGTGCCCGTGCTGATGGACAGCGTTTCCGAGGCCGTGGATTACGAGCTGAACTCTTTGCCCGGATGCATCTATTACCGGCTGCAGGTTCCGCATTTGCAGGCAGCGTCGAGCCAGATGGATGATGTGACGCCGCAGAACCTGGCGAACCTGCAGATCGTCGCGAAAGAATACCTGGTGTCCGCCGCGAGTGTGTTCGACAAAATATGCGCGAAACTTAAGGAAGGCCGCGGCGGCGATATGCCGGGGATTGGCCGCAAGCAGCAGTGATGCAACGGAAGCTCAACCGCGGTCAATCACCGTGCGCGTCCGCAAACCGCTAGTGTCCCAGTCGCTGCAAAAATTACTACTGACTGACAGTAATCGTACACTCAAATCACAGGACGCTATTGGTTTACCGTGAATGTCTGCGTCTGCTTCGGAGGATTAAGCCCTCCGCCAGGCGCCTGGTTATAAGCATCAATGGCTACCTTGACGCTATTGCCAGGCGGAGGCGGCGGAGGGGTAGTGTTGTTCGAGCCACCGCCGCAGCCGCCGATCAGCAGCAAAACCAGAACCGTCGTAAGCGTGGTGCCGAAAACCAGCCGCCGCTTCCGCGGTACCGCAACAAACATCAGAATCCCCAAAATGGCCGCACAGAACGCGGCAAGCAGCCAGAACGCGCCCGGTCCTTTGGATTTCGGCGCACCGGGCCCCACGGGAATCGTCCTCGCCAGAGACGAGGTCAGCAGGCTCGCCGGCACCGTCACGCTAAATGATGTGCTGGTGCCCCCTGGCAATTGCGGCAACGCAGTGCTCACGCCGTTGTTGACGCCTGTCGAGCTGGGCGTCCAAATTACTTCGGAATTCGGATTGAAATTCGCGCCCGTAACCGTCAGCGTTATGCTCGCGGTGGCAGTTGCGGTCGTTGGCGAAATTGTGCTCAGCGTCGGGACCGGCCCTTCAATGCTGAAATTCAGCGGATTGGAAGTTGAAGCTCCGTTGACCACCGTCACTGGCGCCACGGAGGAAGATGCAACAGCCGATGAAGGCACAATTGCGGTCAATTGATTTGCGCTCACAAAACTTGTCGCCAGCGCGGTGCCATTGAAATTGACCACTGATGTGTTAGTGAATCCGTTGCCATTCACAGTGAGTGGCGCAACGCCGACATTGACTGGCGTGCTCGTGGGGGAAATCCCGGTGAGCGCGAAGCTGGGCAATCCCGGCAACTGCAAATCCCAATCGCCGCGGCCGTGCGTTCCCACGCGCAGCACGCGCGCCGTATTATTCAGCTTCAGCGAAGTACACTCGACATGCGGCAATCCGGTCGCCAGCTCGGACCACGATGCGCCCGATGTCGTCGTCTCGAAAACGCCGACGTCGGTAGCGACATAGAGCGTTGCGTCGGTGAGATCATTCGGGTCGACGACGATATCGTTCACCGGCGTATCCGGCAAATTGCCGTCGATGTTTGTCCACGCTCCTCCGCCGTTTAGCGTCATGAACACGTGGCCCAGCCCGTCGCATCCCGAGCACGAGGAAAATCCGGAAAACGTCGCGAAAGCAATCTTCGCATTCCCGGGACTGGCGACGACTTGCGTTACTGTGCGCCCCGGCATGTTCGACTGATCGATTTCGTTAAACGTTGGCACCGCGCCAGTGGCATTTGTGGAATCAAATATTTGCCCCGTGTCCGCGCCTATGTAAATCGTGTTCGAGTCATTCGGCGCCACGGACAGGGTGGTAATCACGCAAATACCACCGCCGCATGTGAAACTTGTGGAGCTAGGCAGAGGAGGCGATATCGCGGTCCACGAGAGGCCGCCATTCGTCGATTGCCACACGCGATCCGTGCCGAAATAAACGTTCTGAGGCGTGAAAGAATCAACGACCATCGGAGGAATGAAATTCGTGTTGTCGCCGTCCATCGCCGGAGTGTCGAGAGCAATCCAGTTGGCGCCGAATTGCGCGCCGGTGCCATCCTCCTGATTCTTCAGAATCGTCCCGATTTGTCCAATCGCTTCGCAAGTCGTATAGACGGTGCTCGGCGTGCTGGGATCGATTGCCGTCCAGGCGCCATCTCCGCAGGAATTGGTGTCGCTCCATCCGAGCTGGCCGGTGAACATCTGCATGCCATTGTCCTGCGCGCCGGCGAAACCGATTTGCGGATTCGACGGATGGATCGAATTGCCGGGATAAAACTGCGTCAAGCTCAAGGAATTATTCAGGTCCGACCATGTCTGGCCGCCGGGAGTGCTGATTACATTCGCCGAACCCCATACGCCGCCATCATTGCCCGTATAGACGACGCCACTCGGCGCGAATGCAAACGCGTGCGTATCGACGTGAATAAATATTCCGCTCGCATTGTCGCAGGAAGCATCGGCCCAGGTCTGCCCGCCGTCGATGGACTCTATAACTGTGGAAATTCCCTGATCTTGTCCAAAATTGCCGCATTGCGGCGAGACGGAATTACCGTTCGAGTCGCGCCCTGACGCTGCGGGTCCGCCGCCCAGAAAAATCACATTCGCATTCGCCGGGCTGATTCCAACCGCCATGTCGTAAAAACATTGATGATCGCAGAATGCTGGTGGATTCACGATTGCAAAACTGTTGCCGCCATCTGTGCTTTTGAACACACCGAGCAGGTCGCTGGAACTCCCTGCGATGTTGGCGATCGAAACGACGAGTTCGGTGTGTGTCGGATCGTTAGCCGTCGGAGAAGGTCCGACGGCGATCGTGATCCGGCCGTAATCAGTCACGGCCAGCCCGGCATTCGTCACGGCTGTATCGAGGGACGACAGCAGAGTCCACGTAATACCGCCGTCGGTGGATTTGTACACGCCATTGTCCAATTCGGGCGAGCCGGACTGGTCGCACGTGTTGTTGGCGCCAGTGCAAAAGGGAATGCCGAGTGCCGCATAGGCAGTCTTGCCAGTCGCGTCATTCGGATCAAATGCAACGCCTGTGCCGAAATCAAACTGAGCAGGAAGTGCTGGGCTGTACGAAGTCGCGGGAGTCAAGGTCCAATCCGCGCCGCCATCCGTCGAGCGCCAGATGCCGGAATGCGCTTGGGTGCTGATCCCTTGAACTGCCGCGAGAAGCACTTGCGAAGCGCCGCTTGTCGCAGGGTCCACGGAAATGGCGCCAATAAACGGCCCCGCCGCGCTGGCGCTTTGCGGCGTGATGACCGATGGTGTGCCGCTCGTGACGTTCACAAACGTGTTGTCTTTTGTCCAGGTCGCGCCGCCATCGCGCGAAATCAACACGCCCGCGCCATAGAAACTGTCGAACGCGAAATTTTCTTCACCTGTCCCGTAATAAATCGCGCCTGTGTGTCCCCCGCTGCAATCGGTAAGAACAGGATCGAGGGCGAGCGAGCCGGTGGAAATGGATAGCTGGCTATCCGTCAGTGGCGTCCAATTCGTCCCGCCGTCCGTCGACTTCCAAACGCCTCCTTGCGCCGCCCCGGCATAAATTGTCTTTCCTGACGAATCGCACGGGTCAACCGCCAGCGCAGTCACGCGCCCGGAAACGGGTCCGAAAAACCCGCTCGCCGTGGGCTGCGGACCAATGGACGTCCATGTGGAAGAGTTCAGCGTAATGCTTTGGCGGATGCTCCGCTCGCTCGCTGTCGCGGCGAGGCGGTTCATGAAAACGCCATTCGTTCGCCGCATCTGCTCCACCTGCTGAAAGGCCTTCATCCGCGCACCGGCGGGAATGTGCCCGAGAGGAAAGGCACGCTGGTGGAAGAACCAGTCCGCGCGCTTGCGAATCTGCGCCGCCGAATCGTGCTCATATTTGCCTTCGCCGCGCTCCCGATCGGATTGCCCCACGAGCGGCACAATCGAGCCTGCCAGCAGCAGCGCAATTACCGTCAGGCTCGCGCCCAGCCGGTGACCCGCGGCAAAACGCACAATTGCGGCGAACGCGGATTTAACGCGGTGCATTCCATTGTTAGTTGGAAACACGGACGTCCTCCTCAGGGGATCAAAACGCAAATTTTGAGTTGCAATTTACCGGCCATGCTTGCGGGGCTGGAGTCCCGGCCGTCCAATGCCCGGCAACCCTCTCCACCAGAAGGAAGCCTTCCACCAAAATCCACACTGCTCGACTTAGATGCGAAATCTTCGGCTGAGGATATCATGATGCCGCTAAAATTTTGAGCTCCTCAACTATCAACACCGGCCCGGCTCGAGAGTTGCGTGCTATCCGTTGCCTTCGCAAGGCACCGCTGTATTTAGACCAATAGGGGCTAAGCTTGTGCCAGGCCGGGAAAATGCTGATGGTTTCTTAGCAGAGCGCCCTCCAGAAGATGTTCGTTTCTGGGACGTTGCAGTCCCACAATCGGGCGAGTGCTGCCATTAAATTGCGCGCATAATGTTTACAATTATAGCATAATGCAATAGTTAGCCACAATACCTCAGCGGCAACCGAATTGCGCTTATCACACGCAAGGAGAATTTAACTTGGACATTGCTCGCCCAGGGGCCAAACGGAAAAAGCGCATCCGCCTCATCATGTATATTGTCGCTACCCTGATTCTCCTTCCCTTGGTGACGTATGGGCTTTCCCGCCTCAAACCTGCTCCGCCCACCGTCGACGGCTCGGTAATCTGGACGGACACCGTGAAGCGTGGGAACATGCTGCTCGAAGTTCGCGGCCTGGGCACTCTTGTGCCGGAAACCACGCGAATCATTCCCGCGATCACCGAAGGACGCGTGGAGCAACGGTTAATGCTGGCCGGGACCAGCGTAAAAGCCGACACCGTGATTCTCGTCCTCAGCAATCCTCAGTTGGAACAGCAATACCTGGGCGCAAAATACCAATTGATATCCGCGCAAGCCCAGTACAGCAATCTAAAAGCGCAACTGGAAAATCAGCTCATGGCATTGCGCTCCACCGCCGCTGGCGTCCGCTCGGCGTATCATGTCGCCCAAATGCAATCGGACGCTGATGAGGCTCTGTTCAAGCAAGGCGTCGGCCCGAAGATCAACTACGAGAAATCCCTGGTCGCGGCCACGGAATTGAAAGCGCAAAATGAGCTGGCTGAAAAACAGGTGGATACGTTCGCGAATTCCGTGCAGGAACAGTTGGCTGTTCAGCAAGCCACGATCGATCAAGACCGCGCTCAGGAACAGCTCTATCAACATCAGGTGGATCAATTGAAAGTACGTCCCGGTATTGATGGAGTGCTTCAGGAACTTCCCGTCGAAGTCGGACAGGAAGTGACGCCGGGGGCTGAACTGGCGAAAGTCGCGCAACCTTCTCAGTTGAAGGCGCAACTGCAAATCGCCGAGACGCAAGCGCGGGACATCCAGTTGAACCAGACAGCGTCGGTGGATACGCACAACGGCGTGATCCCCGGGCACGTCATTCGCATTGACCCTGCGGTCGTGAACGGCACGCGCACTGTGGACGTACATCTGGATGGTCCGCTGCCCGAGGGCGCGGTGCCAAACTTGAGCGTCGAAGGCACCATTCTGATCGAGAAGTTGACGAATGTGTTGTATGTGGGCCGCCCCGTGCATGGCGAACAAAACAGCACGATCGGCCTGTTCAAGGAAGTGGACGGGGGCCAAGAGGCTGTGCGTGCTAACGTTCAGATTGGCAAGACGTCCGTAAGCACAGTGGAAATCCTGAAGGGGTTAAATGTCGGCGACGTGGTCGTGCTTTCCGACATGTCGGCTTACGATAGTTTCGACCGCGTCCGGATCAAATAACACCAAAGAAAGATAGACTGGCGAAGGAGCGAGAATGAACGGTACGGCAAAAGCATTGATCCACCTCGACGGCGTTACGAAAGTGTTCTTTACCGACGAAATCGAAACCCACGCCCTCGCCGGCGTGCACCTCGAGATCAAAATCGGCGAATTCCTCTCCATCGCCGGCCCGTCGGGCTGCGGCAAATCCACTTTGCTCTCCATTCTCGGCCTTCTTGATTCGCCGACGGACGGCGCGTACACCCTGAATAACGAGCCTGTCGCGAATCTGTCGCTCTCCGACCGCACACGCATTCGTAACCGCGAGATCGGCTTCATCTTCCAGGCGTTCAACCTGATCGGCGATCTGACCGTGTTTGAGAACGTCGAATTGCCGCTCACCTATCGCAGCATGGCTTCCGCCGAGCGCAAGCAGCGCGTCCAGCAAGTGCTCGAGCGCGTCGGTATGGCTCACCGGATGAAGCACTACCCGTCGCAGCTCTCCGGCGGTCAACAGCAGCGCGTCGCCGTGGCCAGAGCGCTCGTCGGCCAGCCCTCCATCCTGCTGGCGGACGAGCCGACCGGAAACTTGGACTCGAAGAACAGTGAAGCAGTGATGGATCTCCTCCGCCAACTGCACGGCGAGGGCGCGACCATCTGCATGGTCACGCACGATCCTCGATTCGCGAGCGTCGCGGACCGTTCCATTCACCTGTTTGACGGCCGCATCGTCGAGGAAACGGTCCACGCACGCACGCAGACCGTCTAACGAAATTTTTTCCGGGTTGTTTTTGCGACGGCCGGGGTGCGTCTGAACGAATTCGGAGGCGTGAAGATGAGTAATTTCTGGCAGGACTTTCGCTTCGGGATACGAACGCTTTCCAAAAATCCGGGATTCGCCGTTGTCGCTATTTTGACGCTGGCGCTGGGCATTGGCGCATCAACCGCAATTTTTTCGGTGGTGTATGCAGTGTTGCTGCGCCCGCTTCCCTATCCAAATCCGCAAAAAATCGTGACTGTGTGGGAACAGGCTGCCCACGGTCATCGAATGCATCTTGCCGATCCGAACTTCCTGGATTTTCGCGCGCAAAATCACACGTTGAGCGCGCTGGCCACGTTCTCGTCAGGGCCTGATTCCGTCTCTGGAGGCAGCGAACCCGTGCGCATGGACATCGCCGTTGTCTCCCAGGATTTTTTCAAGGCGCTCGGCGTGGAACCTTTTCGGGGTCGGAACTTCGCGCCCGAGGAGCAACTCCTTCATGGAACGCCTGCCATGATCGTGAGTTATGGTTATTGGCAGCGGTATCTTGGAGGCAGAGCAGACTTCTCGCAGGTGCGCCTGTCGATGGACGGCGCATCCTATTCGATCATCGGCGTAATGCCGCAAGGGTTCAAGTTTCCGCCGGGTGTCTCCGCATGGGTTCCGCGCGAGCCTTATGGCTGGTCTACGAGCCGTACGGCGCACAACGGGGAAGGCATTGGGCGTATTCGCAATGGCGTTAGCATCGAACAGGCGCGGGCGGATTTGGACACGATTGCGCGGCGGATACGAGCCGAATACGGGAAAGAAGTTGATCTGACGGACGCTGCGGTAGTGCCGCTTGCCGACGTCATGGTCGGGGACGTGCGGACCTCGCTGCTGACTCTGTTGGGAGCCGTGGGTCTGTTGCTGCTGGTCGCGTGCGCCAACGTCGCAGGCTTGCTGCTGGCGCGCACATCCGGCCGCCGCAAAGAATTCGCCGTGCGCATAGCGCTGGGAGCTGGCCGCGGACGCATCGTTCAGCAGTTTCTCGCCGAATCATTTGTGCTGGCGTTCCTTGGCGGCGGCCTTGGAGTGCTGATTGCGATTTGGTCCATCAATATTTTGCCAGCGATTCTTCCCGCAAGTTTGCCGCGGCAGGAGGGTATTGCAGTCAACGGGCCCGTCCTTGCATTTACAGTTGCCGCGACGGTGGCGGTGGCGCTGGGCCTTGGTTTGTTTGCCGCGTGGCGCTCCAATGGAGGAGCTCTTCACGAAGCGCTGAGCGCCGGCTCGCGAAGTTACAGCAGCGGGAGTCAGAAGGCGCGCAGCGCGCTGGTGATTGCGGAAATTGCCGCAACGCTAGTGATGCTCGCGGGCGCGGGACTTTTGGGACGCAGCTTTTTGCGGTTGATCTCGGTGAACCCAGGCTTTAACGGACAAAATTTGATGATTCTGCGGTTTTCGCTCCCTCAATCAGCGAATGGGCTGACATTTCAGGAGAGTCACGCGCAAATCGCGCGGCAGACTCAGTTTCTCGACGATGCGCTGGCGCGGCTGCGGGCCATTCCCGGAGTTGAATCGGCCGGAGTGACAGGAGGCCTTCCCGTTTCCAACGAATTCGCGGATGGCGGGTTCCTGATTCTCAACGGCCAGCCAGCCCCCACGAATTTCGACGACTGGGGACGCTTTTATTACCAAAATCCCAAAAACGTCGGACACGCGCTCTACTCGGTCGCAAGCGCCGGCTATTTCCGCACGTCGGGAATCCCTCTGCTGCGAGGACGGCTGTTCAATGCGCGGGACGGCATGGATTCGCTCAACGTCGCGGTTATCAGCGAAGCGCTGGCTAGGCAGCAATGGCCGAATCAAAATCCCGTCGGACAGGTGATTGACTTCAGTAACATGGACGGCAACATGAAGCCGCTGACGATTGTGGGAATTGTCGGCAACGTTCGCGCGGAAGGGCTTGACCGGCCTCCCAGCGCTATTATCTATGTGGATTACGCGCAGCGCGGCTGGCAGGGCAATTCTTCGCCGACAATCATTCTGCGCAGCAGCATGAGAGCCGGGCCGATTGTCTCCGCGGCGCGCAACATCTTCCACGATCTCGCTCCGGATATTCCGGTCAAGTTCTCCACATTTGCGGACGAGATGGGTGGCTGGCTTGCTGAGAAGCGATTCTTGTTGCTTCTAGCGGGAGTGTTTGCCGGCGCGGCGTTGGCGCTCGCCGCGGTCGGCATTTACGGAGTCGTGGCCTATTCCGTCACGCGCCGCACGCAAGAAATCGGCATTCGCATGGCCTTGGGAGCGCAGCCTCGCGACGTGTTGCGCATAATTCTTGGCGAAGGCGCCCGCTTGGCCGGCATTGGCGTTGCAATCGGCTTACTCGTGTCTTTCGCCGTCACGCAATTGATGTCCAGCCTGCTTTTCGGCGTGAAAGCCACCGACCCAGTGACGTTCGTCGGCGTTGCGGCGCTGCTCTCGCTCGTGGCTCTGCTCGCGTGTTACGTTCCCGCGCGCCGCGCCATGCGCCTCGACCCGATGGAAGCGCTCCGTTACGAATGATGCTGTTTCGCAACACGGAAAAATACCCGGAAAACCGGCACGCGAGTAGAATTGCGGAACCTGAACGGGTCCCGTCGCGTCGCTTACTAAAGCACGGCAGGAGCCGTTCACAAAATCCAATTTCTGGGAGGGTGTGATGCAGGACGTTTTGCAAAAACTTAGCGCGCGAGTTCGTAAGCTGGCGAATCCGACCCTGATCGCATCAGCCGCTGCCCTTGCGCTCGCTGTCGGACTCGGTGCGCAATCCGAACCGCCCAAGGAAAAGACCGCCGGCGAAGCCTATAAAAACATCAAAATTCTGAAGGATATTCCCGCCTCGCAGCTTTTGCCGGGAATGCGCTACATCACCACCGCTCTCGGTGTGAAATGCAGTTATTGCCACGTAAAGGATAATTTCCCCAGCGATGACAAGCGCCCCAAGCAAACTGCCCGCAAAATGATGACCATGCTCACTGCCATCAATGCCAACAATTTCAGCGGCCGCCCGGAAGTCAGTTGCTACACGTGCCATCAGGGACACCACGAGCCTATGGGCGTGCCGGCTCTTCCGGCGGCGGCAACCGAGCCGCAATTTATCCGCCCCACTCCCGGCGCGCAGAGCCAGCCACTCCCCACTGCGGACGCTGTTCTCGCCAAATACGCGCAAGCCCTGGGCGGCGAAGACGCGCTCAACAAAATCACGTCGCGCTCCGTCCAATTCGAAGAGGATGCCAGCGACGGAAAGACCTACACAATGGAAGCGTTCCAGAAAGCGCCGGACAAAATGTACGCAGTCACCACTTTGCCTCAAGGATCCGTCACCAGCGGCTTTGACGGCTCGCGCGGCTGGATCACCACCGATCGCGGCACGCGCGCCGCCGAAGGATTCGGCGCCATTGTTCTGTCGCGCGAGGCCGAAGTGAACCCGGTAGCATCTCTCCAGGGCTACGTGGGCCGGCGCGTTCGCGGTCAGGCGAAAATCGGCGACGCAACAACCTACGTCATGATGGCGAAAGCGCCCGATGGCATCGTCGAATTTCTTTTCTTCGATGAGCAGTCCGGCCTGCTCGTGCGCCGCATGATTCGCGACCGCACAATTTTCGGCGCCCTGCCGATCGAAGCCGATTACGCCGACTATCGCCAGGTCGACGGCGTCAAAATTCCGTACAAGACCACTTGGTTCTCGGCGGAGGGATCTTCGACGTACACAATCAAAAACGTAAAGGACAACGTGCCCGTCGACGATTCAAAATTCACGCCGCCCGCAAAAACCAAGTAGCGTGTAGGGGCGGGTTTATCCCGCCCGCTTTCGCTTTTCAATGTTGACGGGCTGCATGTTGTTGCCTTTCGTAGGGGCGGAGTTTACTCCCGCCCGCTCGGAGCCGAAGCCCGAACCCTGGACCGGCATTTGTTTTGGTTTTGTAGCTCAGGTCCCGTTCGCGCCGCAGTTGCGCGAACTGACCTGAGGTTTTTTGCTCGTGCTTTTGTCGGGGCGGCTTCTTGCCCTGAGCATGTTTTTGCGAAGGGCACGCCGCCCGCAGCGAAGCTCAAGAGTGACTGACGAGTGGTCTCAGAAACGCCCCGGCATATTTCATTTGTGCGTATTCGGGATTGGCTTTCGGGGTTTACTCTCGACCCTAAACTATCAACTCTCGACTGGCGTTGTGAGGTGAATGATGAGCAAACTGCTGCAAGACATTCGCTACGCCCTCCGCATGCTGCGCAAATCTCCGGGCTTCACAACAATCGCCGTGTTGACTCTCGCCCTCGGCATTGGCGCCAACACCGCCATTTTCAGCTTGATTGACGCGGTGATGCTGCGCTCGCTTCCGGTGAGGAATCCGAGCCAGCTTGTTCTCCTCCAATGGCACAACCGTCACAGATGGATCGGCAGCACGGAATACAGCTCGTTTAGCGACTGCGGCGACACAGGCTTTCGAGGCGGTTCGGGCTGTTCATTCCCGCTTCCTATCTTCGACCAGATTCGTTCGCAGACAAATGCATTTTCCGCCGTGACGGCGTTTGCGGGCCCAGCGCGCCTCAATCTGAGCGGCAATGGACCGGCGAGCATCGTGAAAAGCGAAATTGTTTCCGGCGATTATTTTTCCACGCTGGGAGTGAATGCCATCATCGGCCGGACGCTCGGCCCGGCTGATGACATGCCATCCGCTTCGCCTGCCGCAGTGCTCAACTACGCATACTGGCAGAGCGCCTTCGGCGGCTCGCTCTCGGCGGTGGGACGGACCATCGAGCTGAATAATATTCCGTTCACGATTGTCGGCGTGGCGGAGCCGAGCTTCACAAATCTTTCGCCGGGCAAGAAGCAGGATTTGTGGCTGACAATCGCGATGGCGCCGCGATTGGCAATCGATTGGGGACACAAAATCGACGGCCTCGCCAACTGGTGGCTGGTTGTGCTGGGGCGGCTCAAGCCCGGCGTTTCTATCGTCCAGGCGCAGACGGCCGCGAGCCTGATTTTTCGCAACGAAGTGCTGCACGGCGCGAAGCCGCTCTCGAAAGCGGCGGACGATCCGGGAATTTTCCTTACGCGCGCCCAGGAAGGTTTGAGCGGCTGGCGCGGTTATTACTCCAAGCAGCTTTATATTCTTATGTTCGCGGCGGGAACTATTTTGCTGATTGCGTGCGCGAACGTCGCGGGATTGCTGCTCTCGCGCGCAGCGGCGCGGCAAAAGGAAATGGCGGTGCGATTGGCGCTCGGGGCGGCCCGCATAAGAATTTTGCGCCAGCTTCTTACGGAGAGCCTGCTGCTTTCCATCACTGGCGGACTGCTCGGGATCATTTTCGCGTATTGGGGAGTGCACGCAATCACGGCTCTCATGTCGGGCAATTCCAGCCGGTTCCCGTTTGTTGTTTCGCCCGACTGGCGCGTCCTTTCGTTCGCGCTCGGCGCGTCTGTTTTGACTGGAATTTTCTTTGGACTCGCACCGGCGGTTCGCGGAACGCGCGTGGATTTGACGCCCGCGCTCAAGGAAAATGCTTCGACTCTTCCCGGCGGTTCGGCGCGGGGATGGCGCAAGTTTCATCTGGGCAGCGGGCTCGTTGTCGTGCAGGTGGCGCTATCGGTTGTCGTGCTCGTTGGTGCGGGGCTTCTGGTGCGCACACTCGAAAATCTGCGCAACATCAATCCCGGCTTCGACACGCACAATGTTTTGCTGTTCAGTATCAACCCGACGCTGCTGGGTTACAAAGATGCGCAAATCGAAAATCTTTACCGCGACTTGCGCGACCGTCTCGCCGCGCTTCCGGGCGTTATTTCCGTGGCTTATTCATCGGACGCACTGTTGAGCGGCGGATTGTGGAGCAGTACGGTTAACATCGAGAGCCAGCCGCCGAAGTCCGACGTTCACGTCGATATGTTCGCCGCAGGACCGAAGTTTTTCTCGACAATGCGCATTCCGCTTCTGGAAGGGCGCATGTTCACTTCCGCCGATTATGAGCAGGCAGCAAAGGCGCACGCCGCGAAAAAAGCTGCGGAGCAGAAGGCGAACCCGCAAGCGCCGCCCGCCGCGGCGGGCAAGCCAGTGCCAACGCTCTCAGCGGTGGTAGCCGTGCCGCGCGCGGCGGTGGTGAGTGTGCTTGTGAACAAGGCGTTTGTGCGGCGGTATTTTGCAAACGAGACTCCTCTGGGCAAACACCTCACGCACGGCGATAGCTCGAGCTCGAACAATAGCGGCGTCAGCAATCCCAAATCGCGCGACTGGCAAATTGTGGGAGTCGTGGGCGACACGAAATACAAAACGCTGCGGCGGGACATTCACCCCGCAGTCTATGTTCCCTTCACGAGCGGCGAAGCGAGCTTTGAATTGCGCACCGCAGCGAATCCCATGGCGCTTATTCCGGCGGCGCGCAGTGTCGCGAGCAAGATAGACAGCAATTTGCCGCTTTCAAGCGTAAGTACGCAAACACACAGGATTGACGGGTTGCTTGTGCAGGAACGGTTGGTCGCGCGCCTGTCGAGTTTCTTTGGCTTGCTCGCGTTGGTTCTGGCATGCATCGGATTGTACGGCCTGCTTTCCTACGAAGTGTCGCGGCGCACGCGTGAAATTGGCATTCGCATGGCGCTCGGCGCGCAGCAGCGAGACGTGTTGCGGCTCGTCGTGGGTCAGGGAATTATCCTGGCGATTGTGGGCGCAGCGGTCGGCGTGGGCGTGGCCCTCGGCGTCACGCGTTATTTGTCGAGCATGTTGTACGACGTGCATGCGAACGACCCCGTGACAATCGCCTCCGTCGCGATTCTCCTGCTTCTCGTCGCGCTCGCGGCTTGTTACATCCCCGCCCGCCGCGCCACGCGCGTCAACCCCATGGTCGCCCTTCGCTATGAATAGCCTATGGTTCTTCAAAGCACAACGAACCTGCAACCACTGTCAAAGAATGCTGAAAATAAAAGAGTTAGATCTTGCTGCTCTAGGGATGGCGCGGCTCAGGCAAAGTGCCGCCACCAGTGAGTTCTAATCGGTACAACAAATTATTAGAAATCGACGTAAGTTATTGAAAACAAACAGGAGCATCCATTTCTAATCGGTACAAAATAGCGTTTTTTCGAGTTCGGGGAGATCATCGTGATTCAAATGACGGATGTCGAGAAATTTTATGAGTCCGGCGCCGGAAAAACTTGGGTCCTCCGCCGCATCAATCTGGATGTTCGCGAGGGCGAATTTATCACCATCATGGGCCCATCGGGCGCGGGAAAATCCACGCTGATGGGCATCATCGGAATGCTCGATGGCTCGTGGAAAGGCCATTTCGAATTTGCGGGCCATGAAGTTCACAAACTCGATAATCGCAAGCGCGTCGAGCTGCACAAAAAATTCATTGGCTTCGTTTTTCAGCAATATCACCTGCTCGACAATCTCACCGTCGCCGAAAACCTCGACTTGCCGCTTTCCTATCGCGATATCAAAAAATCGGAGCGCGAGGGCATGGTTGCCGACATCCTCGACCGTTTCCAAATCGTCGGCAAAAAAAATCTCTTTCCCAATCAGCTCTCCGGCGGGCAGCAGCAACTGGTCGCCGTGGCCCGCGCCGTGATTGGCAATCCGAAACTGATTCTCGCCGACGAGCCCACTGGCAGTTTGCACTCCAGCCAGGGGAAAATGATCATGGACCTGCTCAAAAAGCTCAACGATGAAGGAACCACCATAATTCAAGTCACCCACAACGAGGCCTGGGCCGCTTATGGCAACCGCATTATTCAGCTCGCCGACGGCTGGATTGTCGACGGTGGCGCGCAAGCCACCCGAGCATAAAGGTGCACGCGTAATGCTGACTGTCCGAAATCGCAACACGTTAGTCCCGCAAACGGGCGAAACTCTCTGAATCAGCGCGCATATCCGCAGACAAGTCTCATTTAATCAGCCAATTACATAGGCCATGTATGGCGCTATAGGTGCCATAGTTTCTTAGTGATTGAAGCGTGGACGCAGTAGATTCGAAGACTTAAAAACGGTGAGGCAATACGTGGTCTGGGAATGCGCAGCGCAAACAGAAGGTAATTCACCTCTGATCCCGGCGACTGGTGCAGCGTGCAGGCCACGCGTGCTGGTCGCCGATGACCAAAGGGACGTGCTCGAAGCCTTGCGTCTGCTCCTCAAGGGTGAAGGTTACGAACTCGAATTGGTCAGTTCGCCGGCTGCATTGCTCGATGCGCTCGCGCGCCGCTCTTTCGATCTGCTCTTGATGGATTTGAATTACGCGCGTGATACCACGTCGGGGCGCGAAGGATTGGATCTGCTTTCGCAAATCCGCCAATTGGACGACATGCCTCCCGTTGTCGCCATGACCGCGTGGGGCAGCGTCGAACTGGCCGTAGAAATCATGCGCGAAGGCGTGCGCGATTTTGTCCTTAAGCCCTGGGACAACGGGAGAGTTTTGAACACGGTTCGAACTGAAATCGAAAAGGGCGAGCGTGCGCGCGCTGCAAAGCGAAATCATGCGGAGGGCCATGCCGGCAATCACAGCTACCAGGACGGTGACTGGGAAGAAGCGCAGCGAACGCAGCTTGGATTACTGCCAAAAGAAATTCCGCAGATTCCCGGGTGCGAATTTTCCGGGACGTGGCTCCCCGTTCACGGCATTGGTGGCGACTATTTCGACGTGCTGCAGCTGGATGCGAATCGCTTTGCTCTGTGCATCGCTGATGTCGCCGGAAAAGGAATCGCCGCGGCATTGCTGATGTCCAATCTTCAAGCGACAGTGCGTAGCCTCGCAGCGCAGAATTTCGAGCCTGCGGAATTGGCCTCGCGCTTGAATGGATTGGTCGCCGGGAACACAGCCCCGGATCGGTTCATCACTTTGTTCTACGCCGTGTTCGACGCGCAGACTCGGCGGCTCCTTTACACCAATGCCGGGCACAATGCGCCAATGGTGATTGGCCGTGACGGTCAGGTTGCGCGACTCAGTTGCGGCGGCCAAGCTCTGGGAATTTCCGCGGGCGAGCATTACGATCAGGCAGAAACGGTTCTCGCGGAGGGTGACCGTCTGGTTCTCTTCACCGACGGAATTACCGAAGCAAGGGACACACACGGGGAAGAGTTCGGCGAAGAGCGCTTGCTCGAGATTCTGCACGAAAGCAGAACGCTTGGCGCGGCGAAGATTCAAAAGAACGTCCTGAATCGCATCGCCGAATTTAACGGGGAGAAATTCCAGAACGATGCGACGCTGATCGTTTTGGCGGTGGGTTAAGTGCGCAGAACGGCAGAGTTGATAGCCTAGAGTCGAGAGTTGAAAGATAGACGGCCCAATTTTCGCGGTTGGCATTTGATGTTGGATTTTGCAGTTCACTGTCGGCTGTCAACTACTGCCTTTCGGCCGTATTTGAGGTGAACGATGAACACATTGCTGCAGGACATGCGCTATGCGCTGCGCGTGCTGGCCAAATCGCCGGGATTCACGGCGATTGCCGTGCTGACCCTGGCACTCGGCATCGGCGCCAACACTGCGCTTTTTTCTGTCGTGAACGGCGTGCTACTTAATCCGCTGCCGTATCCGCATCCCAATCAGCTCGTGGAAGTGGCCGAAGTAGACCCGCCATTCTCGGAAAGCTCGATTTCGTATCCGAATTTTCTCGACTGGGCGCGGCTGAACCACAGTTTCGCATCGCTCGCGGCTTACCGGCAAAATGACTTCAACCTAACAGGCCGGGGCGAAGCGGAACGCGTGAAAGCCATGCAAGTTTCCGCCAGCTTTTTTTCTTTGCTCAGCGTAAAGCCGGTGATTGGGCGCAATTTCACCGCTGCGGAAGATGAGAAAGGGGCGGCTTCGGTGGTGATGCTGAGCGAGGGGCTCTGGAAATCGAAATTCGGCGCCTCGCCGGACATTCTCGGGAAAATGATAACGCTTGATGGCGTGGGCTACACGGTGATTGGCGTTGTGCCACCGAATTTCTACTTTTGCTGCGAGTCGACGAACTTTCGCCTGGGCGACGTTTACACTCCCATTGGCGCGTGGAACAACAAGTGGTTTTACCGACGCGATGACCACATGGGCGTGTTTGCTGTCGGACGGCTGAAACCGGGCGTAACGCTGGCGCAAGCACACGCGGACATGGACGGCGTCGCGCAAGGGCTTGCCGCCGCGTATCCCGATGTGGACGGCAGGTCTGGGGTTTGGCTCGCGCCGCTGAAACAGCGCATGGCGCAGAACGTTAAGCCCATGCTGATTCTCTTGCTGGCGGCGGTGGGATTCGTGCTGTTGATCGCGTGCGTCAACGTGGCGAATTTGCTGCTGGCGCGCTCGACAGGACGCGCGCGGGAATTCGCGATTCGCACAGCGCTGGGCGCGACGCAGGGACGCGTGGTGCGCCAGTTGCTTACGGAAAGCGTGCTCCTGGCGTTTGCGGGCGGCGCTTTGGGATTGTTGCTGGCGGCATGGGGCAGGCAGGCGGCGCTGCGCGCCTTGCCGGAGGCTCTGCCGCGCGCGAATAACGTGGGAATCGATGCGGGCGTTTTGCTTTTTACGCTGGTGATTTGCATTTTTGCCGGCGCGCTGTTTGGACTGGCACCGGCATGGAAAGTGTCGCGTCCCGATTTGCATGAGACGCTCAAGGAAGGCGGACGCGGCGGGAGCGGCGCGAAACATCGCACGCAGGGGATTTTCGTGGTTGCGGAAATGGCGCTGGCGGTGGTGCTGCTGATCGGCGCGGGACTGACGATTCGCAGTTTGGTGCGTCTGTGGAACGTCAATCCAGGATTCAATCCGCACAATGTGATGGGATTCGGGGTGTCGCTGCCACCTTCGATGACCAAGCTGCCGCCGGACCAATTTCGTGCCAGCATCGCTCAACTGAGGGAGACAATCGCCGCGGTACCAGGCGTGAAGGCAGTGTCTTCCGAGGATGGCGCGATTCCCATGAACGGCGACGATGAGATTTGGTTCTACGTGGAGGGAAGGCCAAAGCCGGCCACGGAGTCGGAAATGGATTCGACGCTGTTCTATTTGGTGGGTCCGGATTATTTGAAAGTGATGCAGATTCCGCTGCTGCGCGGGCGATTTTTCACGGAGCAGGATAACGCGCACGCGCCGCACGTGGCGGTGATTGACGAGAATTTCGCGAAGAAATATTTTCCCAACCAAAATCCGATTGGCCAGCGCATAGACTTCCCTGGTCTGGATAAAGGGGAACAGGTCGAGATTGTAGGCGTGGCTGGGCACGTGATGCAATTCGGCCTCGATGCGCCCGGGCCGGTGAAAATTGCGATCTATGTGCCCGTGGTGCAACTTCCGGATAACGACGTTGGCGAGACCATCGCCGGGTACCTGGTGCGTACGCAAACGCCGGAATACGCCAGCGCGGCGGCGATTCGACAGGCCATCAGGAAAATGAACAGCGAACAGATAGCATTCAACTTCGAGTCCATGGACCAGGCGATTTCCGATTCGCTGGCGGCACGACAGTTCACGATGATTTTGCTGGCGGCGTTCGCGGCTGTAGCGCTCTTGCTATCGAGCATCGGAATTTACGGCGTGATTTCTTACGTGGTCAGCCGGCGCACGCACGAAATCGGCATTCGCTTGGCGCTTGGCGCGCAGCGGCACGATGTGATGCGGCTGGTGCTTGGACAGGGAGCAAAGCTCGCGCTGATGGGAGTTGGCACCGGCGTGTTGGCAGCGCTGGGGCTGACGCAGTTGATGAAGACGATGATTTTTGGCGTGAGCGCGACGGATCCGCTGACGTTTGCGAGCGTTGCAGTCATTCTCGCGCTCGTCGCCCTCGCCGCATGTTATTTTCCGGCGCGGCGGGCGATGCGCGTCGACCCCATGGTGGCGCTGCGATATGAGTAGATAAAACCGAAGTAACATGTGATATATAATAATGCCAGCGCGACCTGTACACTAGGCGTTCAAATCGGCTCTCTCGCCACGGCTGGCACACACGGGAATGGGAACCTTCTGGCAAGATTTGCAATACGGCGGGCGCATGCTGCGCAAAAGCCCTGCCTTCACAATTGTCGCCGTCCTTACGCTGGCACTGGGCATCGGCGCCAACACGGTGATCTTCAGCATTGTAAATGCCGTCCTGCTTCGCCCCCCTGATTTTCCGCAAGCGAATCAAATTGTCTTGGTTCTCCAGACAGAGGCACGACGAAACCTGCTCAACGGCATCGTGGCTCCCATCGTGCTACGCGACTTCAGAGAGCGAAGCCATTCATTTCAGGAGCTTGAGGGGCAGGCAAATAGGGCTTACAACGTCACGGGAAATGGCGGGGCGGAAAATGTTGTGGGCATGCAAGTCACCACGGGCTTCCTGCACCTGCTGGGCGTGAAACCCTTTCTCGGGCGTTCGTTTGAACCGGAAAACGGAGTGCCGGGACACGAACAGGTCGTGCTGCTGGGTTACGCATTCTGGCAGCGACGCTATGGCGGAAATCGCAATGCGATTGGGCAAAGCATCGTCATTGACGACAAGCCTTATACAATCATCGGCATCCTTCCGGCTAAATTTCCGCTTTGGGGAAACCGGATAACGTACGACCTGATGCTTCCCTACGCCTTCACCAAGGAACAGCTGGACCGCGAGAACCACATTCTCACGGTTTTTGGGCGGTTGAAGCCGGGCGTGACGGTTGCGCGGGCCGATGCCGAAATGAAAGCGATCGTGGAGCAGCTCCACAAAGAGTACCCGGTTGATACGGACGAAGGCATTCGCGTCGTTCGATTGCAGGATTACAACACAAAAGCGCCGCTGCGCTCGGCGCTGCGGATTCTTCTCGCTGCCGTCGGCTTGGTATTGCTGATTGCCTGCGCAAACGTGGCGAACTTACAGCTTTCGCGCGCTGCCGGGCGCGAGAAGGAAATCGCGGTGCGCGCGTCGCTCGGAGCGGGACGGTTCCGGCTGGCGCGGCAATTGATGACGGAAAGCGTTGCGCTGGCCTTCCTCGGCGGCATGGTGGGCATCGCGCTGGCCTATGGGGGCTTTTACATTCTTCGCGCCGTGCTCGCGTCGGCTTTTTATTCGATACCGTACATCGACCGGGCGGGCATGGATGTGAGCGTGCTTAGTTTCACCGTCGCCATTTCCGCGCTGGCGGGAATTGTTTTCGGGCTCGCGCCCACGGCCCAGCTTTTCCGCATGAACCTGAACGACGGACTGAAGGAAGGCGGCAGAAACTCGGGGGGAGGACGCCATGGACACCGGCTGCGCGACGGCCTCGTGGTCTCGGAGGTGGCGCTGGCGCTTCTCCTTCTCTGCGGGTCAGGGCTGCTGATTCGCAGTCTGGTCAAGCTCCTGTCGGAGAACATGGGCTTCAACCCGGATCATCTTCTGATCGCGCAAATTTGGCTGCCTGACAAACGATACTCCAATATTTCCCGGGCCCGGTCCTTCTTCGAACAGCTGGAAACGCAACTCGGGGCATTACCGGGAGTGCAGGCGGCGGGACTGGTCAACTGGATCCCGATGGGGAATTGGCGCGGCTTCGTGAACTTCGGCATCGAAGGCCGTCCGCCTCAGCCAAAAGACCACGAATTTACCACGGAGTACCATGTTGTTGGCTGGAGTTACCTCCGGACAATGGAAATTCACCTGTTGAAGGGCCGAGATTTTACACCGGGTGACGGCGAGCAAGCGCCGGCCGTCGGCATCATCAATGAAGCACTGGCGCGTCAATACTGGCCGCACGAGGATCCCATCGGGAAACGCCTTCGCATCCTGCCAGAGGAGCGACAGTCCTTTGAACCGCAATTTGGCAATTCGTGGATCACCATCGTCGGCATGGCCGAAAACACGACTGAATTTGAATTGGGTGAGGAGAGTCCGGGAGTAATTTATCTTCCGTACGAGCAGAATCCCACCCGCCTGATGTTTGCCGTCATCCGCACGTCCTCCGACAATGCCAGCATGGTTGCCGGGCTCCGGCGCATTGTCAGCAAGCTCGACCCGGAACAGCCGATCGCAACCATGATATCGATGAATCATCTCATCGACTTAAGGGCGAGCGACCGGCGGCTGAACATGTGGCTCGCCAGCCTGTTTGCCGCGCTGGCTACGATTCTCGCCGCCCTTGGTATCTATGGTGTGATCTCATACACGGTCTCTCAGCAAACTCACGACATCGGGATTCGCATGGCGCTCGGCGCGCAGCGAGCGGATATTTTCAGAATCGTGATCGGCCGGGCGATGGGGCTGGTGCTTCTCGGGAGCGGGATCGGGCTGATCGCGGCTGTCGTCGTACTGAGGAAAGTGATGTCGAGTTTGCTCTTCGGCGTGGCCGGCACCGATCCCATTACTTTAGCTGCCGTAACCGTCTTGCTTTTCATCGTCGCGTTGGCAGCTTGTTACATTCCCGCCCGGCGGGCCATGCGAGTCGAGCCGATTCAGGCCTTGCATTACGAATAGCCGCTTGACTCTCACTTCCCAGGTCACGGCGAAGCGCCCTCTGTTCGTTCGAGACACGGCGCTGTTCGGAATCGAACACTCGCCCGCGATACAAACTTGCATTCCTTGTGTTAAGCTACTCAAACTAAAGCGGCTTGGGCTGAAATAGAGCTAGGCAAGCTACGTGCCTTAAATTTCTGGGCGGGACTCGGCATGGAAACCCTCTGGCAGGACCTTCGTTACCGTGTAAAGGCCGCAAACCCGCTTATATACGCCGTCGTAATTGCAGTGCTTGCGTCCATCGCGTTTTTTGCCTGCTACATTCCAGCGAGGCGCGCTGCAAGAGTGGATCCGCTGGTGGCCTTACGCTACGAATGATCCTGATAACATTTCTTTCGCGAAAGAAAGGTAACGAATGACGTTTTCCGATTCACATCGCTCCCGCGTTCTGGTCGCTGACGATCAGCCGGACATTCGCGAAGCGCTCCGTTTGCTGCTCAAGGGGGAAGGCTTCGACATCGATGCAGTGGCGTCGCCCGCTGCTTTGCTGACCGTGCTCGAAACGCGCGAGTTTGACGCCGTGCTGATGGACTTGAATTACGCGCGCGACACAACTTCGGGGCAGGAGGGCCTCGATCTGTTGACGGAAATTCGCATCCGCGACGGCAATGTTCCCGTCATCGTGATGACCGCGTGGGGCACGCTCAATCTCGCGGTCGAAGCCATGCGCCGAGGCGCCAAGGACTTCATCCAAAAACCGTGGGAGAACGCGCGCCTGCTGGCCATCCTGCGAACGCAAATCGAGCTGACACGCGCCATTCGCAACAGTCTGCGCCTGGAAGCCGAAAACCGGCTTCTGCGAGCCGACGGACGCCCTGTGCTCATCGCCAAATCGGCCGTCATGCGCCCGGTGATGGAATTGATGACGCGCGTTGGTCCGTCGGACGCGAATATTCTGATCACGGGCGAGCATGGAACGGGAAAAGAAGTGATCGCGCGAACTCTACAGGCGCTTTCTTCGCGCTCCGGCAAACCATTCGTCACCGTGAACGCGGGCGGCCTGCCCGAAGGCGTTTTCGAGAGCGAACTTTTCGGCCACGTGAAAGGCGCATTCACGGATGCCAAAACGGATCGCGTGGGACGCTTCGAGCTTGCCGACGGCGGCACGCTTTTTCTCGACGAAATTGCCAATGTCCCGTTGAATCTTCAAGCCAAGCTGCTCCGCGCCCTCGAAGCAGGCGAACTCGAGCGCGTCGGTTCTTCAACAACTCGCCGCGTTGACGTCCGTATTCTTTCCGCCACAAACGCGGATGTGCAAAGCGAAGTCGAAGCCGGGCGTTTCCGCGAAGACTTGCTTTTCCGCTTGAATACGATTGAAATTCATTTGCCTCCGCTGCGGGAGCGCAAAGAGGACATTCCGCTGCTCGCGATGCATTTTCTGCGACAATCCGCGCAGCGCTATCGCAAGAACCTGACCGGCTTCGAGCCGACAGCCATGAAGGTCCTGCTCGATCATCCGTGGCCCGGCAACGTTCGTGAACTCGACCACTCGATCGAGCGGTCGGTGCTGCTCGCGGAAGGCTCTGAGGTGCGCGCGGGCGATTTAGGGCTGCGGCCAGCGCGCGAAGGAAATTTGCGCATCGAAGACATGGGCTTGGAAGATGTGGAGCGCGCCCTGATTCAGAAGGCCATGAGCCGCTACGGCGGCAACGTGAGCCATGCCAGCAAGGCGCTCGGACTGAGCCGCAGCGCCCTGTATCGCCGGTTGCAAAAATACGGGCTGTGAAGCATCTCGCCTACGAACGCCGCATCCTCATCCGCGCCCTGCTTGCCGGGCTGATCGGCTCGACGGTCGCGGTGATTCTCCTGTGGACGGGAAATCACGACGCGAAAACCTCGTGGACACTCACCATAATCATTGTTGTGGCGTGGCTGGGATTCGCTTTCAGCGCTCAAAATCGCGTGACGTTTCCTCTGCGCACACTCTCCAACATGCTCGCCGCTCTGCGCGAAGGCGACTTCTCGATTCGCGCGCGAGGCGCCGCTTACCACGACGTGCTCGGCGAAGTGATGCGCGAGGTCAATGCCCTGGGCGACACGCTCCACCGGCAGAGACTTGGCGCGCTGGAAGCGACGGCGTTGCTGCGCAAGGTGATGGAGGAAATTGACGTTGCGGTTTTTGCCTTCGACTCGACCGATCGCCTCCGCTTGCTCAATCGCGCCGGTGAGCGGATTTTGAATCGCCCCGCCGAGCGCGCATTGGGCAGAACAGCGGCGGAACTCGGCATTGAATTTTGCCTCACGGTCGAAACGCCGCACGTCGCGCAAATTGCTTTTCCGGGGAAGATGGGCCGCTGGGAAATCCACCGAGGCAGCTTTCGCGAAGGCGGCAAACCACATCAGTTAATTCTGATCTCCGACTTGAGTCAGGCCCTTCGCGAAGAGGAGCGTCTGGCTTGGCAGCGGCTGATTCGCGTGATTGGGCATGAATTGAACAATTCCCTCGCGCCCATTAAATCGGTGGCCCAAAGCCTTTCCGGAATGATGGCGCGTCCCGAAAAACCGTCTGACTGGGAAGACGACATGATCCGCGGCCTCACCGTCATCGCGAATCGCACGGACGGGCTGGCGCGTTTCATGAACGCTTACGCGCGCCTGGCGCGTTTGCCGGCTCCGCAACTCCGCCCCGTGAACGTAAGTACCTGGATTCAGCGCGTGGCCAGCCTTGACCTGCGCATGCAAATTCCCGTTGCGGCCGGCCCCGAATTGACCATACAAGCCGACCCAGACCAACTCGACCAGGTGCTCATCAACCTGATTAAGAATGCGATTGACGCTGCGACGGAAACCAGCGGCGGAGTACAAGCGGGCTGGGACGCAAAGGATAGTTTTCTGGAAATTTGGGTACGTGACGAAGGACCTGGGATCCCCAGCAGCGCCAATCTGTTCGTCCCGTTCTTTACCACAAAGCCGGGAGGCTCAGGAATTGGCTTGGTCCTGAGCCGGCAAATCGCCGAAGCTCACGGCGGCAGCTTGAGCCTGGAAAATGTCGGATCGGGCCACGGATGCGAAGCCCGCTTGCGCTTGCCCCTGGTAAAAATTTAGGTGGAAATTTAGTTTTCTATCACGGAAAGGATCGAACCGAGTGAGAGAAACGATCTTAACGGCGTCGAGAGTCCCAGAACGCCGGAGCAGGCCGCGTGAAGGACACGCCGACGTGCGCATGTGTCCGCTTGGGGTGTTTGGTCAGAGCCACGACGGAGCATTCCTGTTCTTGCTTCGTGACGCGGTTCATCAGCAGAAGCTTTTGGCCGCACTTCACGTTTGCATCGAGCTTTAGCAAGCCGCCGTTCGCGCTCACTTGCAAAGTATGGGTATCTTGGTGGAAGGGTTCCTTGGCCGAATTGTAGCCGTACACAAAAAGCGGCACGTAGACGTTTGAGCGGGAGCTCATGCGCCGCTCCAGCGGGGTGCGAGGGCTGGATTCCCGCGTGCTTTCGCGCGCAGTTTCCGAAGACTGGCTATGCGTTCCCATCTCTTCGCGAGGGGTCTTGACTAGATCCCAAATTCGGCTCATTAGACTCACGCCCCACCTTGCAGTTGAAAAGAGAGATTATGTCAACAGTATACAGAAGTAGGAAGCTCACCGCAACCGGCCGGGCGTCAAGAAACCAATCAGTGAAGCGCGGCCTCGACCCACTCCGCGGGTACGCATCCCGACACGAATATCAGCGCAGCTTCTCTCAATCATTCAGCTCGCCAAGGGGCATACGATGTGACAGGCATCTCCCCGATTGATTCAGTTGACTCAACTGGGAGGTTGATGCAGGATAACTGCACAATGCCTTCAGCCGATGCCGACAATCGCAGGCGAAGCTCACGGGTGTTCACGCGCATTCCGGTGAAAATCCGCGGAGTGAATGCGGATGGAACGAAGTTTCGCGAGGCGTGCCAAACGATCGTGATCAACGCGCACGGCGGCCTTCTTTACATGAACGAATCGGTGGAGATGGGGGCGCAACTGCAGGTCAGCAATCCGGCGAGTGACGAAGAGCAGGAGTGCCGCGTCGTTTACCTGGGAGACAATTCGGACAAGGGCCAGCGCGTGGGGCTTGAATTTCTATCGCCAGCGCCACATTTCTGGGGCGTGGAATTCGCGGAACCGACTCCTCGCGGACGCCAGCCGTCTCCCCGTCCGCGCTGACAAATTTTCCCTGGTTGTCGATATATCCTTTAGGAAACAAGTGGAACATTTGAAGCGTCTGGGGTGTCTGAGTTTATAGTGGCGCGGTGTCTGCAAATGCGCATGGATAATTGCATGGGCGCGCTCACCGTATGGCGCCGATATTGAAATTCCGCGCCCAAGGATTTTGGGGAGGCAAAATAATGCGCACATGGATTCCGTGGCTCTGCTGCATGGCGCTCGCGGGAACGCAATTCGCAGGAGCAAAGCCGCGCCAAGATAAAGGCGCGGCACAAGCGGCACACAGCAAGCCGGTCGGGGCAACGAAAGCGCAGCGCACGAGCGAAAAGCAGTCCGCCGCGAGGGAAGAAACGGCCGCAACGAAACTGCCGGTCCGGCGCGTGGTCCTTTACAAGGGCGGCGTTGGGTATTTCGAGCACCTGGGGCAAGTTCGCGGCGACCAGAATGTGGGAATCGATTTCACGAGCAGCCAGCTCAATGACGTGCTGCAATCGCTGACTGTGCTCGACTTGAATGGCGGGCGGATCACGGGGATCGATTACAACTCCGAAGCGCCATTCAGCCAGCGGCTGGGAACACTCGGTCTGCCGCTGGGAGCAAACACGAACCTTTCGAAATTTCTGGCGGCGCTGCGCGGAACGCGTTTGGAAATTCGCAGCGGCAACACGGAAATTACCGGCCGGCTGCTAAGCGTGGAGACGAAAGCACGCGTCAGCACCCTCGCAACGCAAGAAGTGGATTTGGCGACGGTGGTCAGCGATAGCGGGGAAGTGCGAACCGTCGAAATTACGCCGGCGGTGAGCGTGCGGATTGCCGATCAGGGCGTGAACGGAGAAGTGGGACGCTATCTTTCTTTGCTAGCGTCCACGCACCAGCAAGATTTGCGGCGGATGACGATCGCCGCGGCAGGCTCGGGCGAGCGGCAACTGTATGTGAGCTACATCAGCGAAGTGCCGATCTGGAAGACGACGTATCGGATTGTGCTGCCGTCAAAAACGGACGATAAGCCGCTGCTACAGGGATGGGCGATCGTGGACAACACGACGGGCGAGGATTGGGACAACGTTGAGTTGTCGCTGGTGGCGGGCGCGCCGCAATCGTTCATTCAACAATTGTCGCAGCCGTATTACGCGCGGCGTCCCGTGGTGCCGCTGCCGCGAACGGCTGAATTGACGCCACAGACGCATGAGAGCGCGATGCTCGGCGGCTTGGGAGGATTGTCCGGCGTGGTAACTGACGCAAGCGGCGCTGTGATAGCAAACGCGCAGGTGCAGATTGTGAACACGCAGACTGGCGCTGCAAATAGCACGACGACAGACGATCAAGGCAGATACGAGTTTGATGATTTGGCCGCAGGGAACTATCGCGTGGAGTTCCACGCGAATGGCTTTCAAACGAGCGTGATACAGGGCGTGACGCTCGAAGGAAATGGCGAGCAAACGCAAAACGTTGCGATGCAAGTGGGAGGTGTGTCGAACATTGTAGAAGTTACCGCAGCGGCGCCAAGCGGGGAAACAGAAAGCATGGGGGCTTCGACGCGGCGAGTTGTCGGCTCGGGGCGCGAACTTGGAAATGGGAGCGGAGCGGGAGTGGGCCGGGGCTACATCGGCGGAGCTCCACCAATGCCCGGCGGAATTGTAGGAGGCGTGCCTAGCGACAAGGCGCTTGCGATCTTGCGCAATCAAGCGTCGGCAGCAGCCGAAGGGTCGAATCTGGGTGATTTGTTCGAGTACAAATTAAAGGACCGCGTGACGATTCGCAAAAACGAGTCGGCGCTGGTTCCGATCTTGCAAGTCCACATCGCGGCAGAAAAAGTCTCGCTATGGAACAGTTCGCTTGGGTCGGAGCGGCCGCTGCGCGCGTTGTGGCTGACGAATTCGAGCGCGCTGACTCTGGATGGAGGAAGCTTTACAGTTCTTGAGGATGAAGCGTTTGCGGGCGAGGGACTTACAGATCCGATCAAGCCGGGCGAGAAGCGGCTGCTTTCCTACGCGGCGGATCTTGGAGTGCGGGTAGATGCGAAGGGTGAAAGCAATCCGCAACGCGTGACGCGCGTGCGTATATTCCGCGGAGTAATGAGTATGACGAGGGAGATGCAACAGAGCACGACGTACACGGTGCGGGACGATGATACGACGCCGCGGACGGTGCTGATCGAGCATCCGTTACGCGCCGGATGGAAACTTGCGGAAAGCGGCCCGAAGCCAGACGAGACGACGTCCAGTGTGTACCGGTTCCGGGTGAGCGTGGCGCCGAAAAAGACAGCAATCCTCGACATACACGAAGCGGAGCCGATCGAGACGCGCTATGCAATTTCGAATGTGACAGACGATCAGATTGCGCTTTTCCTGCGGCAAAAATCCATCAATCCTGAAGTCGAGGCGGCGCTGCGGAAAATCGTCGAACAGAAGAATAGCGTCGCCGCGCTGCAGGATGAAATTTCCCGCCGTGACGCAGAGAAGCAGAAAATTTATGACGACCAGCAGCGCATTCGGGAAAATTTGAAAGCGCTGAAGGGAAGTCCCGAGGAGCGAGCATTGACGCAGCGATATACGCAACAGCTCGCGGATCAGGAAACACGTCTGGAAGTGTTACGAAAGGAAACGGAAGATTTTCAAACAAAGCACGACCAGGCGCAAGACGACCTAGACAAGATGATTCAGAATCTGTCGCTGGATGTGACGCTGTAATGGAACGAATCGGGCGGCCAGCGCGTATCTAAGAGTGCGTAACGGAGACGGCGATGATGACGTTTGTTCTGTGGTGCATTTTGCTGGTGCTGTGCTGGCCGCTGGCGATTGTGGCGCTGGTGCTGTATCCGATTGTGTGGCTGCTCCTGCTGCCGTTCCGCTTGGTGGGGATTGCGGTGGGCGGGGCGCTTGAGCTCATCCGTGCGATTATTTTTCTTCCCGCGAGGATTCTGCGTGGTCCGCAGCGATCGGCGTTCATGCAGCCCTGAACGAGAGAGTCCGTCCATAACTTCCACAAGATTCTTTCGCACAACATTCCGCTGCTTTGCGCCAAATTTCATTTTAAGAAGTTACCGAATTTTTGTAGCTTCAGAGGTTAAAGTCGTCCCTGCAAGCACGTTGTTCGGGAAAATGTCGCGCATTCGCGCGCCACGGCCCGACCGTAGTCGGGCCCTACAAAGGCGGGGGGCAGCATAAAGCCGCCCCTACAAAGGCTGCTCGTGTGGTGAATTGCAAGTTCATTGAATATTCTGGCGACCCTCAGGGGTTAAAACCCTTGAGTTTTCAGAAGCCTTTATGTCGGAGGTAAAGCTCCGACCCCTTAAAAACCATGCAACGAACTTCGGACTCAGGACACTAGAAGCTGTTGCACAACCCAATTTCGGCCCCATGGAATCAATAACTTAGGTAGATTGTGCAATACGCTCTAGACGACAGGCTCGGAGGCAATCGCCTGTGCAGCATTGGAATGTGGCATTTCAAAATGCGGCACTTCAAGATCAGGCATGGGGCGAGCGGAAAAGAGGTAGCGGCACGGCATCGCCAGCCAGCGGGCGCGACGCGCCGAGCGTGCCACTCGCGCGCTGTCTGTTGCGATTCCAGTATTTGCGTACATCTGGCGGTACAGTTTCGAGATCAGAACGAAAGCCAGGCGGCCTTTTGACGAAGTCATGAAGCTGGAGCGCCGCCAAATAGATTTTAAATCGTAGAAACGATCCCAGACGGCCTGCGTGCGCTGGCGAATTTCGTCACCCGACATCGCGGGATGCGGGCAATAGAGTTTGGGACGCAGTTCCTGAGGTATCAGCCAGTGGCGAGTCAGCGGAATGCCGCCGATGCGCTTGGGATCCAGTTCCATCGTCTTTTCCCATTTTGCGAAATCTATGGTTCCGGGAAACGGCGTGAGCATGACAAATTGGGCAAAGGTGACGCCGGCGCGCTGAGCCACTTCGACCGTGGCGTCAAAAGTATTGGGGCGGTCGCTGGGCAAGCCAAATATAAATGAGCCGAGCACGTGCACACCGTGTTTGCGGAAGGTCTGCAAACGCTCGACGAGGTTTTCCCCCGCGCAATTGAAATCCTTGTAGACGTCTTTCAATCCTTCCGGCGTGACGGACTCGACACCGACCAGCGCGCCCTTGATATGCGCGTTGCGCATGGCGTCGAGATAGGCGGGATCCTCGGCGGCTTCCATCGTAATTTGCGTGAAAAAGATCATGTCCTTGGGAAGCTGGGCGAGGCGGGCCATCAGCTCGAAGCGCTCGGCACGGAGGGACTCGAGTTCCGCGATGCGTTGCGTGTTGCCTTGGCGTTTGGCCAATTTAAGATCGGTGAGGGTAACGGGATAAAAATTGTCGTCGGCAAGAGCGATGAAGCGAAACCCAAGACGCCGCAACTGGACAATTTCTTCGATGACGGCTTCTGAGGCGCGCTGGCGGGGGCGCTGGCCGTCCGTCCGCCAGACGGAACAGAAGGAGCAATGCTTCGGGCAGCCGCGGACAGTTTGAACCGATGCCCACATGTATTTGCCGCGGGGAATCAGGTCCCAGCGGGCTTTCAGGAATTGGGAGGCTTCGATGCGACCGCCTAAATAGATGGATTGCGGGGCGCCCTTGGCGCAGTCGGCGAGAGCCGTCGCCCAAACGACGTCGCCATCGCCTTTGACCACCGCGTGCGCGCCGCCGAGACGCTCGGCCTCTTCGGAATAGAGCGTGGCGTGAATTCCGCCGAAGACGACATAGGCTCCGCGTTCGCGCGCCATTTTGCCAATTTCATACCCGCGCAGAGCGTTTCCTGTATGGATGCCGATGCCGACAATGTCGCCGGACTGGATGCTTTCGGGATCGACGGGGCTAAGGGTCTCGTCGACAATGATCGGATCACCGAATGAAGTTGGCGTAGCGGCGGCAAGGACATAAAGCCAACGGGGGGTGATGACCGCAGTTCCAAAAGAAACATGGCTTGGATTTATAAGGTGAACCTTCATGCGCGCCACACGAGCGCATAATTATACCAAGGGGATGAGTGATAAACTGTGCTGTTTTGCACACTTAATGTTTCTAAGCGCATGAATAACCGCCCCCGTTTTCAAACGAAAATCGATCGAAATTTAAGGAACGAATAAATGTCTTGCCAAGACTATTCCGGCAGGCAGAAGGACCATTTCCCGAATACCTTGACTCCGAATATCTTGACCTTAGACATGTACGCACGATCGGCCAGCGCCGAAAAGGCGACGGATAACTTGCTGGACTCCGGCGCTATGGAGCTGAAGGGCTAACGGCGGCCTTATGGCCGCTACTTGCCAAAGCCACGGCAGCTCCGGCACCGCCTGCGCCCGCGACGCCGAGAAGAATCCAAGCTGTCTTGTGAGACTTGGTATTCGATACCTGCGGCAGATTGCTGGTGTTGGCATGCGCCAATGGGACCTGGTGAACTTGCATTTCGCCGCTCGAAGAAATGGACACGGCATCACCCGGATGAATAAATGGAGATTGCGGGCCGCTCAAATTAATTATGCCGATTGTGCCTTCCGTGCATTGAATCTGGGCAGAGCCATCGGATGCGAGGGTGACTTCAGCGGCGGCTTCTATTTCCGTTTCCTGTATAACGATGAATTGACCCAATTGAATGTCGATCGTCTTGGCACCCGCAAACGTGCGTATGCCAACATTTCCGGATTCGAGCTTCGCGAAATAGGGGCCCGCGCCGAAGGAAATGCGGGTTTGCTTGCCGATCGTCAGCATTCCACGACCCGGAATCGTAAGACCGGCCGCGCCTTTCGCGCCGGTGCGAACCGCGTCGGATGCGAAAAGGGTGACCTGTCCAGTCACGGGCGAATCGTTGACGTAGACTTCGCCGGTTACTCGCAACGCGCCGATCGTTTCCCCGCGAGACTCCTGAGCCAGAAGCCGAGGGGTCGCGATTACCGACGTCAACGCCAGCGAAGCGAAGCAAACTAGGGCGCACCGCAACATAAATGTATTACTCCTTCTGATCCCGCCGCGAGGCTACCTGAAAATCCCGTGAAGTTCAAATAAATTGTTGCCCTTATGTGCCTCCTGCAAGTTCGAAGCATGAAAATTGCGAGGCGATGCCGCCGGGGAAAGTCTGCGGTGAACGCGCCGAAGCGGACAAGGAATGGGATTTCGCCACAAGCTTTTGGAGCATGAGGACAGCCATCGCCGGGCGCGATTTTATCTTGACACAAACTCCACCGATGTTCAGAATCGGCCTCCAATAGCGAGGAGATTGGCCCACAGGCCGTCTGGAACCGCGAGTATGTAATTCCTTGGGATCTGCGATGAATGTTCGACATCGAATTTTGTTTATTACTGCGCTGGCCGTGGTGTGTGCGCCGATGGGCGCGTGGCCACAATCGACGGGGCAGCCATCCGCAAAGGTCAACGAAAGGCGGGCAGCGGCTCCCGCTCGTTTCCAAGGGGAAACATCCAAGGATTACAACCGCAGGCTTCTGGAATTATCTCGAGGAGAAACGCAAGCCGCAAAAGAATCTTCGGTTGAGGATTACCGCATCGGGACGGAGGACTTGCTCGACATCTCCGTTTTCGAGGCACCGGAACTGAATCGCACAGTGAGGGTTTCGGCCAGCGGCGAAATTTCGCTGCCACTGATTGGCGCAGTGCAAGCTGCCGGTTTGACGGCAAGTGATTTGGAAGCCGTGCTTCGGGAACACTTAAAGCAAACGTATATGAAGGATCCGCACGTGAGCGTGTTCGTGCGGGAGATGCGGAGTCATGCGGTATCGGTATTTGGCGCGGTTCAAAAGCCGGGCGTATATCAAATACGAGACCCGAAAACTGTTGTCGAGGTGCTTTCCATGGCGGAAGGCCTCGCCGATGACGCGGGCGACAAGGTAATTGTTGTGCGTGGAACCGATGACCCGGGGATAGAAGATTCCGCCGCGAGCAATCCGGCGGCAGCCAGGACGATCACTATCGACCTGAAGGACATACTGCAATCCGGCGACCCGCGCTATAACGTGATGGTTTATCCCGGGGACATCGTGAAGGTGCCGAAGGCCGGCATCGTGTATGTGGTGGGAGAAGTAAAAAAGCCCGGGGGTTTTCTTCTGAAGACCAATGAAAACATTTCCGTGCTGCAAGCGCTGGCGCTGGCCGAAGGACTGACGAATACGTCCGCCAAGAGCCGGGCGCGAATTATCCATACGAATGAGAGCACCGGGGCGCGAACAGAGATCCCGATTGACCTCCAAAAAGTGCTGACGGGCAAGGCTCCGGATCCGATCTTGCATGCCAACGACATTGTATTCGTGCCGAACAGCACGGGGAAATCCGCGTTCTATAAAGGCGCCGAGGCAGCTGTTTCCATCGTCGGCGGTGTGATTATTTACAGGAGATAAATTGCCGGAAGACGACAAACTCGAACTGTTCGATCCGGTACCGGGTGGCCTGGAGCTTCAGCGTTACGGCAACAGGAAGCATCTGCGAGGGGATGACGGCGAAGAAGAGCCGGACCTGCGAGCTTACTGGCATATCGTTCAGAAGCGGCGCTGGACGATTATTTCCGTGCTGATTATCGTGCTGACGGCCGCCGTGCTTATTACCGTGAAAGAAAAGCCCGTTTATCGCGCGCAGTCGCTCGTCGAGATCGAACAGGAAAATCCGAATATATTGACGGTACAGCAACTCTTCCAGCTCGAAAACGTTTCGGATAACTACCTGGAGACGCAATACAAGGTGCTGAGGGGCGATAGTCTGGCGCGCAGTGTGATTCAACAACTTCACCTGGATCACATCAAAGAGTTCAATCCGTCGAATTCATGGGCATTTTGGGATGACACATCGCGGGAATCCAGAACGGCGCAAGCGTTCGCTACAGATCCGCTGCACGAACAAGCCGTTTTGAGCCGATTCGAAGATCATCTGGACGTCGAGCCGATGCGGCGGAGCCGCCTTGTACAAATTAACTTTGATTCCGAGGATCCGAAGCTGGCGGCATCGGCGCTGAACGCCTTCACGTCGAATTATATTCAGGAAAATCTGCAGATCCGCTGGGACGCGGCGCAGAAGGCGTCGGAGTGGCTTTCACAGCAGCTGGGAAATCTCAAGATCAAGCTCGAAAAATCCGAAGACAACTTGCAGAGTTACGCGCAGGCAAATGGCCTGCTTTTTCTTGAGACGGAAAAAGGGAACACGGAAAACATTGTTGATGAGCGCCTGAGACAATTGCAAGATGAGCTGACGCAAGTGCAGGCAGACCGCTATCAGAAAGAATCGCTTTACCGCCTGGTGCAGACTGGTTCTTACGACTCGCTTCCCGGCGTGGTCGATAACCGGTTGTTACAAGATTTGACCGTACAGCTCGCCCAATTGGATAGCCAAAAAGCTCACTTAACACCCACATTCAATCCCACGTATCCGAAGCTGGAGGAAGTCCAAAACCAGATTGACAAAATTAAGCAGCTTTTGACACAAGAGAGGAAGCGAGCCGCTGCGCAAATCACGGATGAATATCTGGCTGCGTTGCGCCGCGAATCGCTGGTTCAGCGGGCTTTCGCGCAACAGCAGCAGCAGGCAAACCTTGTTGCGGGAAAGGCCGTGCAATACAACATTCTCAAGCGGGAAGTGGATACAAATAAACAAATCTACGAAAGTTTGTTGCAGCGTCTGAAGGAGGCGGGGGTTTCCGGAGGCCTGAAGGCGAGCAACATTCGCATCGTGGATTCGGCCGTGCCGCCAGCGAAGCCGTATCGGCCGAATATTTTACTGAACCTTGGCGTGGCACTGTTTCTGGGGTTGAGCGGCGGGATCGGGCTGGCTTTTCTGCAGGAACGGCTCGACAACACGGTGAAAACAAGCGAAGACGTGGAGCGCTTCCTGCGCGTGCCGGCGCTTGCCATGATCCCGGGTCAAGACCTGTTTAAACTTCAGCATCCGGCCCGGCATGTGCGATTGCTCGCCAGGGGTTCCCACTCGGAGAATGGCGACGGCGCTAAACCATCCGTCGCGAACAACGGCTCCGCGGGGGAATGGCTGCGCATCGATCACAAGCAAAATTCCACACAGGACTGGGCGCTGGCGGAAGCGTTCCGGAATCTCCGCACCTCGGTTTTATTTTCTACCGCGGATCGCCAACCGAGGTCGCTGACCGTATTGAGCGCCGAGCCTGGCGAGGGGAAGACGACCATTTGCGCGAACCTAGCCATTTCGCTTTCCCAATTGGGGAAACGGGTTCTACTGATTGACGGGGATATGCGGCGGCCCTCACTGCACAAGCTGTTTGGTCTGGAAGATTCGATGGGGCTGGCCGGGTACCTGACGGCGCAGGAGAGTTGGCACAACGTCGTCCATGCAACTGAATTGCCCGGTCTGGACTGCATTCCGTGTGGAGTCGTGCCGCCGAACCCCAGTGAGTTATTGTCCTCCGAACGCATGGGGACACTCGTGCGCGAGTCAATCTCCGACTATCATTTCGTCCTCGTTGATTCCCCGCCATTGTTGAGCGTTGCGGATGGCAGAATCCTGGCAGCCTTGATGGACGGGGCACTACTAGTGATTCGAAGTTCCAAGACGACGCGTGACGCTGCACAACAGGCACAATCGCAGTTGGGGGATGTGGGGGCGCGGGTGATTGGGGTGGTTTTGAATGATGTTCAGCTAGAACCGGACGGATATCACTACAACTACTATCAGCAGGCCCGAGAGAATAAGAGCGGGACTGCGGAAAAAATCTCAACTTCCTAGGTTTGTTCCCGCCCGGCGGTTTTGTCCCGGCGATTTATGTCCGACGTGGTAAGCCCAGCCAAGATAAGGAACAGCGCCGCGTTGCTGGGAATCTGAAAATTAAAATCGACAAGGCCGTGCAGCAGCAACCCGGCACAGGCCACCAGACCGCCCGCATAAAGCGAGCGCGTCAGGGCACTTCTGGGGCCGGCGCGTGAACTTCGCGAGGCACGGAGGTTCGCTGAGGCCCGCCAGAAAAGAACGGCCATGAAACCCAGGCCGAAGAATGCGCCAACCAATCCCGTCTCCGATAAAAATTCCAGGTAGTCATTGTGAGCGTGGTCGACCAGGAGCGCATCATAATGCGAGGCGTAATGCGGATAAACGATCTCAAAAGTACCCGCTCCCGTTCCCACCCAAGGATGGTTGCGGAAGATTTGCCACGCATCCTTGTAAATTAACATGCGCGTATCTTTCGAAATGTCCTTGGATGCCAGATTCGAGAATCTCCGCGCCGTCCGGCCGATTCCAAGCCAGAACACCAAGGCAAGCGCGATGAGACCGAGCATGACGCCAGCCGCGAGCTTTCTTTTGCCGGTCATCGAGCTTCTCAAAATCCACGCGAGCAAAAGCGATTGAATCAAGAAGCTGATGATCCCTCCTCTTGACCCCGATATCAGCAGAGCGGCGACGGGCAGAACAGCGAACAGAACTAAGAGCGGAGTTCTGTCTAAGCGCTCTGATCCGCTGAGTAACAGTGCGAGTCCCATTGGTTCAGCGAGTTCAACGAAGCCGGCAAAATGATTGTGATTTACGAAGGGCCCGAAAGGGCCGCTGTTTTGCGGAAGCGTGACGAGCCAATAAAGCTTCCCATTGAAAGCAAAATACTGCGTCAGAGCAAACAGCGAAACCAGAAAACAAAAGATGAGTAGAAACCACGCGAATCGCCGGCGCTCCTCGGAGGTGCGGAATGCTTCGACCGTGAGGAAGCAGAGCAAGAGATAGAACGTCCATTTGAATAATTCGATTTTTGTCAGGTAGGGCCCGAGCGACAACCCAAATCCATATTGAACCAACATGAGACCCCAAAAGCCGAGCAGAGGCACATAGATCCAGTTCCAATGAATGCGAATTTCATTCTGGCGAAGAGCGCGGAATGCCCAAAAAAGGAACAGAATCGTTGTTCCGATTTCCAGCACGGCTTGAGACCACAATTGAACGGCGCCGAAGGCCAGAACAGAGAAGGCAATGAGAACACAAATTGAGACGCGGATAATCCTCATGGTGAAGCGCGCTTGTCGGCAGCGCCAAACGGAACCAAAGTAACATCATCGACCCAAACCGTTCCGCTTAGCTTGTTGTCAAACTTCCAACTCGGCTTTCTTCGCAAGGCGATCTCAATGATATTTGTATCGGAAGCGGTCGAAATGTCCATCTCGATTAACGTCCAGGGATGCGTCCCAATTAAAGTTGGCGTGCTGGCTTGCGGTATAGCGCTGTGAAGCGGGTCAAAGACCAAGAATCCGATACCCGAATCCGTCGTGATCCCGCGCGTGCGAAGATAGGCGGAGAAATGATATTGGTGGCCGGGTTGAACGGGGACGAGCTCGGAGAGGTTTTGAAAATCGAGATTCGCGCTGCCATCGAAGGTAATGCGCATTGATCGCGTCCCAAGATGAGCGACAGACGAATCGAGCTGAAAGGCGGCGCCAGAGGTTGGCAGTGTGCGCCAATCGAATCCGCCGTTCAAGATATCGTGCTCGAAGCCACCATTGAAAACGAGTGACGCCTTTTGCGAACCATCAACGGGCCAGTTTGATTTGTGCAATGCCTGCCCCCAAATCTCTGAAGCTTCCGAGATTCGGTCTTCGCGAATCAATTCATCTACGAGGGCAAAACTCGACGACATCTGCAGCGACGCTCCCAGCCCAAGCAGGCGGCGCCAACTTTCGAGCGCCGCATCCCTATTCTTTTGAGAAATGAAATAGTCCAGGGCGGCCAAGTAATAGCCGCTCTGCGCGGGAAGAATGTCTTCGAAAATCGAAGATACGGGCTGGCCTGTTCGAGTGCAAAGCGCCAGCGCGGGCACAGTCAGGTTTGGATCCGTGACGATGGCACGGCGAACATACGCGGAAGCACCCCGGAAATCCTTTTGCCGCAGAAGAAAACTTCCCAATTGCCACGAGACCTCCGGAGACGCCGGATACGCCAACTCCGCTTGATGATAGGCAGCAGTGGCCGCTTTTGCTTTTCCCAGGGCCTCGTCAATATTCGCAAGGTCCATCCAGTACGCATCGGACCACGGATCGAGTTCGACAGCGCGCTCGAGTTCGACAGCCGCTCGCGATGGATTTCCGTGCTTGAGATCCCACTCTTCGTAAAGGCCTAGTTGACGCCAATACTCGGAGTTTCGTGGCTCCAACCTCGCTGCGCGCAACCAGCTCTGGGGATTTGTCGAATGTCCGTAGCGATCGGCCAGCGACAGCTTGCACACCGAAAGAATGAACATTGCAGCAAACAATAAGATCGCGAGCGAAAAGAGCAATCGCGAGCCAGTGCGACGAAGGGGAATGCGCACGACTGGTTCTTTTTCCGGTGTCATTTTGGATGCCCCATTGCCGCCATCTTAGCTGAATGTTCGCGAGCTATCTTAAAAAAATCCAACAGTAATTCGGGAGGGCACGGCATAGAGAAAAGTCGGGAAAGCCCGGGCATTTTGAAGGCGAGGAATGGCTATGCGTGTGCAAGTTATAGGGGTGTCTGTGGCCATCCGGTTCCGTTTTGGGAAACCGGAAGGCCGATCTGCTGCCCAGACCCGGAGCGGCACTGAACACGGGGGCCGGCTTCGCCAACCATCACGTCCCATTCGGAGGGTTAGTAATGGTTTCATGTGATTTATTCAACTTCAGGACGACGAAAGGCCTAGGACGACGGAGACATTTTTCGCGCGCCGGGGTGCTCCCTATTTTCGCGGCTCTCGCTTGCGCCTCCGTGTGCGCGCAGAACCAAACACCGGCTCGAATCCCTCCATCCGAGCTGGGGCGCGAAAACATGAACAGGGTCGCGGCTTCCGCCGCGCAGATTGAGGCAATACTGCACGCGAGCCCTGGCCTGATGGTGGAATTAAAGAGCTGGATCGCGAAGGACGCGACCGACCATGGGCAACTGATTAGCGACTCGGATTTGACGGACCAGGCAATCCTCGATCGTTTGGAATCAGACATTCAATTCCGTTCAACCGCGACCCGCTTGCTCCAGAAGTATGGCTATTTGCTTCCCAAAATCAATCCGAATTCACCACAGGCGAAGGAACAGGAGCTTTTAGTTCAGGAGCGAACGAAGTGGCTCGCGCAAGATCAGGAAGAAGAACTCGCCCAAGAGCGCAAGCAGCCAGAAGGCCGTGTGGAGCAAGCGCAGAATTGCGAGGCACGAGCCAATTCCAAGTGCGGTCCTCGGCCCGGGCTTTCGTCGGCCGAGCCGCGAAACGAAGGACTCGGAAGTCAGTTACCGCCTCAAAGAACATCTCCGTCTCGTGAAAATGCACCTGCAGTGCGAGGTTTACCGCCGCGCGCCGCACCAACTCTTGAGCAGGCGGAGCTTATGCAGACATCCGCAGGCGTTCCATTGGGGAGTTCCCAGCTTGGCGATACGCCAGGACGCGCCGAGAACACGGAAGGCATAGTAACTCCGGGGTCGCGGAGGATCACAAACGGTTTGCAGGGACGAAACTCATTTCGATCGTCGCTTTCATCACCATCCCAGGCATCGGACGCGACTGCCACCGAAGGGATGTTCCCTCCCATCATGGACAATCCTCGGCGCTCAACGATTATGCCGGAACGGCGCTTCACTACTTTAAACGGCAAAACGCCTGGTGGACGCCTGAGTCTCAGTCAAACGATGATTCGTCAGCCGAACCCCTTCGAGGATATTCCCTCGCTGTATGACATGTACCTGCAAGCTTCGCCGCAGCCTCCGGCACCGGAGCGTTTCGGCATGCAAGTATTCCAAAACGGAACGCGCGACCTTCAAATGATCCCGATGGATCTCCCCGTGGGGCCAAATTACGTGGTCGGCCCGGGAGACGGTTTGGCAATTGATCTGTGGGGCGGAGTGTCCGAGCGCATTGTTCGCACGGTCGATAGCGAAGGGCGCTTGAGCCTTCCAGAAGTGGGGCCCGTACTCGTTTCCGGAAAGTCGTTGGCGGACGTGCAGCAGACCGTTCAGCACACGCTGCGATCTCAGTTTCGCGGCGTTTCGGCCGATGTTTCGCTCGCCCGCCTGCGCAGCATCCGGGTTTATGTGGTGGGAGATGTCACGCATCCCGGAGCGTACGACATCAGCTCGCTATCAACGCCGCTCAACGCCATCTTCGCCGCAGGAGGCCCCACAGCGCGGGGCTCGCTGCGGAATCTCGAACAGTATCGCGGCAAACAATTGGTCCAGGACGTGGACGTGTACGATCTGTTGCTGCATGGCGTAAAAACAGATATCGAGCGGCTGGAAAATGGCGACACGGTATTGGTGCCGCCAATCGGGAGCGAGGTCACGGTGGAAGGGATGGTGCGGCGCCCGGCCGTTTACGAACTGAAAGACGAGAAATCGCTCGCGGATGTGCTGGAATTGGCAGGCGGACTACTTCCCACGGCGACCTTGCGTCACATCGAAGTGCAGCGCATCGTGGCGCATGACAAACGAACGATGCTGAGCGTCGACGTTCCCCGTAGCGATGATTCTGCGGCTGTAACGAAGCAGCTTGATTCCTTTCAAGTGCGGGACGGCGACAAAATTCGCATCTTTCCCATCGCACCCTATAACAACGACGCGGTCTACCTGGAAGGTCACGCCCTGCGTCCGGGCCGCTATTCTTATCATCCCGGAATGCGCGTCACCGATCTGATTTCTTCGTACCGAGATTTGCTGCCCGAGCCGGCGAACCACTACGCAGAGATTATCCGTTTGAACCCTCCGGACTACAGGCCCACGGTCGAGAGCTTTAACTTGGCCGAAGCCCTAAGTCATCCGGCCAGTGCGCCGCTTCTCGATCCGCTGGACACGGTGCAAATTTTCGGGCGCTATGATTTCGAGAATCCGCCGACGGTCTCGGTATGGGGAGATGTGCGCGATCCAGGCACGTATCGTTCGTCAGGCCAAATTCATTTGAGCGACGCCATACACATGGCTGGTGGCTTGGGACCGGATGCCGAACGGAAGGATGCGCAGGTATTCCGTTATCAGCCCGACGGCGAGCTCAAGATTTTCAGCGTGAAGCTAAACGCGGCGCTCAGTGGCGATCCTCGGGACAACATCGTGCTGAACTCCCGCGACCGGATCTTGGTGCACAGCAATCCCGCGGAGGTCGACCCGGCAACTGTCTACATCAAGGGGGAAGTCGCGCGGCCGGGACGTTATCCGCTGACCACAAACATGACTATCTCCGATTTGATTCGATCCGCTGGCGGCCTGCAGGAGAGTGCCGACACCAAGAGCGCCGACCTGACGCGCTATCAATGGACGAATCAAGGACAAATGACGGGCCATCACGCGCAGATCGAACTCGCCTCGGTGATGGCTAGCGACACAAAAACAGATGGCAGGCTGCGCAACGGGGACGTACTCACGATCCGTCAATTGCCGGGGTGGAACGACCTGGGCGCGACGATTCAGGTGCGCGGCGAGGTGAAGCACGCTGGCAGTTACGGCATTCAGCCGGGTGAAAAACTCAGCTCCGTTCTCGAGCGCGCCGGGGGCTTCATGCCCGATGCATATCCTTACGGCGCTGTCCTGATCCGCCCGGAAGTGCGCATGATCGAGGACCGGTCGCATTCCGAACTTGTCGAGCGCGTGCGCGAAGAACAAGTGACTCTGAAGCTGGCCTCGACGACGGCAACGGACCCGGATATGAAGCTTTCCGACGAAGCCGCCTATCAGCAGTGGCAGAACACGCTCGACAGTCTGATCAACAACCCTCCCGTCGGGCGCGTGATGATCCAAGTCTCTTCAAATATACGAAGATGGAGAAATACTTCGCGTGACATTGCCGTGCGTGCCGGCGACGTGCTGATGGTTCCGAAACGGCCCAGCTACGTGGTCGTGGAAGGACAAGTCTACAGCCCGACGGCAGTGGCGTATCGTCCCGGGCGCAGCGCGAAATGGTATCTGAGCCAGGCGGGCGGCCCGACAAATCTTGCGAACAAAAAAGCCATCTTTGTCGTGCGCGCCGATGGAACTGTGCTCGGAGCCAAGGGAGCTTCCTGGTGGATCGGCAGCGGACTGAACGATGCTCTCGCTCCGGGCGACATGGTAGTAGTTCCCGAGAAAGCGCTCGGCGGACCGCCGACATGGAAGGCGCTCTTGCAGGCCGTGCAAGTCGGCACGCAGATTACAACGAGCGCACTTCTCGCGGCCAAGTACTGAGGATAGGAGTTTGTGATCGGACGTCTGAGAATGGCTTATACGGCCGCAGCGCTATTGTTTGCAAGCACGGGAATGACGGCGCGGGGCCAGTCTGTTCCGCCGCAGGCACCCCATGCTGGGCGCGTTACGGCGCGGCAGGAAAGCCCACAGAGCCATATCCGGAGGTTTAGCCGGGAACGGAGCGCCGGAAAATTTTCCGAGCCTGCGAGAATAAATTTGAATGCGGCGTCCGATGATGCGCATGACAATTCTGTGGGAATGCCGCTTCTCAAGCACCTAATGCTCGATCAGCGGGACATTTGGACCAGTCCCAGGCATCTGCACCTTTCGGATGCGGACTGGCTGTTGCCCCTTGGCGCCTTTACTGGCGGCTTGCTGGCGACGGACACAGCAGCCAGCAAAAATCTGCCCAACTCGCCGAGCTTCGTGCAGCACAGCCGCGATTTCTCGAACTATGGAGTGGCGTCGCTGGTCGGCCTGGGCGGGGGTATGTACGTGTGGGGCAAAATAACCCACAACGAGCACGCTCGCGAAACAGGATTCCTGGCTGGCGAAGCGGCAATTGACAGCGTGGCTTTTGCCGAAGCATTAAAGTCCGCAACGGGCCGGGAACGGCCGTTTCAGGACAACTATCAAGGCAGGTTTTGGCAGGGTGGCACTTCGTTTCCGTCGGAACATGCGGTGGCAGCGTGGTCCATTGCGAGTGTAATTGCGCACGAGTATCCGGGCCCTGTGACAAAGATCCTCGCTTACGGCCTTGCTGCTGCCGTGACGACTGCCCGGGCCACAGGGAAGGAACATTTCCCGGCCGATTTGTTGGTCGGCAGCGCCATTGGATGGTTCGTTGCACAACACGTGTACCGCGCGCACCACAACCCAGATATTGCCGGGGGAGAATGGGACACGTACACCGATTTTCATGACAAATCAGCCGCGGGCCGGCCCACGAGCGTTGGATCGCCCTACGTACCGCTTGATAGCTGGGTGTATCCGGCATTGGAGCGGCTGGAGGCCTTGGGATACATTGACACGGAATTCCTTGGCATGCGTCCGTGGACGCGAATCGAATGCGCGCAGCTAACTCAAGAAGCCGGGGACAAAATTGCCGATGAGGATGGTGATTCGTCGCCGACGGGCGCCACGTATCGAGAACTCGCGGGCGAATTTCAGGGCGACCTCGACGCGCTCGCTGGCGGAAACCACCCATCGGCGCGTCTCGAGTCCATTTATACACGCACAACGAATATTTCCGGCGCTCCGCTCAACGACAGTTATCATTTCGGCCAAACCATCATCAATGATTACGGCCGGCCCTACGCCGAGGGGTTCAACAATGTCACTGGCGTTTCTGGCTGGGCTTCGGCGGGCCGATACACGATATATGTCCGAGGCGAGTATCAGCATGCGCCATCTTCACCGGCCTATTCGTTGCAGGTGCGAAACGCGATCGCCGTCGCTGATGCCAACCCCGTCCAACCAGCAGCGCCCATTGCTTCCGCGAATCAGTTCCGGCTGCTCGATACCTACATCGCGGCGAATGTCGATCATTGGGATTTGGCATTCGGCAAGCAGAGTCTTTGGTGGGGCCCCGGAAAAGGAAGCGCCTTTCTGTTCAGCAACAATGCCGAGCCTATTTACATGTTTCGGGCCAGCCGCATCGTTCCGTTTACACTGCCGTGGATCTTCCGCTATCTAGGCCCGATGAAATGGGATCTTTTCTTCGGCAAGTTGTCTGGAAACGAATTCCCTCCGCGCCCGCTGATTCATGGAGAGAAAATCAGCTTCAAGCCAACGCCAAACTTGGAGTTCGGTTTCACACGCACAGTCGAGTTCGGAGGAGTGGGACGCCCGCTTACGATCGGGCGCGTTTGGAACAGTTACACGAGCGTCACCAGCATTGCCAATGAGACTCCCACGAATGATCCCGGAAAACGCACGGGTGGTTTCGACTTCTCATATCGAGTTCCGTACCTGCGCAACTGGCTGACCGTGTATGCGGATTCGCTCGCCACGGATGACCCGTCACCGCTTGCCGCGCCCCGGCGAGCTGCCATGAATCCAGGGATTTATCTGCCCAGGCTGCCTGGCTTGCCGAAGGTGGATTTTCGAGCCGAGGCGGTGTACACAGATGTTCCAACTGCTGACAGTGTCGGCGGGCGTTTCATTTACATCGATAGCTTTTATCACGATTTGTATACGAACAAGAAAAACATCATCGGAAGCTGGATTGGCAGGGAAGGAACGGGTTTTCAAGTGTGGAGCACCTATTGGGCGAGCGCTCGTAACTCGATCCAGCTTGGTTATCGCCACTCGAAGACAGCGCCGGATTTCATCCCCGGCGGCGGTACGCTGAACGACGGCTCAATATCTGTCAACTGGTCGCTGCATAAGGATGTGAGTTTGTCCGGTTTCCTGCAGTACGAGAAGTGGAACATTCCGTTGTTGGCGCCAACGCCGCAGTCGAACTGGACTTCATCATTTGGAATCACGTATTGGCCGCGCTCCTGGGGTAAATGGGGTCGCACCGGAACGAGCGAAGGCCATTGAACGTCATCAAGAATGTATTTGGAGAAGCCCATTAGATGCCGAGAAGACAGGAAGCGCCGGAACCGGCCGTGCTCGATTTGGATAATACTGCCGAATCGTTGTCGCGCGAAGTTGCAGATCACGGAGTAGCCACAAGGCTTAGGATCCTGTGGGAGCAAAGGCGTTCCCTTGGTCGCGTCACGATTTTAGGCCTGGTGCTGGCTACAGGGATTGCTTTTGCGATTCCGAAGCGCTATCAATCCACAGCGAAACTGATGCCGCCCGATAATCAATCAGGCTCAGGAGTGGCAATGCTGGCTGCTCTTTCCGGGCGCGCTGGCTCCGGGCTCGGCGCGATGGCCGGGAACCTATTCGGCCTGCAAAGTACAGGCGGCCTGTTCGTGGGCATTTTGGGAAGCCGGACCGTGCGTTCGCGCTTGGTGGACGAATTCAATCTGAAGCAGGTATATAAAGTTTCCGGCGCAGCGGCGGCTCGGCGGCGGCTCGTGGAAAACACGAGCATCTCCGAAGATCGGAAAAGCGGCATCATCAGCCTCTCGGTCACGGACCGAAGCCCCCAACGCGCTGCCATGCTGGCGAATGCATACATCGACGCGCTGAATGGACTGGTGGCCAAGTTGACTACGTCTTCCGCGCATCGAGAACGGGTCTTTCTCGAACAACGTCTCCAGGTCGTGAGCCAGGATCTGGAGAACGCGGAAAAGAAATTTGGCCAGTTTGCGAGTAAGAATACGGCGATCAATATTCCAGAACAAGGCAAGGCGATGGTCGACGCAGCGGCAACCCTACAGGGCGAGCTTATCGCGGCGCAGTCTGAACTCGAAGGGTTGCGGCAAATCTATACCTCGAATAATGTTCGCGTGCGGTCACTCCAGGCGCGCGTGGCTGAACTGCGGCAGCAGCTCGACAGGCTCGGTGGAAAACCAGGGTCGGGGGGCGGATCGTTGTATCCGTCTATACGCGAACTGCCGCTTTTGGGCGTATCCTATGCCGACCTTTACCGAAACACAAAAGTGGAAGAGACAATATTTGAAACTCTGACACAGGAATATGAGTTGGCAAAAGTGGAAGAAGCCAAGGAAATACCGAGCGTCAAGGTTCTCGATCCAGGCAATGTGCCGGAGAAGAAATATTCTCCGCCGCGGCTGCTCATCATGTTTCTCGGGACGCTGCTCTCGTTTGGATTTGGTGTGACTTGGATTCTCGGGCGCGCGCGCTGGCAAGAGGTCGACCCGCAAGATCCGGTCAGGATTCTGGCGCACGAGGTTCTTGTCGAGATCAGATCGAAAATTCCGTGGGGCGCGCGGAACGGCCACCAGCCTCAGCCTCACTGACGCGAAGATTCAGAGCCGATGCGCGCTGCTGACAAGCTGCACGAACGAACTTGAGTTTGTTTGTAACGAAAAGTAAGAAATAAGGTTAGGTCACATGCGCCTCTGTAAGTGACGGGGCGAAGCTGTATGAAACGGATTTAAATTAAATGAAAATGGCAACAATTCAGCACGAACGCGAAAGTCCAGAAAACTACGCCCCAATGCCGCTAGACTGGCTACAGCCGCACTGGTATGCAGCGTACACGTGCGCGCAACATGAGAAGCGCGTGCGGGAGCATCTCGAGCAGCGCTCGATCGAAGCGTTCCTTCCCCTCTACCAAACGGTCCATCGCTGGAAGGACCGCCGCGTGCAACTGAGTTTGGCTCTGTTTCCGGGCTACGTGTTTGTGCGTCTCGCGCTCCGCGATCGCCTGCAAGTTTTGCGGATTCCCGGCGTGGCGCGCCTGGTGGGATTCAACGGCCAGCCCGCTGCTCTGCGTGACGAGGAAATCGAAAGCATTCGGTCGTGCTTAATCCATGGGCACCGCCTTGCACCGCATCCTTACCTGGCTGCCGGCCAGCGCGTGCGCATCACCAGCGGTCCGTTTCAGGGTCTCGATGGAGTTGTGCAGCGCAAGAAAGGCCGCCTGCGGTTCATCATCTCGCTGAGTTTGATTTTGCGTTCCGTGGCCGTCGAGATCAACGAAGCGGATCTGGAACCGCCCAGCCGCTATTCCCTTCCCACGTGCTGGATATGAATCCATCTGGCGCAAATCCGAACGCGCACCTGACCAGCGGACGTTTGTTGGCGCGCAATACGATCTGGAACCTGATCGGCGGCGGCGCGCCGATGTTGGTCGCCATCGTCTCCATTCCGATTTTGATCGCAGGGCTGGGCAAGGATCGCTTCGGCATATTGGCGCTGGCGTGGGTGATTATCGGATACGCGGGCTTTTTCGATTTGGGCGTGGGCCGCGCTCTCACGCAGTTGGTGGCCAGAAAATTGGGCGCCGGAGAGGATCGCGACGTTCCGCCGCTGGTCTGGACTTCGCTTGCGCTGATGCTGCTGCTGGGGATCGTGGGCGGGGCCGTCGTCGCGCTGATTTCGCCCTGGCTGGTCCACCGCGCGCTGCACATACCCGCGGCGCTACAGCAAGAAACGCTGCGCTCTTTTTATCTGCTTGGCCTGTCGCTGCCCGTCGTGATCACCACGGCGGGGCTGCGCGGCTTTCTGGAAGCGCATCAGCGGTTCGACCTTGTCAACGCTCTGCGAATTCCATTGAGCGTGTTCGTTTTTGCCGGGCCGTTGCTGGTGCTGCCCTTTTCGCACAGCTTGTTTCCCGTGGTGGCCGTGCTGGTTTGCGGACGGCTGGTGGGCTGGGTCGCGCATCTGCTGCTTTGCCTGCGCGTGATGCCCCGCCTGCGCCATCAGATCGTCTGGCATCGCCCCTCGGTAGGCCCATTGCTCAGTTTCGGCGGCTGGCTGACCGTCAACAACGTCGTGGGTCCGCTGATGCTTTCGCTCGACCGATTCCTGATCGGTGCGCTGCTTTCCGTCACGGCGGTTGCCTACTACGCAACGTCGTATGAATTGGTGGCTCGTTTGTTCGCTGTGTCCGGGGCTCTGGCTGGCGTCATGTTTCCGGCCTTCAGCACTTCGTTCACGCAAGACCCTAGTCATGCCGCTCGTCTCTATGACCGAAGCCTCCTAGCCATCGCCGGCATCCTTGCTCCCGTTTGTTTCTTGATCGTTCTGCTCGCCAAACCCATTTTGATTCTGTGGGTCGGACCGCAATTTGCGGAGCACAGTTTTCGTGTCGCTCAGATTCTCTCGATCGGCGTCCTCGTTCTGGGCTTGGAAAGCATACCCTTCGCCCTGTTGCAAGCAATTGGACGGCCCGACCTTCCGGCCAAGCTCAATGTCATCGAGCTACCGTTTTACATAGCGGCATTCTGGTTTTTAACCGCGCGCTATGGCCTTGTGGGCGCAGCCGCGGCATGGTCTCTTCGGGCCTTCCTGGATGGAATGATTATGATGATCCTCGCCAATCACTATCTGCCGGGGAAGTTGCGACATTCCAGACGCTCTTTGGCGTGCCTGCTCATGAGCAGCGGCATGGCTGGCGCGATTCTGATTCCCGCCACTTCGGTTCAGGTGGGGGTTCTCTCGGTATCTCTTGCTGTCTCCGGTGTCCTATTCATACGATAGCCCGAGTCCGGGAAAATAGCTCCGGAGCGCCTCGCGCGTCCGCGCACGCCGGCACCGGTGCTGTGTGCCCACACCCCCCCGAAAAGGAAAATACGTGCGCCGTCATCGTGACGTTTCATCCAGACGGTGACTTTGCTGGCCGCGCTGCGCAAATCGCCAGACAGGCAGGCGCCGGAGTCGTCGTGGATAACGGTTCAGGCGAGGCCTGCGTTCGGGAGCTTCGAAGAATTTGTGATTCGCTCGGCCTGCGCTTAATTGAAAATTCGGGAAATCGAGGAATCGCCGCGGCGCTGAATCAGGGCGTTCATTGGGCCGGGGAACAGGGCTTCGAGTGGGTGCTGACACTCGATCAGGATAGCCTCGTAGCCGGCGACTTGGTTGCGAAGCTTTCGGCTGTTTACGAGGACTTCCCCGAGAAGGGAAAGCTCGCCATCATCGGGGCGAATTATAAAGATGCGAACAGCGGAAAATTATTTCTCTGCGCCAACGGCGAAGGTTCATCCTGGCAGGAAGTCAAAACGGTAATAACGTCGGGAAGCTTGATTTCCTTGGCGGCCTGCACGACCATTGGCCCGTTTCGAGAAGAGTTTTTTATGGACTGCGTAGATTTGGAATACTGTTTGCGCGCGCGTGCGCGAGGATTCAAAGTTGTTCTGGCTCGCGAGTCGCTCATGCAGCACACCATCGGCGCTCCCACATTGCACAAGCTGCCGTGGAAAACGACTGGAACCTCGAACCATTCCCCCTCGCGCCGGTATTATATGACCCGCAACCATTTGGTGCTGGTGCGGGAATACCTGCGAAAAGAGCCCCTCTGGACATTCTCTACCCTGTATTCGCGTCTAAAATCCACTATGCTAATGTGCCTGTTTGAAAAAAACAGAATGTGCAAGCTGAAATACACGGCGGCTGGTGCGTTCGACGGAGTGTTGTCTAAGTGTAATCGGAAAGTGCACTAATTCGGCATTGGAATCTGAGGTTGTCATCCTCGAGATGAACGGGCGCAAAATGATGCTAATTGCCAACGAAAGACGGAATCGCACGTCTTCACGCAGACGTCCGATGTCTCGGATTAGATTGTCCTGATGCGCGGCGTGAAGTGAGCCCTGCGCATTATGCGAATTGTTGCCTTTCGGAATAGTCGCGGCGTGCGAGGCGCTCAGTCGCATGTGTTCTCATGAGCAGCACCTTGGCAGGCGGGATTCTCATTCCCACCTCTTCGGATTAGGATGACTTTCTCAAGAGCAAACCCAAGCTCGCACCTGACCGGCGGACATCCGCTGGCGCGCAGCGCGAATAGAAACTTTGCTGGCGATAAGGCCAGGAAGCACAGTGTATTCGTCTGGCCCGGTTACATCCTCTTTTTCTTCATCCTGTATCTTCCAGTCACGCACAACGTGCTGAAGGGAGTGATGGTCGCAGTCGTCCTTGCAATCGTCCTCGGTAGATATCTAATTTGCTACAGGGGACTGCGGCTTCACAGCACCATTCGCAAGTGGGCGCTGTTCTATTCCGCTGCGGGCGTCTTCTACATCCTGCTCGGGCTCATCGAGGCGGCACCAGGAGCACTGTTTTCCTCGTTCGTTTATGTCATTTTTCCGCTGGTCTACATAATATTCATCGCAGCAGCCACGGACGCAAAAATCTGGATTGGGCTCCTGAAGCTACTGCCAATTGCCGCGATCGCTATCGGCCTCGGCACGCTGGAGTATCTTCTGTGGACGATTGGAATCTTCCCCAATTTCCTCTATGTGGACCCGGGCCTGGTTCACAATATTGCTTTCTACGACGGCTATGTTCAAATGAGCCATTATTCTCTCTCTACTCTCGTCTTCGTGGTTCCATACCTTGTGGCCGCGCTCGTCGTTTACACCAAAGTACGCCCATCCTTCATCTCTCGAAAAATTCTCTGGATAGCCTTTCTATTGGGAACGGGAGTGGCGCTCGTGAGCGGTCGGAGGGCTTTGTTAATCGTGATCGGCCTGGCACCTCTTCTAACGTGGCTTTTCCGTGCAAAGTTGCCAATTTCGATCCGGCTCGCGAGCCGCAGGCAGATGCTCACCACGTTGCTCGCGTGCGTATTCTCAGTCCTTTCGATTGGCCTGTACCTCGGCCGAACCCTAAATCTGAATTGGCAGGGTCTGCAAAACCTAGTCGTCGAGGGATTTGACACGAGCAATTCTAGTCAGGGCGCTGTTGCCCGGTCAGAGCAGTTTCAGGCGTTGCTGCGTGGATGGGAGGAACAGCCCATCTTTGGACATGGGCTAGGCTCGTACATGCCGGAAGTGGAGCGGTCCTCCGATCGGCCATGGGCATATGAGCTGCAATACAATCTCCTGCTCTTTCAGACGGGCTTGATTGGCGTTGCCCTATACGGTTCGGGTGTGTTCTGGCTGTATTGGAAGGGAATCAAATTGATCCGCACAGGCTCCCCAATCGGGAATCACATGGTGCCCGTTCTGGTCGGCACAACTTCCTTCCTAGTGGCTAACGCCGTCGATCCGTATCTTCAAACGTTCGGGCAGCTCTGGACGCTGTTTTTACCAATCGGCCTGATTAATTGGCAGATGGTGTCAGTAAAGGCGACAGCAGTAAAATCGGCATCAACTTAACCCCTGAAGGAATCACTGCGCTTCCCACAATGGCCGTCTCTCTCGACATTATAATCGTCAACTGGAATTCCGGAGGGCAGCTTCGCGCCTGCCTGGCATCCATCCAGGCGCCCAGCCGCGAGAAATTGGAGCTTACGCGGGTTGTGGTCGTGGACAACGCTTCGTGCGACGGATCAGCGGACGACTTGCACAACGGAGGGTTGCCGCTCACTCTGATTCGGAATACTGAGAATCACGGTTTTGCAGCCGCGTGCAATGGCGGAGCAAAGACGAGCCACGCAGACTATCTCTTGTTTCTCAACCCCGACGTTTGCTTGCACTCGGATTCTCTTACCGAGCCTGTAGCCTTCATGGAGAAACCGGAAAACGCGCAAGTGGGCATTTGCGGAATCCAGCTTCTCGATGAGCAGGGACAAGGCAGCCCCACTTGTTCCCGATTTCCCACGGCCTCCACGTACTTTTCTCAAATCCTCGGCCTTGACCGGCTGTTTCCTCAACTGTTCGCGGGGCATCTTCTCAAGAGATCGGATCTTTGCCAGTCAAGGGATGTGAATCATGTCATGGGAGCTTTCTTCTTGATCCGTCGAACGCTCTTTGAATCATTGCAGGGCTTTGACGAGCGGTTTTTCGTTTACTTAGAGGACTTGGACCTTTCCTTTCGTGCCTTCGAAGCCGGATGGCAATCATATTACCTCGCCACGGCACAGGCATATCACAAGGGAGGCGGCTGTTCCGAACAGGTGAAAGCGGCGCGGCTTTTTTATTCGCTCCGCAGCCGGGTTCTCTATAGCTATAAGCATTTCGGACGGGCTGCCGCGACAGGGCTGCTGACGGGCACTCTGCTGGTCGAGCCATTTGCCCGGCTGGCTTGGGCGGCATGCCGTGGATCGATGCAAGAGATGCGAGCAACGCTGCAAGCGTACGCGATGCTCTGGCGAGCGCTGCCAAACTTGATTTTCGAACATAGGTTGGCTGACGTGCCGCAGGACAGCGCGTCGGGTTCCTTGCGACCCCTTTCGCGCCCCGAGTAGTGCATGAGACAGCTATTCTCGGTGTCTAATCCATGAATCTATTGTTTCTCACGCGCTACGGCAGGATGGGGGCAAGCAGCCGGTGCCGCTTGCTGCAATATGCGCCTCTCTTCGAGGAAGCTGGTCATCACGTTGAGATTTGGCCGCTGGTGGACGATGGCTACCTCCGAAGCCTGTATGCAACTGGGCGGCGTCCCTGGCCACAGGTTTTCTTTGGCTATACGCGCCGGATTCTCAAGATTCGTGAATTGCGAAATTTCGACGCCGTAATCTGCGAACAGGAAGCGTTCCCGTATTTACCGGCCGCCTGCGAAGCCTATGTACGACGGCGCTGCCCGCGCTTTTTCGTGGACTACGATGACGCCGCCTACGTCCGCTACAAACGCTGGCCGTTCCTGAGGAACAAGATTTCGCGGATTATGGCCCAGGCCAATGGCGTGGTTGTGGGGAATCCCTATCTGGCGCAATATGCGCGCCAGTTCAATCCACACGTGACGATCATTCCCACTGTCGTGGATCTTGCAAAGTACCCGGAGCGGCCGCCGGCGAAAGACTCCGGCGTGATTCGCGTGGCGTGGATAGGAACGCCCGTAACCGCCAAGCTGCTGATTCCGCTCGTGCCTACATTGCAGCGCCTTCAGCAAGAATATAAAGGATTGGAATTTCGCTTCATTGGTGCAGGGCAAGGGAGCCTTTTCGATGGACTCAGCGCGGAGACGCCCGAATGGTCCGAGGAGCAAGAAGCAAAACTGCTCGCGAGCTGCGACTTGGGAATCATGCCGCTGCACGATGACGAATTCACGCGCGGCAAGTGCGGATTGAAATTAATTCAGTATATGGCGTGCTCTCTGCCTGTTGTCGCTTCCCCCGTCGGCGTAAATGAGGAAATTGTCGAGCACGGCCGAAACGGATTCCTGGCCTCTAGCCCCGAGGAGTGGCGCGCAGCCCTTTCCCAACTCATCGTCGACTGGAACTTGAGGCAGAGTATGGGCCACGCGGTACGCCAAAAGGTCGAGGCGTGCTACACGCTCGAGCGCGGCTTTGCAAAATGGCAAGAGGTCATCGAAGGCGCCGCAGAGGAACGCGGGGTCATGCCTTCGCCGGAAATTGCCGTCGGTCAAAGGGCTTAACAAAAACCAATGTGTGGAATTGCTGGAATTATGCATCTCGACGGCCCGCAAACGGTCGAGGCGTTGGGCGCTGCCGCTCAGGCTATGGCCCGCACGCTCAGGCATCGAGGCCCTGACGACGAAGGCGTCTGGGTCGATGCCAACTCGGGAATTGCACTGGCGCATCGGCGGCTCTCCATTCTTGACCTGTCGTCCGCGGGGCATCAGCCAATGATTTCCGAAAGCGGCCGCTACGTCATCACCTACAACGGAGAAATCTACAACTTCGCCGAGCTGCGTCGAAAACTGGAACATGAAGCGGGGGCAAAATTACTTCTGCGAGGGAGTTCGGATACGGAAGTGATGCTCGCGTGCATCGAACGCTGGGGCATCGAGGAATCACTGAAACAGTGGAACGGCATGTTCGCATTTGCGCTGTGGGACCGCAAAGAGAAATCGTTGTTCCTGGCGCGCGATCGCTTCGGCGAGAAGCCGCTTTATTATGCGCGCATGGGGCGGTCGTTTCTTTTTGCTTCCGAACTGAAAGCCCTGCGTGCCCATCCTGATTTTTCCGGAGAAATTGATCGCGACGCCCTCGCGCTGTATCTTCGTTACAACTGCATACCCGCACCGCGGACAATTTTTCGCGGAGTTTGCAAACTCCCTCCCGGAACGTGCACGCGCGTCACACGCGATGCGCATGAAAATCCTCAGGCCATCCCGTACTGGTCGCTCCGCGAGACCATCGAGCGCAGCATGGCAAATCCGTTTCGAGGCACTGGCGAAGAAGCAGCGGCGGAGCTGGAATCCCTGCTGCGCGATGCCGTCAAAATCCGCATGCTTGCGGACGTACCCGTCGGCGTTTTTCTTTCCGGCGGAATTGATTCCTCGCTCGTGGCAGCCCTGATGCAGGCGGAAGGCCCGCGCCCCGTGCGCTCGTTTTCCATCGGGATTTCCGAATCGGCATACGATGAATCTCGAAATGCGCGCGATGTCGCAAGTCATCTGGGCACCGAACACTGCGAATTTCGAGTAACGCCGGCGGAAGCGCTCGAGACAATTCCCCTATTGGCGTCCGTGTACGATGAGCCCTTTGCGGATTCCTCGCAGATTCCAACCATGCTGCTGGCGAAATTAACGCGACGGTTCGTCACTGTGGGTCTGTCGGGCGATGGCGGAGACGAAATGTTCGGCGGCTATAACCGTCACGTATGGAGCGGCCGGCTCGCGACAGCGATTCGCTTGACGCCATCCTTTTCCCGCAGGATCGCGGGCGGGGCGATTCGCCACGTCTCGACGGAAACTTGGGATCGATGGTTCCAATGGCTGCGGCCCGTTTTGCCGCCAAAGTTGCGTCACCGTGTTCCCGGATCCAAGTTGCACAAATTCGCGGACGTTCTGACAGCGCCCGATCCTGCTTCGGCGTATCAGTGGCTGGTTTCGCACTGGCGCAATCCTTCCCAGGTCGTCCTGGGCGCGTGCGAAACGCCGCGGGATTTTTCCGACTCGCCTGAAGGACTGAACTACGCCGAGAAAATGATGTTTTTTGACGCCAGGACATACCTGCCCGATGACATTCTTGTGAAGGTGGACCGCGCAACGATGGCCGCGAGCCTGGAGGCGCGTGTGCCCTATCTTGATCCTCGCGTGGTCGAGTTTGCTTGGCGCTTGAGTTTCGCATCCAAGGTTCGCGGCGGCGAAGGTAAAATTCCGCTGCGCCGGATTCTCTATCGTCACGTGCCCCGTGATCTGGTGGAACGCCCGAAGTTCGGATTCGGAATCCCCTTGGATTCATGGCTGCGGAGTTCTCTTCGCGAATGGGCGGAAGCCCTGCTCGATGAGAAGAGGCTGCGAAACGAAGGGTATTTTGACTCGCGCCCCATTCGTCGCATGTGGACGGATCATCTGGCCGGACGAGGGGCATGGCAATACCACTTGTGGGACATCCTGATGTTCGAGGAGTGGCTCGAGAAAAGCGGCCGCGCTGCGCCTTCCACCGAACCTACCGCAGCGGCAGCCGCCTGTGCAGGATAGCACTGCGTATCGAATAACATGCAAACCACGCGGAATGTATCTCCAACTGGAGCGGACGAGCCGCGCCTGCTGGTTCTCATCACTTCAGCCCTGAGTCTTAATTTGCTGCGCGGCCAGCTTCGATTTTTTCGAGAGGCTGGCTTCGATGTCACCGTGGCATGTTCGCCGGATCCATTTTTGGAATCATTCGCTCGTGAGGAGCGCGTTCGAGCCGAAGCCATCCCTATGTCTCGACAAATCGACCCACTGCGTGACGTCATCTCTCTTTGGCGAATCTGGAAATGCATCCGGCGCCATCGTCCGACCGTGATGAGTGTGAGCACACCAAAGGCAGGCCTCTTGGGAGGCTTGGCGGCATGGTTGAGCCGAGTTCCTTGCAGAGTGTATGTCTTGCGCGGGTTGCGGGGCGAAACCAGCCGCGGCGCGCGCCGGTTTCTCTTGTTTTTCTTCGAGCGCGTGGCCTGCCGGATGGCCCATCGCGTCATTTGCGTTAGCGAGAGCCTGAGAGAGCAAGCAATTCGGTTTGGCATCGTTGCACCCGAGCGGGCAGTCGTGCTCGGTGAAGGGAGCAGCAACGGCGTTGATGCCTCGCGGTTCGCGCCCACCCCAGAGCGGGTGAGACAGGCGGCGGCCCTCCGCATCAGCTTCGGCATCCCGCACGATGCTCCAATCGTCGGCTTTGTCGGCCGCTTCACGCGCGACAAAGGAATCAAAGATTTGCTCCAGTCTTTTTCTTTTCTCCGTGAGTCGTTTCCCGGGCTGCGGCTGCTATTGGTAGGCGAGTTCGAGAAAGGCGACGACGTGCCAGCGGATATTCGTAACCAGATTTTCGCGGACCCCCGAATAATTTGCACGGGATTTGTCCGCGATCCGGCTCCTTATTACCACGTTATGGACATCCTTGCTCTTCCTTCCCGCCGCGAGGGTTTTCCCAATGTCGTATCCGAGGCTCACGCAGCAGGCAAGCCCGTGGTGGGCGCTAGCGCTACGGGCATCGTCGACGCAGTCCGGGATGGGATCGATGGAATTCTGGTTCCGGTTGGAGATTCACGAGCCCTTGCCGAAGCAATCGCTGGTTTGCTTCGCCAACCGCAGTTGGCGCGAAAAATGGGACACGCTGGGCGTGAGCGTGCCGAGCGCGAGTTCCGTCCTCAACGAATCTGGGCTGCACTGCTGGAGGAATACTCGCGGCTTCTGCACGAGCGAGGATTGCCTGCTCCCAGGAAAACAGCCAGCACCCAAAGCATAGTTCCTGGCCGAACCACGGTGCCGGCATCATGAACAGCCTTGTCAAACGTAGTATCGATTTGATCGTGTCCATTTTGGGCGTGGCGCTCCTGTCGCCGCTCATGCTGATCATTGCCTTGGCGATCTTCTGCACCTTGGGCCGCCCCGTTTTTTTTCGTCAGCATCGCCCGGGCTATCGGGGACGGCCCTTTTGGCTCGTGAAATTCCGAACCATGAGCGCTGCGCGTGATTCCAGCGGACAACCACTCTCCGATGATGTGCGGCTGACGCGTCTCGGGCGGATCCTCCGCCGCACCAGCCTCGACGAATTGCCCGAGTTGTGGAACGTCGTGAAGGGCGAGATGAGCCTGGTTGGCCCGCGGCCGCTGCTCATGGAATACATGGACCGCTACACCCCGCAGCAAGCTCGACGGCACGAAGTCAAACCCGGCATCACAGGGTGGGCGCAAATCAACGGCCGAAATGCCCTTACCTGGGAACAGAAGTTTGCTTGTGACCTTTGGTACGTCGATCAGTGGACTGTGTGGCTTGACCTGCGCATCTTGCTGCGCACGCTCTGGCAGATTTCGCATCGAGATGACATCTCCTTTGCAGGACATGCCACCATGCCCAGATTCATGGGCAGCGGTGAAAACGGAGCAAACGAGTGCGGCGAGTAAGTCATTCCGTCCAACGCGTGGCGATCCTTGGCGCTGGTGGTTTTGCGCGGGAAGTCGCATGGCTGCTCCGCGATATCAACCGCGCCAAGCTCTCCTACGAGTTCCTCGGGTATGTTGTGAGCGATCTGTCTCATTTGGGCGAACACGATAGCCGCAAACAAGTCCTCGGCGATCACTCCTGGATTGAGCAGAATCTAACCCGTATTGATGCCCTAGCCATTGGTATCGGAAACCCAACGGACCGATTAAAGGTCGCCGCGGAAATCGAGGCTCGCTTTCCCCAATTGGCTTGGCCATGCCTCATCCATCCGACGGTGCAACTGGACTGCGCGAGCGCAAACATCGGACATGGTGTGCTCTTGTGTGCGGGCGTGATTGGAACGGTCAATGTAACTCTCGGGGCCTATGCCAAGATTGACGTGGCTTGCACTCTCGGACACGAAGCATACCTAGGGAGAGGTTGTGCGTTGAATCCCGGGGTAAATATCGCCGGCGGAGTTGTTCTTGGTGAAGCTGTGCTGGTCGGTGCCGGGGCGCAAGTTTTGCAGTATGTGCGCGTCGGCGATGGAGCCACCGTGGGCGCAGGAGCCGTAGTAACGAAGGATGTTTCCCCGGGAGACACGGTTGTCGGCATACCGGCAACGCCATTGAAGAAGAACTAAATTCTTTTCGATTCGAACCCCTTTCAAGGAGCAACAGTGGAATCAGGAATTATTTCGGTCAAATCGAGCATTGCGATAGACGACGATACCCCGCTCCGGCGCAGCCCCTTTGCGCCGTGGCCACATTTCGAGCAGGAAGAAATGGAAGCGGCCGCTGCCGTATTGCGCTCCGGAAAAGTCAATTATTGGACCGGAGAGGAGGGCCGGCTGTTCGAGCAGGAATTCGCCGCGTTCACCGGCACGCAATATGCCGTCGCGCTCGCAAATGGCACCGTAGCGCTCGAATTGGCGCTTTTCGCCCTGGGAATCGGCCCAGGGGACGAAGTCATCGTTCCCAGCCGCACCTTCATTGCTTCCGCGAGCTGCGCGGCCATGCGCGGCGCTGTTCCGGTCTGCGTGGACGTGGATCGGGACAGCCAGACGCTTACCGCTGACACCATTCGCCCAGCACTCTCTCGCCGGACAAAAGCCATCATTGCCGTGCATTTAGCTGGCTGGCCGTGCGATATGGATTCGATTCTTTCGCTCGCGCGCCCTCTCGGAATCAAAGTGATCGAAGATTGCGCGCAAGCTCTCGGCGCCACGTATAAAAACCGTCCGGTTGGCTCCCTTGGGGATGTCGCCGCATTCTCCTTTTGTCAGGACAAAATTCTGACGACAGGCGGCGAAGGTGGAATGATTACAACCAACAACGAAGAAGTTTGGAACCGCGCTTGGAGCTTCAAAGATCACGGCAAATCGTTCGAGGGTGCTGATCACAGCCAGCATCCAGCGGAATTTCGGTGGTTGCATGATTCGTTTGGAACAAACTGGCGGCTCACGGAAATGCAATCGGCGATTGGCCGCGTTCTCCTGCGCAAGCTGCCACAAATGGTCAGCAAACGCCGTGCGTTAGCCAATATCCTGACCAGCCATTTTTCGCGGAATCCGCTCCTGCGCATAACCCTGCCACCTGACCAGATCGGCCACGCCTATTACAAGTATTACGCGTTCCTCCGCCCGGAGCGTCTTGCTGACGATTGGAATCGCGATCGCATGATTGCCGCGATCTCTGCCGAAGGGATTCCGTGTTTTAGCGGCAGTTGTAGCGAGATCTACCGGGAAAGGGCGTTTCCTGACTATATGCGCCCGCGTGAACGCTTGAAATTCGCGCGCGAGTTGGCTGAGACAAGTTTGATGTTTCTGGTTCACCCTACCCTGACTTCCGAGGACATGGAGGATACATACAGCGCCGTCGAGAAAGTGGCCCGCGTAGCCGCAAGGTAACGCGCTCGCCCTTTCGGTTGGTTGGCAGACGGTCCATCCCCTGTAGGTTGGGGCCATGCACATTGCTAATCGAACCGAAAATCCACGTACTCGCAGAATCTCTCGGTTTCAGCCGCCGAAGCCAGCAACAAATCGTTCCGACGACATGTCTCGTTCATCTTGAATACGATTTGTTCAATTTATGCGTGACCGCAAAACCGTGTCGTCGCCAGTTCGCGATACGGAAACGCCTCCGTTCAGCCCGCGAAGTTTGGTAAATCCCTCGCGGCGAAAAGCACCACACGCATCTGGTTCGTTCCATCCGCGCAGTCGATAGGACTAAACACCCATGAAAAAATTCTTTTCGGACTTGCCAAAGCTGGTGTTTGAGAACCGGCCGTGGTTTATCATTCTGTTTCAGGCGTTTCTCGTTGTTTGTGCGCTCGTTCTCGCGTGGGCGCTGCGGTTCGATTTCAGGCTGCCTTTGCGGCCTCTATTGTTCTGGTCCGCGCCAATCCTCGTCTTGATCCGGCTGGGCTCGTTGCGGCTGTTCAATCTCCATCGGGGATGGTGGCATTTCAGCGGCATCAGCGACGCTTTAAACATTTTGAAAGCAGTCGCCCTGGGAACAATCATTTTCTATCTATTCATGATTGGCCTTGGCGTGTTTGCGTTTCCTCGCTCCGTATATCTTTTCGAGGCTGTACTGACGGCTGGATTTTTGTCCGGGGGGCGCTTGATGTCACGCGTCCTGGCCGAATCGATGCGGCGGGAGCCGAAAAGCCTGAAAAAAGTACTCATCATCGGCGCTGGATTTGCTGCTCAGATGGTTATCCGCGAAATCGTTCATTCGGAAAGCGACTATGCCGTGGTGGGATGCCTGGACGATGACCAATCGAAACTTGGAATTGCAATTCACGGTGTAACAGTACTCGGAACTGTAGAACAACTCCCGCGCGTCTTAGCGCACTATCCAGCGGACGAAGTCATTATCGCGGTGCCTTCGGCCACGGGCAGTCAGATGCAACGGTTCATTAAGATCTGCCAGCAGGCGGGAGTCGCGTTCAGAACCGTTCCCGCATTAGGTGAGATTATCAATGGACACGTCAGTATTCGGCAGTTCCGCGAGGTTCGCCTGGAGGATCTCCTCGGTCGGGAGCCGGTAGTGATGGACGTTGAGCCAGTTCGGAGGCAACTGGAGGGCAAAGTAGCTCTCGTTACCGGTGCTGCGGGATCGATCGGCTCGGAACTCTGCCGTCAGATTCTCGGATACGGCCCGCTGCGGTTGATATGCGTGGATCAGAATGAGTCTGGACTTTTTTACTTGCAGCAAGAGATCACTGACGGTACAAGCAGCAAACTTCCCGTCTTTTGCGTCGCCGACATAAACGACGAAGCACGGATGCGCGATCTGTTCCTGGAGCACAGTCCGAGCATCGTGTTTCACGCCGCGGCCTATAAGCACGTGCCGATCATGGAAGGGAACGTCCAGGAAGCGGTGAAAAACAACGTGTTCGGCCTTCTGGGATTGCTCGAAATCGCCGGAGAATCCGGCTGCGAGAGTTTCATTCTGATTTCATCGGATAAGGCGGTGAATCCTACCAGCGTAATGGGCGCGACGAAACGAGTAGATGAGCTTATCCTCGGCTGCCGCGAGGCGGGTGCAATGCGCTGTGTTTCCGTGCGCTTTGGGAATGTTCTCGGATCGAACGGGAGCGTTGTTCCGGTACTTCAGCAGCAGCTCGAAAATAATCGTCCGCTTACAATTACGCACCCGGACATCAAGCGATTTTTTATGACAACTCGTGAGGCTGTCGCGCTTGTGCTGGAAGCCTCCACCATCGGCGAGCACGGAGACATTCTGGTGCTCGAAATGGGGAAGCAGATTTCGATCGTGCAGTTGGCCAAGACCTTGATTCAGTTGTCGGGGAAAACCGAAGATCAGGTCCCCATCCGCTTTACAGGGTTGCGGCCCGGCGAAAAACTATACGAGGAAATGTCATCCGCAGCGGAGGAAATCGTTTCCACCGATCGGCCCAAGATCAAGCGAATCCGCGGAAAGCGTACGGAATGGTCTCTGCTTGCCCGGCGCTTGGAGGAACTGCGCGCCTCATTGACGCAAGATGGCGCGGAGGCTGTGCGGTCCAAGCTCCGCGAAATTTTGCCCGAGTACGTCTCTCCGGCCTCCGGCGTTATCGAAAAAGAACAATCAGAAGTCTCGCTTGCCCTTCACCACAGCGCAAAGGCATAACCAGTCCGGCTGTCACTGGCCTTGATGCAATTTCGGCCAGCCGCCGGTCCTGAATGGCAAACAGATGACCGATTCCGCGATTCGGTTCTCGCTTCGAACAGTACAGGTTCACCGCTTGGCCTCTTTCTTCAGCCGCACTTCGTCCAAGCCCGCCATAGCCGCACTCTGAATCTTCGTTATTTGTCCTCGTGCTACTTTTTTCACGCTGATTCTCGCAGCATTCTCCGTTTTTTCTTCTCTCTTCGCCTTCGAATATCCGCAGGCCGCATAGTGGGACTGCCTTCCGTCGCGATCGAGTAAATTGCGACCATAAATTCCATTCGGGACCGGAGCGCGTTCGCCGCACGCCTGCCTAATCTGTTCCGGCGATTGGTAACGGGTCTCGATATTGCGCAAAGCGTGTGCAGGCTGCAATATAATGACAGTTCAACTGCGGAGGGGTGGGTGAGTGGTTGAAACCGGCGGTCTTGAAAACCGTTAGGCCTCAAAAGGGCCTCGTGGGTTCGAATCCCACCCCCTCCGCCAGTACAAGAAATTGGTTAGCAAAGCCACCAGATCGCAGCGCGAACCGGCTCACCCCCATTCTTTCTCGGGAACGATGCATGCCGGCACGTTCATTATCGTCCCGCTCCTGCCGTAAATATTCCCGACCAAAACGCACGGCCGAATTATGCGCATTGGTGTATTCTGACGCGCGGTGATGAACTGGGAGAACTTCGATTCGCAAATACAACTTAGCCCTGATTGGATTTGGAAACGTTGGCAAGGAATTCGTCCGTTTGCTGATGGCGAAAGATGCCAACCTTCGCAAAAATTATGGAATCGAATGGAATCTCACGGGCGTTGCGTCACGTAGGATTGGGTGGATCGCTGATTCAAATGGCCTCGATCCAGCTGCGGCAATCGAACAGCGCTGGCCCGAAGCTGAAGCCGGACGTAAACCGCAAAATGTGCGCGAATGGATTACCGCCGCGCGGCCGGACGTTGTATTGGAAGCGAGTTCGCTCAATCGTCACACGGGGCAGCCGGCGATCGACCACTTAAAAGCGACCCTGCAAGCGCATGCTCACGCGATCAGCGCAAATAAGGGTCCGGTGGTTCATGCGCATCGCGAACTTTGCGAATTGGCCGCACAAAACGGGCGCAAATTCTTCTTTGAATCGACGGTGATGGATGGCACGCCCATTTTCTCGATGTTTCCGCATTCGCTGCCGGCCGTGGATCTGCGCGGCTTCCGCGGAGTCTTGAATTCGACGACGAATGTTGTGCTAACAGAAATGGAAAACGGACTAAGCCTCGATCAGGCTGTAAAGAAGGCGCAGGAAATCGGCGTGGCCGAAACGGACCCATCGGATGACCTTGATGGCTGGGATGCGGCGGTAAAAGTCGCCGCGCTCGCCATCGTCCTGATGGGCGTTCCGATTAAGCTCGCCGATGTGGAACGAGTGGGCATTCGCGGGCTAACGCTTGAACAGGTGCGCGAGGCCCGCGCGGCCGGGATGAGATATAAACTGATCTGCCGCGCGGAACGCACCGCGAGCGGCGTGCGCGCAAGCGTCGCGCCGGAGAAATTGCCGATGAGCGATCCGTTCGCTCTGCTCGAAGGAACCACGTCGGCGCTGCGCTTCGATATGGACGTTTTCGGCCTGTCAATTATTGAGCATAAACCCGGCGTGATCGCGACGGCGTATGGACTGCTCGCGGATTTTATCCGCGCGGTGAAAGATTGAATAGAATTGAAAAATGATAAATCAGAGGAAATCGTGATGGGCACACCGGCTCTTCGAGAACCCGCCAGGCACGGGAACATATCCCCCCTCGATGTGAATTGGGTCCGCGCGCAATTCCCATCTCTGAAGCAGATGGTCAACGGCCATCCAGCTGCTTTTCTCGACGCGCCTGCGGGTACGCAAGTGCCGCAGTGCGTCATCGACGCCGTCCGAGACTATTTCGAGAATTCAAACGCGAATACATGCGGAGCGTTTCCCACCAGCCGCCGCACGGACGCGATGATTGCCGCGGCACGCGCGGCCATGGCGGATCTTTTCAATTGCGACGCCGACGAAGTGTTTTTCGGCCCAAACATGACGACGCTCACGTTTGCGCTCGCTCGCGGAATCGGCCGCGATTTGCAGCCCGGCGACGAGATCGTCGTCACCACTCTCGACCACGATGCGAACGTGGCGCCCTGGCGCGCGCTCGAGGAGCGCGGCGTCGTCGTGCGCCAGGTGGACATTCACGAAGAAGACTGCACGCTCGACAGGGAAGACCTGCGGCGGAAAATCACTTCGCGCACAAGGCTCGTCGCCGTGGGTTACGCATCGAACGCTGTCGGCACGATCAATCCGGTCGCTGAAATCGTGAAACTCGCGCATGAAGCGGGCGCGCTCGCGTTCGTAGACGCTGTGCATTATGCGCCACACGGAACGATTGATGTCCGCGCGCTCGATTGCGATTTTCTCGCCTGCTCGCCGTACAAATTCTTCGGTCCGCACATGGGGTGCATTTACGGTAAGCGTGAACTCCTGCTGCGCTTCCGTCCGTACAAGGTGCGCCCCGCGCCGGAAACGCTGCCGGATTGCTGGGAGACCGGAACGCAAATCCACGAAGGTCTCGCGGGAGTCACGGCGGCTATTGAATACTTGGCTGCGTTGGGCCGTAAGTGCGCTCCATCTGCAACGAACACGCGCCGCGCAGCCTTGGCGAGCGCGTACGCCGCCATGCGCGAACACGAAATGAATTTGGCGGCGCGGATGATCCGTGGCCTGATCGAAATTCCGGGCCTGCGGTTCTACGGCATTTCCGATCCGGCGAGATTTGCCGAGCGCGCGCCAACCGTCGGCGTGCGTCTGGCGAATTGCAAGCCGCTCGACGCCGCGAAATTTCTGGGCGACCGCGGCATTTTTACCTGGGACGGAAATTACTACGCGCTGAATCTGACCGAGCGCCTCGGCGTCGAAAAAGACGGCGGCCTGCTGCGCATCGGCCTCGTGCATTACAACACAGCCGAGGAAGTAGACCGCCTGCTGGCCGCCTTGCACGAACTTGCCGCGTCGCACTGACAAGAGATTTGCGCGCAAGATACCAATCAACAGACTGCTCCAAAACTCATCATTCCGTTTTTCCGCCGATTCCGTGTATTCTGGCGCGTCACTAGGAAGTCGTCGGCGAAAGATTAAAAATGTCGGACGCTCACATCCCAACAGTCTCCTTCACGGAACTTACACAGGATGAGAAAGCCTACGCCGGTCTCGCGCATGCTCTAATGACGTGCACGTGGTGGATCGGCCCGCTGGTGATTTACCTGACTAAAAAAGAATCGCGGTTCGTAAGGTTCCACGCGATGCAGGCTTTATTCTGGCAAATTGTTTTCACTTTTGGGTACTTTGTCGGGCTAGCGGCTTTTGTGGCCGTGATGATCGCCACCGTCGCCATGCAACCGCAGAATGTGCCGAATCAACCGTTCCCGATTGCGGTTTTTATCGTTATGCCAATTTTTTGGCTGTTCATAATGGCCGCGTGGGCGATAACACTGATTCTCGCAATTATGTACGCCCTGAAGGCCATGCGCGGAGAATGGGCTGCATATCCGGTGCTGGGGCGCTGGGCCCGCAAGCTTGTTGGCGACTGACATGGCGAAACGGCCAAAACCAATTGTGCTGACCGTGCTCGACGGCTGGGGCTACTCGCCTGAGACGAAAGACAACGCGATCGCGCTGGCGCGCAAGCCAAATTGCGATGCGCTGCTCAAGAAATTCCCGAACGTCCTCATCAACACTTCCGGCCCGTTCGTCGGTCTCCCCGACGGGCAAATGGGAAATAGCGAAGTCGGACATCTGAACATCGGCGCGGGCCGCATCGTGCAAATGGATATCACGCGTCTCGATATGAAAATCGCATCGGGCGAATTTTTCAGGGAGCCGCTGCTTCTCGAAGCGATGCACCGCGGCCACACGCGGCAATTGCATTTGATGGGCCTCGTGAGCAACGGCGGCGTCCACTCGCACATGAATCATCTGTACGCCCTGCTGCGCATGGCCAAGGAAAACAAAGTCGAGCGCGTTTTCGTCCACGCATTCATGGACGGCCGCGACACGCCGCCCAATTCCGGCATCGATTTTCTGCAGCAGCTCCAAAGGAAAATGCGCGAGCTTGGCGTTGGCCAGATCGCGACCGTCAGCGGCCGCTACTACGCCATGGACCGCGACAATCGCTGGGAACGCGTCGAGCGCGCCTACCGCGCCATCGTGCACGGCGACTCGGAAGCGAAATTCGATGACCCGATTGCGGCCATGCGCGCCAGCTACGAAAAATCAGTCACCGACGAATTCGTGGTGCCCGCGGTCATTACCACGGAGGCAGTCTCAGGCAAGCCGTCGGCGCCTCGCGCCGTGATTCGCGACGATGATGCCGTGGTTTTCTTTAATTTCCGCGCCGACCGCGCGCGCCAAATGACCCGCGCTCTCGCCGAGCCGGGTTTCAAGGAATTTCCCGATCCCCAGCGGCCGAAAAATCTCTGTTATGTCGCGATGACGCAATACGACAAGTCATGGCCGTGGCTCCGCTACATTCAAGGATCGGAAAAGTTGGAGCATATTCTCGCGCAAGTATTCGGCGAGATGGGTTTCAGAAACTTGCGCTGCGCGGAAACCGAGAAGTACGCGCACGTCACTTATTTTTTCAACGGCGGAGTCGAGAAGGCATATCCGGGCGAGGAGCGCATCCTTGTTCCTTCGCCGAAGGTGCCCACGTATGATTTGCAGCCCGAAATGTCCGCCGCTGGCGTCACGGACGCGGTCGTAAAAGCAATCGAGAAGGGCGATTTCGACGCCATCATTATGAATTTCGCAAACGCGGACATGGTGGGACACACGGGAAATCTCGAAGCGACGATCAAGGCGGTCGAGACGGTGGACGAATGTCTCGGCCGGATTCACAAAGCGCTCGCTCCTCGCGGCGGCGCGTGGATCATCACCGCTGATCATGGCAACGCGGAGACGATGATCGATCCCGTCACGGGCGCCCCGCACACGTATCACACCACGAATCCCGTCCCATTCATTCTGCTTTGCGAGGACAATCACGCGCGCTTGCGTCCGGGGGGATCGTTGCAAGATATTTCGCCAACCCTCCTCGGCATCTTGGGTATTCCCGCGCCAAAGGAAATGACGGGCCGCGATTTGCGCGTACCTTCGAAATGACGCCAGAACTCCGCAAAAATCCATGAACAGACCACCACCCGAAGACACGAAGCTCTTAATTTGCGTTTGGCACGCGTTTACGTTGTGGCGTCCACCGCAGGATATGGAAGCGCAAATCACAAATCGTTGGCCCGGGATGAAAGTCGTCCATTTGCCAAGCTACGAGCGCGTGGTCAGCGAATTGCCGGACACGGATATTTTGGTGGGCTATTCGCTGCGTCGCGATCAATTCGCGCAAGCAAAAAAACTCAAATGGATTCACTCCACAGCGGCTGGCGTTGGCCAGCTCATGCATCCAGAACTCCGCCAGAGCGATGTGCTGTTGACGAACGCCAGCGGGATCCACGCTGTCCCTATGTCCGAGCACATTCTCGGAATGATCATCGCCCTGGCACGCCGGTTTCCAGACGCCATGCGTTACCAGGCGCAAAGCCATTGGGCGCAGCAGGAAATATGGGACGGGAAGCCTCGCCCCCTGGAATTGAGTGGACGGGTTCTGCTGATCGTCGGTTTCGGTTCAACGGGCCGCGAACTCGCGCGCCGCATTCAGCCGCTCGGAATGAAAATCTGGGGTGTGACGCGCTCCGGCGGCGGCGACGCGCAATTGGCGGAGCGAATTTTGCCCGTGACGGAACTGGCGAATGCCCTGCCACAGGCGGACTTCGTCGTGCTCGCCGCTCCGGAGACTCCCGAGACGCGGCAAATGATCGGAGCAAAAGAATTCGCGCGGATGAAGTCTACGGCTTATCTCATCAACGTGGCCCGCGGCACGCTTGTGGACGAAGTTGCGCTCGCGGCAGCTCTCCGCGCCCGCACAATCGCCGGCGCAGCGATTGACGTAGCCGAGGAAGAACCGTTGCCCGCATCGAGCCCGCTGTGGAAACTCGATAATATCTTGATTACGCCGCACGTCAGTGCCGCGACCGAACGCATGTGGGAACGGCAGATGCAACTGCTGATGGAAAATCTCGAACGATGGTTCACCGGACGAGACCTAATGAACCGAGTCGATCTCAACCGCGGGTACTGAACGGATACTGAAGTTCGGCGCTTTCGCGCAGCGCGTTCATCATTTCCGGCACAAAGGCCGCCTGATGTTTTTTGACGACTGCGCCACGAAGAAATGTTTTAGTGGGCAGCTTCAGGCTTCATTGCCAGGTAGCCTTCCCGCGCGTAAACAACGACCTTCTTCATCTTCCCCTTCTTGTTGGCAATCATCAGCGGATTGCCTTTATCGTCCACCACTTCCACTTTGATCTTGTGATATTTCCCATCGTGCGCGGATTCGGGAGGAATATAACCCAGCGAATACTGGTTACGCAGAAAAGCCACCACGGTATTGAAGATACCGGGCATTTCCCCCTCGAAGCGCGGGAACCACGTATAACCGCCGGTGAGCTTTCCAAAATAGTTCATTTCGTTTTTCGCCTGAAGATAGCCGATGGAATCGCCATTCGGATTGCCGACTTCCAGCATTTCGGCGGCTCCCACGCTGTAGACCGTCACGTTGGTCTGTTTGAGCACGTTGTACGTTTGATCGAGAGTGTGCTTGCTGAAGGTATCAGCCCCGGTTCCAACCAGCAGAATCGCCTTCTTGCCCTGGACATCCTTCAGGCGGTTGATCGTATCGATCAGCGCGTCAAACGTGTTCGCTTCGCTAAAGCCCGGAAAATACAGGCTCAAGATTGCATTTTGGATTTCTTGCTTGTTGTGCGTGAAATCGACCAAAACGTGCGGCTTCAAATCAAATGTGACGAGCGCGATCCAGTCCTTCGGGCCCAGGTGCTCGGCAAAGCCATACGCTAAATACTTCGAATAATAGGCGAAGATGCCGCCGAATCGCGCGCTGAACTCCAGCAGAAGCACGATGGTGATGGGTGCGTCACTCGGCTGGAAATTAGTCACCGGCACGGGCTGCTTGTTATCGAAGATGCGGAAATTCTGCTGTTTCAAGCCCGTGATGATGTTGCCGTCCTGGTCGGTGACAACCGTGTTCACTTGCACCCGTTGCGACTGCACCGTGATCGAATATTGCGGCTGCTGTTGGGATGGTTGTTGCTGCTGAGGACGAGTAGGTGGCTTTTGCTGGCTCGGTATCTGCGCGAAAGCGTTTGGCGGAACGATCAACGTGGCCGTGACTACAGCCAAAAAAAACCAGCGGAGCAGCGCGTTCTGTCGCATAAGCCCTACCTCCGTGCACGATTGGATGTCATAACGCGGCGCGGGGATGGTCGATTCTTTGGCTACAGCGTTTGCAGCCACGCCGGGAATCCCGAAACCAGCATGATAGTATGAACATCGCGTTATTGCTGAAAAATTACCGCATTTATGGAGATGGGGATGCGACGGAAGTTGGGACTAAGCATGGCATTTTTCCTCGTTATGTGCACCGCGTGCGGCACGGACGCCGTGTTCGCGCAAGCGCAACCCACGCAAACGCAAGCACAACCGCAACCTCAAATTGGAGCCGTAGACTTCGAAAAATTGTACATCGACGCGCTGGGTTGGCTTCAAGGAATGATTCGCATCAACACCACGAACCCCCCCGGAAACGAATTGGTCGCCGCAAAATACCTGGCTGCGATTTTGCAAAAGGAAGGAATACCCGCGGATGTCTACGAAAGCACGCCCGGGCGCGGCATTTTAATTGCCCGGCTTTCCGCAAGCGCGGTCCCGGACCCCTCACGCGCGCTTCTCTTGATGGGACATTTGGACGTTGTCGGCGTCGATAAATCGAAATGGCGGGTGGATCCGTTCGGCGCCGTGATTCAGAACGGCTATCTCTATGGCCGGGGCGCGATTGACGACAAGGGCATGACCATCGCGAACGTTGCCGTCATGGTGGCGCTCAAGCGCGCCAACGTACCCCTCACTCGCGACGTGATCCTTCTTGCGGAAGGCGATGAAGAGCAGGGCGGCGAAGCCGGAATGAAATTCGCAATGGACAATTACTGGGAGAAGATCGCCGCCGGATATGCGCTCAACGAAGGCGGCCGCGTAATCGTGAAAGACGGCAAAGTGCAATACGTTGGCGTGCAAGCCGCTGAAAAAGTACCCGTGGACGTCACGGTGACGGCGAGCGGAACTTCCGGCCACGGCTCGGTTCCCGTGCCCGACAATGCCCTCGTGCGTCTCTCGCAAGCACTCGTGAAAATTGCCGCGTATCAAACCCCCTTTCACCTCACGCCCGTGACCGAGACGTATTTCGAGCAACTCTCCACGGTCATCGATCCCAATATCGGAAAGTGGATGCGCGCCCTCGAAACGCCCGTGCGCGCGGATTTGGCCGACAAAAAGATTTCCGACGCAAGCCCTGTGTGGAATTCCATGATGCGCGATACGATTGCACCGACGATGTTGCAAGCGGGTATCCAGCCGAACGTGGTTCCTTCCGAAGCGCAAGCGACGCTGAATATCCGTTTGCTGCCGGGGAATTCGATTGATGCGTTGCTGCTCAAGCTGAAAGACGTTGTCAACGATCCAAAAATTACATTTCACGCCGACACCACCATCGGCGAAGCCGCGCCGTCTTCATCGCTCGACAGCCAATTGTTTAAAACCATCCAGCGGGCGGCACAGGAAGAATTCCCCGGCACGCCCGTGGTGCCCATGATGTCAACGGGCGCAACGGATTCCGCGTACTTGCGCCTGCGCAACGTGCAGGCGTACGGCCTGCTCCCATTTCCCCTGACCGAGGAAGATACTCTGCGCATGCACGCGGATAACGAGCGTATTCCGCTCGATTCATTTCGCAAGGGAATTGAATTTCTCTACCGCGTGGTCAGCGATTTCGCCGCAGCCAAATAAACTTCGGCGGCTCGCGTAGCGCCGCCGTCCCGGCGGCGTTTTTGCTTTTGTTGGGTCGGGCTACTGTTGTGTCCTACAAATTCGCTGCAATTGCTTTCTAGGGGGTCGGAGCTTCAGCTCCGACATAAAATGCCGCGGGGTCAAGGGGCTCCAAAGTTTGTGTGCTAACTTCGGTCTTGTCAGGGCACGGCTTCAGCCGTGCCGTAAACGCCTCGAAATCAGTGCGGCTTCAGCCGCTGAGGTTTGTCGCTGTGAGTTGTCAGTCTCTTCGGTCCCTGAAGTTAGGAATACGACTCGCCGTTATTTCCTGGACGGCGCACTAATTTCGACCGCAGCCGGCCGCGCAAACAATCTTCAGTTGACCCAATTGTCCGGCGGCGGAGGCGGTTCGTCGCGGTGCTTCCGCTTGTAAACTTCGAACTTGCTGATCATCCGTCGCCGCTTCCAATCGGAGATTCGGTTACGGTAAGCGTACAGATACGATCCTCGTCGCAAATAAAGATAACCGACCAGCATGCCGCCGAGATGGCACACGTGGCTCACGTTATCGCCGCCAGCGCCGAGCGTCCCAAAAAATTCGATCGCGGCCATGATCCCCACGTACACGCGCATCGAAATCGCCACAGGAAACGGAATCAACAGCACGCGCTGATGCGGGAACAGTATCGCCGCGGCAATCAGTATCCCGTAAATCGCTCCGGAAGCTCCGATCGTCGGGATCAGCGCACTGCCCACGCCGTGAGGATCCAGAATTGTTTTGACAATAACGTTAATCACTCCCGCGCCGATGCCGCAGACGAAGTAATAAATATAGAACCGCCGCTGGCCCCAGGCTCGTTCGACGCTGCGCCCGAACATCCACAGCACGAACATATTGATCAGGATGTGCCAAATGGTCGCATGGAGGAAAAGATAAGTGAACGGCTGCCAGAGGAAGCCGTGAATCGCATATCGCGGAACCAGGCCAAAATACAAAAGCCAGAAATTCCAGCCCGCCGGCCCGAAGATCACTCTCGACAATTCCTGCGCCAGGAAAACCGCCGCGCACGCTAAGACCAGGAATTTGATCGCGGGCGTGATCGACCAGTCCCAATCGAATTGAAACCCGGAAGTCTGTGTGGAGTACCGTCGCATGGGAACGAAATCAGTGTAAGCGGCAAAAGACGCGGAGTAAAGCATGGCGCCGCACCGAGGGCCGCCGAGGAACGAATGGGCCGTCGTTACAAAATCAGTTTCCTCACTCCATCTTGCGCCGCGCAAAATAGTATTGCGAAGCGCCAAGCAGCACAAACATCAGCACCGCGAAAATCCGATTGCGCGCGAAGCTGCCCAGAACTTGCGGGCCGATGTGCAAAAAATGCTGAGGCAGGAAGTGATATTTGAAATTCGGATCCCCGAAAAGAT